>Ga0187893_10008854_pt1 | contig 15727 bp, 16 predicted proteins | sample MA1701074metaG_FD_139574 | JGI IMG/M metagenome (GOLD analysis project Ga0187893, IMG submission 139574) | White microbial mat communities from a basaltic lava cave in the Kipuka Kanohina Cave System on the Island of Hawaii, USA - MA170107-4 metaG ... | reverse complement strand
GGGACGGTCGTCTCCGTTACGCCGCCACTCTTGCGGGCTCGACCAGGAACTCCCGCACGAGCGGCGCCAGCCTGGAGACGATTTCATCGGCCTCGTGCCCGTTGATCACGAGCGGCGGCAACATCCGGATCACGTTGTCCTGCGTCACGTTGATCAGCAGGCGCGCCTGCAACGCGCGCTTGACCAGTTCGCCGCAGGGGCGCTCAAGTTCAATGCCGATCATCAGTCCCTTGCCGCGAATCTGCGTGACCCCAGCAAGACCGGCCAATGCGCGCTTGAAGCCGGCGCGTATCTGCTCGCCGCGCTCGGCGGCGTTGGCCATCAGATTTTCTTCCTCGATGATGCGCAGCGTTTCCACGCCGGCGCGACACGCGAGCGGCCCGCCGCCAAACGTCGTGCCGTGATTTCCGGGACCGAATGTTCCGGCGGCGCGGCCGGTCGCGAGACACGCGCCGATCGGCACTCCCGAGCCGAGTCCTTTCGCCAGCGTGATCACATCAGGCTGCACGCCGCACCACTGGTAGGCGAACCATTTGCCGGTGCGGCCGATGCCGCTCTGGATTTCATCGATCATCAGCAGCCAGCCGCGCTGGTCGCACAGTTTGCGTAGCGCACGTACATAGTCGGCAGCGGCAACACGAATGCCGCCTTCACCTTGCAGGACTTCGAGCCAGACGGCGAGAACGCGCTTGTCGTCGCGCGCGACGCGTTCGATCGCCTCCAGGTCGTTGTATGGCACCGGGATAAAACCGCTGGGCAGCGGATCGAAGCCTTTGCGCGCCTTGTCGGAGCCGGTTGCGGCCAGCGTTCCGAGCGTGCGGCCGTGCCACGCGTTTTCCATCACGATGGTCTGCGCCTGCGGCTGACCATGCTTGTGGCCGTAAAAGCGCACAAGTTTCAGGGCGGCTTCGTTCGCCTCTGCGCCGGAATTGCCGAAGAACACCTCGCTCATTCCACTCAGTGCGCACAGGCGGTCTGCCAGTTGTTCCTGTTCGCGTACGCGATAGATGTTCGACGTATGAATCAACCGGCCAGCCTGCTCGGCAAGCGCTCGCACGAGTTTCGGATGCGCATGGCCGAGGCCGTTGACCGCGATGCCGGCCAGCGCGTCGAGGTAGTCGTGGCCGTCATCGCCGGTCAACCAGGCTCCCTTGCCGTGCGTGAACGCCACCGGCAGGCGGCTGTAGGTGTTCATCAGATGGGCCGACATCGAGCGCTCCCCGCGCGAAAAGAAACGCGCGGCGCAAGACACGCCGCGCGAGGCGATTATCGCCCGTCCTTCGAGAAGGAGTTGCGACGGGGGCGACGCCGATCAGTGCTTCATCGGCTTGCTGAAACGCCCGTGGCGTGCGGCGCGCATGATGTTGCGATAGTGATCGATTGGCATGCGCAGCAGCTGTTTGTGATCGCCGGCCTCGATGTAGACCTCGTCGCCCATTTCAATGTCGTCGTCGACGATGGTCTCGACGTCCCACGGCATGCCGATGGCGGGTACCGCACCGCGCTCGCAGTCGAAAAAGAGACTCGCTACCCGATCTTCGTTGCAAAGGCGCAGCCGCTCGCGGCCGAGCAGTTGACCGAGTGCGCCCAGGCTGACCCGCGCATCAGCAGGCACCACCGCCAGCAAGAACCCGTGCTCGTCCTCGCACAGCACCGACTTCGCAAGCCGGTGTGGTTCCACATGCGCGGTGCGCGCGGTTTGCGCACTGGTCTGGCTGCGGTCGTGCGCGCAGACCTCGTAGCGGGCGCCGCACTGATCGAGGTAACTGGAAAGGCGGGAAGGGATCGGCATGACAACCTCCGCAGGAAATTGGTTCGCAACGGATGCGGCCGGAGTCGCAACCAACCGGCCCGCCGCATGCGCGGGAGTTTGCTCCTGCTGCGCCCGATTTGCCATTGCGGTTTTATCGTCCCGGCCCCGGCTTAGATTCTGCCCCAGCAGGATCTAAGCCGGGGCCGGGACGACGAAGTCTGTTATCGCTGCATGGTCTTGCCCCAGTCGGCCATCGTCGCCGCAGCGCTTCCACCAGGCATCGCCGTGTTGAACATCTCGGCCCACGTCGGCGGATACGGCAGAAAGCGCACCAGACCACCGAGTTTGAAAATGCCGAGCAGCAGGCACACAAGTCCCATCGGTAATGCTGAACGAATCGCTGGCCGATTCGACTTCAATCGCGAAGAAAGTCCTGGCCGCCGTCGACTCGACGATCACCGAAACGACCGAAACCGCGATCAAGGCGCAACGAAACCGCCATATCGGTGTGTTCGTCGGGAGCGGCGGCGAGGAGTTGTTCATCACGCTCAAGCCGGTGTCCTCGGACAAGACGTTCGTGACGGTGGCCACGAAGACCGGGTTCGTCGGCGGTGCGGGTCAGAAGGCGTGGTCTTGCCAGGTTGTCATCAGATGGGCGCCATGGCGACCCGATAGCGGCCCCGCGGCTCGTGACCCTCAACCCGCGAACAGGCGCGGCCGGTGACCGCACGCTCGAAATGGCATGTACTCCCGTCTGGTGCGCTCGTCCTGGGCGCGTGCAGCAACACCACGCACGTCGATCGGCTCCGGTCCGAGTACCCAGCCCGTCCCGATGGCTGCGAGATTGCGTTAGTTCTGGGTGGCACGGTCATCGGTGTGCCCGACAGGAACGGGTGCGGTCCGACCAGGAGCTGCATCACCAGAAGGTAGGCACCCCCAGAGGTGGACCCCCTACAGGGCGATGGCGGCGCTGCGCGGGGCCTGAGACCTTCCGAGGCCACGCCCGCGGGAGCCGCGCGTGCACGCCACCAGCCGGCTGCCCCAGCGGGCGCCCGATGGCGCCCCGGTTCACTACGAGCGTCATCGCCCCGAGCACACCACGCTGTCCCGCCTGGTGCAGCAGCACGCGGCGACGTTCATCGCCCAGACCGAAGCTAGCTGCTCGCAGCCGCAGTTGCTGACACCGGTGCTGCAAGTCGTGCAGCGCGTACGCACGCGCCATCTGCTTGGCCAGGCGGGGCTCAAGGCAAGCGAAGCCCACAGCGGCGCGGTCACGCTGATGCGAGCGCTTTGGCTCGGCGGCGAACCTTAACATCCACCTGCATTGCTTGGTACTGGACGGCGTGTACCGGCGCGGCGCCGACGCTGACCCCGTCTTCGTCGAGGTGCCGGCGCCGACCCCCGAGGCGCTGCAGGCGGTGCTGCACCTGATCATCACCCGATCGATGAAGCTGCTCACCCGCCGCGCGGCGTGCTGGTCGAAGAGCAGGGCTCGAGCTACCTTTGCGACAACGACGCAGACTCGGACCAAGCGCGCACGCTGTAGGCCGCTGCAGGCCGCAGCCTTCACTTACCGGATTGCCTGCGGTGCGCGCGCCGGCCACAAGGTGCTGACGCTGCACGGCGCGATGCCGCGGCAGGCGGGGTTCGATCAGGGGCTGTGCGCCGACATCGATGGATTCAGCCTGCCCGCGGCCGTGCGCGGCGCGGCGGATGATCGCAAAGCGCTGGCACAACTGTGCCGCTACATCACCCGCCCGGCGCTGGCCAACGAGCGGGTGCAGTGCAATGCGGCTGGCCAGGTGGTGCTCGAGCTGAAGACACCCTGGCGCGACGGCACCACGCACCTGGTGATGGATCTGGATTTCAATGCGAGTGGGATGCTGTGCCGCGCGGCACCGCTCGTCAACGAAACCACCAAGGTCGGCGGAAAGAAGCACTGCGGTTGAGAGCCGTGATCAGTGCCGCAACGAAGTCAAGAGCACTCGCCTTGATAGGCATAACGCCAGGGTAACCCCGTACGCGAACCCACTGGGGAGCCGGCGTGGCCCGGTTCATCGGCAGCTCACCGGGCCGCCGCGGCCACCAAGACCACAAACAGAGCTTCGACCGAGTGCCTTGGCTGGCCCGAGGCCACCGAAAGAGGACGTTTGAAATTCCTATCCCCTCCCAACTCGTCTGAGATTCCTCGCGTTTGCCCTGAATGACACGCGTTGATGCCGCCGGTCAACGCCGGTTGCAGGCACCGCGAGCTGGATCCAGCTGCTCGACGCTCATTTGCATATCGGTGTTGGCGAACGTTCCCTTCAGCAGGTTGTGATCGCCAAACTGATTACCGAAGTCGGCGTAGAACGTATTGCCGACGCGCCGATAGATCCCATAGCCGCGCGTGATGATGGCCTGCGAGTTGCCGCTCACCCACACGTCGCGCTGGCGAAAGATCGAACCGCGCACCGGGAAGCTGTATGAGATCGCGCTGTGCACGAACTCGAAGCCGTTGTTGTCGTAGCTCACCGCGGCGATGTTGATGTTCGGGCAGCCGTACGACTTGAACGTATCGGTCACAGCATCGTTGTAGCCGTGCCCGAGCGCGCCGCAACGCATGTTGGCCGTCTCGAGCTCGCCGGGCATTCCCATATGCGCAACGATGCGGGTGCTGGTTTCATCGAGCGCGATGACCGGATTGTTCAGCGCGACCATCCGCACGGCGCCGTTCGCGTAGGTGTAGGTCCCGGAGAACGTCACGTCCTGGTGCGTGTCTGTCGTGAAATAGACGTTGAAGGTTCCGTCGAGATTGAAGTCGAAGTAGTACGTCAGCCGCGAATTGGCGCGGCCGCAAATGAAGGTCACATCGAAAGCTTGGTTGGGGGTGAACGGAAACAGCCGGTCGATTTCGGCTTGCAGCGTGCCCGCGCCGCCGCCGCCACCACCACCTGCGCCTCCACCGCCTCCACCGCCGTCACCACCGCCGCCGCACGCGGCGAGCCCGAGCGTGATGAGTAGTCCTGAAATGATTCGCATCGCTGTCGTCATGGCCATTCCTTGTCAAACCCCCTCTCCCCTTGTGGGAGAGGGGAGGGGTGCTAGCGAAAATTCAGGTCGCCCGGCGTGTACAGCAGGCCGCGTTCGCTCAGGCTCTTGTGTCGTTGATTGCCGCCACCGCCGCCGCGGCACGGATCGCCCAGCCAGCCCTGGCGCCATGGATTGCCGGCGTAGCCCCAGGCGCCCGTTTGCATGTTCAGCCAGTAGCTGCCGTCAGGGACGAACGCGCAGTTGAAGAACTGAAGCTGCGCGATCTGCGCGGCGTTCAGCCTGTGGCCGTTGACGATGACCCTGCGCTCGTGCGCGGCCAGGGTCGAAGTTGCGGCCAGACTCGCTGCGGCGAGCGCGATGAGGAAGCGAACAATCTTCATCTTCAGCCTTTCGAAGGACGGACGCGGCGCGGGGACCCGTCGCACGCTGAGTTTCGGAGCAGCGGTTCTCGGTTCAAGCCATCTGCTGGCGATCTTTCCGAAGGTGTGTCCCTTTCGGTGGCGCCGGGACCGAATTCACTCTGCTCGGACTGCTGTTCGAAGAAGCGGGCCAGCGCGTCGGCGCGCGTGAAGCACTTCGCGGTCTCTTCGGTCGGCGCGCGCACGGAGGCGCGAAATGCGCTGCCGTCCGACTTCTGCCGTTGGCGCCAGACGCGGACCAGATAGATACGGGGAGTGAACATGGCCGCCACGTTAGTAGCGGCGGCGTTCCGGCGGCGTTCCGCGCCGGGGCGGCTCAGGCGCGACGCGCGGTCTCTTCCGACAGCTGCCCGAGCAGTGCCTCAAGCGGCAGGTCGACGGTAGCCGCACCGGCGCCGCCGCCGGGCAGGCCATCGAGGCTCGCCTGCGCCCCCGCGCGGTCGCCGGCCGCCGTTTCCGGGCGCTCGATGTAGTAGCGCATCAGCGCCGCCGCTCGGCGGCTATCGCCTTCGGCAGCGGCAATCTCGGCGAAGCAGAACACCGCGTCCAGCTGCATCGGCGGGCTGCCGGTGGCGTTGGCGCAAGCGATCGCATGGTTCAGATCGGCGCGCGCTCCGGCCGTGTCGCCTCTCCTCACCGTGATGCGCACCAGATGCAGCAGGGCTGCCACCTCGACGCCCCGATTCGCGGTCGCGCGCGCCTCGTCGAGCGCACGGCGGCCGGCGGCCGCCGATTCGTCGAGCGCACCGGTCGCCAGGGACAGGTTGGCGAGGTTGAACAACAGGTGCGGGCGCGCGAACGCGATGCCATGCTGTTCGCTTACCGCGAGCGCCTCGTCGAGATACGCGCGCCCCTGCGCCAGTTGTCCCAGCGACTGGTGCAGGTGGGCCAGACCGTTGAGCCGCGCCGCAACGCCGACCCAATCGTCGAGCCGGCGTTGCATGGCGAGCACCTCGAGCATCCGCTCGCGCGCGCGTTCGAAGTCGCCGGCATCCTTGTCGAGGTTCGCCAGATGTCCCAGCGCGCCCGCGATCGCACGCGTGTCGTTGGCCGCGCGAGCCTGCCGCAGCGATTGCTCGAAAATGCGCCGGGCTGCCCGATCGCGGCCGCGCCGTTGATGGTTCAACGCCAGCACGTTGAGGCAACGCTGGAGCGCGGCCGGGTGCCGGGCTTGACGCGCCGCCCGCAGCCCCTGCAGCGCGCTAGCGTCAGCCTCGTCGAGCCGGTACAGCCGGTGCTCGAGCTGTGCTACCGCTGCGAGCAGCGCGGCCACGTGCGCTGGCGCGGTTGCGCCGTTCGCGCTCAGCCCTTCGCGCAGCAGAGCGCATCCTTCCTCGGCGCGGCCGCTCAGATCGAAGAACTGCATCAACGGTACGGCCGCGGCGGCGAGCGCGCCGTGCGCTCGCTGCGCCACCGCCCAGCGCCAGGCCAAGCGACAGTTCTCGAGCTCGGCGCCGATCGCGTCGCGCACCGCGGCGTCGCCGGCGGCGTGGGCCCGCGCGATCAGCCCGTGATACCAGTCGGCATGCCGCCGCGCCGCTTCGGCGTGCGCTTGCGTGCCGAGCTTCTCGCTGGCGAATTGCCGTATGAGCGGATGCAGCGAACAGCGTGCGCCATCGATCTGCAGCAGCGATTTGTCGGCTAGCGCGGCGACGAGCGGCAGACCGGCCCCGCTGACTTCGCGCGCCGCGTCGCGAGCAAAGGAACCGGCGAAGACCGACAGCGCCGCCAGCGCCTGTTGCTCGCGCGGCGCGAGGAGTTGCCACGATTGCTCGAACGTGGCGCGCACGCTGCGATGCTCGGCCCGCTCGTCGCCGTCGTCGGCGCTCTGCAGCACATCGATCGAGCGCCCCACTTCGGCGGCGATCTCGGACACCGGCAGCAGCCGCGTCCAATGCGCAGCCAGCAGAATCGCCAACGGCAGTCCGTCGAGCGCGCGCATCAGCCGGCCGATCGCACCCGCTTGCGCGGTGGCGTCGAAGTCCGGGCTCGCGGCGCGCGCCGCGGCGATAAACAGGCGCACCGCCTCGCTCGTCAGCTGTTCATCGGCGTGCGCATGGGACGCGGCGCTCGCAAGACCGGTGAGCGGCAGCAGCCATTCGTTCGCAAGGCCCAGGCGCGCGCGCGAGGTGGCGCAGATTTTCGTCCGCGGCGCCTGCTGTAACAGCCGCTCGATGAGCCGAGCCAGGCCGGACAGGTGCTCGCAGTTGTCGAGCACCAGCAGCATCGTGCGCACGCTCAGAGATGCGGCCACGCACCGCAACGGATCATCGCCCGCGACTGGCTTGAGATCGAGTTCGGCAGCGAGCCGCGCCGACACGTGCGTCACATCGGCCAGGTCGTCGAGCGCGATGAAGCAGACGCCGTCGGTGAAACGCGCGTGCAGGCCGCGCAGCGACTCCTTCACGATGCGGCTCTTGCCGACGCCGCCCGGACCCGTGACCGTGACCAGCCGGCATTCAGCGCGCGCCAGCATCAACGCAAGTTCTTCGATCTCGCCCTCGCGTCCGATGAAGCCCTCGGATCGCGTGCGCTCGAGTGCGGGCGGTGAGGCCACCGGGGTCACTGAAGCGACTGCGCCGTGCAGCTCGGCGCGCACGCGCAGCGACGGTTCGACGCCGAGCTCCTCGGTGAGCCGGGTCGCGTACGCGCGAAAGGTGCGCTGCTGCTCGCCCGGTGCCTTCAACTCGCGCTGCGCCGAGAGCAGGGCGACGACGGCGTCCTCGTCCAGCGGGTCTTCGTCGAGCAGGCAGCGCGCGAAAGCCGCGCGCTGCCGCGGCTCGCCGCCCAGCGCGACAAGATGTGCGCGCGCCGCTTCGTGCGTGCGGCGCGCCAGCCGCGTGCGCTCGGTGCGCAGCCAGTCGGTCCACGCCGGGTTGGCGTCATCGTCGAAGCCGTCGAGCAATTCGCCGCGGCGCAGTTGCAAGGCATCGGTGACGCGGCCGTCGCGCAGTGCGATTTCGAAGTCAGTGACGTCGGTGCCGGGGTCGAATCGAACCGCGGCCCCCTTTATTTCGAGCGCGCCGGCCCACGGCACGTCGCGCATCAGGTGCAGTACTTTGCGCAGGTTCGTGTAAGCGAGCTTCTGCGCGCGTTCCGGCCACAGCAGTCCGCTCAGTTCAGCGCGTCCGACCCAGTCGCGACGCAATGCAAGCAGCGCCAGTAACCGGCAACGACGATCCGCGTCGAGCGCGATCACGCGGTTCGCGTGTTCGACTTCCGGACGGCCGAAGAGCCGCAGGCGCAGGGGCGGTTGCTGGTGTGTGGGCATGGCGAGACAGCATGCCGCCGCCGGCTCCGGCGCGCAACGGCGAATCCGACGCGACACCCCCCCCTCCCCTAGCCCCCACCAGGGGAGAGGGGAATCAAGCAGCTTTGCGGGTCACGCGTGGCGGCAACAGCGACGCCAACCGCGATTCCTCGCCTGCCGTCAGCACGCGGATGCTCGGGGAATATCCCTGGTAGACGACGCCGTGCAGCTCGACCTTGCTCTGCACGCGCAGATAGCGGAGCAGGTACTCGATGATGTTGTCGGTGATCAACTGGCCGGGAACCAGCACGGGAATGCCGGGCGGGTAGGGCACGATCTGGTCGGCACAGATCTTTCCGGCGAGTGCCTTGTTCGGCTGGTCGTTGTCATCCAGCAGCGGCACGAGATCGCCGCCGCAGTAGTAGGCGTCGCGCGGCAGGTAAGCGAGCTCGGTGAAGCCCGGGATATCCGGCGTGCGGTAGAGCCGGCGCGGCGCGCGTTTTTCACGCGCGATTCGCATCAACGCGTCGTACAGGCGCGAGCACTTTGAGCGCGTGGTGCCGATCGTCAGCAGCAGCGTGATGGTGTTGAAAGTCGACTTCTCGATCGTGATGTTGAAGCGCGTAAAGAGTTCCTGTTGCAGTTCATCGACCGTCATGCCGCACGAGGAGATGTCGACGGTGATCTTGGTCGGATCGAGTCGGATGCCGTCGTTCTTCACTTCGTCCGGCAGCAGGTCGTCCAGATCGAGCACGCGGAAGGCGCCGGTCGAATTGATCTGCTGGCGCAATTCGCCGGCCAGCATCAGCGTGCGTTCAAGCAGCTTGTAGCCTTCAAGCACCGCCTGCTTGCGGCCGACATCGAGGCTCGCGATCATGCTGTACATCGGGCTCGTCGATGTATGCATGTTGAAGTTCTCGCGAAAAAGATGCTCCTTGAAGCCGGGATCGTTGACGTGGATGAAGGCCGCCTGCGAAAACGCGGTCAGCGTCTTGTGCGCCGATTGCGTGACGTAGTCGGCGCCGGCTTCGAGCGCAGTGGGTCGCAGGTCTGGATGGAAGCGTGCGTGCGAGAACCACGCTTCGTCGATCAGCACCTTGATGTCGCGTGCGCGCGCGGCGTCGGCGATCGGCTTCAGGTCGTACCGGAGGCCGTCGTACGTGCACGAGGTCAGCACGAGCAGTTGCGCATCCGGATGCTCGTCGATCGCACGCAGGATCGTGTTCTTCGGCACCGGGCCGTACACGCCGTATTTGCGATTGACGCTCGAGTCCAGGTAAATCGGCCGCGCGCCCGAAAGGACCACGCCGTGATGCACGCTCTTGTGGCAGTTGCGATCGAGCAGCATCTTTTCGCCGGGCGCGATCAGCGTCTGCAGGATGACCTTGTTGGCGGTCGACGTGCCGTTGGTCGCGAAAAAAGTCTTGCGCGCGCCGAACGCCTTCGCTGCCATCTGCTGCGCTTCGGCGATGACGCCGGTCGGCTCCATCAGTGAATCAAGCGCCTTCACGGACACCGACAGATCGGCATCGAATACGTGTTCGCCCATGAACTCGTGAAATTCGTTCACCCACGGGCTGCCGCGCAGCGAGTCGCCGCTGGAATGCCCGGGCGTGTGCCACGCGTCCTTGGCGGCCAGCACGTAGCCGCGCAGTGCGTCGTAAAACGGTGTGCGCGCGCGCTCGGCGATCTGCGCGTTCAGAATGCGGTACATGCCGCGATAGTCGCGCTCTTCGCGATAAAAGTAGCCGTCCACCGCCTCGGCGAACAGGGCATCGACGACGCGGTCTTCCTGTTCCTTCTCGATCAGGATGTACAGGTCGAGTTCGGGTCTGAGCGCGGTGATCTTCTGCACCAGCTTCAGCGCGCTCACCTGCAGGCTGCGCGGTGCGTTGTGGCCGTTGCCGTTCTTGGCCACATGCGGCCGGCGGCTTCCTTCCTGCACCGCGTACAGCTTGTCGTCGACAATGACGATCTGCACGTCGCCGTCGCGCTCGATCAGTTGCAGACCTTCCTTGGCGGTCAGCGCGCCGGTGAACGTGATGCCAAACGGGTTGTCGAGCGTGCGCGCGGCGGCGTTCAGTCCCTTGAGCAGTTCGCGCAAGATGAGCGGCTCGTCATTGATGACGAGCACTTTGGACGTGGGTCTAGGCATGCGGCGGTCGGACGAAGCGCGGTTTATGCGCGAAATGGGGCGATAACGCAAGGCTGTCGGCTGGGTTGACCCGGGGGAAGCGAGTTAGTCTGCGCCGCGACTTTGCCGCATCACGCCGCACGCGCTCGCCCGGAAAGCCGCACGATCATCCCGGAATTTCTGTTGCCAGCAGGAGTCGAATCCGCGCCCATGCCGAATCTGGTCGATTCTTTTACCGTCGAACTCGAACGGTCCTCCGATGCGAAATCCGGCCCGCGCGAGTATTTCATTCACGGCATCACCGAAAGCGGCAAACCTTTTCGCCCGAGCGATTGGGCCGAACGGCTGTGCGGCGTGCTGGCGTGCTATCGCCCGGACGGCGTCGCAAGCGGGCGCGATGCGCTGATCGGCTACTCGCCGTATGCACGGCCGGTGGTGGTGGGCGATGTGAAATGCGTCGTCGTCGACGCACGGCTGCGCGAGATCGAGCTGAAGGCGCTGGACTTTGTGTTCAACTTCGCGCGCGACAACAACCTGCCGGTGTACGAGGGTTGTTCGTTGCGAGATGGGTAGGCAAAACAGACTTCAAGGAGTCGCCGCGTCAGCGGCGACGGTCCATCCCCACTATCCCATCGCCTTGATCGCCGCCGCCAGCCGGCTCTTGTCGCGCGCGGCGGTGTTCTTGTGAATGATCTTCTTGTCGGCGATCGCGTCCATGATGCGTGCCGATTGACGCAGCACGTTGGCTGCCGCCTTCTTGTCACCGGCCGCGATCGCCTTGCGCACGGCCTTCACCGCCGTTCGCGCGCGCGAGCGCAGCGCGGTGTTGTGAGTATTGCGCAGCGTCGCCTGATGCGCTCGCTTGCGGGCTTGTTTGGTGTTGGCCATGATCCGTCAGCGTCCGCGAAAAGTGCGCGACTATACACGCGCGTTCTCACCAAAATCTGCACCGAACATCCTCGATGAACCTGCTGCGCGCCGCTGTTACGGTCAGCGCCTGGACCCTGCTGTCGCGAGCGGCGGGACTGGTGCGCGAGCTCGTCGTCGCGCGCGCATTCGGCGCCAGCGTTGAGATGGACGCGTTCAACGTCGCGTTCCGGTTGCCGAATCTCCTGCGACGAATGTTCGCGGAGGGCGCGTTTTCGCAGGCGTTTGTGCCGATCCTAGCCGAGGTCAAGACGCGCGGCGGAGAAAGCGAGATGCGCACGCTGCTCGCGCATGTCGCGTCGACGCTGTTTTGGACACTGCTCGCGGTGTCGATTCTCGGCGTGCTGGGCGCGCCCTTGCTGGTGTATCTGATCGCCAGCGGCTTTGCCGGATCGCCCACCGCGTTCGATCTGGCCACCGTTATGACGCGCTGGATGTTTCCCTACATCCTCTTCATGTCGCTGGTGGCGTTTGCCGCGAGCGTGCTCAACACGTACAACCGCTATGCAGTGCCGGCGGCAACACCGGTGCTGCTAAACGTATCGATCATCGGCTTCGCGCTGCTGGGGGCCGACCGGTTCGATCCGCCGATCGTCGCGCTCGCGGTGGCCGTGATCGTCGGCGGCGCGCTGCAACTGGGTATCCAGATTCCCGCCCTGGCACGCATCGGCAAGCTCCCGCGCATGACTGCCGTGCGCGAAGCGTTCGCCGATGCCGGCGTGCGCCGCATTCTGCGGCTGATGCTGCCCGCCATTTTCGCGGTGTCGGTGGCGCAGATCAGTCTGATCATCAACACCAACATCGCGTCGCACCTCGGCACCGGAACGGTGTCGTGGCTTGCATACGCGGACCGGCTGATGGAGTTTCCGACCGCGTTGCTCGGCGTTGCGCTTGGCACCGTGCTGCTGCCGAATCTGTCGCGCGCGAATGCGGACGGGCGCGCGGGGGCATACAGCGCATTGCTCGACTGGGGACTTCGTTTGACCTGCCTGATCGCGCTGCCGGCGGCGCTGGGGCTTGGCCTACTCGCCGAAGGCATCATCGCCGTGCTGTTCCAGGGCGGACGATTCACGGCAGCCGACGTCACGCAGACGGCCGGTGCATTGACCGGCTATGCGTTCGGTCTGTTCGGCCTGATTGCCGTGAAAATCCTCGCGCCCGGCTTCTATGCGCAGCAGGACATCAAGACGCCGGTGAAAATCGCGGTCGGCGTGCTCGTCGCGACCCAGCTTGCCAATCTTGTTCTCGTGCCGCAGTTCGGATTTGCGGGACTGGCCTTGTCGGTAAGCCTCGGCGCGTGCGCCAATGCGGCGCTGCTGTACGCGGGATTGAGAAGGCGCGGCATCTATCAACCCCAGGCCGGGTGGATGGGCTTCGCGCTGCGGCTCGCGCTAGCATTGGCCGCGATGGCAATTCTCCTGTGGTGGGGCGCGCGGCAGTTCGAATGGACGCTGCTGCCGACGATGCAACGAGCGATGGCGCTCGGGACGGTGATAGCGGCCGGCACGTCGCTGTATTTCGGCCTGCTATGGATGTTTGGATTCCGGCCACGCGATTTTGTATTGCGAATGTCATGACGGCCACTGAAGCGGCCTTCGCCGCGTTTACCGAAGCGATCGGCCGCGTGCGCGATGACGAGGAGGACATCCTGCTCGCTGCCGCGCGCTTGCCGCAATACGCGGATCCGGATTGCGATCCACAGGCGGTGCTGGACACCGTGCACAAGTGGAGCCGGCAATTGCGCGGGCGTATCGCGCCAGACGCCGCGCCGCTCGCGCGCCTGCGGCTGCTCAATTTTTTCTTCTTCGACGAACTCGGTTTCCGGGGCAACGAAGCCGACTACTACAACGCCGACAACAGCTACCTGCACTGTGTGGTCAGCAATCGCTGCGGCATTCCGATTTCCCTCGCGGTTCTATACCTCGAGCTCGGTCACACGATAGGCATGCCACTGCACGGCATCAACTTCCCCGCGCATTTTCTGGTCGGGCTTGCGCTGCCGCGCGGTGCGGCGATCATCGACGTATTTGCGCGCGGTGCGACGCTCGACGCCGAAGACCTGCGCCGGCGCCTGCGGACATCGACGAGCATTGCGCCGGCGCAGCCGCTGGAAAATTTCCTGCGTCCGATCGGTGGTCGGGATGTGCTGGCGCGCATGTTGCGCAATTTGAAAGGCATCCACGTGCGCAACGAAGAGTGGCCGTTGCTGCTCGAAGTGCAGAACCGGCTGGTCGCGCTGTTACCGGACAACGCCGAAGAGCGACGCGATCGTGCGCTTGCGTTCGACAAGCTGGAGTGTCCGCGCGCGGCTGCCGACGACCTGTCGGCGTATCTGGCGATGCAGCCGCGTCCGCCCGACGCGCAGGCGGTGCGGCGGCGGTTACGGCAACTGCAACAAGCGGTGAAGCAATTAAATTGATCGGCGCGGCGCGCCGGTGGGATTCGGTTAGAGATATGGTTGGGGACAGAGCACTCGGCGCTCGCGCCGGTGGTCTGTCCCCAATCTATTGAATTTGCTTCAGCACCGTCTCCGCGCCGCTCACTTCGTACTTGCCGGCGGCTTCGACGTTCAGGTTCTTGACCACGCCGTCATCCACCAGCATTGAATAACGTTGGCTGCGCAGGCCGAGGCCGCGCGCGGTGAGATCGAATTCGAGCCCGAGCTTTTTCGTGTAGTCCGCAGAGCCGTCCGCCATCATGCGCACCTTGCCGCCGGCGTTTTGATCGCGGCCCCAGGCGCCCATCACAAACGGGTCGTTGACCGACAGGCACCAGACTTCATCGACGCCCTTGGCTTTCAGCGCGTCGTAGTTCTTCAGATAACTCGGCACATGCTGCGCCGAGCAGGTTGGCGTGTACGCGCCGGGCAGACCGAAGATGACGATCTTCTTGCCTTTGACGAGATCGCTCACCTTGAATGTGTTCGGGCCGATCGAGCAGCCCTCTGTTTCCACTTCAACGAACTCGCTGAGCTGTCCTTCGGGCAGCCGGTCTCCGACTTTGATCGTCATTGGGTTTCTCCAGGAAGGGGCTGTCGAGTTTAGTCGCCGACCGCAATACCTTCTCGACGCGGGTCCGCGCCGCCGGCCCAGCCGGCGCGCCCGTCTGGCAACCGTGTCCGCACGATCCCTTGCAAGCCGCTTGTCATCGGCACGACGCGAACCTCGTGCCCGCGAGCTTTCAGGCCTTCGATCAGCGCCGCACTCACCTGTCCTTCTTCGACCTCGGTCGGTCCGTTGCGGCTGCCGAAGTTCGGCAGGCTGATCGCCTGCTGCACGTCCAGGTTCCACTGCAGCAGACCCATCAAGGTCTTGCCGACATAGTTGATGATCTGCGAGCCGCCCGGCGAACCCAGGGTCGCAACCAGCTGGCCGCCGGCGCGATCGAAAACCAGCGTTGGCGCCATCGAGGAACGCGGGCGCTTGCCCGGTTGCACGCGATTGGCGATCAGCGCGCCCCCGGCACGCGGCACACCGGTGCCGTCGGATTCGCGTGGCAGGAAGGAAAAATCGGTCAGCTGATTGTTCAGCATAAAACCGCGCACCATGAGACGCGCGCCGAACAGGTCCTCGATCGACGTTGTCATGGAGATCGCATTGCCATACGAGTCGACCACCGAAATGTGCGATGTCGCGTACCGGTGTTCGGACTCATCGGGCGCCCAGGTCGTTTTGCCCTGCGGTTGTCCGGGCGGTGCGCGTCCCATGCCGCGGTCGGTGATCAGCTTGGCGCGCTCGTTCAAGTAAGCGGGGCTCGTCAACCCGGCGATGTCCACGGACACAAAGTCGCTGTCGGCAACGTGTTGAGCGCGATCGGCGAAAACCAGCCGGCCGGCCTCGCTGAAAAGATGCGCAGCCGCCGGCTGCGGCTCGAGTTTGCCGTCGACCATGACCGGCGGCACTGCCGCGATGTCGCGCGCGCTGAAAAGCCCCAACATTTGCGCGACCGCGATCCCACCGGAGGACGGCGGACCCATTCCGCAGACGCGCCACTGCTTGAAATCGGTACACAGCGGCGCACGCTCTTTTGCCTGGTACGACGCGATGTCGCTTTCCGTCATACGACCGGGATTGGTCGCGTGGCCGCGTACCGCGGCGACGATGTCGTTCGCAATCGCGCCGCGATAGAACGCATCGGCGCCGCCTTGCGCGATCGCGCGCAACGTGCCGGCGAGTTCGGGGTTGGCCAGCAGGGTGCCGACTGGTTTCGGG
>Ga0187893_10008853_pt1 | contig 15728 bp, 14 predicted proteins | sample MA1701074metaG_FD_139574 | JGI IMG/M metagenome (GOLD analysis project Ga0187893, IMG submission 139574) | White microbial mat communities from a basaltic lava cave in the Kipuka Kanohina Cave System on the Island of Hawaii, USA - MA170107-4 metaG ... | reverse complement strand
TGCTGGGGTGCTGGACGAGGAGCGGTGCTTCCGAGCGGTGCAGAGCCGCGACGCCCGCTTCGACGGCTGGTTCTACACCGCCGTCCTGACGACGGGGATCTACTGCCGGCCCAGCTGCCCGGCGACCACACCCAAGCGGGCCAACCTGCGCTTCTACCGCACCGCCGCCGCCGCCCACGGGGCGGGGTTCCGGGCGTGCAAGCGGTGCCGGCCTGACGCCGCCCCGGGCTCGCCCGAGTGGAACGTCCGGGCCGACGTGGTGGCGCGGGCCATGCGCCTGATCGCCGACGGCACGGTCGACCGCGGGGGCGTCGGCGGCCTCGCCCGCCGCCTCGGGTACAGCGAACGCCACCTCAGCCGCCTCTTGCAGAGCGAGGTGGGCGCCGGACCGCTGGCCCTGGCCCGCGCCCAGCGGGCCCAGACGGCGCGCGTCCTCCTCGAGACCACCGACCTGTCCGCCGCCGACACGGCCGTCGCCGCCGGCTTCGCCAGCGTCCGCCAGTTCAACGACACCGTCCGCCAGGTGTTCTCGCTGACGCCCACCGAGCTGCGGGCCCGCGTCCGAGCCCACCGCAACGGCGCGCCCGGCGCGCCCGGCCCGCCCCCGAGCGCGATCACCCTGCGGCTCGCCTACCGCCCGCCCCTGGCCGCCGCTTCGCTGTTCCGCTTCCTCGCCGCCCGCGCCATCCCGGGGGTGGAGGCCGGCGACCACGCGTCGTACCGCCGCACCCTGACCCTGCCCCACGCCCCAGGCGCCGTTCGCCTCGACGATGGCGACGGCCACATCCGCTGCACCCTCCACCTCGAGGACCTGCGCGACCTGGGCGCGGCGGTGGCCCGCTGCCGCCGGCTGCTCGACCTCGACGCCGACCCCGCCGCGATCGACGGGCAGCTCGGCGCCGACCCGGCGCTGGCGCCCCTGGTCGAGGCCCGTCCCGGCCTGCGCATGCCGGGCGTGGCCGACGGCGCCGAACTGGCCATCCGGGCCGTGATCGGCCAGCAGGTATCGGTGGCCGCCGCCCGCGCCACTGCGGCCCGGCTCGCCCGCCAGTTCGGCGAGCCCGCCCCCGGGGAGCGGGCGGCGGCGCCCGGCGGTCTGGCCCTCCGGTTCCCGACCCCCGCCGTGCTGGCCGCGCTCGACCCCGCCACCCTGCCCATGCCCCGCGCCCGGGCGTCGGCGCTCGTGGCCCTGGCCGCCGCCCTGGCCGGCGGCGACCTGATCATCGACCCCGGCGCCGACCGCCACGACGTCACCGCCGCCCTGGCCGCGCTCCCCGGCATCGGCCCGTGGACCGCGGCCTACGTCCGACTGCGGGCGCTGGGCGACCCCGACACGTTCCTGCCCACCGACCTCGGCGCTCGCCGCGCCCTCGCCCGCCTCGGCGCCACCGGCGCCCCACCCGACCCCGAGCGGTGGCGGCCGTGGCGCTCCTACGCCCTGCACCACCTCTGGGCTTCCCTCGACGACAAGGAGCCGGCCCCATGACAGCCCCCCTGACCGACGTCGTCGCCCGCACCGTCCCGAGCCCCGTCGGCCGCCTGCTGCTCGTCGGCGACGGCGCCCGGCTGGCCGGGCTGTTCATGACCGACCAGCGCCATCGCCCGGCCATCCCGTCGGCGACCGAGGACGGCGAGGCGTTCGCCGACGCCGTGGAGCAGTTGGGCGAGTGGTTCGCCGGGGGACGGCGCGACTTCGACCTGGCGCTCGCGCCCCGCGGGTCGGCCTTCCAGCAGGAGGTATGGGACGCGCTCCGCCGGATCCCGTTCGGGGACACCGTTTCCTACGGCGAGGTGGCCGCCCGGGTCGGGAGGCCGGGTTCGGCCCGGGCCGTCGGCGCCGCCGTGGGCCGCAACCCCATCGGGATCATCGTGCCCTGCCACCGGGTCGTGGGGGCGCGGGGAGCGCTCACCGGGTACGCCGGTGGGCTCGACCGCAAGCGGTGGCTCCTGGACCACGAGCGCCAGGTGAGCGCCAGGTGAGCGCCAGGGAGCGCAAGGTGAGGGCCCACACCCTGTTCTGACGCCCGGCGCGCCCGTATCGTGGGGCCGATGATGCGGCGTTCAGTGGTGGCCATGGTCGTGGCGGCGTCCCTCGCATCGGCCTGCTCGGGCGGCACGAGCCTGGACCGGGCCGGTGCGGGGGACGGGCCCGGAGGCGACCCGAACGACGCCGCCCTGCCCCGCCTCTCCATCCAGCAGGAACAGGTCCCGGCGGATTTCCAGGTCCTGCTCTATCCGAACGGCGACCAGGTCGTCAACGAGGTGACGCTCGACCTGTGCCGAGGCAGGTTCCCGAGCGAGTCGCTGCGCATCGCCCGCCGCCAGACGGCGGTGCTCGACCGGGACGACCGCCTCGTGTTCAGCACCGAAGCGGTCGGCTACGAGAACGAGGCCGCCACCGCCCAGGCGTTCCGCGAGCTGCGGGCCGCCCAGACCGACTGCCCGGCCGACTTTCTCGCGTCTCCCGCCGGCGGCGTACCGGTGCGCACGCTGTTCAACCCCACGCCCGACGAGGGCTGGGCGCCGCCGCCGGCGGGGATCGAGCGGCTGGTGTTCGACATGTTCCTCGTCGACGAGCAGAGCCGGGCAGCCCGCACCGCCGCCGTCTACCTCCGCCGGGGGCGCATCCTGCTCGGTCTGTACTACTACCTGTTGCCGACCGAGCCCCTGCCCTCCGTCGGCGGCGAAACGACGGTCGAAGGCATCACCGAGGTCTTCGCGGCGCGCCTGCGGGAGCTGTCCGACAAAGTCGTCAAAGGTTGAGCGCGTAGCATCGCCCCCATGCTGAAGCTCCTCAAGAAGTGGTGGCGCTACCTGACGGCCTCGTTGACCGGGAAGTTCAACGAGCGCGCCGACCCCAAGGTCCAGCTCGAACAAGCGATCATCGAGGCGCAGGAGCAGCACCGCCGGCTGGTCGAACAGGCCGCCAACGTCATCGCCAACCAGAAGCAGACCGAGCTGCGGCTGAACCGGTCGATGGAGGAGCTGGAGAAGCTCAACGGGTTGGCCCGCCAAGCGGTGCGCATGGCCGACGACGCCACCAAGGCGGGCAACGCGTCCAAGGCCAACGAGTTCACCGCTTCGGCGGAGTCCTTCGCCAACCGCCTCATCGCCATCGAGAAGGACGTCGAGTCGCTCAAGACCCTGCACCTGCAGGCCACCCAGGCCGCCGACCAGGCCAAGGCGGCGGTGCAGCAGAACTCGCGCCAGTTGCAAACCAAGCTGGCCGAGCGGCAGAAGCTCCTGAGCCAGCTCGACCAGGCCAAGATGCAGGAACAGGTCAACGCGGCGATGACCAGCCTCAACCAGCAGGTGGGCCAGGACGTGCCCACGCTGGACGAGGTGCGCCAGAAGGTCGAGGCCCGTTACGCCAAGGCGCTCGGATCGGCCGAGCTGGTCGAGCAGTCGGTCGAGAGCCGCATGCTCGAGGTCGAGCAGGCGCAGATGAACGTCGAGGCCCAGGCCCGGCTGTCGGCCATCAAGGAGCAGTTGGGGATCGCCCCGGCGGCCGGCGCCGCCGAGGAGGCGCCGGCCGTCGAACCGGGATCGGCCGCCCCCGCTTAGGAAGTGAGCACCATCCGTATCGAGCACGAGGTCGAGATCCGGCGCCCCCGGGCCGACGTGTTCGCGTTCGTCAGCGATCAAGACCACCGGCCGGCGTGGGTGGGCGGCGTGGCGCGGGTGCGGCGGACGTCACCAGGCCCGATCGGCGCGGGCGCGACTTACGCCGTCGTCGGCCGCGCCCTCGGCCGCCGGGTGGAGTCGAACTACGAGCTGATCGAGTACGAGCCCGCGGCGAGCTTCGCCGGTCGGACCTCGTCGAGCGTGTTCACCATCGACGAGACGTACGTGTTCGAAGGGGACGGGACGGTGACGACCGTGCGGCTCACCGCCGACGCCACGCCGGGCCGCATGCTACGTCTGCTCGGGCCGTTGCTCGGGTTGGCCGTTGAGCGCCAGATCAGGTCCGACCACCGGCGGCTGAAGGCGATCCTGGAACGGAATCGGCGGCGCCCCAAGGCGCCCTCCCCCAAGGCGCCCTCCCCCAAGGCGCCGGCCTCGGCGGCCGCCGCCGAGGACTAAGGGCCGCGCGCGTTCATGGCAGGGTAACGAGGTCATCCCGGTGGACGACCTCGTGCGGCATCCCCTCCGGTAGCTCACTGGTCTTCCGGCCGGCGGCGGACCGCAACTCCGCCGCGCCCACCCGCACCAGGCCCTTGGCGAACATCCGCCCGGCGGCGTCGGTGATCTCCACCGCCGCCCCCGCGTCGAACCGCCCCTCCACGCCGACGATGCCGGCGGGCAGGAGCGACGTCTGCCGCTCCACCAGCGCCCGGCGCGCCCCGTCGTCGACGAGGATCGTCCCCATGGCCCGCAGGCCGAAGCCGATGCGCAGCTTGCGGGCCGATAGGCGCCGGTCCCGGGGGTGGACGACGGTGCCGATGCCCGCCTGGCCGGCGACCGCGCCCGCCAGCACGCCTGGCCGGTCGGCGGCGGCGATGACCGCCCGCACCCCCGACCACGCCGCGATCTTGGCCGCCGCCAGCTTGGTCGCCATCCCGCCGCTCCCCCGGTCGGTCCCCGATCCGCCGGCGGCGATCCGCTCCAGCTCGTGATCGAACCGCCCGATCTCCTCGATCAGGGAGGCCGACTCGTCCACGCGGGGATCCGCCGAGAAGATGCCGGGGGCGTCGGTGAGCAGCACGAGGAGGTCGGCGGTGACCAGGTTGGCCACCAGGGCCGCCAGCCGGTCATTGTCCCCCCAGCGGATCTCGTCGTCGGCGATGGCGTCGTTCTCGTTGACCACGGGGATCACGCCGAGGTCCAGGAGCCGGGCCAACGTGGCGCGGGCGTGGAGGTACCCGTCCCGGTGACCGAAATCGGAGTGGGCCAGGAGCACCTGCCCGCTGATGAGCCCGTGGCCGGCCAGGGCGTCGTCGTACACGCGCATGAGCCGGCTCTGGCCGACGGCGGAGATGGCCTGGAGGGTCTCCAGGTCGGTGGTGGCGCGGTCGCCGTGCAGGCCCAGGGCGGGCCGGCCGGCGGCGATCGCGCCCGAGGTCACCACCACCACCCGGTGGCCTTCCCTCCGGAGCCCGGCCACCTCCGCGCACAGCTTCTGGATGGCGGGGACGGCGACCTCGCCGCGCCCATCGGTGATGGACGAGCTGCCGATCTTGGCGACGACCTTCATCGGACGACGATCACTCGCCGCGGTACTCGAAGGTGAAGGCGCCGATGTGGACGGTGTCCCCATCGGCCGCGCCGGCCCGAGCCAGGGCCCGGTCGACCCCGAGGCGCTTCAGCCGGTCCTGCACGTAGGCGAGGGCCTGCTCGTCGGTCAGGTCGGAGAGGGCGACGGCCCGCTCCGCGGCCCGGCCCCGGACGACGAGCGCCCCCGCCGGGCCCCGCTCGACGCGGACCCCCTCGGGCTCGGGCCGGTGGACGACGAACGTCCGCCCCGCGGCTCGGGGCTCGGCGGCGCGGGACCGTTCCACCAGGTCGGCCAGGTGGTGGAGCAGGTCGGGCACGCCCACCCCGGTGACGGCCGAGATCCGGGAGCCCTCGAAGGGGGCCGCGGCGACGTCCGCCTTGGCGCCGACGACCAACCGAGGCCGGTCCAGGAGCTCGGGCTGGTAGCGCCGCAGTTCGTCCAGCAGGATGCGCTCCTGCTCGGCAGGCGGGTACGGCGCGGCCAGGCCCAAGTCGATCAGCACCGCGAGGGCCCGGGCCCGCTCCACGTGGCGGAGGAACTGGTGGCCCAGCCCCCGGCCCTCGCTGGCCCCCTCGATGAGTCCGGGGATGTCCGCCACCACGAACTCCGACGCTCCGTCGCGCACCACGCCGAGGTGGGGCCGGAGGGTGGTGAACGGGTAGTCGGCCACCTTGGGCTTGGCCGCCGAGATGCGGGAGATCAGCGTGCTCTTGCCCGCGTTGGGAAGGCCCACGAGGGCCACGTCGGCCATCAGTTTGAGCTCCAGGCGCACCCACCGCTCCTCGCCCACCTCCCCCTGCTCGGCGAAGGACGGGGCGCGCCGCCGGTTGGACAGGAACCGGGCGTTCCCGCGGCCTCCCCGCCCGCCCGCGGCCGCCAACCAGGTGTCGCCGCCGGCCGCCAGGTCGGCCAGCGCCGCGCCGTCGCGGTCGGCCACCACCGTGCCGACCGGGACCGCCACCCGCAGGTCGGCCCCCGCCGAGCCGTGCTTGGCCTTCCCCTGGCCGTGGACCCCGCTGGCGGCGCGCCGGTGCGGGTGGTCCTGGAAGGCGAGCAGCGTCGCGACCTGGTGATCGGCCACGAACCACACGTCCCCCCCCTTCCCTCCGTCGCCCCCGTCCGGGCCGCCCTTGGGCACGTGCGCCTCCCGCCGGAACGACACGGCGCCGGCGCCGCCGTCGCCCCCGCGCACGTTGACCAGCGCCTCGTCGACGAACTCAGCCACGGCCCGCCACCGCCCGGGGGCTAGGAGCGTGTCTGCGAACATTCGCCCGCCTTCTCGCATCGGGAACCACGCAGGTGCACGCCACTCGACCAGGCACGATGCGGCCTACGTGGCGCGACGGAGCGGGGCGAGAAAGCGGGCGAACCTTTCTGGCCACGGCGCTAGGAGCGTGCTGATTTTCGGTGTCACGGCTTCGCCGTCGAAGGCCTGACCTGTCTTGGCGTGCGGGATGCGGCGCTCAGGCCGCTTAATCAGCCCGCTCCCAGGACGGAACGACGTTGACGACCCGGCGGCCCCGGGCCCGGCCGAACGCGACCGTGCCGTCGGCCAGGGCGAAGAGGGTGTCGTCGCCGCCCCGGCCCACCCGCTCGCCGGGGTGGAAGTGGGTGCCCCGCTGGCGGACGATGATCGCCCCGGCCGTCACCTTGCCGCCGTCGTACACCTTGACCCCGAGGCGCTGGGCGGCGGAGTCGCGGCCGTTGCGGGTGGAGCCCCCGCCCTTGGTCTTGGACATGTCGCTACTCGCCTCCTGCCGCCGAGATGCCGGTGATCTCGATCGTGGTGTAGTGCTGGCGGTGACCCCAACGCTTGCGGCTGTTGGTCTTGTTCTTGTAGGTCAAACCCCGGATCTTCGGGCCCTTGGCCTCGCCGACCACCCGGGCGGTGACCGAGGCGGACGCCAGGTCGGCGGCGGCCGACACGACCCGCGAACCGTCGACCACCAGCACGGGCCGGAACGTCACGTCGCCGTCCTCGTGCAGCAACTCCACGTCGAGCCGCTCGCCCTGGGAGACCTTGTACTGCTTGCCACCGGTCTTGATCACCGCGTACATAGGCCGACCAGTCTACAAGCGTTAGAGCAGGGACTCGTCGAGGACGATCCCGCGCCCCGCGCACGTGGGGCAGGTGGCGGAGAACGACTCCACCAGCCCCTCGGACACGCGCTTGCGGGTCATCTCCACCAGCCCGAGCTCGGAGATCTCGAACACCTGGGTACGGGTCTTGTCCCGGGCGAGGGCGTCACGGAACGCCTTGAGCAACTCCTCGCGGTTCCTCTTGATCTCCATGTCGATGAAGTCGATGACGATGATCCCGCCGATGTCCCGCAGGCGCAACTGCCGGGCCACCTCGTCCGCCGCCTCCAGGTTGTTCAGGAAGACGGTGTCCTCGAGGTTGGACGAGCCCACGTTCTTGCCGGTGTTGACGTCGATGACCGTCAGGGCCTCGGTGCGCTCGATGATCAGCGAGCCGCCCGACGGCAACCAGACCTTGCGGTCGAGCGCCTTGTGCAACTGCTCGTGGACGTGTTGGCGCTCGAACAGCGGCAGCGTGGGTTCGTCGTACAGCTCGACCCGGTCGGCCAGCTCGGGGATCAGCGCCTCGACGTAGTCCCGCACCTCCTGGTAGAGCCCGGCGTCGTCGATGATGACCCCCCGGTACTCCCGGTTGAACTCCTCGCGGATGACCCGGACCGCCATGGGCGGCTCCCGGTAGAGGAGCGACGGCGCCCGGGACTTGGCGGCCAGGGCGTCGATCTGCTCCCACTGCCGCTGGAGGCGCTCGACGTCGCGCCGGAGCTCCTCGGCCGTCGCCCCTTCCGCGGCGGTGCGCACGATGAGCCCGTGCCCGTCGGGGCGCACGTCGTCGAGGATGCGCCGGAGCCGCTTGCGCTCGTCGTCGGCGAGCCGCTTGGAGATGCCGTAGGTCGAGCTCCGGGGGACGAACACGACGAACCGGCCCGCCATGGAGACCTCCTGCGTGAGGCGGGCGCCCTTGGTGCCGATGGGGTTCTTGGTGACCTGGCACAGCACGGTCTGGCCCGGCCGCAGCAGCTGCTCGATGCGCGCCCCTCCGGAGGCCCTCTCGTCCACGTCCTCGGCGTCGTACTGGACGTCGCCCCGGTACAGCACCGCGTTCTTGGGCGTGCCGATGTCGACGAACGCCGCCTCCATGCCGGGGAGGACGTTCTGGACCCGACCGATGTAGATGTTGCCGTGGATCGCGGTGGCGTCGTCAGCGGGGCGGGAGACGTAGTGCTCGATGAGGCTGCGGCCTTCGAGGACGGCGATCTGGGTGGCCTCCGGGCGGGAGTGGACGCACATGAGGTAGCGGCCCACCGGGCGGCCTTTCCGCTCCCGGCCCCGACGCTTCTCGAGCGTCTCCTCGTCGAGGACGACGGGCGAGGCGTCGTCGGGGGTGCCGTCGACGACGCGGGCCGCCTGCCGGCCCTGCCCGCCCTTGCCCCGGCCGCCGCGGCGCCGCCGTTTGGGGGCCGGGTCGGCCCCGCTCTCGGCGGCGGCCCTCGCCCCGCCCCGCGCCCCCGGCTCAGCCGCCTTGGCGCCGGCGGGGGCCGGCGCCGGGCGCGAGTCGCCGATCTTGGGCTTGGGGACGAGGGCGCGAGCGGCAGCCTGGCGTGACGGCTTGCCCTCCCGGGGCGGATCGGGAAGCTCGAGGGGGTCGGCGCCGCCGGCGGCGCGCCGGCCACCACCGGCGCCCGCCCGGGCGCCGTCCTTGGCCTCCCGCGGGGGACGCTCGCGATTCCGGTCGGGCGTCGCCGGCGAGCCGCCCTCGGCGCCGGCGGGCCGGCGGTTGCGACCCCCGCGCCGGCCGCGCCGGCGGCGCCGGGCGGCGCGGTCGCCCCCGCCCGCCTCAGCCTGGGTTTCGCCCGGGCCGCTCGGCCGCCCCCCGGGCGGGCCCGGCGGGGAAACGGTCGGCGCCGGGCTCGGAGGCCCGGGCGGCGCGGGAGGCGCGGGCGGCGCGGGCGGCGCGGCCGGCGCTGGTGGCCCGGCAGAAGCGGTGGGCGGGGGGGTGGCCGGCGTTGGCTCGGACATGGGAGGAGTCCCTTCTGAAAGGGCACGCGGCGGGGCGTGCCGCGCGACCGTCGCCGGCCGCCGGGTGGGACCCCGGCGGCGCGCCGGCGCGCCAAATCGATTCGGGAAGAACTGGTCTCGACGGCTCCTGCGCGACCGGTGCGTCCGGCGCCCCGGTCTCCGGCGACGGCAGGCGGGAGAGGTTGTCGACGCCCTGTCGGCAGGCTGTCGGCGTCGGCGCCCGCATCCGCTGGCCGCCCCGGACGATCCGCCCGAGCACCAGCACCTTGGCCAGGAGCGGTTGGACCCGCGGCCAAAGAGATTCTTTGAGAACACCCGAGTATAGGTCCACTCAGGCGTACCGCCGCATGTGCACGTTCAACACCAAGCCGATGCCCGCGAAGCAGGAAAGCATCGCCGATCCGCCGTAGGACACGAAAGGCAATGGAATACCCGTAATCGGAGTGATACCCATCGTCATGCCGACGTTTTCGAAGATCTGGAACATCAGCATGGCGATCACACCCACGCAGATCAGTTGGCCGAACTGGTCCTTGGCCAGCGCCGCTGTTCGCCACGTTCGCCACAGGACGAGGCCGAACAGCACCAGCAGGGTGCTCGCCCCCACGAAGCCCAGCTCCTCGCCGACCGCGGTGAAGATGAAGTCGGTGTGCTGCTCGGGCACGAAGGACAGGTTGGTCTGCGTTCCCTGCAAGGGGCCCTTGCCGGTCAACCCGCCGGCGGCGATGGCGATCTGCGATTGACGCAGGTTGTACGCCGACCGCTGCGGGTCGCCCGCGGGGTCGAGGAACGCCGACAGCCGCTCGAGCTGGTACTCCTTCAGTATCCCGAGCTGGAAGACGCCGACGATGCCCACGACGCCCAGCAGGGTGAGCACGGCGATGTGGCGGGGCCGGGCCCCGGCCACCAGCAGCATGCCCATGAGCACGGCGACGAACACCAGGTCCGTTCCCAGGTCGGGCTGGCGCCAGATCAGCAGCATGGGCGCTCCCGCCAGGCCCAGGACGGTGAGGATCTGAGGCGCCCCCAACTCGCCCCGATGGACCGACAAGTAGGCGGCCAGCACCACGATCACCCCGATCTTGGATGCCTCCGACGGCTCCAGGTTGATCGAGCCGAACTGGAACCAGGCATGGGCCCCCCGGCTCGACGAGCCCAGGGGGGTGAGGACGAGGATCAGGATGAACACGACGGCGATCCAGATGACGGGCGCGACGTCCCGTAGCACCCGGTAGTCGACGGCGGCCAGGATCGCCATCAGGATCAGCCCGAGGACGATGAACAAAGCCTGGCGCTTCAGGTAGTCCTGCGGGTCCAGGCCGGCCGCCGCCTGCTTCTGGCGGGTCGACGAGTACACCATGAGCAGCCCGATGGCGGCCAGGCACACGACCGACACCACCAGCACGAGGTCGATGTGCCGGATCGGCGCGGCCGTGTCCCGCGCCGCGCGCGACGGGCGCGACGGGCGCGTACCCGGGGAGAAGCGGGCGCCGGCGAGAGCCATGCCGTCGGTCCCTAGTCCCGGCCCGTGCCCCGGACGATGGGCCGGGGCGGGTTGCCGGCGAGGCCGTCGAAGATGGTGCGGACGACCGGCGCCGCCGCTTGCGACCCGAGGCCCGCCTCCTCCAGCACGGCGGTGACCACGTAGCGGGGCGCGTCCACCGGTCCGAAGGCCACGAAGAGGGCGGTGTCCTGCTTGCCGAAGACCTCGGCGGTGCCCGTCTTGCCCGCCACTTGGAACCGGGACAGCGGGAAGCCCGAGAACACCGGCGCGGCGGTGCCGTCCTCGGCCGCCACCACGCCGGTCAGCCCGGCCATCACCGCCTCCCGATCGGCGGCCCGCAACTCCGCCCTGGCGACCTGGTGCGGCGCGACGGGGACGACGTCGCCGGTCATGGGGTCGCGGATCGCACCGCCCAGTCGGGGGGCCCAGATCGTCCCGCCGTTGGCGAAGGTGGCGTAGGCGTTGGCCAGCTGCATGGGCGTCACGACCAGGTCGCCCTGGCCCACCGACAGGTTGATGTTGTCGCCGGTGTACCACGTCCCCTCAGGGAAGGCGTCGGGGTTGGCGTCGTGCAGCTTCTTCTTCACCTCGGGGTCGGGTACGCGCCCCACCGCCTCGAACGGTTGATCGATGCCCGTCTCCCGCCCGAACCCCAGCGCCCGCGCCACGTCCTGGATCGGGTAGGGCTTGCGGACCGCGTCCAGCTTCTCGCCCAACTGGTAGAAGTAGACGTCGCTCGAAACGGTGAGCGCCCGGTTGAGGTTGACCCTGCCGTGGGCGAGCCCGAAGGCATTGCGGAAGACCGTGGGCGGGTCGCCCACCGCGTAGCTCCCGGTGTCGGTGATCGTGGTCCCGGGGGCGATGATCTCCCGCCCGAGGGCAGCCAGCGCCGTCACCATCTTGAACGTCGACCCGGGCGCGTACTCTCCCTGGAGGGCCCGGTTGTTGAGCGGGTAATGGTTGGCCGGGTCGTTGAGGGCGCGGAACCGGTCCACGGTGATGCCGTTGACGAACTCGCTCGGGTCGTAGGTGGGGTATGAGGCCATGGCGATGATCGAGCCGTCGCGCGGGTCCTCCACGACCACCGAGCCGGCCGGGGCGATGAACCGCTTGAGCCGCTCGGGGTCCCAGGCTGCATTCGCCGCCTCGAGCGACTGGCGCAACGCCTCCTCGGCCAGGACCTGGACGTTCACGTCGATGGTCAGCACCACGTCCTTGCCGGGCACCGCCGGTTGGATGCCCAGGGACCGGAGGACACGGTCCCGCGAGTCGACCTGGAGCTTCTCCACCTGGGGCTCGCCGCGGAGCTGGGCCTCGTAGGCCAGCTCGACGCCTGACTTGCCGAAGCTGTCCCCTGCCCGGTACCCCTGGGTCTTGCGGCTGGCGAGCTCCCTCTCGTCGATCTCGCCCACGTACCCGAGGACGTGGGCGGCGAGGGACTTGTATGGGAAGAACCGCTGGGGCAACTGGGCGACGTCCACGCCGGGAAAGTCGGCCTGGTGCTCCTTGAGGTAGACGACCTTCTCCTTGGGGATGTCCTCGGCCACCGGCGCGGGTTTGTACTGGCTGAAGCGGGGGTCGATGATCCGCCGCTGGAGGTCGCCCAAGGTGACCGGCCCCGACGGGTTGCCGGCGCTGAGGTAGGCGGCCAGCCGCTCCAAGGCGCCGGGGTGCTTCTCCTGGATGTCCCGCGCCACGACAACCGTCGGAACGATCCGGTTGTCGACCAGGATCACCCCGTTCCGGTCGAGGATCCGTCCCCTGGGCGCCTCCGTGTACACGAGCCGGACGCTGTTGTCCTGCGCCTCGAGCTTCAGCTCGGGCGCGGCCAGGACCTGGAGGTACCAGAGCCGGGCCAGGAGGGTGGCGAAAAGGGACAGCACCACCACGCCGAGGATCCCGAGCCGCAGGCGGGACGAGTCGCGGGCGCCCGCCGGCCGGGGCGGCGGCCCCAGCGACGGCATGCGGGTCATGACCCTCGTCACTCTACGAACGCCCGTGAGGGCGTGCTGCCGGCCAGCGACCAGCGCACCAAGCGGACCATGAGCGGGGCGAGGAGCCCGTTGGTGACGCCCACGACGACCATGACGGTAGTCAGGTGGCCACTGAGGACGTGCGTGTCGCCCAGGAGGCTGGCGGCCACTGCGAACAATCCCATCCCCGCCGAGCTGGCCCCGAAGGCGACGAGCACGGAGAACCAGGGCGTGTCCCGCAGGAGCCCGCCCTTGGTGACGCCGACGGCGTAGCCGACGACGGTGAAGACCAGCGCCGAGAGGCCGAGCGGGGTCGAGAGCAGCAAGTCCGCCAGCATGCCCGCGGCGAAGCCCATGACGGCGCCATGCATGGGCCCGCCCTCCAGCCCGGCGGCCACGGCCAGCAGGAGCATGACGTCGGGCATCACCCCGGCGATGCGGAACGACGGCAGGACGGTGGTGTGGACCAGGAGGGCCAGCACCAGCACGAGGGGCAACCGGAAGCGGGCGTCGCTCAGCATGGGCGCCGCCCGCGCCTTACCCGGTCCACAGCAAGACCTTCACGAACTCGAGGCGGGTCAGGTCGACCGACGGGTCGACGGAGATCTCCTGCTGGATGGCGCCGGGGGGCTTGCTCAGCTCCTTCACCGTGCCCACCGGGATCTCGGGCGGGAACGGGCTGCCCTGGAGCCCGCTGGTGACGGCCACCTCGCCCGCCTTCACCTCGGTGTCGGTGGCGACGAAGTCGACCTGCAGCGGCTCCTTGTTGCCCGCGCCGCTGGCCACGCCGATCTGGTTGGAGCCGGTCAGCCGCACACCGACGCTCGACCCCCGGTCGGTCAGCAACTGGATGGTGGCCCGGGTCCGGGACACCTGCTGCACCCGTCCGACCAGGCCGGCGCCGGTCACCACCGGCATGCCGACCGCGAGCCGCTGGTCCGACCCCCGGTCGACGACCACGGTGTTCTGGAAGTTGGAAGGCGAGATCGAGACGACTCGGGCGGCGACCGCGGGGATCGTCGACGCGAAGTCCAGCCGCATCAGCTCCAGGAGCGCCTGCCGTTCCCGCTCCGCCCCCTGGGACGACAGCGAGTCGCCCCGCGCCTGTTCGAGCTCGGCCCGCAGCTTTGCGTTCTCGTCCTTCAGCGAGCCGTACCGGGTGAGCCCGCCGAAGAAGTCGCCCACGGGCGAGAAGACGTTCGACGCGAACGACTGGAGCGGCGCCAGGGCGTCGCGAGCCCCGTCGCGGACGGCCTCCAGCGCGCCGCCGCCCTGGTCGCGAAAGTCGAGGGTGATGACGGTGATCGACGTGAGCACGAGCAAGACCAGGAAGAAGCGATGACGCCGCGAGCGCCGATAGACAGCCAAGGCCCTGCGCTACCGCGACGAGCCTGATCCGGAAGGGGCGGGACGCGGCTCGCTACCGTTCGCCTGAGTTCTGCAGCACCTGCCGAAGGACATTGAACTCCTCGAGGCATTGTCCCGCCCCGATGGCCACGGAGTGGAGCGGGTTCTTGGCCACCACGATAGGCATGCCGGTCTCCACCGAGAGGCGCACGTCGAGGCCGGTGAGCAACGCCCCTCCGCCGGTGAGCACGATCCCCTTCTCCATGATGTCGGCCGCCAGTTCGGGCGGCGTCTTGTCCAGGGTGACCTTGACCGAGTCGATGATGGAAGCCACCGGTTCTTCCAGTGCTTTTCGTACTTCCTCAGTGGAGATGACGATCGTCTTGGGCAGGCCGGTAACCAGGTCGCGGCCCCGGATCTCGGCGTAGATCTCCTGTTCGAGGGGGTACGCCGAGCCGAGGGCTATCTTGATCTCCTCCGCCGTGCGCTCGCCGACGGCGAGGCTGTACTCCTTCTTGACGTACTGGACGACGGCCTCGTCGAGTTCGTCGCCGCCGATGCGTTCCGACTTGCTCACCACGATGCCGCCCAGGGAGATCACGGCCACCTCGGTGGTGCCGCCGCCGACGTCGACGACCATGTTGCCGGTGGGCTCGTGGACGGGGAGGCCCGCTCCGATCGCCGCGGCCATGGGCTCCTCGATGATGAACGGCGTCTTGCGGGCGCCGGCGAACTCGGCCGCCTCCTGGACCGCCCGCTTCTCCACCCCGGTGACCCCGGAGGGCACGCAGATCACCATGCGCGGCTTGGCCCAGCGGCGCTGGTGCACCCGCTGGATGAAGTACCGCAGCATCTTCTCGGTGATCTCGAAGTTGTTGATCACCCCGTCCTTCAAGGGCCGGACGGCCTGGATGTGGTTGGGCGTGCGCCCGATCATCCGCTTGGCCTCCAGGCCCACCGCCAGCGGCCGGCCGTCCCGCACGTTGACCGCCACCACCGACGGCTCGTTGAGGACGATCCCGCGGCCCCGCACGTAGACGAGGGTGTTCGCCGTGCCAAGGTCGACGGCCATGTCGCGGCCCAAAAAGGCGGAGAAGAAGTTATCCGTCATGCGAGATGGGGCGCTCCCGACCTGAGGTTTGCCTAAGGCTAGGCGGCGCCGGGCTAGGACTCAACCCCGGGTTGAAGGTTTGGGAAGAAGAGGGCAATCTCGCGGGCGGCCGACTCGGGGCTGTCGCTGCCGTGGACCAGGTTCTCGGTGGTGTCGACGGCCAGGTCGCCCCGGATCGTGCCCGGCGCGGCCCGCTTGGGGTCGGTGGCGCCCATGAGGGTGCGCACGACCGCGTACGTGTCCTCCGGGCCTTCCACCACCGCCAGCAGGGCCGGCCCCCGGGTGATGAACTTCAGCAGACCGTCGTAGAACGGCTTGCCCCGGTGTTCGCCGTAGTGGGCCTCGGCCGTCTCGACCTCTACGGTGCGCAGTTCGGCGGCGGCCAGGCGTAGGCCCTTGGCCTCGACGCGCCGGACGATCTCCCCGACGAGGCCGCGCTCGACGGCGTCGGGTTTGCAGATGAGCAGGGTCCTGTCCACGTCGGCCCGGACCTTAGCCGCCGCCTCCGGACGGGCCTGGCGT
>Ga0187893_10008852_pt1 | contig 15728 bp, 11 predicted proteins | sample MA1701074metaG_FD_139574 | JGI IMG/M metagenome (GOLD analysis project Ga0187893, IMG submission 139574) | White microbial mat communities from a basaltic lava cave in the Kipuka Kanohina Cave System on the Island of Hawaii, USA - MA170107-4 metaG ... | reverse complement strand
CCCTTTCACGATTAAATAATACTTATAAAATAACCGATGATGACGCATAATCGCTAACGCGCCTTTTGTTTGATAGCTTGGGGTTGGCTCAAACAAGTGGATAAGAACACTAGATCCGTCTTCCGGGGGGTACCGATAACTACAAGCGCGAGGGTGCTTTTTACCTTGGGCGTCTTGTTGTTAGCCGCCCTGCGGGAGAGCGCGTTGGATGGTTATGCACAGGAGCCACAACCCGCTGGTGCGGGTGAGCTCACGGCCCCGGTCGCCGCCCTAGAGCGGAAAAAAGCCCAGATCGAGGAGGCTATCAGGGGCGCCGAGGCCGATGTCGCTACCGCCAAGGGCCACTATGAGCGGGTCAGGGCTTTGCTCGAAAGCCATGACGCCACCATGGCCCAGCTCAACGCCGCCCAGCAGAGACTCGATGGTGCCGAACAAAAGCTCGCTGCCTACCGTGAGGAAATCCTGCAAACAGAACAACAGTTGACCAATGCCAAAGCGGGGATCCAGCAAGAGACGGCGACCGGCGCGCAAGGCAACCGCGACACACCCCCACCCGTAACGCCGCCGGAGTCTGGCCCCTCAGCGCAAGAGGCACTTAGCATCAAAATCGCCTCCTTGGAGCGACAAAAATCCCAGACCCAGGCAGCCCTTAGGGGTGCCGAGGCCGGTGTGGGCGCGGCCAAGGACCGCTACCAGCGGGTACGGGCCTTGGTCGAGAGCCATGACGCCACTGTGGCCCAGCTCAACGCGGCCCGCGAGGGACTTGAGGGCGTCGAGCAACAGCTCGCCATGCAACGAGCCAAGCTGCTGGCGCTGGATCACCAGTTATCCTTAGCGCGGTCTGAGCGCGGGGGGATCCAGGACCTATCGCCGCCTAGCGCAGCGGAAGCGGCGGTGCTTGACGCCCAGGCCGCCGGCCTGGAGAGCCAAAAGGCCCGAGCGCAGCAGGCCATCGAGGCCGCGGAGACTAAGCTTGCAGCCGCTCGAAGCCACTACGAACGGATAGCACAATTGGTTAATAATCGCGATGCTACTAAGGCCCAGTTGGAGCTCGCCAAGCAGAGGCTTATCCTAGCCGAGACCGAGTTGCTCGATGCCAAAACGGCGTTGTCCAAGCTAGAGGGAGAATCACCGGACACCCACCCGGAATATGAGGGGCTCAGAACGAGATAAACACTAAGGACCTGGATGGGCTGCCACCCCACGAACAATAACAGCTACTAGGCGCCCTACCAACCCGCTGGGGAATGTAATGATTATAAGCACTACACACTCAGGTTTCGCATCCAGCCTTCGGTTTTTGCTCCTGTCGGCCCTGCTATGGGCAATCCTTTGTTATGCGGAGGCGCCCCAAACCGAGGGTGGCACGCGGGCAGCGGCCGATGCGTTTTTGGCACCCGAAGCTGAAACGCCGATCAACGAACTCATTCTCAAAGCTATCGGACAGGGTGGAGCTGGGACCCTGGGACATTTGCGAGGCAGAGGCCTCATTGATCTATCGATCCACGGGGCGTCAGAAGCGGCTCAGGGCAGGAATCTCCAGATCCAGGCAAGCCAGCAGGATAAGGAGCTTGCCAGAGAGTCGCTGCGGGAAAGCCAGGCGGTTTTTGATCCCCTGGTTAATCTCTCCGGCGGATACACCCGGGTCGATACCTATGAGCGAAGCGAGTCGATCACCCGGCTGAGGTCGACGGGACTCCCCCTAGGGATCACGGCAGTTCCCGATGTAACGGATGAGGAAGGAAATCCCGCAAACGTAGATGAAACGATTGGGAGCCTCGTGTGTGTCACCGTCGATGAAGCGCTGGTCAATGCAGAACAATGTTCCTTGCAGACCCAGTCAAGCACCTTGCGGGAATTCGCCAGTTTCAGCGGAACGCCTATTGAGGCGTGGGATTTTAGGTTTGGTGCGGCTCAGTTGTTCCCTTGGGGCTCGAGCCTAGAAGCCCAGTTTCAATCTATCCACCGCATCAAGGAGTTTTTTAACCTGGATCCGTTTGGCCTGTTGCAACCCCTCTCGCTGGAGGACCCCATCGGCCAGGACAGCCGTTTCCCTTGGACCACCTCCTTTCTGGCCGCTTTTACCACCCCGTTACCGTTTAGCAGAAATTTCGGCCCCTACGGCTTTTTCCCCAAGGTCGGCGTGATGTTGGCCGAGCGCAGGGATCGGCAAGCGGATTGGGCCGTGGCGGCGAGCAGCAATTCGATACTGAGGGACGTCGATGGCGCCTACTGGGAGCTCGTCAGGAGCATTAAGCAACTGCAGATCACCATCGAACAGCGTAAGGTGTTGGAGGCTCTGGTCGAGCGCGCGCAAGTACTCTTCGAGGCTGGAGCTGTCACCGCGTACGACAAGGCCCAGGTGGATGCCGATTTGGAGGACTTCAGAAACCGCGAACAGATCGAATGGAATGACTACATCGCCGCCTCCAACACACTCGTGGAGCTGCTCGACTATGAAGGTGACCAGGTCATCTTGCCGGTTCACTATTCCAACGAGCTGAAGACGCCCGTCACCGTTGATTCGGGTGCGGCCTTCACCGCCGCCATGGAACACCGACCTGAGATCAAGCTCAGCCAATTGGATGTCGAAGAGAGTGATATCTTGTTCAAACACAGGAAGGTCCAGACCCTTCCTGATCTGACCTTGAGCGCAGGGGTGTTCCTGAACCAGAGCGATGCGGTGTTGGGGTACGAAGATTGGACGGATTCTTTTGGCAATGTTTTCGACCCGGATCAGGAAAGCTTTTTCGTAGCCGTGAACTTCCGTATCCCCTTGGGGAACCGAGCGGTCAAATCGGCGCTCAGTCAAGCACGGATCCGAAGAGATCAAGCAACCGACCAAAGCCAGCAGACCGTCAACGCCGTGATCCAAGAGCTGAATACCGTGATTGCCGCTATCTACAGTACTGAAGCGACGAAAACGCAAACGAAGATCAATCTGGAGCTGGCGCAATTGGCTTATGACAAGGCCAGCGGCCTGATCGACCAGGGGCTCATCACCAGTTTTGAATTGTTGCGCAAACTGAACGACCTTTTCACCGCTAGGTCTGCGTATATCGACACCCTGGTGGATCACAAGAAGACCCGAGCCCAACTGTTGGCGGCGGAAGGTGTCTTGGGGACCCGATACTGAAGGAGGATGATAGCGGCTATGGGTAACAATAGCGGTTCGATGCTTTTGTTTGGCTCATTATTGATGGCAGCGACGCCGCTCGCGGCCGAGGCACAAAAAGCGCTTGGCGATCCCATAGTCCAGGGGCGCGTCGAAGACATAGCCATCGTAGATGAGAAGAACATGGCCGAGGAGCAACAGCTCGGCGCCCTGATCCGAAATGAGCTTAAGTCCGGCAAGGAGGGCGTGGGCCAGCTCAAAAACAAAAAGCCTATGCAACTCTCACCGCGAGCGGCGGTGCTTAGCGCCTTGCGGAAAAATCTCTCCGTCCAGCGCACTCAGGTGGTGGAGCAGATCGCGAAAGCCGCGCTGCTCGAGGCAGAGGCGGTGTTTGATCCAGTGCTGTTGCTGCAGTTCGCCTACGACCATTCCGAGACTTTCGATCGGGTAGAGCGTGATCTACGGTTTAGGCGCGCTAGCACGCCGGATGCGCTGGGCCGGAATATCCTGGGGTCGACGGACCCCACCGATACGCGCAACCCGCGGGCTGAGTTTGAGACGCCTAGGAGCGAGCGGTTTTCCCCGACCACGATTATCGCAAGCCGCTCCCCCCTCACGGGCCCCACAGAGTCCTTCACCTACGAGGTTACCCTTTTTCAACAACTGCCCTGGGGGGCCGATCTTACGCTTGCCTACCAGGCCTTGGATCAGGACACGTTCTTTATCAACAACCCGCTGGCTTTTGCGGGGGACCGCTCAGATCTGGTCTCGTTCGGCTCCTACGAGCGGCCGTGGGTCTCATCCTTGTTGACGCGGCTGGTCCTGCCCGTTCCCGGCAGCAAAAACTTCGGCCCTTACGCCGAGCAGGAAGTCGCGATCAAGCTCGCGGATCTAGGCAAGGAACGGGCCTTCTGGGAGGTGGAAAGGATCATCAACGATACCCTGCTCGAGGTGGATCGCGCATACTGGGATCTGGTCAACACGCTCCTGGGCCTGCGGGTGACGATCGAGAATCGTGAGGGTGTCGAGCGCTTATTGGCCCAGACCATGCGCTTATTCGAGTTGCAAGAGGCGACCAACTACGACAAGGCTCAGATCGAGGCCGAGCTCGCTCGCGTTCAGGGGGAGGAAGAAAGGGCCTGGGATGCCTATCGAGTGGCCTCCAACGCCCTGGTCAGGCTCCTGGACCTGGAGGAAGATCGGGTGATTCTGCCTGCTGAATATAGCCAGGTCCTGGCCACGCTATTTCCCATCCCGCAGCAAAATGCGATCGATCGGGGGAGCGCCGATAACCCCGATCGAGCCGCGGCCTCCGTCGATTTGAGGGCCGCGCGCATCGAACAGCAACGCCGCGCAGTGCGGACCCGGCCGGACATCAACTTCGTGGGCGAGGCCATGTTCCGGCAGACTAACCAGATATTTGGCTACGAAAGCCTAGGGGAGTCCATAGAAAATGTGGTCGACCCAGATACCGTCTTCCAGACTTACCGTGTGGAGTATCTGTACCCCTGGGGCAACCGTGCGGTCAAAGCGCGCTTGGCCCAGGCGCAGGCCGTGACCACCCGCCAGAGCCTGGTGCTCCGCGCCACTGACAACGGCATTCACCGCGATCTCAATAACGCCCTGGTAGCGCTCGCCAGCGCGAACGAGCGGATCGCCATCACCGAGCGCAATGTCCAGCTCGCCGATCTCGCCTACCAAAAGGCCATACAACAACAGCAGTTGCGGGTGGTGACCGAATACGAGGTAGTGGAACAAAACAAACGCCTATTAACCGCTCGGCTCGGCCATATCCGAGCCCAGACGGATCGCAAGCGGGCCGAGGCGGAGGTACTTGCCGCTCTCGGGATCATCGCCAGCACCTACGCCGAACGCTCCTCCCAGACGACGATAGACCGACATCGCTTGACGCTGCTGGAGGCCAATCGGGTGCTGCGTCATTTTGGAGACAAGCCATGAGTCATCCTTCTTCCTGGATACGGTTTGCAGTCACCGCGCAGCTCGCGTTTGCGTGTTGGGTTTTGCTCCCGAAATATAGCTATGGCCAGGAACCTCAGGCCCCGCTGCCCTTAGCGCCGCCCGCGCCTGAAACGCTATCCATCGTCTCGGAAGAGTCGGAGGTGGATCAACTTCCGGTCACCGGAATCACCCTCGGGGAGTTGCTGGACCGAAAACCCGCGGCAAGAGAGCAACGGATCCGGCGTGTCGTCGAGGAGGCTATGGCGGCCAAGGTCAAGACCGGCACTTGGCGGCGCCTGGAGAACAAAAGAATCGTGTCCGTCGCCGCCCCCGAGGCCGCCTTGGCGGGGTTGAAGAAAAATCTCGCCATTGAGGTGAGCCGCCATGATGCGGAACGGATCCGGCGAGCGATCTTGGAGGCCGAAGCGGTGTTCGACCCGGTCTTTGACCTAGGTTTCACCTACGACGAATTCGATACCCACGAGCGCAAGGTCCGGGGCAGGGCCAATCGGCAATCCTTTGCCCCCACAACGGGCACTGTCCCGGGTGAAGTCGATCTCAACCTCCCGCAGAATGTCCAGGCTCGGATCGAGCAGATCCTGGGGGCGCGGCTCAGAAGGATAATCTTTGGAACCTTTGTGGAGGAAGAGATAACGACCGACATTTTCGCAAGCCGGGAACAAGACAACGGCGCGATAAAAACCAAGACCTACAACGTAGCCCTCTCTCAGCAATTGCCCTGGGGACCGCGCTTTGATATCTCGGTGGCCACCACCGATCGGGACGTGTTCTACGACAGGGAAGGGAACTCCTTCGATGCCGACTGGGCGTCCTCGTTGCTCTTCAATCTGGAGTTGCCGGTGCCTGGGGGAAGGAATTTCGGCCCTTATGCGGTGTTCGATACGGCGGTGAAGCTCAGCGAGAAAGACGCGGAACGAGGTTACTGGGCGCTTAAAGTCACCATCAACTCCACCCTGCGAGATGTCGATCTGTCCTATCTCGATTTGGTGCAACGCCTGGAAGAGCTGTTGGTACAGATCGAAAACAGACAACTGGTGGAACGCCAGAGCAGGCATACCGAGCGCCTATTCGACCTGGGTTACGCCACCAATTACGACAGGGCCCAGATCGACGCGGAGCTAGCCCAAGCCAGAGCCGAAGAGGAGAGGGCCAAGAATGACTTCATCGCCGCCTCGGACGCGCTCGCGATCCTCATCGAGTATTCCGGCAGGGCGGTACGAGAAAACATCTACTTGCCGACCAACTATCCATGGGTTGAGATCCCGCTTACACTCGACACCGACACGGCCCTGGTTGTCGCTAAGTCCTCCCGACCCGAGCTCCAGGCGAGTCGGGTGGACTACGAGGCCAGTGAGATCGCGCGCGCGGGCGCCGCGGTGGAGGCTAAGCCAGATGTGAGCGCCAACATTTTTATCGAATCGCTACAGAACGGTTCCGTCTATGGCTATCAATCCTATGCGGGATCGCTTGCCGCTATAGGCGATCCCGATACGCTCAACCAATCCTACGGCATCGCCTACCGCTACCCCTGGGGCAATCGGGCGCTTAAGGCCCGCCTTGCCCAAGCCACGAGCGGGGTGGAGGAGAGCGCACTTGCCAAGCGCTCGACCCAAAACGATGTGGTGAGCGAGGTCAACGATGCTCTGAGCAACCTGCAAGCGGCCCGCGCCCGTATAGAGCACGCGGAACGAAGCTTCGAGTCCGCCAGACGAGCCTATAATAGCCTAGCCCGAGTGGCGGAAAGCGGAGGTCCCGTCGGTGAAAACGAATTGATCATCAACATCCGCAATCTGCTCACAGCCAAGCTAGCGAAAATCGCCGCGACCATCGACAATAAAAAAGCGGAATCGGACCTGCTCGCGGCCCAGGGAGTGATTGCCCAACACTATGCAGGCATGACGGCGGATAAGCCGATTGAACGTTTCCGCCTGGAACTGCTGAGCGCTAAGGGAGACCTTCAGTATTTCCTGCGCTGAGCTTCGCGCAGTGAAATGGTGAGGAGCACGACGAAAATGGGTCAGCAGGTGACGATGCGAGAATCAGCGGAGAGAATACCGCGACTTTCTAAAGATTAGATCGCCATGGTCAAAGCTGTTGAGGGATTTTTACAAACCTGCGGCTTGAGCGACGTGGGGCGCGAGCGTAGCCTAAACGAGGATTATTTTTGCATCGATGAAACGCTGGGATTATTGGTAGTCGCTGATGGAATGGGCGGACATGCCGCGGGGGAGGTCGCAAGCCGGCAAGCCGCCGAGGCTATCCGCGCCTTTCTGGGGCAAACGCAGGTGGGCGACCTGTCAGATATCACGGAACACGATCTGGTACTTGACGCCGAGAGGACCTTGGAGGATCTCCCTCACCCAGGTCTTGATATCATCAAGGCCGCGGCGCAACGCGCCAACGCTATCCTCTATGCAGCTAATCAGGAAAAGGGATGGCCAACGGGACAAGGGATGGGGACCACGGTCGTCGGTTTATGGGCGCAGAGCACCTCCAACGAATCGGTGGTATTTAATATTGGGGATAGTCGCCTGTACGTATATCGAAATGAGCAGTTGTTACGGCTAACCATCGATCACAGTTTATATCAGCTTTGGCTCGATAGCGGCGAAATCGGACGTGCTCCGCCCCTCAATCAGCTCACACGCGCGCTGGGTATGTCCCCGCAGGTTAGCGTGGACAGCCGCCTATACACCTTTAGCACGGGTGATATGGTGATACTTTGTTCGGATGGGCTGAACGCGATGGTGCCGGATGCATTGATCGAGGAGGCATTATGTCAGATGGACCGCGCTCGCACCCCTCTACAAGCCATTGGCGAACGACTTGTCGCCATGGCCAACGATCGGGGCGGTTGCGATAACATCACCGTTATCCTCGCGCGCTACGTGTAACGACCTTTCTGCTTTGGAAAAATGCGAGCAAACGTATTTTAGGGCACTTCGATTAACGCGGAGTGCCCGCCCTCACGGGACGTGAGGACATTGGTCACACTTTAAGTGATTGACCCATGGAGCAAAGCAAAACCCGCTTTTTTGCTTTGCGATTCGATAAATTGCGGGGAAGCAATTTATCGAAGTGCCCTTTAGTCAAGTGCTATCAAAGATGAGGGTTACGATATGAACAAGAGTATCTATGTCGGCATCGGTGGTTTGATCCTTTCGGCTTGTGCACCCTACGCTTTTAGGGGCGCTGACTTTGAAAATGTAAAGCTCGGGATGAGCAAGGCGGAAGTGGCGCAAAACGCTGGGCGCCCCACCCATGTGATTGGATCGAGAAACATCGATGGGAGGACGGTAGAGGTGCTGGAGTATCGTCACGGAGGGCTATGGTGGGGCGACTTGGATGAGTCCTATTGGTTGTTCTTCAATAACGATAAACTCGAGAAATGGGGCAGACCTGGTGACCATTTGCGCTATGTAGAATAAGGACCAGGTCATGAAGCCCGTTTTTGCCGACACGGCGAGGATCGAGAGCAGCGCACGCCCATGCACTCAACCAAATCGCGGGCTCGCTACGCTCAGCGGTGCGGGACTCCCGACCGCCGGTCAACCGCGACAGGGTGATCGTCGGGGGCACCCACCCGAGGATTATGTCCTTATCGACGGGACGATCCTTAAACCCTGGCGCTTAATACTTCTTTTTGGAGCCACTTGCCGAACAAGTGGTCACAGATCTGTTGCTTGAGGGTTTCGTTCAAGGTGGGGTTACTTAGCTCTTCGACCCTGTAGAGGACCCAATAACCGCTTTGCTCATAGGGTCCGAGTACGCTATCCGGCTGCGCGGAAAATATCTCTTGCTCAATGAGCTTAGGAAGGGTGCCGGGCTTGATCCCACCGAGATACCCACCCGCTATGCGGGTGTTTTTCTCCATAGATATTCTCCGCGCCACGGCCGCGAAGTCCTCACGGTGAGCAACGATTTGTTCTTTGGCCTGATAGACCTCCATCTGCTGGGCGCAAACGATGCGGGAGACATAAGCCATCACGAAATCGTCCTTATGTTCTCCAAAAAATTCAATAATATTGGCGTCTGTGATGATTTTTTCCTTTAATTTTTTGCGCAGAAGCTCTAGGCGCACCGCCTCGTTCCATTGATCCATGAGGACGCCATGCCACTTGCAATACCGATTCATGTCGATTGCGTTGAGCAGCCCGAATAAACGGCGTTTTGTATCAGCATATTCATAGAATTCCCTTTCGCTGATTTGGATATTGAGCTCTTGACTCTTGGCAGCAATGACGCGGGCTTCGATCAGTTGATAAATGGCGTTTCGGAAAGTGCCATTCACTTTTAGATGCACCGTTACGTCGGCGACGGTGATGGGCCCGCCGTTTACCGTGGTCAATACGTCCTGCATTTCCATAGGGAAACTCCTATCGGAGGGCGCCTTTACCTTAAGTATTCGATTCATTTTTGCAACCCCTGGCACAGGAACGAGCCTGGCAATTGTCACACGGTTATTCGATCCGAACTGTGAAATCCCTCATACAATAACTGTGAAATATTCCCATTTTCCAGCGTCTCCGCCCCCCAGGGCCAATTTGCGATGCTCGGCCTCACAGCGAGGGACCCACAACATAGCAAACGAGTGTTTTGCGCCGATTTCATGGAAGGAGAGTTTATGTATCAATTGTTTCACCGCGCGCGAGGTGGCTGACCGCAGTGGATTCCGAGCGTCGAAAGTCCTGCGCGAGGATGCTATCTCAACTACCCGGGTCATTCCGCCTGCAAAGCACCTCTTATCCGGCTCCATTTAGGGTCAGTGGATTATATGCCGAAAAACCCCAAGCGATGTAGCGGGAGAGTCCCCAAATAGGTGATGACCGGCTAAGCCATGGCAAAACGCCGAGTCAGCGGCAAGCCTGTGCCGGCACTGCTGTGTCCCACAACACACCCGCGAGCGAGAGAAATTGACCGAAAACGAAAACCTGCTAGCCTATTAGGCCGGTCAGGGGGAGGCGGCTAGGTGAGGCGGTGGATCACTTGCGGAACGAAGGGGCTTTCGGCCCTGGTCGTTAGCGGCATTTTGGATTTCTCCCAGCCGATCCTTTGATTTGAGGATAAGGAAGGGCAAGGCCCTGCTGGGATCAACTTCTATAACCACGCAAAAAAATGGCGGAATACCCCGAAAAGCCCGATGAGAGCAGAGTCGCCCGGGACGACGCGACGGTTGTCTACACAGGCCCCCTAGATGTACAGAACCAAATCCCCAAAGCGGAACTTGTATGTCTCGAAACGCCTGACGAGCGCTTCAAAAGCTTACGGATCCCTCTCGCTGACACAGAACAGACCATTGGACGAGATCCCGAAAACAGCATTAGTATCGAGTACAGTAAGATCTCGCGACGCCATGCCCGAATTTTAGCCAGGCGGGGAGTATGGGAGATCGAGGACCTGAAAAGCACCAATGGGGTATACGTCAACGAAGAGAGAATTACCCGTGCCCCGCTTACACATGGTGACATCGTCCGAATTGGCCCCCTCCAATTCCGTTATGCCTTAGAGGAAGCTCCCGCTTCGCACGCGGACTCTCCCTTAGGAGCGGGTGGTACGATGTATGCCGGCCACCCTGCGGTAGCGGCCTTCCTTACCCCGCAGGAGAAGTCGGACGAGGTTCTGCGACAGGCCCCGCCGCGCCCATCTCCCCGCGAGTCCGAGGCGAACACGGTTCCGGTTTCAAGGGAAAAGGACTTTCCTCTGCGGTATCTTCTCGCCGTGTTGTTGGCCGCAGGTCTAGCGGGCGGCGGCTATCTCTACAGCGGGTACCTCAACGAGCGAGAAATCGAAGCGCTGGTCGTGGAATACAGTGCCGCGATACGCAAGTTTCTAGACAGTTACGAAGGAGAGGGCCTTCCGTTTTCCAAAGAGTCGCAGGAGGAAGAACTGGACGCGGTCAGGAATATTGCAGCTAGGGTTGATCTTGCTACAGGGCAACATCCCGCCAGCCTTCAACTTAGGGAGCTTCAGACCAGACTCCTGTTCCTCGCCTTCGAGCGCAAGCTTCGGGCCTTACTCATCGAGGGCAGGGTGCAGGACGCAATAGAACTGGTAGAGGATACGAAAGCGAAGCTTCCCGCTTTATCCGGGAGGGATGCATCAAGAGGCGACGAGAGAAATGGCGTAGAAGAGGTCTCTGATCTGCTTGAATTGGCGATGGTCATCGTCAAATTCAAACAGTTCAGACAAAGATTCCCTGATCCGGCTAAAGCCGAGCTTGATAAACCGGCCCCATACTACATGCGTGACATGCAGATCCTAAAAGACGATCTGGTCAGACACAAGAAAGAAAATCACCTGCCGCTGTCGGTGACCTACACCTACTTTCAACGTATGGTAACGGATGTCGATGAGAATGATCTGCGCTTGTTAAACCGCTGGAAGGACGCGCTTAAACAGTGACCCCACCGAGTTCCTGCTAACACCATGCACCGACTTCCAAACAAGTCCATCCGCCTAATGCAACAAACTGGACAGCAACCCTTTCCGTCGGGGCTTGAATGCTCAACTGATCTGCAAGACGGTGGTTGTTTCGGTATCGCATCCGGCACCCTATTCTAGGGGTTCTATAATGGGAGGGTCCGGCCCCATCGCGGGAAGAGATAAAAAAATTGGGGGGCGCAGGCCCCCCGATCGCATTCGGCTCGAATGCTATTACTTGACTACGACGTTCTGTTCGTTGTCTGATCCAAACACGGTACCGCCGGTCGCATTCTGGTCGATATCGCTCTTGGAACGCTGCCTCGTATCGGCATCATTGACAGACAGGCCAGCACTCAGGGCAAACGGGTCGCGTTGATCGTCGCCCGCCAAATTCCCGGCTGGGCCGCCAACGCCAGCTCCCTTAGCTTCGGTGTTGGCCGCCTGAATGGTTTCCTGATAAGCTTGGTTGCTACCACCACTTGCTAGTCCCATTTTAATCTCCTCTTTCCTCTTTAGGTTGAATAGATTCGTTGACACTCTAGTAATATCTCGTTGAACCGAGACACTCTTGTTAACGCACTATGTGTGCCAGATACGGTAATGATTACTAACTGACTGTTGTTTCAATTATTTTTGTAGAATGACCCGCCTCGGTCAGACCTGTAAGCTCGCTAACGTCCAGTATTCATAGACAGACGGTCTAGACAGTCCAATGAAGCTTTATATCCCTTCCTCAAGATAGATGCTTGGAAGACGATCCCGCGCGAAAGCGAGCGCCTATTGTTTCATTCAATATCTAGTATTCTAAAAGGCACTTCGATGAGTCCGAAGCGCCCCGGCATGGGGGATGCCGCAGATGTTCCAAATTAGTACCTGTCTGAAAAATGGAGCTGCACTAAGCTTAGCCAGTCTCCCTCTTTGTAAAAAATCATTGGATTTAGGCATCATGGTACGAACCGTGCCTCTACAAGAATGGTATTAGATGGCGCTTTGTCCTCAGGGGGAAAAGGTAGAAATGTCGGATCCGTTTAGGCCCAAAGGTGGGTTTGATCTCGTCTTTCACGATTTTTTAAGCGATGTCTCTCCGAATCCCTCTTTCCCAGAAAGGGTTGGGGAGATCACGCTGCGCGATGCGATCCCACGTGATCCAAGGGGCCCGTGGTTTGGCGGCGATCTGGACCAGAACGATAACACGGCGTATGGGTCGATCCACATCCCCCCATGACTTTGGAGATTTAAGCTTGCACTGTTTGCGGACAAAGATGGTTCTCAAATGGAAAAGCTCTTAGATATCATGCGCATAGACGGATGGTCTTCGACATCCGCTCGATTGAGGGTCAGTACGCTCGGTCAGCTCCGCTGTCGATCGGCTTCCGTGGAGCGGTGTGGACTTCGCGGCCGTTCACATCCGCTGTAAGTGGACACCCCGCCTGCCTACCCCTTTGCGGCCCATCGCGGGAAGAGATAGAAAATCGGGGGGCGCAGGCCCCCCGACCGCTTCGGCTCGAATGCTATTACGAGATTACGACGTTTGTTTCGTTGTCTGATCCAAACACGGTACCGCCGGTCGCATTCTGGTCGATATCGCTCTTGGAACGCTGCCTCGTATCGGCATCATTGAAAGACAGGCCAGCACTCAGGGCAAACGGGTCGCGTTGATCGTCGCCCGCCAAATTCCCAGCTGGGCCGCCAACGCCAGCTCCCTTAGCCTCGGTGTTGCCCGCCTGGACGGTTTCCTGAAAAGCTTGGTTGCTACCACCACTTGCTAGTCCCATTTTGATCTCCTCTTTAGGTTGGATAAATTTTGTAACACTCTAATAATGTCTCGTTGAACCGAGACACCCTTGTTAATGCACTAACCGTGCCAGATTCGGTAATGATTACTAACTCACTGTTTATGGAATTATTTATTTAGAATGAGCAGCCTCGGCCAGGCTTGTAAGCTCCTAACGTCCAGTATTCATAGACAGACCGTCTAGACAGTCCAATAAAGCTTTAGACGCTTGATTAAGCAAAGCACCAAGCTTAGCCAGTGCCTGCCAGGGTTAAAGAACGTATTGGATTTAAGACTATGGTACAAATCGTGCTCTATACTAAAATGCTATTCATTTAAGCCTCAGATGGCGCTTTGTTGAAATTGCTAACGTTACGCTCAAGAGGAAGGTAGAAATGTCGGTTCCGTATAAGCGCAAATCTGGATTTGATTTTTTCACGCCACGTTTTTCAATCGATCTCTCCCTGGATGATCCCTTACCAGGCGGGCTTGGGAAAGCCACGCATCACGATGCCAGCGCGCGCGAATCAAGGAGTGCGTCTTTCGATGTCGACGATCCGAGTCAGAACGACAACACCGCCTATGGGTCGATCCACATCCCGCCATGACTTTGGAGATGAAGTCCGTTATCATCCCGCGAGTCATCCTCGACGGGAAGTGGCGTGAGTACAGTCAGGGTCGCACTCTTTGCGGACAAAGATAGTCCTCAAATCGAAAAGCTCCGCGATATCGTGCACACAGAGGGGGCGCAGGCGCTGGTCTTCGACATCCAGCTCGGTGGCGAGTCAGGACCCTTAGTCAGCTTTGCTCCCGAGCGGCTCAGCTGGAGCGGTGTAGACTTCGCTGACATCGCTGCCGTCCACATCCGCTGTAAGTCGCTCAGCACCCCGCCTGCCGTACCGCCTTTGCTAAACTTCGCGAGCTACTTGGAGCTGCGCGGCCAGTATTTGCGCGAGCAGGAATACCAGTCCTTAACCTATAGCTTTCTCGATCAACTGGTGCGGCGGGGAAAGCTGGTTATCAATCCATTCACCAGCGCCTATCTCGATCACGATGCCAAGGCGCAGCTTTATGAGAAGCTGCGTGCTCTAGGGCTTGCAGTTCCGCGTACACTAACGACCAACGATCCCGAGCGAGCGTTGAGCTTTGTCACTGAAGTGGGGCAGGCAGTCGCGAAGCCTGCGATAGGCATAGGCTCGACCCGCACGGTACGGGAAGCAGATCTCGAGCGCCTGCATGAATTGCGGGCCTGCCCCGTGTTGCTGCAGGAACTTATCATCGGTGACACCCTGCGCGTGCATATCGTCGGCGATAGCGTTGTTCTGGCTTTGAAGGTGATCTCCGAAGACCAGGTGGATTCCCGCACCGCCGTTAAGGGGATCGAATACTTCAAGCTTCCGGATAACGAGGAAGAACTTCTGGTAAAGGCGAACCGTGCTTTGGGGCTGCATTACGCCGCCTGGGACATACTCGCTACTGGGGATGGGCGGTATGTATATCTCGATTGTAACCCTGGGCCTTACATCATGTGGATAGGCGAGGAGAACGTGTCCATCGTGCTCCGGGAACTCGCGAGATACATGATCGCCTATGCGCGTACGGGATCGGTTTCCGCAGCGGCTTGCGCGGTGAGGCCTTGGCGGCCGAGCTAGTTATGATACTTTCGATATTCCATCGAAAAGAGGTCCCAAAGCATCCTTCGCAGGAAGGGCATCGGGCGCGGACAGAACTCGGCGGGAGGTAGGGCCCCCCTTTTGTGCTCCCGTCCCAAAAGACCCTCTGAAAGGCTTAACATAAGTTCTTTCTGAAAGACTTCAGGCAACCAGTCAAACACGGGGCTGACATCGACATCATAGATCCATGCGCGGTCCTCGCCGAGTACAAGCAGCACTTGCGCCCAGCGGAAGTCTATGGCCGCCGCCAAGCGCTCGAGTTCCGGTTGTACTTGGGGGCATTCGATCGCTCGGAGTAGCTCTAACGTTTCGATCGGGATAACGTCGGGGGGTAGGTATTCGAGAAACAGCAGCGGATGGCCATCGAAGGCATAAGCTCGGACCAAGGGACCCTCGATGATCTCGGCGAGCAGCACTGGCGGTTTCCCAGGCGAAATCAGGATCTCGAGCTGCCTATCGAGAAACGGTTGCCATCCGGCCCGACCGGTTAGCGGGCGCCAAAGAACGCTCTGGCTCTGACTGAAGGCACGGGCCTCTTCCGGGTCGTTTGTGCAGATCAATTGCGGTACGTTAAAGCCGGCTTGGCGCAAGTCCTCGAGAAGATCGGCCTTCATGAAGCTCTGCACGAGCACGGGAGGGGGATTTATCACCTTGACGCCCCTGCGCTCCATCTCGCAAAGGGCGCTGTAGATGAAGCTCGAGCGCTGGCGCTCTCCGATGTAGTCCGTCCGCCACACCGACCAGTCGATGTCTCCCAGGTCTG
>Ga0187893_10008851_pt1 | contig 15728 bp, 14 predicted proteins | sample MA1701074metaG_FD_139574 | JGI IMG/M metagenome (GOLD analysis project Ga0187893, IMG submission 139574) | White microbial mat communities from a basaltic lava cave in the Kipuka Kanohina Cave System on the Island of Hawaii, USA - MA170107-4 metaG ... | reverse complement strand
GTAGGCGAGCAGGTGGTGCGCGAAATAAACCGGCTGCGCCCGCTGCAGATGCGTGTAGCCGGGAATGATGATTTCGGCGTTCCTTGCGCCCAGTTCGACGAGCGTGCGTTGCAGCGTGCGAAGCTCGTCCACCAGCGCCGCGATTTCGTCGCGCAACCAGAGGCGGGCGTCGAGCGCGATTTGATCGTTGCGCGAACGGGCGGTGTGTAGCTTCGCGCCAGCGGGTACGCGCCTGGTAAGCTCCGCTTCGATGTTCATGTGAACGTCTTCGAGTTCCGGCCTCCACTTGAACTGGCCGGCGGCAATCTCGCCGCCGATTTGCTCCAGCGCCAGCCGGATGTCGCGCAGTTCCGCCTTGGTCAGCACACCAATCTTCCGGAGCATCGCCGCGTGCGCGAGCGAGCCGAGGATGTCGTGCTTCCACAGGCGCCAGTCAAAAGAAATGGACTCGGAAAACGCGGCGACTGCGGCGGCGGGGCCGCTGGCGAAGCGGCCGGAGCGGGAGACAACAGCGGGTTTTTTCATGCGCGTCGGGCGCAGAATGTGCGGCGGGCGCAAAGGAAAGTCACGCGCGAACCGGGACTTGGCGAATAACCCTCAGCGCAGACGCGCCCCGTCCCTCCGTGGCGTAGCAGTTATCTTACAAGCGCTTAATAAAGCGCTCTTCATCGCCGGGGCGCGGGAAGATGAGCCGCTTCCTGCCGTTCTCTAGCGTGACCAAACCAACGGGCGTGTCCGGGAACAGCGCGAGCAATTCCGCATCGGTGAGACTTTGGATTGTATCCGGCTGGACAGGGACCGCCGTCAGGACCGCGGGGCGGGGCACAGTCATTCGTTCAAGGGAAAAGACGGCCAAAGCAAGGAGCACGATTGCGGAAAAGCTTTGGACCGCCGCGCGTCGCCAACGGCGGCGGCGGAGAATGCGTCCGCCGGCCTGCAGGGTGGAATCCCGGCGAGCGTCCCGCTGTTCGTCCAGCAAATCGTGGAGGAGATGTTGTTTCTCAGGTTTCATGGGAAAGAGTGTGCTTGAGTATTGCTCGCAATCGGGCGCGGGCGCGTTCCAGCCGGCTCGACACGGCCTTGGGAGTCGCGCCCAGGTGGCTGGCAATTTCGTGGTGGCTCAGACCATCGAAATAAAACCATTCGATCAACTGGCGGTCGTCCGCTTCAATGAGCAGCAGGGCGGCATCGAGATTTTCTTCCAGCACGGAGTCCGGTTCGCGGGCATGGGCGCACTCCGGCAACTCCGCCATGCCCACCACGGTGGCATCATGATGCCGTTGCCGGCGCGTTTTGGCTATCTGTTGGCGGGCGACGCGCGCGAGCCAGTTCCATAAATGCTCCTCGCTTTCGACGTGGCGGAGTTTGGCCGCAGCGGTGACGAACACCGATTGCACGATGTCGCCGGCAAGTTGTTCGTCGCCATGCCCGAGGACGAGCGCGAGCTTAAACAGTCTTTCCTGATAACGATCATACAACTCCCGAAAGGCAGCCTCGTCACCGCGGCCTATGGCCGTGACCAGGCGGCGCGCCTCAGTGTCCGCAGTGGAGGGAGGCGTTTGCACAGTAGGCGCCTCCCCGGTTGCCCGTGCGGCCTGGCAGGAAGCCGGAAAGGACATGGAGTGGATCCAAACAGTCATTCGTTCATACTGGATTCATTGAGGCTTTAATGGCAGTTGCTTGCGCTCCGCCTGAGCCTTCATTCTCAGGGCTGAGAGAGTCCCTTGGATAAATTCAATCTGGTCGCTGGTGCCCGTGAAGACGAGCAATTGTGTCTCCTTATGGAACTGGAGCATCCCTTTGGCCTGACCATAACTCATTTGATAGACCTCGGAAACGGTTTTGACAAGTTGTTCCATGGTCATTCGGCCTGATTTCTCGTCGCCGATCAAGTCACCGACAAAGTGAACCTTTCGTGTTGGCGGGGGCGGAGGCGGTTGGGTGGCAACGGCGGGCAGAAGGTGCGGCAACACGCGGAGCATCGCCGTGGGCCGGTTGCCGTTGAGTTTGAGTTCCCAGCGGCAAGGCGTGTTTTCGGCTTCGAACATCAGGTTCATGGCATTGAACACTTCGCTGGCGGTGACTTTTCTTAACTGCATCTTAACTGAGATAGACTGTGGGTCAATTGACACGGCGGCGTTGTTTGGGTCTTGCCAGCCGGACGGGATCAGCACGTCGAAGGCGTTGTTGAATTCTTTGCGTAAAATCTCCGCAATGTGGTTGAGCGGCAGCCCATCGTAGTTCACTTCCGGCAGCACCTTGTCAGGATCCTTCCAGTTCGGATCTATCCATACCACTGGCAGGGGCAGGCCCGTATTGGGATCAATCGTCGGCGCCGTGGATGGGCTCGTAGTGAACCTGGCGGCGGCTTTGTTGTCCGCGGCGCGCGTGACCAGAGGAGCAGACGTGATGGCAATTGCGATGATGGTGGCAAGGATGGTGAGGGCCGGAGTTTGTATTGTCAGTTTGGTTTTCATGTCGGTTTCAAGATTATCTCTGTTCATCCTGAATTAGCCAAATCCCGGAAGAATGCCTCGAACTATTTTCAGCTTTCGAATTGATGGGGGAGCAAGATCTGGAAGCCGAACGGCCGGTTGAGCGCCTCCATCGCCCGTACGAACTCTGAGGTTGCGTTGAAATCAGGCCAGAGCGAGTTGTGATCGGCGAGTGCGCGCTTTGCGAAGGAAGAAAAGCGCCACAAGTACTGCGGGCACGACAATCAACATCGCTGTCACAAAAGTGGATCGGTTATGCATCCTCGCCTTGCGGATGTGCTCGCGCAACGAGTTGATGTGCTCTTGCAGCAAATCACCCTGCGAAGAGCCGAGTTGAATGGCACGTTCGTAGGCGTTGATGGCCAGGTTAAGATCGCGGTTGTGAAGCGACTTGACACCCAACATGACGAAGCAGGCCGGTTCGCGCGGGTTGAGTGAAGCCATGTAGATGACGCCTTCTTCAAGCTTCGGGTCGCTGCCCAAGTACCAATGCTGACGGTATGCCGGGGGAAGATCTAAGTCTGCCAATCCACGCAAGAATTCACGCCGCTCGCGTTGCGCATCCTCTCCGGCGGTCTGCATCCGGCGAAGTTCATTCTCCGACTCGGCGCGCAGTGCCGTGTTTGTGTCACCGACGTCGAAGGGCATCGCAACAGGATTCGGATAGGCCTTGATGCCGCCGTGGAGAAAGGAGTCCGTGAACTCATCCACATAGACGTGCCGGTACTGGTAGTTCGTGGGGCGACTGAGGTATTGCAGCAGGGCAAGGTGATACTTTTCCAAACCGAAGTGCGCCTCTGGATTGATTTCCAGGTCGCGGGCAATCTCGCGTTCGGCGTCCTGGTAACGACCCAGCAAGTGATACGCGGTGCCGAGATTCGCATGAACACCGTAATTGGTATCAAACTTCCTCAACACCGGCTCCAGCAACTTTACCGCTTCCTGTGGCACCCCAAGGCGGATATGCGCGCCGGCTAGATCGTTCCACCAAGCCGGATCATTTTCTCGTCGGCTGCGGAGCAATTCTTCAATTCGCTTCCTGAGTGGCGCTGGATCGAGCGGCTTCGCTTCCAAGCCAAGGATCGCTTCGGCCATCTTCGGGTGCGCTCTACGCTCTTGTCCGAGCGTGTCAGAATCCCAGATGCAAGCGGTGAGCGAGGGTTGCGCAAAACTAATAGAGGCCAGCGTAACCCACCGCCGCAAATCAGAGATGGCCAGACGTATGTCCATTGTCTCAATTGACAGATCAATGCGCTTTGCAGCACGGAAAGTCACGGATGGAATAGTTGGATTGCGCCGTCGCCAGAAGTTTGGGCAATCTCCCCGCCGTTGAACGGACTCTCGCCAAAGACTACAGGCCGCGTGCGCTTGTTACTTGCCGTGTTCGCCGGGCTGTTGCTGGCGGCGGCGTTTCCCAAAATCGGCGTGGCCGGATTCGCCTGGGTCGCGCCGGGTGCGATGCTCGCGGTGGCGCTCGGCGCCGATGGCAGGAGGGCCTTCCAACTCGGCTATGTGGCGGGCTTGGCCCACTACCTCACTTCGCTCTACTGGTTGCTGAACATTCCTGTGATGAAGCTGGCGCCCATCTCCGGGTGGCTGGCCTTGAGTGGATTTCTCTCGCTCTATCCGGCGCTTTGGGTCTGGCTGTGTTGGAGGATGTATCCGGCCAAGGTAGGGCAGGCTTCCAGCCTGCCTGAAGATTTCAGGGTTCGGCGGGAGCCTCACCCTCCCGGGATGCCTGCCTTGCTTTCCGTGAGGCTCGAACATCTTCTTGCCGCGAGTTGGGCGCAGCGGGTGATTTGGGCGCTTTCGTGCGGGGCATTGTGGGTGACGTGGGAGATGGTCCAGGCGCGATTGTTCACGGGATTCCCTTGGAACTTCCTCGGTGCATCACAATACCAGATGCTGCCGGTGATCCAGATCGCCTCATTCACTGGCGTGTATGGGATCTCGTTTCTGGCGGCGTGGTTTTCAGTGTCACTGATTGGCGCGGCGGCAGTGGTGCTGCGACGCTCCCAAAGCCCGCGTCAGTGGATGGGGGAAATCATTCTGCCCTTGCTGGCGGTAACTGGTGTCGCTTTCTTCGGCATTCGCCAATTTGGCCAGTCGGCCACGCCGCCGCGTCAAATCAGGATTGCACTCGTGCAGCCCAGCATCCCTCAGCGCTGGATCTGGTCGCCGAGTGAAAGTGCAAACCGCTTCGTCCAATTGCTCCGGCTTTCCGAGGAGGCACTCACGAGCAAGGCAGGCAAACCCGATATGCTCGTATGGCCGGAAGCCGCCGTCCCTGGCTACGTGCGTTGGGACACCAACATTCACAGCGCTGTCACGAACCTGGTCCGCCGTCATGAGGTCTGGCTCGTCCTCGGCTCGGATGACGCCGCGCCGCGCTTGGGCTCGGACGATCCGTTCGCCGCGGACGTCTTCAACGCCAGTTTCCTCATTGGTCCCGATGGCGAGTTTCGCGCCACGTATCGCAAGCGCCGGCTGGTCATCTTCGGCGAATACATTCCGTTGGCGCGCTGGCTGCCGTTCCTCGAACGCTGGACGGGCATGGGCAGTTTTACGTCCGGACGCGGAGCCGTGCCGTTCCGCGTTCCGGAACTGGAGATGACCACTTCAGTGTTGATTTGCTTCGAGGACGTTTTCCCGCATGGCGTCCGCGAGTATGTGGAGGATGACACGGATTTTCTGCTGAACCTGACGAACAACGGTTGGTTCGGCGAAAGCGCCGCGCAATGGCAGCACGCGGCAAACGCGGTCTTTCGGGCGGTCGAGAATGGCGTGCCGCTCGTCCGCTGCGCAAACAACGGCATCACCTGTTGGGTAACGTCGCAGGGGCAAATGGGCGAGACGTTTTTGCCCGGCACCACCGACGCCTATGGGGCGGGTTTCAAGATTGTGCGGGTGCCGTTGCTCGGTGGACAGAGGCGCGAGACGACGTTCTATCAGCGGTATGGCGATTTCTTCGGTTGGAGTTGTGTCGCGTGGTCAGCGCTTGGAATCGCACGCGTCTTCCTTCATCGTCTTCGAAGAACGTGACAGGGGCTCGCACATTACTCTCCGACCCGCTAACCTTCGCGCGTGAAGCTGATTTCCTGGAACGTCAACGGGCTGCGCGCGGTGCTGAAGAAGAACTTCCTCGACTACCTTGCCGAGCAAGAGCCGGATGTGCTTTGCCTCCAGGAAACCAAGGCCAGCCCCGATCAAGTCGAACAGCTCTGGCCCGCCGCCTACACGACTTACTGGAGCGTGGCGCAGAAGAAAGGCTATTCAGGCACCGCACTCTTCACCAAGTCGCGCCCGATCAAGGTCAGTAACGGCATCGGTCACGATGAGCATGACAACGAAGGGCGGGTCATCACCGCCGAATATGACACGTTCTTCCTCGTGAACGCGTATGTGCCCAACTCGAAGCGTGAGTTGACGCGCCTTCCGTATCGCCAGCGGTGGGATCTGGATTTCCTTAATTATCTCAAGAAACTGGAGCGAGAAAAGCCGGTCATCTTTTGTGGCGATCTGAACGTCGCTCACACGGAGATCGACCTCGCAAACCCAAAGGCCAACGTCAAGAACCACGGTTTCACGCTCGAAGAGCGCGCTGGCTTCAGCGCCTTCGTCAAGGCGGGCTTTGTGGATTCCTTCCGTGAGTTCGAGAAAGGGGGTGGGCACTACACCTGGTGGAGTCCGATGGCTGGCGCCCGCTCGCGAAACATCGGCTGGCGCATTGATTACTTTCTCTTGAGCGCGGCGCTGCGTCCCAGGCTTCGCCGCGCGTTCATCCACGCAAAGATCCTTGGCTCCGATCACTGCCCGATCGGAATCGAAGTTCACGAGGGGTGAACCCCTTTGCGTCAATTGGCGCTGCGCGGCTATTCAAAATCCCTAAAGACGGGTGGCGATTCTTAGTTCTGCGTTAAGGAGTCCCGCCATCTGCCGATAGTCTGGGTTGTGAAGTGTCACCAAACAGGACACTCGCTGAACTGAAAGCAAGTTTTATGGAAAACACGACCTCGCCCGCGGGCGGCGGTTCACCAGCCGTGGCTGCCCGGGGCCTGAGCCGGCTGCTGACGCCCGACACCAGAATCACGGTCGGAGCCTGGCTGTTGTGCATGACCGGCATTGTTGCGCTGATCAATCCATCGGATGTGCCAGCGTCGGCCTTTTTCCGGTTGACCCTGGCCGGGGCGGGTTTCGCTCTCTACGCCTGGGGGCGCACCGACAAACAACGGGAACAAGCCATGCAGGTCGGCGTCAGCGGTACTCAGTTCCTCAACGGGCTATCCGGGTGGTTGATTCTCCTGGCAGCCATGCTGTTCGTCACACTGCTGGGGGCCGTCATCCAGGCAGTCTCGGACGTTCCGCACATTGTCAGAGGCAATGTCTGGGCGGAATACACCACGCCGGGACGCGCGGCATATCATCCATTGTGGGCAACGCTGCTGGTGCTGGACTGGGGAAGCAATCTATTCGCGGTGGTTTGGATTCCGGTGCTGCTCTCACTCTTCTTCCAAAGGAAGAAATCGTTTCCCACGGTCATGTTCTGGACTTTGCTCCTCTTCACGGCCCTGGTCGCGGTGCGCTTCGGCGTGGCGGATCGGATTTCGTTCGTCAGAGGAGACGGCGTGGCAATGGCATTGTTCCTCGCCGTCCTCAAGGCGGTCGTGTGGATTCCCTACCTGCAACGATCGAAACGGGTGAAGGCAACGTTTGTGAATTGAGGTTGGTTTACCGTCCTCTGGGGAGTGGGAGTGATTTTGGAGCAGTGCTCAACCAGACGTGGAAGCGCTCCTTGTCCCAACCCAGATTGTTCGCCACATCCATCGGGAACTTCCAGTCGCCAGTCTCTTCCTGGGAACTAATGAGCACTTTGGCACGCTCGGCAGCCATTGTCACGGCGTGCGGCACGTCCAGCACACGCAGCACATTCAGGTAGTCCGGGCCTGAGCGATGTGAGGCGGCGGGACTTCCGAGTTGCAACCCATCGATTCCCGATTCGAAAATCGAAGCGTAAACGACATTCACCGCCATTCCTCCTTGTGCGTTGAGATTCAATTTTCCGCCAGATGATTGAAGCGCGAGACGCATCGCCTGACACGCGCGGCGAATGTCCCAGACGCGCGCCGAATCGAGCGTATCTCCAAGCAGCATAAAGCGACGGCGGATTTGAACCTGCCTTCGGGCATCGCCGCTAGCCGCGCTCAAGCCGATGCCGCGAGGGGCAAAGAAAGCCATTGCAGCCGTGCCGTTTTTGAGCGCGTCGCGGAATGTTTCAAACTTGGTCTTGAAGATTCCATCCTTGGATGCAGGGTCTGACAGTGGTTCATCCAGTAATTCCGTTTCAAATGCCGTGCGCAGCCAGCCAAGTTCATCTGGCCAACCTTTCTCATCACGTACATTCAAAAGAATCTCCTGCACCCCCTTGTCTGCAGTTCCCGTCAGGACATACAGGCGAAGACGCACTTCCGGCTCGCTGTTGAAATCGAACGCTTGCAGAGTCAGACCGTCTCGCGTGACTGAAAACTTCCGCTCCAGCAGCAGCGGTCCTGGTTCCTCCGGCCAGCCGGCAAAACACTTCTCCTTCAAGGCTGCCAGCCAGGTGTCGCGTTGTCGGCTCCATTCTTCTTTGCTCTTCGGCACAACGGGCGCAGGCGCGGCCGCCACGAATGTCTCGTGGATGTTCGTGTTGATCGAGTCCTTTGGCGGTGTGGTGAACACTTTCAGTTGCTCCGGCTTGAAGAACTTCACCGCCGCCATTTCAATCAACGGGTCTTCGCCTTTCAGATGTTTGTTGAACCAGCGGAAAACCGGCACCTGCAAATCCTGCGTATCCTTGTGCGGGCCGGGGCCGATGACCAGCCCGAGCTTGTCCGCGGCCTTAAGTAACCCGTAGATGCGCCTTACTTGCGCGTGAGTGCGCTGCACGCCGTCCAGCGGGAAGATGTAATCCGAATCGGTATTCACGATGAGTAACGGGCGAGGCGCGACGAGCGCGGCCACTTGCGGATAATCCCACCGATAGGTGTTTACCGTGAACATGCAGTCGCAATGGCCTTCCACTGTGCCGTCCACGACGTGGTTGTGCAGGTCCGTGATGCCGGCAACAGGCGCGGCGGCGGCGATGCGTTCGTCCAACGCGGCAATCCACCAACTGTAAGCGCCGCCCCCCGACCGGCCCGTCGCGCCGAAGCGGTTTGTGTCCACTTCAGGCCGCGTCGAAAGATAATCGAGCGCGCGGATACAATTCCACGCTTCCACGCCCGCCGGCGTGTAGCCGCGCGAGTTCCACCACCACAACCCGTCGCGATAGGTACCGTGATGCAACCCAAGTATCTCGCCAAGTTGCAATGTGTCGAGGACCAGGCAGATGTAACCATTGCGCGCGAACCATGCGCCGTGATGCTGATAAGTCACCTTGTTGCCGTAGCTCACGCCGTTGGAAATCACAGCCCCGTGTCCGCTCAGATACAGAATCGTCGGCGCGGGCTTCGTCAGGCCCTTTGGCAAGTACAGGTTCGCTGTGACATAAAGTCCGGGGCGCGATTGGAAGTGAAGGTTTTCGACCGTGAAATCATCGCGCTCGGCTTTGCCGGTAACCGCTGCCTTGAGTTCGCTCCGTGGCGGCAGTGGATCGAGGCTCAACATCTCGAGCAGTTGCCGGCGATGCGTTTCACGGCGCGCGTTCCAATCCTCCAGCGAGTTAATCTCCGCCAGGCAACGTTCCGCGAGCCTTGCCGTCTCGCGCCGAAAAGACTCCGCCAGCATCCGGTCGCCGGGCGTTCTCACCGGCAGCGCGTAATCCGCGCCCGACGCAACGTTCAAGCTGACGAAGAGGAGAACCAAGAAGAAGGCGAGCGCTTTGGGGAGGTTCATAGTTTTCAGAATGAGACTTCGCAGGATCGCTCGCAAGTCCTTTTGAGAATCGCCCTGTCCGAGGCCTGAACCGGAGTGCGCCCGTCGCGCAGAAACGTGAGACCTGACGAGGACTTGAGAACCATCCCGTGCCGCTTCATTATCGGACGTTGCTGCGCCCGGGGGACGGGCGCGCTCCGCCAGATTCAGGGAGGAGAGCCGTCGCTCGTTAGAATGACCTTTCCGAACCTCGTTCTTAATCTTGATCTTAATCCTAATCGTAATCCGCCTGGATCGAGTGGATTAAGATTACGATTAGGATTAAGAATCCGAAGGCCTTGATTCTTACTCCAACCTTGACCCTATTCCTCCCCACGTTTAAGCAGGGCGGATGAAGATCTGCCTGTTCGGCATTTCCGGAATCACCTTCGGCAAACACAACCTGAAAGACCCGCGCCTGGATCAGGCCGACGAACTGGTGGAGGCGGACAAGAAGACGTATGCACAAGTGGACGTGGCGGAGGAAAAGGAGATGCTCACGTGCGACGCCATTCTCACCAGCCGCGCCGCGCTGAGCGACTTGTTGATGAAAGATCTTGAAGCGGTTGAGACGCGTCTTGGCCGTGATCCCGCCGAAGCTGAAAAGGCTGTCCTGGAGAAACTTGGCGACGCATTGATGAGCGAGAAGCCCGTCTCCGCACTCGGCCTCACGGGCGACGAACTCAAAGCCATCTCCGCGCACAATTTCTATTCCAACAAGCCGGTTGTCGTCGCGGGGGAAGCCGAATTGGCTGCTCCCGATGCGTTGTTGGTGCGTGCACTTGCCGAGAGCGGCTATATCAGTTTCCTGACCGTGGGCGGGAAAGAAAATCGAGCCTGGCCGATTCGCGCCGGCCTGACCGCCTGGGAAGCCGCCGGGACCATCCATACGGACATCCAGAAGGGATTCATTCGCGCCGAGATCATCAGCTTCGTGGACTTCATCGAAGCCGGCGGGGAAACCCAGGCCAAACGCGCCGGCAAACAGCGTCTCGAATTGAAAACTTACGTGATGCAGGACTACGATCTGGCGAACTTCCGATTCAACAAGTAGCCGCGCTGAATTACCGGCCGCTGGCGCGCGAAGCCGCGGGCTTGAGCACAGGCGCGTTAGTCACGCCGGCACCGGCCACAATCCATGCGTGCCACGCGGATTCAAGCCGCTTGAGACCACCCGGGTAAATCCCTGCCATTTGTTTGGCGCAGTCGAGGCTCTCGTTGGGATTCTGCCGCTGGTTCAGCACGGTGATGACGATGCGCCGGTTCATATCCGAACTCATCAGCAGTTGGAACAGCGACCAGCTTGTGGTGTAGGCTTTCTCGGGATCCATCGCCTTGAACGCCATTGTGTCGGCGTTGAGCAACGATTCGAGCGACAACAGGGTGCCCTCGCCCAGCCAGAGATTCAGTTGCGTCCAACGCCGGCGCAGCAATTGCCGGTTCACTTCGCCGGGCGGATGCAGCGCGAACGCGAAGTAATCCGCCGCGCCTTCCATCAACCACAGCGGCACGTCCTCATAGTGCGCATCCATGATGGCGTGGCTGGCCTCGTGGAGGAGCGTCGTGCCGAGGAAACCCGGCATCTGCTGCTGCCAGGTGACGATTTCTTTGGTGGCCGACGTGTAGAAGCCGGCCACGGTGAACGGGCGCCCTTGCAGTGCGCGCCGGTCCGCCGCGTTGGTCCAATAAAGACTGAAGGTCGCGTTGGTGTAATCCGCGTAGCGCCCGAAGACCCGCATCCTCAGCCGGAAATCGAGCCGGGGTCGGAAGCCGAAAACTGCCCGATGCCGGTCGAGCAGTTGTTGCACGGAATCGTTGATGGCCTTTTCCGTCTGCGCAGACAGCGCGAAACCGTGCACCGCGAACTGGCAGCGTCCGCCGCCCTTGAAATCCGTTTCAGCCAGGTTAAGCGCTGCCAATGAATTGCCGGGCTGACCGGCCAGGATTGCCGCGAGGAAGAGGAGGCTGGTCAGATATCGACACCGAAGAGGCAAATTACCTATGACGCTCATGGAATCAACCCGCTTGCGCTGGCTTGGTTGCCGGCTGCGCGAAGTGCAACGCGACGAGACTACCGCTGAAATACATGAACTGCTGAAACGCGCCGTTGAAGTCGGAGGTCAGCCACTGGCCGAAACCGAGTTGGAGGAACACAAACAGGCTCCAGACCAGCGCTGCCGGCAGAAACGTCATCGATTTGCGCTCCAGAAATTCAGCGCGCGCCAGAGCCGCCAACGCCAGGGCGAAGGCGAGCAGTTCTGAAATCGCCAGCAGCCAGAATGTCGCCGTCAAACCCGGAAAACTGGCGAAGAACGTCTTGCCGAACTTGCCATCGAACCAGGGCGGCACCCCGTTAAAAAGTTTCCCGATGCCACCAAAACCCCACACGATGAGAAACAGGAGGTTGATCGCTAGCAAAGCGCCGGGGCGTACGAACGAGGATGTGTTCATGATTGAAGGGTGCCTTGTCGAGAGCAGGATTGCGAGCACTCGGGCAATTGGGCTGAGAGCGGCTGTCCGCCGTTACCTTCCCAACATCCCTGCCGCACCACCCATCTTCGCCATCATTTTCTGGAACTTGCCCATCTTGCGCATCATCTGCTGCATCTGGGTGAAGCGGTTGAGCAGCGTGTTCAACTCCGTCACGCTCACGCCGCTGCCTTTGGCGATGCGTTTGCGGCGGCTGGCGTTGAGGATTTGCGGCTTGCGGCGTTCCTCGCGCGTCATGCCGCAAATCATTCCTTCCATGCGCCGGAATTCCTTCTCCTGTTTGCTTAGATCACCCTGCTGCCTCAGCATCTCGCCTCCGCCCGGCAACATGCCAACAATGCTTTCGAGCGAGCCGAGCTTTTTCATCGCACGGAGCTGTTCGAGGAAATCCTCCAGCGTGAACTCGCCTTTGCGCATCTTCTCTTCCAGCTTGCGGGCGTCCTCCTCATCGACGGCCTCGGCGGCGCGTTCGACCAGGCTGACCACGTCTCCCATGCCGAGGATGCGCGACGCCATGCGTTCGGGATGGAACGGCTCAAAGTCCTCCAGCTTCTCGCCCACGCCCATGAATTTGATCGGCTTGTGCGTGACGCTCTTCAAACTGAGCGCCGCGCCGCCGCGGGCGTCGCCGTCGAGCTTGGTGAGGATGCTGCCCGTGATGCGCAACGCTTGATCGAAGTGCGTGGCGACGTTTACCGCTTCCTGGCCGGTGGCGGCGTCGAGCACGAGAAGAATCTCGTCCGGTTGGACGAGATCGCGCAGGCGAACAAGCTCCTGCACCAACGGCTCGTCGATTTGCAGACGGCCAGCGGTATCGAAAATGAGGGTGTCACACTTTTGCGCGGCAGCAACGTCGCGTGCTTCCCGGGCAATCTTGAGCACGTCGGTTTCACCCCGCTTCACGAACACCGGCACACTCAGTTTCTCGCCGAGCGTCGCCAGTTGGTCCATGGCGGCGGGGCGATATACGTCGGCGGCGACCAACAACGGTGCGCGGCCCTGTCTCTGCAGCAATCGGGCGAGCTTGCCCGAAGAGGTGGTTTTGCCGGAGCCGTGCAAACCGACCATCATCAGACAGGCGGGGCTGCTCTTAAGAATGAGCGCGGCGTTTTCGCTTCCCAGCAAGGCCACCAGTTCATCGTGGATGATTTTGATGATCTGCTGGCCGGGCTGAACGCTCTGGATCACTTCCTGGCCGAGGGACTTCTCCTTCACGCGGTCGATGAACTCCTTCACGACCTTGAAGTTCACGTCGGCATCAAGCAAGGCCAGGCGCACCTCGCGCAGGCTGTCGGTGATGTTGCTTTCGGAAATTTTCCCCAGTCCGCGCAGGTTGCGGAAGGCCCTCTGGAGGTTGCTGCTCAGACTGTCAAACATGGCACTTAAACTAGGTCGGGAGAGAACAGGTGGAAAGTTGAAACTTCGGACCGAGCATGAGGCGAAGGCCGATTCCTTCTTGCTGACCGCGGGGCTTTGGGCCTTACTCAAGAGACAGCCCATTCGTTTCGACAGAGGACATCGCATGAATACGAAGCCTGCCGGTGAAACGACGGCCTCCATAAACTGCGGCCGGACGCAAGGGAAGCTTTCCCGAAGGCGCTTCCTGAGATCGGGTGCTGTGGCCGCCTTCACCGCCGCCTCCTGGAGCCGCGTCTTCGGCGCCAACGAACGCATCGGCGTCGGTGTGATCGGTGTGGGACTGATGGGACGGATTCATCTGCGGAACTTTCATGCGCAGTCAGACGCCCGGGTGGTGGCCGTGGCCGAGACCTATCGTCCGCGACTTGACGCTGCCGTGGAACTCGCGAGTGGTACTGCAACCAAATACGGTGACTTCCGCCGTTTGCTGGAGAACAAGGCCGTCGATGCCGTCGTGGTCGCCACGCCGGATCACTGGCACGCGCTGATGACAATGATGGCCTGCGCAGCGGGCAAGGACGTTTACGTGGAAAAGCCGCTCACACTCTTCGTTCGCGAAGGACGCTGGATCGTGGCGGTGGCGCGCAAGCACAAACGCATCGTGCAGGTCGGCACTCAACAACGCTCTGGCCCGCATTATCAGGAAGCCCGCAGGCTCGTTCAGCGCGGGCGCATCGGAAAGCTCGTATCGGTGCAGTGCAATTTTTTCCGCAACGTCACGCCCGGCTTTGGCACCCCGCCAGACGGTAATCCGCCGCCGGACCTCGACTACGACCTGTGGCTCGGCCCCGCGCCATTGCGCGCCTATAACCCGAACCGCGCGCTCTATCATTTCCGCTGGTTCTGGGATTATTCCGGCGGTCAGATGACCAACCTCGGCGCGCACTCGCTCGATATCGTTCAATGGATTGCCGGCGTCGATGGGCCAACCGCAATCACCAGCGTCGGCGGACGCCGTTTTCTCAAGGACAACTGCGAAACGCCCGACGTGCAGGACACGATTATCGAATACCCGGGCTTCCACGCGAACTGTCAGATTCGTGAGTGCGCCGCCGGCTTCGGGAAAGCGGGCATGGCGGGCGTGGAGTTGCACGGCGACAAAGGCTCGATGTTGCTGGGGCGCGACAGCTACGAAATCGTCCCCAACAAACGGGAGAACCCCACGAACATCGTCGCGCGGATCATGGGCGGCCACCCGGTGGGTGGACCACAACCGGTGCCCGTCACACGCGAGGAATATTGGACAGAACCAGCGAGGGAGACCACCGGCGACACAAAGGACCAAATTGCGCGCCACGTTCGCAACTTCCTCGACTGCGTGAAATTACGGAAGCAACCCAATTCGGACCTGGAGAGTGGCCATCAAGTGACGACCGTTTGCCACCTGGCGAACATCTCGATGAAAGTCGGCCGCAAGCTGCGGTGGAAGACAGAGAAGGAGGAGATCGTCGGCGACGCGGAGGCAACCGCGATGCTGGAACGCCCGTATCGCAAGCCATGGGACGCGGAATTGCAGGCACTGAAAGCGGGTTAAGCTCGCAGGTCTTTTACCAAACTTGTAGCATCTGTAATTGCTTCGTCGCGGCTCCGGACCAATCGCGATTGGCCGCAGGACTCGCTGGACTGGGATGCAGAATTCTCCCAAACTGAATGCTGCTTCCTGCGAGGGCAATCCCGGCGCGCTTTTCTGCGAAGTCTCCGACGCCTATCAACCATTGGGGTTTCAATGCGGCGATGACCTGCCGCAGATGTTCATCGCAGGCAGCGTAGAGGCGGGCGGTTTCAGCGGCGGGAAATCTGTCCGGGGTTAGGTTGCGTCCGCCTTCTTCCATAAAGGCCAGCGGGCAGTAGTTCACAACAAAATGATCGGCAAAGAATCGTTCCGCCGGGCCGAAGCGTTCGGCGAACAAACCCCAGAGCCGCCGGCCGCTGACTTCAGAACGGCCACACGCAAAGCCTTCGACCGGACGCTTCGGATGAACTCGTTCCGGCCGCGTGATCGTCGCGTTGATCTTCATCCAATCCCGCACCGCCGCGACTTCTCCGAACGGCACGCCCGTCTGCGCCATGCCGAACGGGCCAGGGTTCATGCCAAGGAAGACGACGCGCTTTTGCGTATTGGCGAACTTTTGAATGTAAGCCCCGTGCGAGGCCCAGGCATAATCGAGGGGGTTGTAAACGTAGGTTACGGGCGGACCAAACCTCAGCCCTTGGACGCTGTGTGAAAGCGCTTTTGCGGCTTGCGCGAGGCCGTCAGCAATCCCGGTCACGGCACGGACGATAGCCAGATTTTGCGATGAATTCAAACAGGGCAGCCCATCGCGTCCATCGTGACGATGCAGCCGGAGAGTTCCAACACGCGCAACAACTCGGGCACGGCCGTAATCTCGTTGCTCTTGTCGGCCACTTTCCACTGACCCAGCACCAGATCGT
>Ga0187893_10008850_pt1 | contig 15730 bp, 10 predicted proteins | sample MA1701074metaG_FD_139574 | JGI IMG/M metagenome (GOLD analysis project Ga0187893, IMG submission 139574) | White microbial mat communities from a basaltic lava cave in the Kipuka Kanohina Cave System on the Island of Hawaii, USA - MA170107-4 metaG ... | reverse complement strand
TCCTCGAGCGCGTCAAGCTCCCGCACTCCCTCGGGCAGTTCTACTCGGCGGCGACCAACTTTCTCGGCTTCGATATGTTCGAGGGCGACGAGTACAAGGTCATGGGAATGGCCGCCTACGGCGAGCCGCGGTTCTACGCCTTCCTCCGAGAGAACGTGCTGCGGACGAATGGAGGCGCCGGCTTCAAGCTCGACATCACCTACCTCGATCACCACCTCGCCAAGCATCACGTCTACACGGAGAAGATTCAGGAGATCTTCGGACCGCCGCGCCGGCCGGACGAGGAGATCCTCGAACGCCACTACGATGTCGCCGCGAGCGTGCAGCGGGTGCTCGAGGAGACCGTCCTTCACCTCGTGCGGGAGCTCGCGAAGATGACGGGGGAGAAGCGTCTCTGTCTCGCGGGAGGAGTCGCGCTGAACTCCGTCATGAACGGCCGCATCGTGCGGGAAGGGCCGTTCGAGCAGGTCTTCATCCAGCCTGCCGCGAACGACGCCGGCGGGGCCCTGGGCTCCGCACTCTACGTGCAGCACCACCGTTTCAACGAACCGAGGCGTTATCGGATGACGAATGCCTACCTTGGTCCGAGCTTCAGCCCCGAGCGATGCCGAAGCGCCGTCAAGGCCGCGGGACTTTCGTTCGTCGAGTGCGACCGGAAGAAGCTTCCCGCGGAAGCGGCGAAGGCACTGGCGTCGGGAAAGCTCCTCGCGTGGTTCCAGGGACGCATGGAATGGGGCCCGCGGGCGCTCGGCCATCGGAGCTTCCTCGCGGATCCGAGAAACCCGAAGATGAAGGAGATCCTCAACGACCGGATCAAGCTCCGCGAGCCGTTCCGGCCGTTCGCTCCCTCCATGCTGGAGGAGGCCGCGTCCCGGTACTTCGGCGAAGCACTCTCGTCGCCCTACATGCTCCTGGTGGCACCCGTCACTCCGGAGAGGCGTGCCGAGATCCCCGCCGTCGTGCACGTCGATGGTACGGCGCGGCCCCAGACCGTTTCGCGGAATGAAGAGCCTCTCTACTGGGAGCTCATTCACGAGTTCGAGAGAGAGACCGGCGTCCCCGTCGTTTTGAACACCTCCTTCAACATCCAGGAGCCGATCGTCTGCACTCCAGAAGAAGCCGTGGCGACGTTCCTGAGGAGCAGTGTCGACTCGCTGATCCTCGAGAACCTCTGGGTGGACAACTCACAAAAGTCGAATCCTTAGAACAAGTTACATTTCTGGAACGGTTTCTGCTTAGGACTCCGGTACACAGGAAAGCATCGTCCCGGAATACTCAATGCGCGGTCTGTCCCCGACTTCGAACACGCTTGCCGGCGCCACCGGCTGCATCGCTAAAGCCTTGTCTTTCCGAGAGAAAGCGTCTCGGAACAGGGCGAGCGGCAAATGGTCGGGGAATCTCCGCCCGGGGAGCAATGCGGCTTGCGCGCCCCTCGTGGGTGGGAAAGACCACGGCGCGCTTTCCACAATTGGGGCGGCTGAACTGAACGGAAGCCTGTCGAATTGGCTTCCGTCGCCAAACGGTCTTAGAACAATCACTTGGGAGTTTTTGCTCGATGGCGCACGTCACCGGCAGGCCGTGGGGAAGTCTCATTCCGCCGTTGGAGTTTCCCCTCGATGCGGGCGTCAGGAGAACGACTGATGGGAACGCTCGTTCTCTACGTTCTCCTGGTGGGTCTCCCGTTTGCGGGCACCACTCTGCTGCTCCCCTTCGTGACGCGCCTCTGCTTCTCGCGCGGCTGGCTCGATCATCCCGGAGGCCGAAAGCAGCACCGGACGCCGGTTCCGCGACTCGGGGGAAGCGCGTTCTTCACGTCGTTCGCCGCGACGGTGCTTCTCGGCTTCGCTCTCGCTCCGACTCTAGCGGCCCTCCCCGAGGTGCAGGCGCTTGTCCCCGAGATCGCGCGCGCCCTCGCCGAAGCGCATCGCGTACAACCGCAGCTCATCGGTCTCCTCGCCGGGGCGCTCCTTATCTTTCTCGTTGGCCTCGTGGACGACCTCGCGGGCGAGAAGTTCCCCGTCGGTCTCAAGCTCCTCGGACAGTCGGCGGCCGCCGCCATCGCCGTGGCCTCTGGAATCCAGGTGGATTTCACCGGGATCGCACTCCTGAACGCGGCGGTCAGCTTCCTCTGGATCGTCGGCATCTCGAACGCGTTCAATCTCCTCGACAACATGGACGGCCTCGCCGTCGGGGTTGCCGTGAGCTCCGCGTTCATCTTCTTCCTCAACGCGCTCGCGCTCGAGGAGTTCTTCCTCTGTCTCATCCTTGCCGCGTTCGTGGGAGCGCTCGCGGGTTTCATGCGCCAGAACCTCCACCCCGCGCGCGTCTTCATGGGCGACTCCGGAGCGCTCTTCATCGGGTTCATGCTCTCGTCGCTGACCATCCTGGAGAACTACGTGAGCCCCGCGTCGTCGTCGCTCTTTCCCGTGCTGATGCCTCCACTGGTCCTCGCAGTTCCCCTCATCGACACCTTCTCCGTCATCGTCATACGCATTTCCGAAGGCCGGCCCATCTACCGCGGCGACCGCTGCCACCTTTCGCACCGACTCGTCGCCGCCGGAATCCCCGAGCCTTCAGCGGTGAAGTTCCTCCTGCTCCTCACCCTCGTGCTCGGAATGGGAGCTCTTCAGCTGGCGAACGCCTCGGTCGCGAGAAGTCTCTGGACTCTCGTCTACACGTCCGCGGTCGCCGTCCTCGTCCTCAGCGGAATCGGCGGCCGCGCTCTCACGCCCGCTCGCAAATCCGAAAACCCCCTGGAGGGTGTATGAAGACCGTTACTCCGATTTTCCTTCTCGCGACTCTCGCTTCCGGCGCGTTCGCTTCCGCCGCGCCCAAAATGCCGTCGGCACGCCTCATCGATCTGTACGCCGTGCGCGAGGGCGACCAGTACGTCGTGCACGTGCTCGCGAGCGGCGACATCTCTCAGTTCCTGAGCGACCGCAAGTCGGGGAAGGAGAGCTACCACCTCACGCTCGACGTCCCCGCGATCTCCCCCTCGGTCGGGAAGTTCGACGTCGACACTCCCTTCAGCCGGCGCTTCCAGGTCTGGCCCATGCAGCTGTCGAAAAAGATCTACTCGCGGATCGAGATCGAGCTCGACGTAGACGCGAGCTCCGTCGTCGGCCTCGAAAACCCGTCGCACCTCTTCATCCGCATCCACCGCGAGCTTCCTCCGGGTGTTTCGGTCGCGGAAGCTCCGGCGCCCTCCGAGCCCTCTCCCGCGCCAGGGCCCGTCGTCGAGCACGGCGAGTCTCTTCCCGCCGAGTCTCTTCCCGCCGAGAGCGAGCCGAGCCCGGCGGAGCCGGTGGCGGTGGCGGCGAACGAAGCTCTGGCGGAGGCGGCTTCCGACGACGAGCTCTACTTCAGCCTGTTCCCCGCCCCCGTTCGCAAACAGCAGACGCTCTTCAACGTCGCCGCCGAGGAGCCGCTCTATTCCGAGGAGGCCCCCATCGGAATTCGCATGGGCCGGTTCGCGGTCCAGCCCTCGATCGATGCGAGCTGGGTCCGCGGCGACAACCTCCTTCAGGCGACAGACGCGCCTTTCGTCGACAGCGGCTATATGGTGCGGGGCCGGGTGACGGCGACACTTCTGGAATCGGCCCACGACTTCAAGCTCGGCTATGAGGCGCGGTATCGCGATTTCCAGGATTTCACGCTCAAGGACAAGCTCACGCACCTGATCGATGTCAGCTCGGAGCTCGAGTTGACCCCGAGCACGTCGGTGAGGGTGGCCAACCACTTCGTGCACGGAGCGTTCGAGGCGCAGGAGTTCGATGTCGGCGGTGAGATCGTGGGCTCGACGGATCCCTTCTACCGCAACTTCACGGAAGCGGTTCTGGCCCTCGAGCTCTCCGAGAGATTCGGCGCGGAGATCTCCGGCAACTACAACCTGGTGGAACTCGAAGAGGGCTCGACGGAGTTCTTCGATTACAACACGCGGGGCTTCGGAGGAACGTTCCTCTACGACCTTTCGCCTCTCACGAGCCTCCTCGGTGAGTACGTGCGCTCCGTCACCCCCGAGCCCCACGATCGGCCGATCGCGGGGTCGGTGGCGGATATGTTTCTCGTCGGCCTTCGAGGCGAGCTCACGCCCATGCTCCGCGGCCAGATCCGCGGCGGATACTCGACGCAGCGCTTCGACTACGCCACCGTCCCCCAGGACTTCAGCGGGTTCGTGGCTGATGCCTCGCTGACGCGGGACTTCGGGGAAGCGGCGGGGCTCACTGTGCGCGCGGGGCGAAGGACCAATCCCTCCGCCTTCGACGAAAACGGCTACTACATCTCGAACTACGGCCGGGTACAGTTCATCGCCCCCTTCGCCCGGAACTTCCGGCTGACACTGACGGGCGCCGTGTTCCTCAACGACTATCCCGTTCCGGACGCGAACGCCGTGTTCCGGAACGACGACATTTGGAGCGGTGGGGGAGGACTCGCGTACTTCTTCACGCCGCTCACGTTCCTGAGCGCGGACTACCGCTACGACAAGAGGAGCTCCAACCTCGACCTCTACTCCTACCGGTCGAGCGCGCTCCAGATCATGGTGGGTTTCGGTTTCCTGAATCGCTGAGAGGCTTGGATGCTGATGAGAACCACTAGGCTCGCGCTGGCCGTTGCCTTCGGGCTCGGGCTTTCCCCTCCGCCGGAAGCCCGGGCGCAGGACAACGGCGACCGTGTCTCGGCGGATGCGGACTATCGCGTCGGACCCGGGGACGTCCTCGAGGTCGAGGTCTACGACGACCCCGACCTCTCAGGGCTCGTCACCGTCCAGCACGGCGGGGAGATCTCGTTTCCGCTCCTCGGCGACGTGAGCGTGCACGGGCTCACGGCGAGGGAAGTGCGGGAGACGCTCACCCGGCTCTTGGCCAAGGACTACCTCGTCGATCCCCAGGTGACGGTCAAGGTCAAGGAGCACCGCTCCCAATGGATCACGCTGGTGGGCGAGGTGCAGCGTCCCGGCAAATACTTCCTGCAGGGCTCGAAGACCCTCCTCGAGCTTCTCACCGAGGCCGGCGGCTTCACACCGCAGGCGAGCGGCGAAGTGGTTGTAAGCAGCCCCGAGGCCCCGGTGGAAGGCGAGAACGGCGGGAGCGAGCCCGTCCGGATCTTCCTTTCCCCCGATCAGCCTCCGGCGCAGCAGAAAACGGCGCTCGCTCATCAACTCCGTAGCGGAGACATCGTCACCGCCACCTCCACCCAGTTCTTCTACGTCTCGGGAGAGGTGAAGAACCCCGGCTCCTACCCGATCACTCCCGGCCTCACCGTCCTCAAGGCGGTGTCCGTCGCGGGCGGGCTCACGAAGTTCGGGAGCAAGGGAAAGGTCGAGATTCTCCGCAAGGGGAAGGGGAGCGACGCCGAGCGGATCAAAGTGGATCTGGACGACATCGAAGGGGGCAAGAAACCCGACGTGCCGCTCGCGGCGGAGGACATCATCAAAGTCGGAAAGAGAGTTTTCTAAAGACAAGATGGACGCGACACCCCCCACTCCAGACCGTCACGATCTCGTCGCCGGAATCTCCGGTGACTTCGACCTCAAGTACGGCCTCAAGCTCCTCTGGGGAGGCAAAGGCTGGATCCTGGCCATGGCCCTCCTTGGCGTGGGGCTCGGTTTTCTCGCCACCTACCTGCAGACCCCGATCTACCGCGCGCAGGCGCTGGTGCAGATCGACCCTCCGGGGCAGAACATCTCGGCGCTCTCGAACCCTTATCCCGCGACCGCGTTCAATTGGTTCGACTATCAGAACTACTACAACACCCAATACCGCATCATCACTAGCAAGGCACTCGCGCGCCGCGCGATCGAAAAGCTCGAGCTCCAGGAGAAAGCTCCCTTCAAGGGGGCGCGAGAGCCGGCGCTCCTCTTCGTCGCCAGGGTCGACGTGGTGCCGGTGCCCGATACCCGGCTCGCGTCGATCGCGGTGAACCACGAGGACCCGGAGGAGGCCGCCCGCTGGGCCAACACGCTCGCCGAGGCCTACCTCGAGCAGAACCTCGAGTCGAAGATCGAGACCACGCGCAACGTCTACTCCTGGCTCCAGGAGCGTCTCAGCGAAGCCGAGACCGACGTCGAGAGCTCCGAGCAGACCCTCTACGAGTACACCAAGGAGCAGGGACTCTTCGTCCCCAAGGAAGGCTCGAGCATCAGCGCGGAGACCCTGGAAAAGCTCAACGAGGAAGCGACCGCCGCCAAGACGAAGAGGATCGAGCTCGAGAGCATCCTCGCCCAGGTGGAAAAGGTGAGGAAGTCGAACGGCTCCCTCGATTCGCTCCCGCAGATCGCTTCCGACCCGCTGGTCCAGCGTTTGAACATGAGCAAGGCGGACTTGGACGTCGAGCTCGTGCAGCTCAAGAACCGGTACAAGGAAGGCCACCCCAAGGTGAAGCAGGTCCTGACCCAGATCGAGCAGATCCAGGACGCCATCGATGCGCAATCGGAGAAGATCGTCGACGGCATGCTCGCCGACTACCAGCAGCTCCGGCGCCGCGAGCGGGAGCTCCTGGCGCAGTTCGACTCCCAGCGCCAGGAGACGGTGGAGGAGAGCCGCAAGACGGTGCAGCTCGAGATGCTGCAGCGCGACGCCGTCTCCAACAAGAGCCTCTACGAGGCCATTCTCCAGAAGATCAAGGAGACGGACATCGCCGCGAGCCTCCGCGAGAACAACGTCTCCGTCGTCGAGAGAGCGAGCGTCCCGGCGGCGCCCGTGAAACCGCAGCCGGTGAAGAACCTCATCGTGGCGCTCGTTCTGGGGCTCGTGGCCGGATGCGCGTTCGTGCTCCTGCGCGACTACCTGGACAACACCCTGAAGGAGCAGGAGGACGTCGAAAAGCATCTCAAGGCCGACTGCCTGGCCATCATCCCCAAACACGACGCCGCGGGCGACGGGGTCGTGACCGAGGCCTACCGCACGCTCCGGGCGAGCCTCCTCTTCAACCGGGAGCGGGACCACGGAAACGTCATCCTGCTCACGAGCTCGATTCCCCAGGAGGGGAAGTCGACGACGGCGATCAACCTCGCGAAAGCCCTGGCTGAATCCGGCGAGCCTACTCTGGTCGTCGACTTCGACCTCAGGCGCTCGAGCGTCCACCACCACCTCCGGCTCTACCGCGAGCCAGGCCTGTCGGACTACTGCTCGAAAGACCTCAAGCTCGATCTGGTGATGCAGTCGACGAAGGTGGCGAATCTGACGGCCGTCACTTCGGGAAAGCTCCCGCCGAACCCTCCGGCCCTCATCGGAAGCACGGCGGTGAAGAAGTTCCTGGAGGAGTGCCGGGAGCGATTCACGTGGATCATCCTCGACGCGCCCCCCATCGTCTCGGTGACCGACCCGCTGCTCCTGGCGAAGCTCGCGGACATGGTCCTCATGGTGGTGCGGTACAACCAGGTGGACCGGAAGCTCGCACGCCGGTCGCTCGTCGCGCTCCGGCGCACCGACGCGCGTGTGGTGGGCGTCGTCCTGAACGGAATCGACCCCAAGTCTGATTCCTATCATTATTACTACAGCTACTATCAGGAGCGCCGGGACGCCGACGGCAAGGTCACGCGAATGCGGCGACCCTCTCAGACGCAGGCTTCGGCTCCCCCGCGCGGCACCGCGTCGGGGACGGGCTAGTCCTCTTCCTCTTCAGCTTCCTCGTCGACCTTTTCCCGAAGAGACCGCGCGCTCTCGAGGAACTCCGCCGTCGTCTGACGCAGGATGAGCGAGGAGCCGATCGACTTCAAGGGCACGCGCACGGGAACTTCGGCGGCCTGGTCCTCGGGGCCGGTGTAGCTCAGAAGGCTCGTGACGCCGAGGAGAAGCGACGTCCCGACCGCCGCCCAAAGCCGGCGAAGTCTCCGGGTGGAGGCGGGAATGACCGCCAGGTGGGCGGAGAAGAGAAAGTACGTGGTGGCGGCTCCACCCAGGAGCGAGCAGACGAAGCCCGTGCGCGGAGATGACACGATGAACTCCGCATACTCGGAGAGGGATTCGACGAGAACGTACGCGATAGCGGCGACGCAGGCGCAGGAGAGGTGCCGTAGATAGTCGAATCGATGCGTGAGGAGGCGGTTCGCGAACGCCCAGATTCCAGCCCAGAGCCCGAGAGCACCGAGACCGAGGAGCGCGGGACCCGCGAACGACAGAAAATCGGTGTCGTAGTACGCGGCCAGGTACTCGTCGAGGGTGAAGACCGCAAGGCTCGCGGCCACGAGAGCGAGCGCGATGCGGGAGTCGCGAAGGGCGTGCAGGATCCCGCCCTCGTCCGCGGGCAGAGGCTCCGCGGGTGCTATGGGGTGCGTCGCCTCCACCATCCGGAGAACGGTCTCGCCGATCCGGAACCGAGCGCCCGAGCGAAGGAGGAGCGAGTCAGGCGCGCCGAGAACTTTCACTCCGTTCACGCTTCCCAGATCCTCGATCGCGATCTCACCCGACTCCGTCTCCCGGAGCGCGCAATGGCGCTCCGAAACGTAGCGATCCTCGAGGACGACGTCGTTGGTGTACGCCCGCCCGACGAACGCGGGGAGCCTCGAAAGGCGCACGCGCTCCCGCACCCGGCTCCGCCGATCGAGGATCTCGATCAGGATCACTCGCTCCACGAGAACCCCTCCAGGTACCAGCGCACCAGGGCCTCCGCGTTCTCGAAGCTCACTCCCGACGCGAGGAGCGCGGTCTCGAGCCCGAGGTGCGGCTTCCCCACGACCGCGCCCTTGAACACCAGGTCGTAGAGCCCTTCGAGCCTGCGGTAGCGCCTCACGCAGAGGACGGTCTTGAGCGTGATTCCCCCTTCGCCCACCGCTCCCGTTTCGCAGCGGAACGGAGTGACCTCGCTCCCGCTCCCAGCCATGCCGTGATACGTCGCCTCGAAGTCATCCGTGTAGAGCTCGGCGAACTGAAAGCGATTCAGCTCCTCGGTCTCGAGCAGGCGGTGATAGAACCAGAGCTGGCCGGAGACGAGCTCGTCGGTGACGAAGATGTAGTCGTCGGTCGCGCACTGATGGTCCACCGTCTCGTAGCGGAGATTGTCTTCGCGGTTGGCGTCGGCCCAGCAGTTGAAGTACGGGGCGGGCCGCGTGGGGAGGTCGAAGCCGCCGAGCTTTACCCGCGGGGGCGAGCTCGCGAGGAGCTCTCTCACGAAACGCTCCTGGTAGTCGAGGATCTGGAGGCGCACGCGCTCGACGAGCGGCCCCCCCTGAAATCCGGGCGAAAGAGTCTCATCGAGGAGGAGCTCGGCCCATTTCACGGGAACGAGGAAGCTGACCTGCTCTCCCGCGGTGGCCACGTTCACTCCGAGAACGCTTCCCTCCGCGTTGATGGCGGGACCTCCGCTCATCCCGGGGTTGAGCGAGCCCGTGAAGTGGATGCGCTCGTCGAGAGCGTGCTTGAGAAATCCGTTGTAGGTGCCCTCGACGATGTTGAGGCCGAGGTCGAGCGGGTGGCCGAGGGAGTAGAGGCGGACTCCCTGCGGAGCCTCGACCGGCTGAAGCGCGAAGTAGCGCTCGGCCGGCGTCTCCGATTTCACGATCGCGAGGTCGTGCGCGACATCGACGTTCAGAATCGCGACCGGCGTCGTCTCCTCCTCGTCGCCCTGCGAGAGGCCCGCCCGGTAGCGGTCTGGATGCTGCACCACCTCCGCGATGACGTGGTAGTTGGTGACGAGGTGTCCCTGAGGGCTCACGAAGAACCCGGAGCCGATCGATGCCTTGGCGGCGGAGCCCGTCTCCTGGACCTCGATCTTGACGACGCGGTCCGAGAACTTCCGGAACACGTCCTCGGTCGGCGGCGGCTGGGCCATCGCGGAAGCGCCCAGAAGCGAAACCGTTGAGAAGAAGAGCCCGGACGGATCGAGCTGGCCTGTCACTCCAGGCCACGATATCAGAGTTCGTTTAAGGCTGTACCGGGCTCGCCACCCGCGGGTCATCGACACTGACCGGAGGGAACACCGGATCGGAGAAGCTGATCTGAGAGGATCCGGAGGATGCCCCGGGAGCGTTTCCCAATCCGGGCGCCGGCTCGGGGGCGGCCGTCGCCTGCAGCGCGCGCGCGGTGGCCATCGCTTCCAGCGCCACCAGAGAGTCGCCGCAGCGCGTCTCGGAGAACTTGAGGAACCGATCGCGCAGCCGCCGGGCCGCCGACAGAGCGTCGCGCCTCAAGACGTTCTGCTCCGGCTCTCCCATCTTGAAGCCTTCGTCCTCGACGACGTCGATGTAGGCCTCATCGGATCCGTCGCGGCGCTGCACTTCGATGCGATCGAGCTTGGAGCCGGGACCGAGAGTCACCTCGATCTCGTGCTCGCCCGCTTCGAGCGGCAGGGCGAGACTGCGCCTTCGCCCCGCCTGCGCCGGAGTCACCGGGCAGGTGATGACGCGGAGGCAGCTGTCCATGTTCCAGCGAACCGGGCGCTCGCTGAGATAACGGGTCTCGATGGAGTAGACACCAGCCTCCGGGACCCGGAAGCGCGCGACGGCGGTGACGATCGAACCGCCCGTCGAAAGCCAGAAGGGGTCATTCTCGGTCGTAGCCGCTTCCTCCTCGAAGGGGAAGGTGAGCGTGCGGACGAACTCCTCGCCGCGAATCGTGATCGGATCTCCGATGGCGGGAAGGTTCTGCTCGAGGTCCAGAGCTTTCGCAAGGGTCGCCGCCATTTGCTTGAAGCGAAGCGCATCCAGAGGGTGCCAGCCGGAGGCCGGCTCGACGGGCAGCATGCAGGGCGGGGTGACTCCAAGCGATTCCGCGCGCGTGCCCTCGGGAAGCATCAGACTCAGCCGGTGGCTTCCCGGGCTCATGCGGACGCGATTCAGATCGACCCACCGGGGGTCGGCTTCCGGCTGGTAGACCTCATACCTTTGATCGGACACCTTGAGGAGCGCTCCTCCGCCGGCGAGCTTCACGCGAAAGCCGTAATCGCCGGCCCGCAGCATCGCCACTTCGTACAGCGCCTCGGCGGGGCTTCCGAGGTTCGAGCCCACGGAGCCGTCGTCGAAAGGTGTCGCCGTCGAGCCTTCCAGCATCTGCGCGGCCTGGAACTCGACGCTCTTCGTCCACTCGAGACGGGCGAGATAGTGGTTGCTCTTCGCGTTCGGCGGCAGGTTCCAGTCGAGGCCGAGCCCCTGCGCCAGATAGACCGCCCACTCCGCCTCGGTCACGACCGTGTTCTGCGCGACACCGTAGCCGAGGGCGACCCCGAGAACCACGAGCGAAGAAAGGCCGACCCCGAAGAGCCGCGTGCGTTTCGACAGACTGGACAACTTCATGGGACAAACCCCTTCCTGGTTGCCTTTCAACGAAGCAACCTCTGTGCCAGGAGCGCGCGATTGAACCCTCCTGAATTCAAGAGTTTCCAAGCCGTCAGCCGCCGGATCCTGTGGTGAAACCGCCCGTCGGTCGAGGGGGAATCCCTGCACCATCCCGCCCCGCCCCCTCCCAAGTGCTTGAAATCACGGACAGTGGTCCTGGCAGAGGAATTGCTACTTGGACTTGTCGACAATGGCCTGGGGCTTTCCCTGTGAAAGCGACAGCTCCCGTTCCCGTAGTCACACGCTCCCGATGAATCCGAAAGCTCCGTCTCCCCGCACGATCGCCCCAGGCTAAAGATTTGCAGAGAGGACGATTCATGAGACTCCCTGAGACCTTCGCGGCAGGCGCGCTCCTGTCCATCGTTTCCGCGGCTTCCGTCCGAGCCTCCGAAGCGCCCAACAAGAGCGACTCGCCCTACGTGGTCGTGGTGACGGAAGGCGACGGAACGGTCCAGTCCATCTTCAAACGCTACCCCGAGCTCCGGACCTCCTGGGAGGAGCTCGCCCGGTTCAACCTCCTTCGCGCCGGAGAGACCATCGAGATCCCCTCGGAGATGCTGGACGCGCCGGGGACCCTCGCCAAGGTCGCGAGCTTCTACGGCGAAGCGGAGGTGAAGCGGTCGTTCGATACGCGTTTCATTCCGCTCGTGCCGAACCTGCTGCTACGGGAAGGCGACGAGATCCGCACGTGGCGGGGCGCCGGAGCGCGGATCCTCTTCGAGGACGGAAACTACGTGCTGCTGAAGAGTCAAAGCCGAGCGACCCTCGTCTCGCTCGGCGAGCGGGACAAGGCGGCGACGTCGCGCCTCCAGCTCTTTCTCAAAGAGGGCAGCATCTGGTCCCAGATGGAGCACGAGCTCCGGGGACGCTTCGAAGTGACGACCCCCACCGCCAACACCATCATTCGAGGCACTGAGTTTCGTGTGAAGGTCGAGCCCGGCGAAGCCACGCGCGTCGAGGTCCTCGACGGGCGGGTCGAGTTCGAGATGGGGGAGCGCCGGCTCTCCGTGGGCCGCCGGGAAGGGGCCCTCGCGGTCGCTGGATCCGACCATCTCACGCCCGCGCCCCTTCCTCCCGCGCCCGTGCTCATGGCACCTCTTCCCGACGAGGTTCTCCGAGCCGAAGCGTTCGACGTGACGTTCCGCTGGGGTGCGGTCGAGGGCGCCGAGGCCTACTCGTTCGAGATCGCGCGCGAAGATCGGTTCTTCGACGTCGTCGTCGAGCGGCGAGCCGGTCCGGAGGCGTTGGTTCGAATCCAGGGAATCGAGCCGGGAACCTACTTCTGGAGGGCAACCGCTCTCGTACGCGGATTTGAAGGACCGCCCGCGCCATCTCGCTATTTCGTTTTCGTGGATCGCCGGCCGTAGGCGAGCGAACTCCCCGGGGAATTACCTACGGGTGAGTCCTCCCGTGCGCCCCGGGATCGCTCGCCTATAAGATCCCCCGCGTCAGCGGCTTATGTGAGGACCATCGAGACTCGTCGGAAAGAGGTCGATCGTTTTGGAATGTCTATGGTGCGTTCCACCCAGCCAGTAGGATCGCTCCCATTGGGGCAGGCCCCATGTTCTGCCTAAAACTTTGCATTCGATACACTTATGCACCATCATGAGGATCGCGTTTGGCACATGGGTTGCAGAGTAGTCCTCTCGACATGACCTCCCCGCACGGCCGCAGCATGCCCGCGGCGACAGCAGAGATCATTGCCTCGCTCCTCCGAGAGGGGCTCGACGTGCGGCTCCGTCTCAGCGGTTGGAGCATGAAGCCCCTCGTGCGGTCCGGCTCGATGATCCGGTTCGAAGGCTGTGGGGAGCCCGCGGTCGGAGACGTCGTTCTCGCGCGCCTTCCCAACGATGCCCTCGTGGCTCACCGCGTCGTCGTTCTCGATGGCGATCGAGTGTGGACGAAGGGTGACGCCTGCCGCGTCCCCGATGGCCCGCTCACTCGAGAGAACATCCTCGGCCGCGCCGTCCGCCTCGAAGGTGCGATCTCGCTCCCGCTCGCGAACGTCTGGATGCGCACCCTCGGCCTCGTCGTGAATCGCCTCTATCCCCGGCTCGTTCTGATCTACCGAGGACTCTTTCCTCGCGAGGAGAGCGCCTCTTGAAGGGACGGGAAGCACTGGGGGCCGCGGAGACCCGTCTTCTTCAGGATCTCGTCTGTGCGAGCGAGACCGAGGTGGAGCGGTCTTCCGTCGACTGGACGCGACTCCTCGACGCGGCCGAGCGCCACCACCTCGTTCCTCTCTTGAGTGATGGACTGCGAAGGGGCCGCGTCGAGCTGCCGGAAGCGATCCGGGCGCGGCTCGAGAACGTCAAGAACGTCGAGCTTGCGAAAGCGGTCGTCCGCCTCCACCACGTCGACGAGATCGGAAAGATCTCATTCCGCACGGGCATGGACGTCGCTCTCCTCAAAGGAGCCGCGTTCGCGGCGTCTCTCTACCGGGATCCCGCACTCCGGCCCATGAGCGACATCGACGTGCTCGTCGCTCGAACGGATTTCGAGAGCTTCTGCCGTGCGCTCGAGGAGCTCGGCTACCTTCTCGTGGACACCTCGGACCATGCGAGCGGCTATCGGAGTGGATCGAGCGGTGTTCTCGTCGAAGTCCACCGGGAGCTGACGTCGGCGGCCGCGTTTCTCGGTCTCGATACGTCCGCGATCCTCGCGCGCTCGCGCCCCCTCGACGACGTCCAGGCGCTTCGCACGCTGAGCTGGGAGGACCACCTCCTTCACCTCTCTCTCCATGCGAGCTTCCAGCACGGGTTCCGGCAGCCGGGCGTGAACGCGTGGGATGCGCGGCTTCTCGTCGAGCGTGCGGACTTCGACGCCGAGCTGTTCGTCGCGCGCGCGCGCGAAAAACGGCTCGCACCCTGGGTTTACGGCGGGCTCGCGATGACGGCGGCTGTCTTTGGAACTCCGCGCCTTACGTCGATCCTGTTCGCCCTCGAAGGCGCCGTGCCGCGCGCGATCGTCCGCAAGACGCTTCGTTTCCGGGCCGAAGAGCTGCTCTCGCCCGGGCGGGACGCGGTCTTCGGGAGTCCCCTCGCGAGGCTCGGCTGGGCCGGCTGGAACCTGACAACGTTATCTCTTCTGAGAGAAATATCGCGGCCGCGCGCGGCGCAGACCCGCCCGGGCGTCGCCGCCCGTTTCGAACGCGTCTTCCAACTCATAAAAACTCATGGACTTGCGCCGTTAGGCTCGACCTCGACCGCACCACCCGCCCTCTCGATGGGCCCGAGATCCGCTTCACTTGGAGAGGTTCGTGATGTATAATTTTCCCCACACCCAAGAAACAACCGATGGAGCTGTCTTGATGCAGGAGCCCGCCGGGCCTCAGGTGCTCATTGTCGACGACGACGTCAGCATGCAGCGGATGCTGCGCTCGCGCCTCGAGCGCGAGGGCTATCACGTCGTCACCGCGTCCGACGGCGACGAGGGACTGAACCTCATCCGCAAGCACGTCTTCAACCTCGTCATCACCGACATGCGGATGCCGAAGTTGAAGGGCGACGAGCTCGCCCGCTCCATCACGCAGTTCAACCCCGACATCCCCGTCATCGTCATGACCGCCTACGGAGAGGTGAACGAGGCCGTCCGGCTCATGCAGGACGGAGTCTTCTACTACCTGACGAAGCCGTTCGACGTCGAGGAGCTCGTCCAGAGGGTGCGCAAGGCCGTCGACCGCCAGCGCACCGCGCACGAGGTGAACCAGGTCCGCAGCAAGATCATGAGCCGCAGGAAATCCGACTTCATCGTCGGCTCCTGCCCCAAGATCGAAGAGCTCCTGACCCAGATCTCCATCGTTGCCCAGAATGACGTGCCGGTCATCATCTATGGAGAATCGGGCACGGGGAAGGAGCTGGTCGCGCGGGCCATCCATTACACCGGCAAGCGCGCCGATCGTCCTTTCGTGGTCGAGAACTGCGGAGCGATTCCGGAGAACCTGATCGAGAACGAGCTCTTCGGACACGTAAAGGGCGCCTACACCGACGCCCGCACGGATCAGAAAGGCCTCTTCGAAGAGGCGCACGGCGGAACGCTGTTCCTCGACGAAATCGGGGAGCTCCCGCTCCCCCTCCAGGTGAAGTTCCTGCGCGTCCTCCAGGACGGCGAGTTCAAGCGCATCGGCTCCACCCGGGCGATCAAGGTCGACGTGCGCGTCATCGCCGCGACGAACAAGGACCTGATCCAGGCGATCTCCGAGAAGACGTTCCGCGAGGACCTCTTCTACCGGCTGAACGTGATCCCCATTCACCTTCCGCCGCTCCGGGATCGGAAGGAAGACATTCCGCTGCTCATCAACCACTTCCTCACCGAGTTCAACAAGGAGCTCGGTAAGGGCGTCGAGGGGTTCTCGCCCGCGGCCATCCAGAAGATGATGACCTACCAGTGGCCGGGGAACATCCGCGAGCTCAAGAACAAGGTCAAGCAGGCGATGGTCTTGACGCGCAACAACGTCATCAC
>Ga0187893_10008849_pt1 | contig 15731 bp, 13 predicted proteins | sample MA1701074metaG_FD_139574 | JGI IMG/M metagenome (GOLD analysis project Ga0187893, IMG submission 139574) | White microbial mat communities from a basaltic lava cave in the Kipuka Kanohina Cave System on the Island of Hawaii, USA - MA170107-4 metaG ... | reverse complement strand
TCGCTCGTGGTGACCGGATGGCGCGCGAGCCAGGCGTCCAGCGCGTCGAGGTCGAGCGCGAGGTCCTGGATGCGACCGCGCCGGAACTCGACGTTCGCGTAGCCGATGGCGCGGGCCACTTCCGGCGCTGCGCGGCGCGCGAGCGCCAGCATCTCGGGGCTCGCATCCACCCCGATCACGCGCCCTTCCCTGCCGGCGATCTGGGACGCGATGAAGCAGATCTTCCCGCTTCCCGAGCCGAGGTCGAGCACGACGTCGCCGGGCCGCACGAAGCGCGAGGGGTCGCCGCAGCCGTAGTCACGTTCGATCACCACGGCTGGGATCGCCTCGAGCCAGCGCGGGGCGTAGTCGACCGGGCAGCAGAGCGCGGCCTCGCGCGCGCGGGCGGCCGCCGCGTAGCGCTCGCGGACGCCCTGCTCGGAGTCGATCGGAGCGGCAGGCGTGGTCATGGGCTCGTGGACCTCCCTGTGACGATGCTGAAGCTTCGATGCGCGCCGCGCCCGCCGGGTTGCAGCCCCGGCGCCCGGTGTCGCATCGCCGTCGAGCGTCCCGGCCCGGAACCATGAGAAGTATGATGCTGCCGTCATGGCGCGCCGCCTCGCTGCGATCCTCTCCGCCGACGCGGTGGGCTATAGCCGGCTGATGGCGGGAGACGAGGCGGCCACGCTGCGGGCGGTCGACGCCGTGCGTGCGCTGCTCCGCGAGCGGCTCGAGGCACACGGTGGCCGCGTGGTCGACGCGGTCGGCGACAACCTGCTGGCCGAGCTGCCGAGCGCGGTCGAGGCCGTGGCCTGCGCCGTCGAGGCCCAGCAGGAGCTCCTTGCCCGGAACGAGGCGCTCCCGGCCGAGGGGCGCCTCGAGCTCCGCATCGGCGTCCACGTGGGCGACGTGATCGCGGAAGGCGGGCGCATCGCGGGCGACGCCGTGAACATCGCGGCGCGCATCGAGGCGCTGGCGCCCGAGGGCGGTGTCGCGCTCTCGGGCGCGGCCCACGAGCAGGTGGCCGGCAAGCTCGAGCTCGGCTTCGAAGACCTCGGCGAGCGCACGCTCAAGAATCTCTCGCGGCCGGTGCGCGTGCTCCGCGTCGCCGGGCTCGGGCGCGCGCGCGACCCCGGTGGCCCGCTCGCGGGCCCGAGCCACAACCTGCCCGAGGCGCGTACGCGTTTCGTCGGCCGCGAGGCCGAGCTCGCCGAGCTCGAGGCGGCGCTCGGCGCGACGCGCCTCCTCACGCTCACGGGGATCGGCGGCGCCGGCAAGAGCCGGCTCGCGCTCGAGCTCGCGCGGCGCGTCCTCCCCGGCTACGCCGATGGCGCGCGGCTCGCCGAGCTCGCGAGCGCGAGCACCGAGGCGCAGATCGCGCCCGCGCTCGCGCAGGCGTTCGGCATGCCGGAGCGCGGCGGCTTCGCCCCGGCCCGAGCGCCCGAGGAGGAGCTCGCCGACTTCGTCGGCGAGCGCGCGCTGCTGCTGGTGCTCGACAACTGCGAGCACCTCACCGCAGGCGTGGCCGCGCTCGCCGATCGGCTCCTCGCGCGCTGCCCCGGCCTCCGGATCCTCGCCACGAGCCGCGAGCCGCTCGGCGTACCGGGTGAGCGCCTCTTCGCCGTATCGTCGCTCGGCGCCGCGGCTGCCTTGCTCTTCGCGGAGCGCGCAGCCGCCGTCCGCTCCGACTTCCGCGCGGGCGACCACGAGGCCGCGATCCGCGAGATCTGCGAGCGCCTCGACGGGATCCCGCTCGCGATCGAGCTCGCGGCTGCGCGCGTCGCCCACCTCTCGCCGCGCGAGATCGCGGCGCGGCTCGGCCGCCGCTTCGAGCTGCTCGCGAGCCGCGAGCGCGGAGAAAGGCGCCACGCGACCCTGCGCAACACGCTCGACTGGAGCCACGAGCTGCTCGAAGAGCCGGAGCGCATCCTGCTGCGGCGGCTCGCGGTGTTCTGCGATCCCTTCGGGCTCGAGGATGCCGAGAGCGTCTGCTCCTCCTCTCCGCTCAGGTCGGACGAGGTGCTCGACCTCCTCGCCAGCCTGGTGCGGCGCTCGCTGGTCGAGCCGCGCGAGGCGGGCGGGGAGACGCGCTACCGGCTGCTCGAGACCGTGCGCGCGTACGCGCGCGAGCGGCTCGCCGAGGCCGCCGAGAGCGACACGCTCTCCACGTTTCACGCCGACTGGATGCTGGCGTGGCTCCGCCGCGCGCTGCCCCTGCCCTCCGGAACGACGTTCCGGACCCGGTCCATGGAGCCCCTGCGTCGCTCGAGCGGAGACGTGAGCGCGGCCTGGGAGGGGAGGTTGGCTCGTGGGGACGTCGCGCGCGCGCCCGAGCTGATCGCCCGCGCGAGCCCGTTGTTCGTCGCGCTCGGACGGGAGAGCGAGGCCCTCACGGCCGTGGAGCAGGCCCTCGCGCTGCCGCCCGGTGGCGATCCGGAGTGGCGACTCAGGCTGCGACTGGGACAGGGCATGATCCTCACCGTGCTGGGACGCTTCACCGACGCGTTCCGCGTTACCGAGGCACTGCTGCCCGAGCTCGAGGCCGGGCAGCACTGGGGCGCCCTGGCCACCGCGCTGACGAACCTGTCGATCGCGAGCGACGCCTCGGGGCTCGGCGACGCCCTCGCCCTGCTCGAGCGTGCGATCGATGCCGCGCGCGCGGCGTCCGATCCCCTGCTCGAGGCGGACGCGCTCGTCGTGCGCGGCGAGCACCTGCTCGTGGCGGGACGCTTCGCAGAGGCCGTGCGGAGCTTCGACCGCGCCGCGGCACTCGGGGCAGGCGACGAGGCGCGCTCCGACATCACCGCCTCCAGCCAGGCGCTCGTCGCCGTGCTGTCCGGCGACTTCGAGCGCGCCGGCGCGCTCGCGCGCAAGGCGCAGCCCGCCGGCGGGCCCGGGCAAGCCGCGGATCCAACCGCGGTCGTGGCGCGCTACGCCTATCTTCTAGCCAACGCGGCGGCGGGGCATCCCGAGACGGGCGAGCAGCTCCGCCAGGCGATCGACCTCCAGCGTCGCCAGCGCGCGCGGCTCGCCGACGCGGACCTGCTGGCGGCGCTCGGCGGCGTCGCCTGCCTGACGGGCGACCACGAGCGCGCCGCCTGCCTGCTGGGCGCCGCGCGGAGCGCGTTCGGCGTGTACGGCTCCTGGCGCACGAACGCGGGCGCAGCGACCTATCTCCACTTCGGCGGGCAGGTGCGGCGCGCGCTTCCAGCCGACGTGGCGAAGCGCGCGCGCGACGCGGGCCGCGCGATGAGCGTCGACGAAGCCTACGAGCTCGCGCTCGCGATGCTGCCGCCCACCTAGGGAGCTCGTCAGGGACTCCGCCCCGGCTCTCCCTCGTGCCCGAGGTGCATCTGGCGCGCGAGGCTTCCGTGGAGCTCTGCCGCCGCGGGCTCCGGCCGTAGCAGTGAGACGAGGATCCCGGCCGCGAACGCGAGCGGGACGGTGACGAGGGCCGGATTCTTCAGCGGGAACCAGGCCGAGTCGCGCCCGAGCACGTCGATCTGGAGGGTGGGCGAGAGCCAGATCAGGAGCAGCGTGGCGAGTGTGCCCGTGACCATGCTCGCGACTGCGCCGTACGTGGTGAGCCGCCGCCAGAAGATCGCGAGCACGAGCGCCGGAAAGTTCGCGGAGGCGGCGATCGCGAAGGCGAGCGCCACCATGAACGCGACGTTCTGGCCCTCGAGCGAGATCCCGAGCGCGATCGCGAGGACGCCGAGGGCGACGGTTGCGACGCGCGCCACGCGGAGCTCCTCGTCCGATTCGGAGCGGCCGCCGCGCACCACGTTCACCCAGAGGTCGTGCGAGAGCGCAGCCGCGCCGGAGAGCGTGAGGCCCGCGACCACCGCGAGGATCGTGGCGAACGCGACCGCCGAGATGAAGCCGAGGAACGGCGTGCCGCCGAGCAGCTCGGCGAGGAGCGGCGCCGCCATGTTGCCGCCGGCGTCGGCCGCGCGGATCGCCTCCGGCACGACCAGCACCATCGCGCCGAAGCCGAGCACGAACGTCATCAGGTAGAAGTACCCGATCAGGCCGGTGGCGTAGAACACGCTGGTTCGCGCCGCGCGCGCCTCGGGCACGGTGTAGAAGCGCATCAGGATGTGGGGGAGCCCCGCGGTGCCGAACATCAGCGCGAGCCCGAGCGAGAGCGCCTCGAGCGGGCTCGACACGAGCTTCCCCGGCGCGAGCACGGCGTCGCCGTAGCGCTCGGCGGCCGCGGCGAAGAGCGCCGTCGGGTCGAAGTGGAAGCGCGCGAGCACGAGGAGGCCCAGCAGCGTGGCGCCGCCGAGCAGGAGCCCCGCCTTCACGATCTGCACCCAGGTCGTGGCGAGCATCCCGCCGAACAGCACGTAGACGATCATCGCCGCGCCCGTGAGCGCGACCGCCGCCTCGAAGGGGATGCCGAACAGGAGCCGGATCAGGCTGCCCGCGCCGACCATCTGTGCGATCAGGTAGAAGACGACGGTCGCGAGCGTGCCGAGCGCGGCCGCCACGCGCACCGGCACCGGCCGGAAGCGCAGCGCCACCACGTCGGCGAACGTGTAGCGGCCGAGGTTCCTGAGCGGCTCCGCGATCAGGAACAGCACGACCGGCCACCCCACCAGCCAGCCGGTCGAGTAGATGAGCCCGTCGAAGCCCGTCGTCGAGACGAGCCCGGCGATGCCCAGGAAGCTCGCCGCGCTCATGTAGTCACCGGCCAGAGCGAAGCCGTTCTGGCCCGCGCTGATCCGGCGGCCCGCGGCGTAGAAGTGCTCGGTGGTGCGCGTGCGCCGCGCCGCCCAGTACGTGATGCCGAGCGTGATCGCGATGAAGAGGAAGAAGAAGACGAGCGCCATCTCAGCGCTCGCGGAGCTCGTCGACTGCCGCGTCGTAGTGCCGATTCGCCCAGCGCACGTACACGAGGGTGAGGAGCCACGAGACCACGATCACCAGCGCACCGAGCAGGATGCCGAGCGTGAGGCCCGGCCGGAGGAGCGTCGCGAGGAGCGGCTTCGAGAAGGCGATCAGCAGGATGAAGCCGAAGTAGATGACCACCACTGCGAGTGTGAGCGCGCCCGCCACGCGGGCACGCGCGGCGGCGAGGCGTGCGAGCTTCGCGTCCCGGTCCATGGCGCGCCGCAAGTTAACACGGGGAAGTTACGGGGACGGAGTTGAAATTCTACTTCTACTGTCGGCGGCAAAGGTTGAATCTCAACTCCGTCCCTAGGTCAACTTCATTCCTCCAGGCCGAGCTCGCGCATGCGCATCGCCGCCTCGGTGCGGTTCGAGACGTCGAGCGCGGAGTAGATCTGCTTGACGTGCGACTTCGCCGTCTCCTCGCTGATCCGGAGCACGTCGGCGATCTCGCGGTTCGTGAGCCCGCGCGCCAGGAGGCGCAGCACCTCGACCTGGCGCTCGGTGAGGCGGCCGCCGGCGCCGGGCGGAACGGGCCTCTCGACCGCGTCCACGAGCAGGGGCGGCAGGTAGACGCCGCCCGCGAGCACGAGCTCGAGCGCGCCGCGGAGCACGCTGCCGCGCGTCGACTTCGGGATGAAGCCCGAGGCGCCGCGCGCGAGCGCGGTGCGCACATCGGCCGGGCTCTCGGAGGCCGACAGCACCACGACGGGGACCTCGGGGTGCTCGCGCCGCAGGACGGCGAGCGCCTCCAGGCCGCTCATGCCGCGTAACCCGAGGTCGAGCAGCACGAGGTCGAAGCCGTCGTCCTCGGCGACGCGGGCCAGTGCGGCCGGCGCGTCTCCGACGCTGACGAGCTCGGCCGCCGGGTCGAGCTGCTTGAGCACCAGCTCGAGGCCTTCCCGGAAAAGTGCATGGTCGTCGCAGATCAAGATCTTCAAAGTCGCGGACCCTGCACCCGCGACCTATGTTCGCTCGACGCCGAACGCGAGGAAAGCCGTGCTCGCGCGCCTCGGTCGGGCCGACAAGCTCCTGTTGGGCCTCTACCTGCCGGCCTACCTGGCCGCCGTCGTCCTGCATGCCCATGAGGTGGGGCGCTCCGGACTCGCCCAGCTCCCGGTCTTCGTGCGCGCCGTCTCCGGCGACTACCCCCTGGTCGCCGGCCATCCGATCGAAACGGACAGCTCCGGGAGCGGCCTCGAGCCCGGGGACCGGCTGATCCAGCTCGGCGAGCGCGACCTCAGGGACGTCGGCTACGTCGGCTTCCAGGCGATCGGGCTGGCGCGCACCCGGCCGGGGCAGCCGGCCCCACTCGTCTTCGAGCGCGCCGGGGAGCAGCGGAGCACCTCGATCGAGGCGCGGCCGCACGTCCACCCCTGGTCGCGGCTGCCGCTCCTGCTGCTCATCCCCCTGGTCGCCGTGCTGGTGCTCGTGCGCGCCCCCGGCGCGGGCGCACGGCGCCTCTTCGTCGCCGGCATCACTTACGGCCTCGCGCAGGCCGAGTTCTATGGGGGGCCGGAGTGGAAGACCTGGCTGGCCGCCCTCGTGCTGAACGTCGCCGGGACGCTCGCGATCGGCGTCGTCCTCCACTGGGCGCGCCGCTTCCCGGACGAGATGCCCGAGTCCAAGCGCGTGTGGCGCGGCCTGCCGTGGGCCGCCGCGCTCCTCTACCTCGTCGTGGTCCGCTCTAGCTACCTGCTCGGGGAGCCGTTGCCCTCGCACCTCATCGCGAGGGTCTCACTCGCCTCGCACGCGGGCGCGATCGCCGCCGCGCTCGTGACGCTCGCCTGGAACTACGCGCACGCGCAGCCCGCCGGCCGCCGGCGCCTGCGCTGGATCTTGCTCGGCACGGTCCTCGGCTCGATCCCCTTCGTCGCCGCGCTGGTCGCTCCCGCGCTCGCACCGGGGTGGCGCGGCTTCGAGCAGGCGTTCGCGCTCGGCTTCCTCGGCACCGTGATCTGGATCTCCGGCTTCGTGCTCGCGGCGGTGAAGGAGAACGCCTTCGACGTCGACCGCCTGCTCGGCGCCACCGCGGCCTGGTCGCTCGCCGGCGGCGTCGCCATCTTCGTGCTCGCCGTGGTGGTGCCGGCCGTGGAAGCCGCCGTGGCCTCCGAGCTGCGCCTCGATCCGCTCCACGTGCGCTTCGGCTTCGCAGCCCTGCTCGGGGCGCTCGTCGTCCCGCTCGCGGCCGGCCTCAGGCCGCGCATCGACCAGCTCCTGTTCCCCGGGCGCGAGGCCTTGCGGGAGGGCACGGCCCGGCTGCTCGAGGATCTGGCGCGTTGCCGGAGCGACGATGAGCTCGTCGACCGGGCCGTGGAGGAGAGCGCGCGCCTCCTCGACGCACGCGGCTTCGCGCTCTACCGCGCCGGCCCCGGCGGCTTCGCGCTGGCGCGCGTACGGGGGCTCTCGCTCCCCGCCGAGATCCCCGCCGCGCTGCCGGCGCGCGTCGGCCCGGGCAACGCACCGCCTGCGCTGGCCACGGCTGGCGTGGCGCTCGTACTCCCACTCCGGCTCGAAGACCGGCTCGACGCCGTCCTCTGTCTCGGCGCGAAGCGCTCGCGCGACATCTACACGCTCACCGACACGGACGCGCTCGCGGCCGTCGCCGGCCGCGTCGAGGCTACGCGCGAACGCCTCGCGAAGGAGCAGGTGGACCGCGAGAGTCGGGCGAAGACGAACCTGATCGCCGCCGCGAGCCACGATCTCCGCCAGCCGCTACACGCGGTGGGGCTCCTCGCCGAGGCGCTCGCGGCGCGGCTCACCGACCCCGACACGCGCGAGCTGGTGGAGCGCATCGGCGCCTCCACGCAGGAGCTCGACGAGATGCTCACCTCGCTGCTCGACCGCTCGAAGCTCGACGCGGGCGCGGTGCGCGCCGAACGCGAGCGGGTCGAGCTGCGCGTGCTGTTCGCGCAGCTCGAGCGCGACTTCGCGGGCCCCGCAGCGGCGAAGGGGCTCCGGCTCCGCGTCGTGCCCACGCGGCTCGCCGTCGAGAGCGACCGCCTGCTGCTGCTCCGCATCCTGCGCAACCTGGTGAGCAACGCCATCCGCTACACGCCGGCCGGCGCCGTCCTGATCGGCGCGCGGCCGCGCGGCGCGGAGATCGCGGTCGAGGTGCGGGACAGCGGCCCGGGGATCCCCGTCCACGCGCAGGCCCAGATCTTCGAGACCTTCCGCCAGCTGCCGGGCGTGCGTGGCGCCGGGCTCGGCCTCGGGCTCTCGATCGTGGACGGCCTCGCCCGAGTGCTCGGCCACGCGGTCGAGCTGCGCTCGGAGCCCGGCCACGGCTCGACCTTCGCGGTGCGCGCGACCCGGGCCGCGCCGGCCGGGGCGGAGGAGCCGGTGGCCACGCCCGGCGCGCTTCTCCCCCTCACGGCGCGGCGCGTGCTGGTGGTCGACGACGACGACGCCGTGCGACGTGCGACCGGCGAGCTGCTCCGCAGCTGGGGCTGCGAGGTCGTCGAGGCGGGAGGCTTCGCGGAGGCGCTGGCCGCCGCGGCGCGCTTCGCGCCCGAGTGGGTGCTCGCCGACTACCGGCTGGGCCCCGGCGCGACCGGCACGGAGCTCGTGGCGCGTCTCCGCGCGGAGCACGCGACGCTGGCCGCCGTGATCCTGAGCGGCGACAGCGATGGCGCGAGCCTCGAGGCGCTCCGCGCCGCGGGCTTCAGCGTGCTGCGCAAGCCCGTGCGCCCGGCGCGCCTCCGCGCGCTCCTCGCGAGCGTGGGGCTCGAAGCGCGCTGAGTCAGGACGCGAGCGTCTCGCCGCGCAGCGCCGGGAGGCCATCCAGGCTCTCGCGATTCTTCTCCAGCTGATACACGCGGAGCCCCTCGCCGCCCTTGCGCTCCGCCCAATCGGCAACGTGGCTGCGATCGCCCTTGTACTCCATGAGCGGCACGCCGTAGCCGCAGGAGTCGGCGATGCGGGAGAGCGCGACACGGATCACCGAGCGCATGCTCGGGTAGCGCGAGAAGCGCCCGGTGAGCGGCTCGAAGTCCGCGTCCCCGGGCTCGATCACCTCGCCCCGCCCGTAGAGGCGCACGATGCGCGGCAGCCCCTCGAACGCGCAGAACATCAGCGTGATACGCCCGTTCTCGCGCAGGTGCGCGATCGTCTCCGCCCCGCTCCCGACCAGGTCGAGATAGGTGACGCTCCGCGGCCCGAGGATCGCGAACGAGTCGAGCCCCTTCGGCGAGAGGTTCACGTGCCCGGCGTCGTCGCGCGGGGCGGTGGCCACGAAGAACATGCGCTGCGCCCCGAGCCAGGCGGCGAGCTTCTCGTCGATGCCGTCGAAGACCTTGCCCATCGGAGCCTCCCCGCGCCTGGAGGAACGGTAGGAGACGCCTCGCTGACGGTCAGTCCGCGCGGGCGCGTCACTCCGTCGTGGGAGCCGGGGCGATCGGCGCGGGCTCCTCGAGCAGCGGCCGCCCGGGCAGCGCGCGCGAGGCCTCGCGGAGCGCTTCCAGGATGCGCTCGCGTTCCTCGGGCGACTTCCCGGAGAAGCGGCGCTCGATCAGCGCCTCCTGCTCGTCGGGCGCGAGCGTGCGGAAGCGCTCGAGCCGCTCGCGCATCCGGCGCCGCTCGCCGGGCTCCATGTCGCGCCAGCGGCGAACCAGCTTTGCTTGCTTCTCGCGGGACTCGGGCGAGAGCTCCTCGAGCCGGCGCCGGCGCTCCTCGCGCGAGAGCGCCGGCTCGCCGCGTTCCCTCGCGTCTGCACGCTCCTCGAGGAACGCCTGGAGCTTCCGGCGCTCGCCCTCCGCGAGCGCGTCCCAGCGCCGGAAGATCGTGTTGCGGCGATGCGCGGGCATGTTCCCGAGCCGGCGCAGGATGGGGCGCTGCTGGCCCTCGGGCAGGCTCTCCACCCACTCCCGGAGGGAGGGCGGCGCCTGCTCGAGCGCGTGCGCAGCCGGCTGCCCCGCGGCCGCACCCGCGAGCAGGACCGGGAGCGCGAGCAGCAGCCACGCGAGCGCGCGGCTGAGCCTGGTGCGAAGCCGCGCCCTCAACCGCTCCCGACCTCGAGCTCGTCGAGCTCCGCGAGCACGTCGAGCACCTCGATCACGGGCAGGTCCTCCGCGAGCGCGACGTCCGGCTCGTCCGTGGGCGCCGGCGCCGCCTCGGCGAGCCCCGCCCGCGGGACGGGAGCGGGCTCCGCCTGCGCGAGCGGCGACTCCTCGCGCCGGAGCTTCGGCAGCACCACCAGCGCGAGCGCCGCCGCGGCGGAGACGAGGGCCGCGGCCGCGAGCCAACGCCGCGGGGCGGTGCGTCGCGGCGCCCGCTCGGCAAGCGGGCCCGCCTCGCGCCGGATCCGCTCGGCGAGCCCGGCGCGGAGCGCCGCCGGCACCTGCCGCGCCGGGAGCTCGCGGAGGTCGCGATCCACCGCCTCGAGCTCGGCGAGCCGAGCGGCGAGCTCCGGCCGTAGCAGGAGCTCCGCGCGAAGCGCCGCCGCCGCCTCGGGCGCGAGCTCGCCGTCGAGGAGGAGAGAGAGCTTCGCCTCGAGCTCGGGGCTCATGCCTTGCCTCGCTCGCCGGCGGCGCGCGCGAGCGCGACGCGGGCGCGGTGGATCAACGCCTTCACGGACGCCTCGGAGGTCTCGAGCGCGAGCGCGACCTCCGCGTAGGAGAGGCCCTCGACCGCGCGCAGCCAGAGCGCCTCGCGCTGGCGCGCGGGCAGCTGGGCGAGAGCGGCCTCGAGCCCGAGGCCGGTGCGGCGCGCGTCGACGAGCTCGTCGCTCGCGGGGCCGTCGGCCGCGGGCTCGGGCTTCGCGTCCTCCGCGGCGAGGTCGAGGCTGTCGTGCGCGGCGCCGCGGAACGGGCGGCGGAGCTCGTTCCGCGCCGCGTTGCCCGCGATCGTGAAGAGCCAGGTCGAGAAGCGCGCCTCGGGCACGTAGCGCTCGCGCGCCCGCCACACCCTGAGGAACGTCTCCTGCACGAGGTCCTCCGCCACGCCCGGCTCCCTCACGATCCGCTCCACGAAGCGGAGCACGCGCCCGGCCCAGCGCTCGAAGAGCGCGTCGAACGCGCGCTCGTCGCCGTCCCGGAACGCGAGCATCAGCCGCACGTCGTCGTCAGCCAACGCTCGCGCGCCTCCGCACCCGGTCGAACCCTTACGCGCCCCGGAGGTTGCTCTTCCCCGCGGGGATCAGGCTCCTGCCTACCGGGACCTCAGGAACTCGAGCACGGCGCGGTCGAAGGCCTCACTCTGCTCGAGGTTCACGCAGTGGCCGGCGTCCGGGATCACGACGGAGCGCGCATTCGGGAGCTTCGCCTTCATCACCTCGGCTGCGCGCAGGTAGGCGCCGTCGAGGGCGCCGACCAGCACGAGCGCGGGCGCCCGGATCTCGCCGAGCCGGTCGAGCGTGGCCGGCGCCGGCCCTGCCACGCACCGCCCGAAGCGGGCGACGCCCGCCGCGCTCTGCGCCTCGATCGCGCGGCCCGCGGCCTTGGCGGCGGGGAGCTCGGGGCGGAGGCCGATCGCGAGCGGGGCCGAGCGGCCGCTCACCCAGCCCGTGAAGCCGACGCGCTCGAGGCGGTCGGCGATGCGGCCGATCGAGGACTCCCAGTCCGATTGCGCCTTCTGGTTCTTGAAGCCGGGTCCGCTCGCGATCAGCACCAGCGCCGAGACGCGCTCCGGGTACGCGAGCGCGTAGTGCTGCGAAGCGAGCCCGCCGAAGGAGAGCCCGCCCACGACCGCGCGCTGGCCCGGCGCCGCCCACGCGAGCACGCGCGCGAGGTCGTCCACCACCTGCGTCATCGAGTAGGCGTCCGGGCTCGCGGGCGCGTCGGACAGGCCGTGGCCGCGGTAGTCCCAGAGCACCGGCCGGAAGCCCGCCGCCACGAAGGAGGCGACCTGCGGGCGGAAGTTCTCGTGCGTCTGGCAGTAGCCGGGCGAGAACGCGACGGGCTCGCCCTGCCCGTGCGCCTCCGCGTAGAGACGCACGCCGTCGCTCGCCGTCACGAAGGCCGCGCCGGGCGGGAGCTCAGCCATCCGACTCCATGCGCTGGCGCAGCCCGCGCGCCATGTCGTCGAGCTGCCTCTGGAGCGGCGTCTTGATCGCGAACTCGGGCACGAATCCCTTCGTCTTGCCTTCCATGTCGATCCGCACCCGGAGCTTCGGCCCGCGCTTGTGGAGCGTCACGCTGCCGGAGAGCTCCTTCCAGATCCGCCCGTCGCAGACCTTCTGGAACCTCACGTTGCCGTCCGGCTGCGCGTCGAAGTGGAAGGTGGCCTCGCCGTCCTGGCCGAGCAGCTTGTAGCGCGACCGCGCGGTCCGCCGCTTGCCGGAGCGCGCGACGATCTCCGTGACGGTGTCGGGGAAGAGGCCGATCAGCGTCTCGTCCTCGGCGAGGACCGCGCACGCGCGATCGCGCGAGGCGGCGACGTCGAACTCCTTCACGAGCTTCATCAGTGGATCTCGATCCAGGCAGGTGCGATCAGGAGCGGTGTGCCCGTCGGGAGGAGGCGCACCACGGCGGCGACCTCGGTCACCGCGCGCGGCCAGTCGAGGAGCTCGAGGGCGACGCCGCCCTGGAGCGCCTCCACGATCTGCTGCGCGAGCGGCTTCGGCGGCGGGTACTGGACGAGCAGCACGTCGTCGTCCGCGTCGAGCCCTACCTTCTCCTTCGCAGCGGCCACCGCCTCGGAGACGCCGCCGAGGCGGTCGACGAGACCCACCTCCTTGGCCTGCGCGCCGGTCCAGACGCGCCCGCGCGCGACGCCGTCCACCGCCGCGGTGTCGAGCCCGCGGCCCTCGGCCACGCGCGCGAGAAAGCGCCGGTAGGTGTTCTCGACGTTCTGGCGGAGCACCGCGCGCGTCTCGGCGCTGAGCGGCACCGTCGAGAGCAGGAGGTCGGCGCGCGCGCCGCGCGTCAGGGGCTCGACCCCGATGCCGAGCTTCTCGAAGAGCCCCGCGAGCACGGGGCGGATCACGAACACGCCGATCGAGCCGGTGAGGGTCTGCGGCTGGGAGACGATCGCGTCCGCGGCGCTCGCCACGTAGTAGCCGCCGGACGCCGCGACGTCGGAGAGCGACGCCACGACCGGCTTGCCCTTCGCGCGCGCGTCGCGGATCGCCTGCCAGATCAGATCGGAGGCGAGCGGCGAGCCGCCGGGGCTGTCGATCCGGAGGACGATGGCCTTCACCTCTTCGTCCTTCGCGGCGTCGCGGATCGCCTCCGCCACGCTGTCGGAGGCCATCACCGGCTGCGCGCCGGAGAAGTTCCCCTCGCCGACCAGCACCGGGCCGACCGCCTGCACGATCGCGAAGGTCGCCGCCGGCCGGAAGCCCACGCCCTCGGGCGTCACGCGCGCGTAGACGTCCGCCTCGACGAGCTTCCGGTCGCCGAGCGACTCGACCGCGTCCTTCCAGTTCGCCACCTCGTCCACGAGCCCGTGCTCGACCAGCTCCTCGGGCGCGCTCGGCGCCGAGTCGATCGCGAGCCGCACCTGGTCCTCGCTGCGCTTCCGCGCCTCGGCGATGCGCGCCACGAAGTGGGCGTCGATCGCGTCGAGCATGGCGTTCGTCTGCTCGCGGTTCGCGTCGGACATCTTCGTGGCGGCGTAGCTCTCGACCGCGCTCTTGTACTCGCCCACGCGCTCGTACTCGACCTCGACGCCGAGCTTCTCGAAGAGCCCGCCCATGAACAGGTACTCGGCCGCGAGGCCCAGGAAGGGCGCATTCCCGCCCGGCGTGGCCACCACGCGCTCGGCCGCGCTCGCCACGTAGTAGGGCGCGTTGCCGAAGCCCTCGACCTCGAGCACCGCGAGCGTCTTCCGCCCCTTCTCGCGCAGGCGCAGGATCGTCTCGCGAATCTCCTCCGCCTGCGCCCAGCCGACGTCGAGGCTCCGCACCCGGAAGACCACGCCATGGAGGCGCTCGTCCCGCGCCGCCTTCCGGAGCTCCGAGGTGAGGCCGAGGAGCGACTGCACCGGCTCACCGCGCAGGCGGGAGACGAGCGGGACGGTGCCGTCCACGTAGCGGCCGCCGAGCTCGATCACGAGCAGCGAGCCGTCCGCGATCTCGGGCTCGGCCTCGCCGCGCGCCACCCACCAGAAGAGCGCAAGCAGGAGCGCCGCGCCGACGGCGTAGCGCAGGAATTTCCTCATCCGGGCGTCCTCCCCCCGTCACGCGACGGGGGCGGAGAGTAACGAACGAAGCAATGCCCAAGCCGGTCTACATCGCGGGCGTGGGGCTCACCAAGGTCGATCTGACCGGGCGGGTGTTCGGCAGCGTGTTCGACCTGTTCGCCGAGGCGTTCGAGAAGGCGCTGGCCGACTCCCGCGTCTCGAGCTTCGGGGCCGTGCAGGTCGGCATCATGGACAGCGAGGAGTTCGAGAACCGCGCCAACATCGCCGCGACCCTCGCCGACCGGCTCGGCCTGCGCGGCGTGCCGGCGATCCGCACCGAGACAGCCTCCTCGACCGGCGCCGCCGCCTTCCACGAGGCCTGCCACAAGGTGGCCGCGGGCGCCTGCGAGAGCGTGCTCGTGCTCGCGGGCGAGCGCATGAAGACGGTCACGACCGAGGTCGCCACCGCGATCATGTCGAAGACGGTGGACCCGGAGGAGCGCCGCTTCGGCTTCACGATGCCGGCCCTGATCGCGCTCGTGACGCGCGCCTGGATGCAGGCGCAGGGCATCGACGCGCGGCGCGGGCGCGAGATCCTCTCGCGCCTGATGTGGCGCGCGCACGCGCTCGGCGCGGAGAACCCGCTCGCGGCGTTCCACGGGCGGCCCGAGCCGCTCACGGCCTACTTCGACCCGGCGAAGAACCTGCCGGTCGCGACCCCGCTGACACGGAAGGACTGCTCGCCCATCTGCGACGGGGCGGCCGCGGTGATCGTGACGTCGCGGCCTGAAGGTCTTCGCGTCGCGGGGCTCGGCTCGGCCACGGAGAGCTCCTCCGTCCTCGACCGCGCCGCCCTCGACCACCTCGACGCGACGCGGCTCGCCGCGAGCCGGGCGTACTTCCAGGCCGGCATCCGGGAGCCGCGCGCGCTCGAGGGCCTGGTGGTCGAGGCGCACGACGCTTTCAACAGTCTGCTCCCGATCGACCTCGCGGACCTCGGGCTCGCCGCGCCGGCGGAGGCGGTCGCCGCGTTGCTCGGCGATCTCGGCGCGCCGCCGCTCGACCCGCTCCGCCATCCCGTGACCGGCGTCGCCGGGCGCGCGCCGATCAACCTGTCGGGCGGGCTCAAGGCGCGGGGGCATCCGGTCGGCGGCACCGGGCTCTTCCAGATCGCCGAGTGCGCGCTCCAGCTCATGGAGCGCTTCCCGAACCCGCGCGCACAGGTGCCGCGCGCGCGGCTCGGCATCGCGCACTCGATCGGCGGGCCGGGGAACAACGTCTACGTCACGCTGCTCGAGCGCGCGGACTCGAAGCGAAGGCGGGAGCCGGTGGTCGCGCCGCGGCTCGTGTTCGGGCGCTCGCCCGACGCCGGCCGGCGGCGCCTCGCGTCGCCGCGCGAGCTCGAGGGGGCGGTGGGCCAGGTGCTCGCGGCGACCACGATCCACGTGGCCGCGGGGCCGTCCGCCGGGCCGCTCCCGGTCGCCGTGGTGCTGGTGGACGGCGAGCGCCACCTCGCCCGCCTCGACCCGGCCGCCGCTGCGGACGCCCCGCCCGAGGAAGCACTCGCGGGCCAGCGCGTGCGCCTGTTCCTTGGAGCCGATGGCCTCGCCTGCTTCCGGCCCGAGCCCGGCCCCGTGCTCGTGCGCTGGGCGGATCGCGTGCGCGAGATGCTCGGGTAGGGCGTACCATCGGGCCATGCCGATCCGCCCGTTCCGCGCCGAGGATGCGAGCGCCGTGGCGGCCCTCTCGGCGGCGTGCGCGAAGAACGAGAACGACTTCGTGCTGAACCCGCTCTGGGA
>Ga0187893_10008848_pt1 | contig 15731 bp, 10 predicted proteins | sample MA1701074metaG_FD_139574 | JGI IMG/M metagenome (GOLD analysis project Ga0187893, IMG submission 139574) | White microbial mat communities from a basaltic lava cave in the Kipuka Kanohina Cave System on the Island of Hawaii, USA - MA170107-4 metaG ... | reverse complement strand
GGTCGCGCGCGCCGTCCACGCCTACCTCTCCTCGGTGGCCGAGCGGACGCGCGCCGCGGAGACGGAACTCGCGCGCGCCGAGGTGCGGGTCGCCGAGGAGCGCAAGCGGCGGCGGCTCTCCGTTGCGCTCTCGGCGGCGGTGCTTGGGCTCGTCGTGCTCGGGGGCGGGGGCGGTGCGGTGTTCGCGTTCCGGGTCCAGGGCGATCGCGCCGAGCGTGCGCTGCGGCTTCAGCGGAGCGCGAGCGACGTGCGGGCCGCGGTGAGGGAGGCGTGGACGGAGGGCGTGCGTGCGGAGGGCTCGTTCGAAGACCCCCACGCGTGGAAGGCGGCCCTCGCCTCCGCGCTCTCCGCCGCGCGGCGGGCCGAGGCTCTGCTCGCGCAGGGAGGGGCGGACCTCGACGCGGCGCTCGTGCGCGAAGTCGCGGAGATCACGCGGACGCTCGAGGCGGACGAGCGCGACCGGCGGCTCCTCGAACGGTTCGACGAGTTCTGTGCGACCGAGCGCTTGGACGTCCGGGCGAACAGGTTCACCGCCGACGTCAGCGAGACCGACATCGTCGGCGCGTTCCGCGACTGGGGGATCGAGTTCGGCGTAGCACCCGCCGCGGAGGTCGCGGCAGCGGTCGCCGCGCGGCCGGCCTCTCGCCGTGGCGCGCTGATCACCGCTCTCTTCCAAGGCTTCAGCATCCCGACCACCACCGACCCTGCGAGAAGGAAGTGGTTCCTCGAGATGATGGAGGCCGTCGATAGCGACCCCTGGCGACGGGACATGCTCGCGGCCCTCAACCCCGTTGTGGACGCGACGATCGGACGCCTGATCGACGAACTCGACGCATCGACGCAGTCTCCGGCACTGCTTGAGACCATCGCGGACTGGCTGCCGAAGCGCCTTGCTCCGGAGGCCCTGCGCCTCCTGACGAAAGCGCAGCATGCCCACCCCTCGGACTTCTGGGCCACGCATGCCTTGGCGTTCGCTCTCGTCCGCGAGAAGCGGACCGAGGAGGCCATACGCTACTACCATGCGGCCTTGGCGTTGCGTCCGGGGATCGCAGGTGTCTGGCTCAACCTTGGAAATGCCCTCGCGGGGCTCGGTCCCGGAGGAGAGGAAGAGATCCGGGCGTTCGAGCGGGCGTTGGCGCTCGAGCCCCGCTACACGTGGGCGCGAGTCAAACTGGGCAACGCGCTCTGGAGCGCCGGGCGGCGTGACGAGGCGACCGCGATGTTCCGCGCGGCCGTCGAGTGCGACCCCGAGCACGCCGGCGCGCGGGACGGGCTCGGACGTGCCCTCCGCGACCACGGCGCTCTCGCCGAGAGCCTCGCACACCTTCGACAGGCGGTCGAACTCGAACCCCGGGAGAGCAGCTACCGCAAATCGCTGGGCTTCGCACTGCGCCGGGCGGGCGATCCGGGCGGTGCGGCCGCCGCGTTCCGCGAGGCCGTCGAGATCAACGGTGCGGATCCGGATGCCTTCCTGGAATTGAGCGTGGCGCTGGACGACCTCGGCGACATCGTCGGATCCGCCGCGGCGCTCCGCGCCGCCGCCGCGCTGCGCCCGGAGAACGGCCCCACCCACGCGAATCTCGCCCTCGACCTGCGCATGCTGCTCGACTGGGAGGGCGCAACCAGACACGCCCGCACGGCGGTCGGCCTCCTGCCGGGCGAGGCCCGAGTACACCACAACCTCGGTCTCATCCTCGACCACACCTTCGACCTGGACGGCGCGATCGCCGCCCACCGGCGCGCCCTGGATCTCGACCCGACCTACGTCAACACCGCGAAGGAGTTGGCGTCCTGTCTGGCGCGCCGCGACCGTACTGCCGAGGCCGTCGAAGTGTTGGAGGAAGTCGAGCGCCGGCTCGGCCCGGAGGATCCACGCCGCTCGTCGCTGCGCATCGAGGAGCACCGCCGCGACGCCCGCGAGGCGGCGCGACTCGCCGATGTCCTCGACGGCAGGGAAGCGGCAGGAGCGGGACCGGGGCGGTTCGCGCTGGTCGGTGCGGCTGCGGCGAGGCGCCTCTTCCGCGCCGGCGCGCGACTGGCGGAGGCGTTCGACGGAGACTCCGAGTTCGCGGCCGAACCCGGCCGGCCGGCCGCGCTGGCGCGGTGCGTCGCCCGGGCGGCGGCGGGAGAGGGCGACGCCGCGGGCGCCACAGCATCGGAGCGCGCGGCGTTGCGGGCCCAGGCGCTGCACTGGTTGCGCGTCGCGCTCGACGGCTGGGGAGCGCAGGCGACGCATCCCGATACGGACCGCGCCACGCTCCGCGTCACCATCGACATCTTCCGCCGCGATCCCGCCTTCGGCGCGCTGCGCGAGCCCCGCCTGTCGGAGCTGCCGGAGGAGGAGCGGCAGGCGTGGCGCCGGTGCTGGGCGGCGCTGGATCGGGTCGTGGCGCTCGCGCGCGTGCGCCCCGACCCCGAACGGCGATTGGCCTTGGCGAAAGCCCTGTGGGCGGCGGGTCAGAGGCGGACCGCGCTCGAGGTCTACGTCGAAGCGGGCGAGTGCGACCCGGCGGCACCCGAGCCGCCGTTCTGGATCGGAACCACCCTGAACGAGAGCGGAGACGCGAAGGGAGCACTGCCGCACCTGCGGCGGGCGGTCGATCTCGAACCCCGCGATGCGGTTCGCCGGCGCTCTCTCGCCTACGCGCGCAGGGCCGCCGGAGATCTCGAGGCCGCGGTCGCCGACTTCCGGGAAGCCATCTCGCTCGATCGGGGAAACTGGGAGGCCCACAACGGCCTCGGCATCTGCCTCATGGAACTCGAAGATTTCGCGGGCGCGGCCGCGGCGCTGAGGGCGGCAGCGGAGATCACGCCCGACAACTGGGCAGTCGCGAGCAACCTTGGAACGACGCTCCTCGAGACCTCGGACTGGGATGAGGCGCTCACGCTGCTGCGACGCGCCGCCACGCTGAAGCCGGACGAGTTCATCGTCCAGTACAAGCTTGCGCTTGCGCTCGATCGCCTGTCCGACCTCGACGGCGCCATCGACGCCTATCGCAGGGCGCTGGCGCTGCAGCCCAGACAGGCCGGCCCCGCGAGGCGCCTCGCGCGCAGCCTCGTGCAGTGCGACCGGGTGCCTGAGGCGATCGGCGTGCTCGAAAGGTCGCTGCTCGTGATCGATGCGCAGAACGCACGCGGTCGTGAACTCGTGTCGGAACTCCTGGATCGGTACCGGAGGGTCATGAAGGCCGGAGAGGCGCTGACCGGCGCCACGGCCGAGACCGTCGGCGGGCTCGATGCCGAGGAACGGTTTGCGCTGGCCGAGGCGGCGGGGGCGCAACGGCTCTTCCGGAAGGCCGCGGAGATGGCGGCGAAGGCGTTCGAAGTCGGGCTCCCGTGCGATGTCAGCCCGGAGTACCACTCCCTGACCCTCGCGTTCCGGTACGCCGTGCTCGCGGGGGCCGGCGCGGCGGCGGACGCCCCATCCTCGGCCCCGGATCGCGACGCCTGGCGATCGCGCGCACTCAAGTGGCTGCGGACGTGGGCCGACCACTGGAGACCGCGCGCGCGAGCCCTGGAGCAGGCGGACCGGGCCTCCCTGCGACTGCAAGTCGCGATCTGGCGCCGCTCCGCGGAGTTTGCACCCCTGCGGGATCCGGGGCTCGCGACCCTTCCATCGCGCGAGCAGGATGAGTGGCGGGGTGCATGGGCGGAGGTGGACGAGGTCTTCGCGCTCGCCTTGGTGCGACCGCGCTGACGGGGATCGGGGCGGGCGACGCGCCCGCGCGCCCGGAGTCGCGTGCTCGCGGGCCGCCACGTCTAGCGGTACGCCACGATCCGGTCCTTGCACGCGCCGAAGCAGCGCGGGCAGGTCTGCGTCCATGCGTGGCCGCCGACGGCGTCGACGGGCGTCGCGGAGGTGTGGCGGACCCTGCCGGTGCCGCCGCAGGCTTCGCAGTCGCGGAGTTTCACCTGCACGACCTCGAAGAGGCCGGGGTTGCGTTCGGCCGCGCAGGCGCGCAGCAGGTTGCAGCGCGTCTCGAGGTCGCCGTAGGTGGCCCACCAGGAGTCGGGGTCGCCACGCACCTCGGACTTCGAAGGCTTGCCCCTCGCAGCCCTCGGATCGACGATGAAGGTCCCGCTCCAGTAGCTCGCCCAGTGGAAGGCGCCGTCGCACGGTTGGCGGAGCATCGCCGCGACCTCGCCGGCCGGGAGGTTCAGACGTCCCGCGACACGCGCCGCGATCTCCGCGGGCAGTTGCGCGGTGGTCCAGCTCATCGCCTCCGCGAGCGAGGGCGCCTTCTTGAGCAGGAACTCCCGCATCGCGGCGCGCATCTCCTCGTGCTTGCACTGGTGGGCCCGGCGGATCAGCTCCGCGCGCTGGCGAGCGTCGATCTCGTCGGTCGCCCGCGCGGCGGCGCGCGCGAACCCGGGGTGCGTGCGGGCGAGTTCGTCGAGCATCGCGCGCGCGCGGTCGTGGTCGCCGCGCAGCGCGGAGAGCGACTTCGCCGCCCGCAGCGCGCGCCGCGCCGCGTCCTCGCCGCGGGCGGCCTCGAGTTCATCGAGGCGCGATGCCAGCGTCTCGCGCAGCGCCGGCTCGAGTCCGATCGCCCGGGCGTAGTGCCCCCGCGCCCCCTCCATATCGCCGCTCTCGAAGAGCCAGTCGGCGAGGTCGCGATGTTCCCTCGCGCTACCCGGCGGCCGCTCCTCCAGCCGGCGCAGGTAGATCTCGCCCGTCGTGAAGACCTCGCGCTCGGGCAGCCGGACCGGCGTCACCTCCCGGACGCGATCCTTCGGGTAGGGCTCGACGAGCCCGCTCCGACGCAACCAGTGGCAGCCGTCGGCGCCGACGGTGTGGAGCAGCCCGGTGACCTCGCTGCCGTCGTCGAGCCGGAGCCGGTGGCCGTCGATCTCGCGTCCCCTTTCCGCGAGTCCCAAGCGGCACTGGAGCGCCGCGGCGTCCTCCGGCTCCATCTCCTCCCACGCGATGAAGCGCGACCGACGCTCCCCGAACGGCTCGAATCGAACTCCGCTCTGGTCGAACGAGAGGATCCACCCGCGCCGCGTCGAGCCGGGCTCGTCGCGCAGGCGGAAGTCCGCAAGCTGCCGGTCCGCCGCGGCGAGGGACGCGAGAAGCAGCAGCGGACCGAGCAGGCGCATCAGCGGTAGGCGACCGACCGGTCTTCCCTCGCGCCAAAGCAGCGGTCGCAGGTCTCCATCCACTCGTGCGCGCCGTTCAGCGCGTCGAGGCCGGTCACGGAGCTCTTCTTCACCTTGCCGGTGCCGCCGCACTTCTCGCAGGCGGTCTTGCGCACCTGCACCACCTCGAAGAGAGGCAGCTTCTCCGCGGCAAACGCCTTGAGCCAGGTCGCGCGGGTGTTCGTGTCGCCGTACTGGCTCCACCAGCCGTCGGGGTCGCCCTTGACCGAGTTCTTGCTCGACTTGCCCTTCGCGGCGCGCGGGTCGAGCACGAACGAGCCGCTCCAGTAGGTGGCCCAGTGCGGCGCGCCGGAGGGCTTGCTCGCCCGGACCAGCTCCCACTCCTCCTGCGTGAGGCCGAGCATGCTCTTGACGCCGCTCTCGATCTGCTCGGTCGCCTGCGACGTGATCCACGACATCGCCTCCTGCAGCGTCGGCTGCTTGGTCGCGATGTACTTCCGGATCGAGCGATCGAGGGAGTCGGCCTTCGCGCGGTGGAAGGTCTCCTTCAGCTTCTCGACGCGGCGCACGCGCAGGTCGTCCTGCAAGCGCACGCCGCGGCGCAGCGCGCCCGGATGCGACGCGACGTACTCGTCGATCATCCGCGACGCCTTCGCCCAGCGGCCGTTGTAGAGCGCCTCGTAGCGAGCCTTGCCGAAGACCGCGAGCGCCTCCTCGTCCTCGAGCAGGTCCTTGATCTCGGCGAGCCTCCCCTCGAGCGGGTCGCGGCGCGAGGGGTCGAGCGCGATCGCCTCCTGGTAGTGGTCGTAGGCCTTCCTGTAGTTGCCGATGTCGTAGCTGTAGGCCGCGAGGTCGGCGTGCTCCTTCGCGTCGCGCGGCGGCGTGCCCTCGAACCGGCGGATGTAGAGCTGCTGCTCGTCGTAGACCTCGGTCTCCTTGACCTTGACCTGGTCGATCCTGTCCACCTGGTCCTTCGGGTACTGGAAGATGATCCCGTCGGCGCGCAGCACCACCTTGCCGCCCTCGCCGTCCTCCTCGATCAGCACTCCGCGCTTGCTGACGCCCCCCTTGAAGAAGATCTCGTGCCCGGGGATCAGCCCCTCGATCTCGTCCCGCGTGCGGTCGAGCTTGAAGCGCAGCCGGAGCGCACTCCGGTCCTCCTCGACGAGTTCGTCCCAGCGCACGAAGCTCTTCCGGCCGCCGCCGAGGAACTCGATCCGCATCCCCTCCTCGCTGCTCTCGAGCATCCACGCCCGCATCGGGCTCGCCGGATCCTTGAGCAGATGGAACGAGATCGCCTCCCGCTCCTGGGCCGGCGCCCAAGAGGCGAGGAGCAGGAAGAGGGCGAGCAGGCGCTTCATCGGAGGGTTCCTCGTCAGCCATTGTAGACCGCGGACTCGCCGGCGGGGACGCACTCGCCGTGCCGCGAGCGGACCGGCCTTGGCGGGAACGGAGAGGGGCCCGGGGAGAGGCTGCGGCACGGCGGAGGCAGGAGTTACCGGGTTACCACCGCTGTAAGGAAAGTGCGGGGGAACCGCCGGCTTCTTGGGCCGCCCCCCCGCGCCCCCCCCTCCGATGCGGGCTTGTGCGAGGCCTACTCGAACAGGCCGGCGCTCGCGAAGATCAGCGACACGATGCTCATCAGCTTGATCAGGATGTTGAGGCTGGGGCCGCTCGTGTCCTTGAAGGGGTCGCCGACCGTGTCGCCGACGACGGCCGCCTTGTGGGCGGCGCTTCCCTTGCCGCCCAGCGCGCCCGCCTCGATGTACTTCTTCGCGTTGTCCCAGGCGCCGCCGGCGTTGGCCATGAAGATCGCGAGCAGCACCGAACTCAGCAGCGAGCCGGCGAGCATGCCGGCCACGCCGCGCTTGCCGAGCCCCGGGATGAGGCCGATCGCGACCGGGATCGCGACCGCCATGACGCCGGGCAGGACCATCTCGCGCAGCGCGCCGCGGGTCGCGATCGAGACGCAGCGCGCGTAGTCGGGCTTGCCTGTGCCCTCCATGAGGCCGGTGATCTCGCGGAACTGGCGGCGCACCTCGTTGACCATCGCCGTCGCGGCCCGGCCGACCGCCTTCATCGTCATCGCGCTGAAGAGGAACGGCAGCATCCCGCCGACGAGGAAGCCGGCGAAGGTGCCGACCTCGAGGATGTCGATCCCGTCCGCGGTGATGCCGGTCGTGTGGGCGTAGGTGTAGAAGAGGGCGAGCGCCGTCAGCGCGGCGCTGCCGATCGCGAACCCCTTGCCGATGGCCGCGGTGGTGTTGCCGAGCGCGTCGAGGGAGTCGGTGCGCTGGCGCACCTCGGGCGGGCAGTGGCTCATCTCGGCGATGCCGCCCGCGTTGTCGGCCACCGGGCCGTAGGCGTCGACGGCGAGGCTGATTCCCAGCGTCGCGAGCATGCCGACGGCCGCGATGCCGATGCCGTAGAGGCCGCCGCACCAGTTCGCGCCGAAGACCGCGGCGGCGATCAGGATGAGCGGGATCCCCGTGGACTGCATGCCCACCGCGAGGCCGTGGATGATGTTGGTCGCGGCGCCGGTCTGGCTCTGGTCGGCGATCGCGCGCGCGTGGCGCATCCGCTCGGAGGTGTAGTACTCCGTCACCTTCCCGATGATGATGCCGAGCACGAGGCCCCCGACGAGCGCGTAGAAGATCCCCCACTCGCCCTGGTAGGTCGAGCCCTCCGGGCGCATCTCGTGGACGCCCATCGCGTAGAAGAGGCCGGCGCTGAGCGCCGCGAAGAGCAGCGACGCGATCCAGAGGCCGCGGAAGAGCGCCGCGGAGAGGCCGTTCTCGTCCCTCGCGCGGACGAACGCGGTGCCGATCATCGACGAGAGGATGCCGATGCCGGAGACCAGCACGGGCAGGATCATCAGCGTGGTGGTCGAGGTGCCGGGCTGCGCGAAACCGAGGGCCATCGAGGCGATGATCGCCCCGACGTAGCTCTCGAAGAGGTCCGCGCCCATGCCGGCGACGTCGCCGACGTTGTCGCCGACGTTGTCCGCGATGACGGCGGGGTTCCTGGGATCGTCCTCGGGGATGCCCGCCTCGACCTTGCCGACAAGGTCGGCGCCGACGTCGGCCGCCTTCGTGTAGATCCCTCCGCCGACGCGGGCGAAGAGCGCGATCGACGAGGCGCCGAGGCTGAAGCCGAAGATCAGGTTCGGATCGCCGATCGAGTCGCCGCCGCGATAGAGGGTCAGCAGGACGACGCCGAGCAGGCCGAGTCCGACCACGCTCATCCCCATCACGCTGCCGGACGAGAAGGCGACGTGGAGCGCGTCGCCGACCGAGGTGCGGGCCGCCTCCGTCGTCCGGACGTTGGCGGCGGTGGCGGTGCGCATGCCGATGAACCCGGCCAGCACGGAGCAGAAGGCCCCGGCGACGTAGCAGAAGGCGGTGCCGCCGGTGACCGACAACGACGCGCCGCCGGCGGCGACGACGGGGATCGCGCTCTTGCCGAGCAGCAGCGTCTTCAGGTGGCCGTTGTCGAGGATCCACTTGAAGTTGGCCCACCCGCGGGCGTCCACCCAGATGCTCAGCGCCGCCGCCAGCAGGGCGACGAAGAGAACGATGATCGTGTACTCGGTCCGGAGGAAGGCCATCGCCCCCTGACGGATCGCGCCGGCGATGCGACGCATGTCCTCGTTGCCGTCCGACCAGCCCTTGATCCTGGCGGAGCGCCAGAACGCGAAGAAGAGGGCGATCAGCGCGAAGCCGCCCACGACCATCAGGAGATGGCGCGGCTGGGTGTCGATGGCCGCGATCGGAAACATCGTATGCACGCTTGCCCCTTGAAAGGTGTTGACCGGGTCGAGGAGGGTGAAGGGGCGAGGTTAACGGCCGCCGGCCGTCAGTCAAGCGATTGGCTGCGACGTGGCGGGGCCGTTCGCAACGGGACGCGGAGAGGGAACGCCCGTCCCAAGTCGTGTGCTGCGCGAAGGTTGCCGCCGGGCGGAAGGGGCGTCCGGCTCGGCCCTTGACACCATCCCGCGTCTATAGGTGTATGCGAGCACATCCAAGCGGCCCGATCGCCGCGCTCGGGGCAACGCTGGCGATGGCGGCGCTGCTGCACGGGGTGCTGCTGCTCCGGGAGTTGGCGAGGCCCCGTCCCGTCGCGGCGACGCCCGACCCCTACTGGCCCGACCTGAACCGGGACCGGGCTGGCCCCCTGCTGCTGCTGCCCGGCATCGGCCCCACCCTTGCCGCGGCGATCGTCGCGGAGCGCGAGGCCGGAGGTCCCTTCCGCGACCTCGCGGACCTGCGCCGGGTGCGCGGCATCGGGCCCCGCACCCTCGAGCAGATTCGGCCCGGGCTCGGGCCCGAGGCGCTCTCGAAGGGCGCCGCTACCGAAGCCGGGCCATGAGGTCGCACGCGCGCTCGAGGCCGATCAGGTCCTCCTCCGGCACGTCGCGGCGGATCCGTGCGTTCGCCCTTTCGATGATCGCGAGGAGTGGCTCCCGCAGCGCGGCACCCCGCTTCGCAAGGGTGAGGACCTGCGTGCGCATGTCCTCCGGGTCTTTGCGCAGCCGGACGAGCTTTCGGCGGCAGAGTTCCTTTACGCGGCGGCTCACGGAGGAGGCCGCGAGCCCCGTGCGCTCGGCGATCGCGCCCATGCGCAGCTCGCCCTCCTGCATCAGGCAGGCGAGGACCTGCCCGTGGGCGTGGTTGATCCCGAGCGGAAGATAGAGGCGGTTGAAGTACCTGTCGATGCTGCGGAAGGCGGCCCCGACCCGGATGCCGAGGCAATTCCGGACGATTTCCTCCACGGTCCCTCCAGTTCGCGATTCTATCCCATCCGGCGGTCGACGGGCGGCGGCCGGGGCCGCTCGGGCATACTGTCCCCATGATCGATCTCGACGCCATCGGGCCCCTGCTGCGGGCGGCCCTCGCCGAGGACGTGGGCCCCGGCGACGTCACGAGCTCCCTCCTCGTTCCCGGGTCGGCGCGCGCGCGGGGGAGGATCGTCGCGAAGGCGCGGGGCGTGCTGGCGGGCGTCGACGTGGCCCGTCGCGTCTTCGAAATCGCCTGCGACGGCGGGGCGCGCGTCGTCTCCTCGGCCCGGGAGGGCGAGGGGGTGGGGTCCGGGGCCCAGGTGCTCGAGGTCGAAGGCCCCGCGCGCGGGCTGCTCGCGGGGGAGCGTACGGCGCTGAACTTCCTGATCCGGCTCTCGGGCATCGCCACGCTGACCGCGCGCTTCGTCGAGGCCGTGCGCGGCACGAGGGCGCGCATCCTCGACACGCGCAAGACGACTCCCGGGCTCCGGGCGCTGGAGAAGCACGCGGTGCGGATGGGCGGGGGAGGGAACCACAGGCACGCGCTCTACGACGCCGTGCTCGTCAAGGAGAACCACCTCGCGTTCGGCGGCGACCTCGCCCGGGCGCTCGCGTCGCGCCCCGCGGGGATGCCGGCGATCGTCGAGGCCGAGACGCTCGGGGAGTTCCGGCTGGCCAGCGCCGCCGGCGCCGATGTCGTGCTGCTCGACGACTTCGCCCTCGAGGAGATCCGCGCCTGTGTCCGCGAGCGCGGGAACGCGGAGAGGCCGCTGCTCGAAGTCTCCGGCGGCGTGACCCTCGAGAACGTGCGCGCCTACGCCGAGACGGGGGTGGACAGGATCTCGGTCGGTGCCCTCACGCACAGCGCCGCCGCCCTCGATCTCTCGATGCGGCTCGATCCCGCGTAGCGCCGCCCGCGTAGCGCCGCCCGGTCACTCCCAGGGCTTGCGCCTCTCCCCGGACCCGGTGAAGAGGTGGTCGCGACGGTCGAGGCGGTAGGCGCCGCGCGCCATCGCGAGCGCGCCGACGATCATGATCGCGGCCCAGATCTGCCCGAGCAGCTCGACGAGGAGGCCGGTGCACGGCAGCAGCGCCGCGACGAGGAGCGCGCGGTCGCGGGAGAGGGGATCGAGGAACCGCGGGACGACCCGGCGGGCGGCGAGGATCCCGAGGGTGAGCGCGGCGCCGATCGGCAGGAAGGTGAAGAACCAGCCGCCGGTCTCGCCGAACCGGAAGAGGAGCGTCCACCCCCGAGCGAAGCCGAACGCGACCAGCGCGAGGAGCGACGCGCCGGCGAGGAAGCGCTCGTCGGAGGGCAGCGAGAAGAACGACGCGAGGATGTCCCGCTCGCCGCCGCGCGCGCCCTCGGCGGTGCCGCCCGCGGCCCCCGCGGCCCCCTCGATCCGGTTGCGCGCCTCGCCCGGCGCGCCTTTCCCGTTGCCTTCCCTGCCATCGGCGCTCATCGCGAAACCTCCGTCGCCTCCCGCCCGAAGACGCCGGTCGCGTAGGCCGCAACCGCGCAGGGCCGATTGTACTTGCCGAGGAGCCCCGCGACGGGCCGCGGGGTCTTGTTCTGGTAGACCCAGCCGCTGCACTCGAGCAGCAGCGGCGAAAGCCCCGCCCGCGCCGCGAGTTCGCGGAGGTGGGAGGTCGTGAACCGCAGGGCCGGCCACTCCGCGCGCACGAGCAGCGAGAAGAGGAACATCGGCGGGTGGTTCCGGTTGGGTTCGATCGTCGCGATCGCCGCCGAGGCGACGCGCGACATCTCCCGGAGGACGAGCACCGGGTCCTCCACGTGGTGCAACAGGTTGCTCTCCACCGCGACCGCGAAGGCTCGCGGCCGGAAGGGGAGCCGGGCGGCATCGCCCAGCACCCGCCGGGGGCCGGGGTTCCGGCCGAGCATGGCCGGCGAGGCGTCGAGGGCGGTCACCGGATGGCCGCGCCGGCGGAACGCCTCGGTCAGGTGGCCGGTCCCGGCGCCGACGTCGAGGATCGGCTCGTGCCCCCCGAGCCCGAGCACGGCGGCGATGCGCGCCGCCTTCGGGTCCGCGAATGCGCGGGCGGAGGCGGCGCCGGCATCGCGGTAGCTCGCGTGCCGCTCCCAATGCTCGCGCGCTACGTCACGCATGCGAGGACGAACTTCAGGTAGCGGCCCTCCGGACAGGTGCTCAGGACCGGGTGGTCGGGCGCCTGTCCGCCCCGCTGGAGGACTTGGAGCGAACGACCGACGTCGTGGGCGGCGTCGCGAAGCGTCTCCTCGAACTGCGCGTCGGTGACCGCGCCCGAGCAGGAGGAGGCGGCCAGCACGCCGCCGGGCTCGACGACGCGGATCGCGCGCAGGTGGAGGTCGCGATAGGCGGTCAGCGCCTTCCCGACCGAGCTCCGGTCGCGCGCGAAGCGCGGCGGGTCGCAGACCACGACATCGAACCTGCGTCGCTGCCGGTGGAACCCGTTCAAGGCGTCGCGGGCGTCCGCGCGCTCGAAACGCACCTGCCGGCCGTGGTTCAGCATCCCGTTCTCCGCGGCGAACGCGAGGGCAGGTCCGCTCGAGTCGATCGCGACGACATGGCTCGCGCCGTTGACGGCGGCATAGAGCCCGAACCCCCCGGTGTAGGTGTAGAGGTCGAGGACGGTGCGGTCGCGGACGAGCCGGCCGACGAGGTGGCGGTTGTCGCGCTGGTCGGCGTAGAAGCCGGTCTTCTGCCCCCCCGAGATGCCGATCCGGAAGGTGACGCCGTTCTCGATGATCGAGGGTGGCTCCCCCGGATCCCCGCCGCGCACGAGGCCGCCCGCCGTCTCGATCCCCTCGATCTCGCAGACGCGCCGGTCGGGCAGCTCGAAGATCGCCGCCGGGGAGAGCAGGTCCTCGAGCGCGTCGAGGATCATCTCCCTGCGCCGGTGCATCCCGATCGTCGAGAACTGCACGGCGAGGCAGCGCGCGTAGCGGTCGACGACGAGGCCGGGAAGGTAGTCCCCCTCGCTGTGCACGAGGCGATAGCCGTCCGTGACGACCGGCAACAGAAGCGTCTCGTGCCGGAGCCGCAGAGCCCGCGCGATGCGTTCGCGGAAGAACGCCGTGTCCACGGGCAGGCCGTCCCCGCGCCCGGGGCGAGGCGCGGGCTCCGCGCCGCCTCCCTCCGCGGCGTCGCCCCCCCCCCCGCCCCCCCCCCCCCCCCCCCCCCCCCCCCCCCCCCCCCGGCGCGCCGCGACCCCCCCCACGCCCGCCGGGGCTGCCGAGAATCCGCACGGCGATCTTCGAACCGGGGCTGAAGAAGCCGTAGCCGATCCCGCGTCCGTCCTCGTCGGCGACCTCGACGAGGTCCCCCGCCCCGGCGTTCCCGTCGACCCGGTCGATCGAATCGCGGAAGACCCAAGGGTGGCCCCGCCAGAGCGGTTTGGCGCGGCCCCGCCGCACGATCACCCGGTCCACGCGGGACGAGTCTACTCGGAGGCGGGGTTCCCGGGGAACGACTTTCCACGGCTGGGACCGCATAAGCCCTTGACGGACAAGCCCTTCGGGGATGATGTCCACGCTCCTGGACGTGCAGGGGGGGGCCGGGGGGGATTCCGACGTGCCCCGGGGGGGCGGCGGGATAGGCTCAGGGCGGAAGATCGATGGGCCCCATGAGACACCCCACGGCGCTGCTGCTCCTCGCGATCTCCGCCTTCGGCGGTTGCGCGAGCGCGACCCAGCGGCTCACGATGCCGGACCTCGCGGCGGCGGAGGGTGGGCGGGCCAGCCCGCCGGCGACGAGCGGGGTGGAACCGAGGCTCGTCCCCTACCCGGGACTCTCCGTCTTCTACGTGGCCAACGGCGACGGCGAGGTCTACTTCTGCGGCGAGCGCTTCTACTGCTACTTCGACGGCGAGTGGTTCCACGCGACGACGATGCGCGGCCCGTGGACCTTCGTCGAGATGAAGTACGTCCCGGGCGACGTCTTCCGCGTGCGCGGCCATCTTCCCCCGGCGCTCGAACTGCCGCTCCGGGGGAGGTAGTCCGGGGCGGGTGTCGGCGGCGCTCGCGCGAGCCGCCCGGGCGCGCGCACGCGCCCCCTTCCGCGGGCTAGTAGAGCCTGATCAGCTCGTTCGTCGTCGCCGAGGTGGCGAGGTAGTTGAAGTCCGCCTCGAGCGCGAAGAGCAGGTCTTCCGTGCGCGGATCCCCCATGAGCCCGAGCGCCGCGGCCGCGAACTCGCGCACCAGCGTGCGCGCGGAGCTGTCGCGCAGCGACCGCAGCAGCGGCTCCACGGCATCGACGTGGCCGATGTGGCCTAGGGCGAGGATCAGCCGTCCCTGGATCATCGCGGAATCGGTCTCGGCGACCATCGTCGCGAGCTTGCGGGCGACGCCGCGCCTCCCCATCATGCCGAGCGACACGACGACGTGTTCGAGCAGTTCGGGCGACTTCTCCGTGTCGAGCATCCTCTCGAGCGTCTTGCCCGCCTCCGGCGTGCGGCTGCGGAGCAGGCCGAGCCCTTCGGCGGCGGCCCCCCGCACCGAAGCGGGAAGCGAGGCCTCCTTGAGCCTGTCGAGAAGCTCCGCCTCCGCACCGGTCGCGCGGGCGAGGCCGCAGGCGATCGACAGCGCGGCGCCGAGGTCGGGGTCGTTGCTCTTCTTCAGCTCCTCGAGCAGGAAGGCGCGGACCCGGCCGCCCGCCTCCTCGTCGAGGCCGCGAGCGCCGATCGCGAGCGCGAGGGCGCAGTAGGGCTTCAGCACCGCGTTGCCGCCGTGGTCGATCGCCTGCATCAGTTCGGCGCTGCCGACCGAAGGGGTCGCGCCGCCGAGCGCGATCGCGCAGAACGCGCGCAGCAGCGGCTCGCTCTCCTTCTCGAACGCCCGGAGCAGGACGCGGCCCGCGCGCGCGCGGACCTCCGCGTCGGTCGCGGCGCCGGTGGGGGTCTCGCGCAAGAGCCGCGCCAGCGCGAGGGCGGCCCCGCGCTTGGTGTCGAGGCCGGCGCCGCGGGAGGCCACGATCTCGCCCAGCGCCGCGAGCGCGCCGGGATCGCCCGAGCGCCCGAGCGCGCTGGCCGCGTGCGAGCGGCCGGCGTCGGTCAGCTTCTCCGCACCGAGGACTCCCTGCAGCGCGGCCTGCCGCAACTCGGGCGCGGCGATCGGATCGCGGGAGAGGCCGAGCGCCCACACGAGGTTCGCCGCCTCCTCGCTGTCGATCCCGGCCGCGTTCGAACGGCCCAGCAGATGCATCGCGAGCAGGGGCTCCGCCCGCGCGCGAACGCCGGCGGCCACCAGCGCGAGGCCGCGCGCGCGGCCGCCGAGCTGGTCGGGCCTCTCGATGACGCGCTCGAACCATGCGCGCGTCGCGTCGCCCTCGTCGCCGCCGCCGATGTCGGGCAGCAGCATCAGGCCCACCGCGGCCGCCTCGTGCACCTCCGCGCTCTCGCGCGAGTCGCGGAGGATCCGCACCATCGCCGCCGCGTCCTCCGCGCCGCCCATGCGCCCGAGGGCGATCAGCGCGGAGGCGCGCACCTTGCGTTCGCCGTCCGCTCGCACGATCTCGCGGAGAGCGCCGAGCACCTCGGGCCGGTGCGGCCCGAGCGGGTCCACCAGTTCGCCGGCCTGCCGCCCGGTCACGGTGCCGGCCTCGCGCAGGGCGCGGCGCAGCCCGACAAGGTCGCTGCGGTTGTAGGTCCACCACTGGCGCCAAGTCGTGTCCGCCGCCCCGGCCTTCCGGCGGCGGTCGACCGCCCCCGGAACCTTCGGCCGCAGCTTCTCCCGGAAGTCGGGAAGTTCGCCCGGCGTCAGCGGGCCGACGTTCGGCGGCCGCTCGTTCTCGGGGGGGGGCGTGGGATCCTTCGGCGTCGTCGGGTCGTGGCTGTCCGGGGGAGGCGTGGGAGGGGG
>Ga0187893_10008847_pt1 | contig 15732 bp, 14 predicted proteins | sample MA1701074metaG_FD_139574 | JGI IMG/M metagenome (GOLD analysis project Ga0187893, IMG submission 139574) | White microbial mat communities from a basaltic lava cave in the Kipuka Kanohina Cave System on the Island of Hawaii, USA - MA170107-4 metaG ... | reverse complement strand
TCGCGCCTGCGGGGCCGCAGCATCGGGTTCGTCTTCCAGGACTTCCACCTCCTGCCCGAGGAGACCGCGCTGGGGAACGTCCTCCTCCCGCTGATCTACGCGGGCGTCCCGGACGCGGAGGCTCGGGCCCGCGCGGCGCTGGAGGCGGTCGGCCTCGGCCCGCGCGCCGACCACCGGCCGGGGGAGATGTCCGGCGGGGAGCAGCAGCGGACCGCCATCGCGCGGGCCCTCGTGAAGGAGCCCATCCTCGTCCTCGCCGACGAGCCGACGGGGAACCTCGACACGGCGACCGGGGAGCGGATCCTCGACCTCCTCGGGGAGCTGCACGGGAGGGGGATCACGCTCGTGGTCGTGACCCACGAGGCGGCCGTCGCCGCCCGCTCGGGCCGGCGCGTCGAGATGAGGGACGGCCGGATCGTCGCCTGACCGCTACTGCCCGGGCTGCGGATCCTTCGCGGGCGGCGCCTTCTTCCCCGGCTTCCCCCCCGGGGACTTCCCTCCGGGGGCGAGCGAGTCGAGGATCGCGTCCAGCTTCCCCATCTGCTCCGCGGTGAGATCCGTCTTCAGCGACTCCCGCAGCGCCGAGCGCAGCTCCCCGGCCTTCGTCCGCGCGTCCTCGTAGGAGACCAGCCCGTCGCGGGCGTCGGCCATCGTCTCCCGCAGGTCGCGCCCGTACTCCAGGAGCCGGGCGCCGACGGTGGCGGACTGGCGGTCGTCGAGTCCGAGCTCGTCGCGGACCCGGTCGAACACCGCCCGGGCGCGGTCCGGGGCCCTCCCGTCGGCCCGGGGGGCGCCCTTCGGCGTCGCGCCGGGCGCCTTCGCGCCGCGCTCCTCGGCGGCGCGGGCGACCTCCTCGAGCGCGTACTTCGCGGCCTCGCCGGCGCCGGCCGCGGCCTCGCGGACGAGGGGCGCGACCGCGGGGCCGAGGGCCTTCAGCGCCTCGCCGGCGCTGCGGCGGACGGCGGCGTCCGCGCCGAGGAACCGGTCGAGGCAGACCCGGGCCCAGGCCTTCGCGGCGTCGGAGAGCGGGGGCGGGGCGGGCGCGTCCATGGCGCCGGGATCCGCGGCGTCCGCGGGGGCGTCGCCCTCGACGGGGGCCTTCCGGCGGGGCCGGCGGTCCCTGCGCGCATCGGGGCGCGCGTCCGGCGGCGCGTCGGGCTTCGGAGCGGCGCCGTCCCCGGCCGGCGGGCCGGCCCCGGGGGCGCCGCGCCGGACCTCCTTCACGGCGGACTTCTCGACCAGGCGGACCGCGCCCCCGACCTTGACCGCGTAGGCGTGGTCGTCCTCGGCGGTGATCCGCCCGCGGACCTCGCTGCCGTCGGCGAGGACGAGCACGTCCCCGACCGCGTCCGCCGGCGCGGGAGCGGCCGGGGGCGACGGGGCCCTGGCGGGGGCCGGGCCGCCGCCGCCCTCCATGCCGCCGTCGTCCGCGATCGACGGCGACGCGGCCAGCGGGAACGCCAGCGCCGCCGCGAGCGCGACGAGGATCCGCTTCGTGATCATGTCCGTCCTCCCGGGCCCCGCCTTCCGGCGCGGGGTCTCGATCGATCAAACCCGCCCCTCCGGGGCCGGGTTCCTGGGTCCGATTCCACCCCGGGCCCCGGATCGCCGATTACGATTCCAGAGGGGCCGCGGTGCGCTCCCGGGAGGGCCGATCGTGTCCGCGCGGATCCTGGTGGTCGACGACGAGGCCTACATCCGCGACCTCGTGCGCGACACGCTCCGCGCGCGGCAGTACGAGACCTCCACGGCGGCCAACGGGGTCGAGGCGCTCGACCTCCTCGGCCGGGAGCGGTTCGACATCGTCGTCACCGACGTCGTCATGCCCGGGATGGCCGGCCTCGACCTCGTCAAGGCGATCCGGAAGTCGCACCCCCACGTGCGCGTCATCGTGCTCACCGGGTACCCGCGCAACGCCGACATCGGCGACTTCCTCCTCCAGGGGGCCGACGACCTCCTCCCCAAGCCGTTCCGGGCCAACGACCTCCTCGAGGTTCTCCGGAGGGTGGAGGAGAAGGTCCCGAGGGCGCCCGGGGCCCCCTCCCCGGGCTGAGGCCGCCGGGCGGGCCCGATCGACGCCGCGGGGCGGGCCCCGATCGACGCCGCGGGGTGCCCCTGACAACGACCGGCGACGGCGGCTCGTGCGGGATCGCACGCCCCCCCCTCCCGGGGGTCTCCGCGGAGCGGGGCCGAAGGGCATAAATGCTTGCGGAGCGGCGCTCTTACGACGACGATGGGGGGGTGCGGCACTGGCACGGGCATTGCGGCCCGTCCGCTCGAATGGCCGGCGGTCGCGGCATGGGCCGCGTCCGAGGTCCGGCCGGAGTCGCGCGCGGAATCGGCCGGACCTTTGCGCTTGAGTGCCGGGCAGGGGGGTCTACAATGGACCTCCGGGCACGGAACTCGACCCCGAGGGGTCGGCACGAGACGGCCGCACCAGGCGGCCGTGCTACGCGAGGAGGAACATCGATGCGGGATCACGCGGTCGTCGCTGCCAACCACGGGCGGGGGGCCCGTCTGGCGGCGCTGTTCCTCGGCCTGGCGCCGCTCGCCGGACTTCTCGCCGCCTGCGGCGGCGGCGGCGGCGGGGGAGACGACCCCGCCGACGCGGAACTCCTCGTCCTCCGGGTCACGCCGACCAACGGCCAGGAGACGCTGGCCAACCTGTCGGACCCCGACCTGAACGGCAAGCTCACGCTCGTCCTGTCGAGCATCCCGACCTCGAACTCCATCATCGATCCCCAGAACGCGGTCAACCTCCTGACTCCGAACGTGCAGATCCTCGACCAGTCCTTCGCGCGGGTCCGGGGCACGCCCGACGTCGACAAGGCGACCCGCTCGGTCACCTTCACCCCGGCCGGCGGGAGCCTCCCCCCGGCGCAGTACACGGTGACGATGTCGAAGTTCGTCTCCAGCGTCGGCGGCAAGCTCCTCAACAACGGCGTCGAGGACTTCTCCTCCTCCTGGACCGTCGGGCCCGACGTCTACCCGCCCGTCGTGCGCAACATCTCCCCGGCGAACAACCAGAACGACGTCCCGATCTTCACGCCCATCGTCGTCACCTTCAACGAGTCCCTCGAGCCGGCGAGCGTGATCCTCGGCCAGACGGTCTTCGTGCAGGACGGCGGCACGAACCCGCCCACCCAGCTGAGCGGGACGCTGCTGCTCAAGCGGGGCGGCTTCGACCTCGTCTTCGTCCCCGACCCCTGCGTCGGCCTGCCGCCGTCGACGACCGTCGTGCTGCGCATGCTCGGCGCCAACAACGTGTCCTTCATCCGCGACCGGGTCGGCAACGCCCTCGTCGGCGACCCGAACAACAGCAACGAGGTCCAGTACCAGTTCAACACCAAGGGCGTGAAGCCGCTGCCCATCGCCGCGAACATGTGGTCCCCCGGCTCGCCGCGCGTCTTCGGCGCGCCCAGCCCGCTCCTGGCCTACGTGTCGACGCGCGACCACGTCTTCGCGTTCGACGTGTCGGCCGTGATGCTCGAGTTCATCGTCAACTTCCGCTTCGACGCCGCCCTGACCCAGCAGGTCCTCGAGACCAACCGCCGGCCGATCCCGATCGGCACGACCTGGGGCTACGGGCCGCTCTACGGCGGCGACTACGACGTCACGCTCGGGCAGGCCGGCGAGGCCGTCATCGACTGGCGCTGGGACCCGGCGACCAACCACACCTACCTCTACCAGCTCGACGAGGCGGACGAGTCGATCGCGATCCTCAACTCCGCGACGGGCCGCATCGAGGGCCACTTCAACGGCATCGGGACCCCGAAGGGCATCGCCCTGACCGGCCCCGGCTCCACCGGCCTCAGCCCGACGCTGTTCGTCTCCAACTTCGGCCAGAGCACCGTCACCGGCGTCCCCATCGGGACGATCCAGCCGGGCCTCCCGATCTGCACCGCGATCCAGGAGCTCCAGGACGACACCTCGCGGCGCGTGTACCTCAGCACCGGCCGCAACCCCGCGGGCATCGCCGCCTACTTCGGCGGCTTCGGCATCCCGGCCGCGGGCGTGGTCAACCAGGGCGACGCGGAGTTCCAGATCTTCGACCCGCGCACGCTGGGCTCGCTCGAGAACTCCGGCCTCGGGATCCTGAGCCGGGCCTACGCGGTGGGCGAGAACCCGATCGACGTGGCCTGGTCCCCCTACCTGCCGCTCCAGGGCTGGATCTTCGCCTACATCGTCAACCAGGGCGGCGTCCAGAACCCGACCGGCTCCGTCAGCCTCTGGTGGAACGCCACGACCGGCTTCTCCCCGTTCAACTCCCGGTCCGGCACCATCACGGCGACCGTCGAGGACGGGGTCAACGTGCCCGGGCGCTGCACTTCGGACCCGCGCGCCCTCTCCTGCTACGTCCCGAACACGGCGGGCGAGGAGGTCAGCCGCGTCGACCTGACGGTGGTCGGCGGCTACATCTACACCACGATCTCGGCGGCGATCGGCGCGAGCCGCACGGTCGGCGAGAACCCGACGAGCATCACCTGGACCGGCCTCGGCGGCGCGGACGTGGCGTTCACGACTCTGCCGGGACAGGGGCAGGTGGCGGTCTACGAGCTCGCGGGGACCACGGGCCCGGCGGTGCTGTTCAACGTGCCGGGCGTCCGCTACGCCTACTCCTGCTGGAACCAGTAGCGCACGAGTCGAGAGCCTGAAGCGCGGGGCCCCGGGGGACGACCCCGGGGCCCCGTTCGATTCCGGGGTCAGCGGGGGTCGCCGGCGGCCTCGAGGGCGCGGGCCGCGACCGCCTCCGCCGTGGCCCCCTCCGCCTCGGCCTCGAAGGAGAGCACGAGGCGGTGGCGGAGGACCGCCAACCCGTGGCGCCGGGCGTCCTCGAAGGAGGCGTTCCAGCGTCCGTCGAGGAGGGCGGTCGCCCGCGCGAGGAGGGCGAGGGCCTGGGCGGCCCGGGGGCCGGCTCCCCAGCGGACGTACTTCTCGACCGCCGGCGGCGCCCCCGGCCGGCCCGGCTGGGTGAGGAGCGTCAGGTCGGCGATCCAGCGGAGCACCGGGCCCGGGAGGTGGACCCGCCGCACGGAGGCGCGGAGGGCGCGGACGCGATCGGCGTCCAGCACCGCCTCGGGGGACGGTCCCGGCTCCCCGGTCGTCTGGCGGACGATCTCCTCCAGGGTCTCCCGGTCCGGCGGCGGCAGGAGCAGCTTCACGAGGAAGCGGTCCAGCTCCGCCTCCGGGAGCGGGTAGGTCCCCTCCATCTCGACGGGGTTCTCCGTCGCGAGGACGAGGAACGGATCGGGCAGCGGATGGGTCTCCCCGGAGACGGTGACCGCCCCCTCCTGCATCGCCTCCAGCAGGGCCGACTGCGTCTTCGGGGTCGCCCGGTTGATCTCGTCCACGAGCAGGAGGTGCGCGAAGACCGGGCCCTTCCGGAAGCGGAGGTCGCGGGCGCCCGCGGGGCCCTCCACGAGGACCGGCGTGCCGACGACGTCGGCGGGGAGGAGGTCCGGGGTGCACTGGACGCGCGCGAAGGAGAGCCCGAGCGCGCGGGCGAGGCTCCGGACGAGGAGCGTCTTCCCGAGGCCGGGGACCCCCTCGAGGAGGACGTGCCCGCCGGCGAGCGCCGTGGCCAGGACCCCCTCGACGATCTCCGGGGAGCCGAGGAACGCCTTGCCGACCTCCGCGCGCACGCGCGACGCCGCGTCGCGGAACGCCGCCGCCTCGCGCTCGAGCGCCTCCGCCCCGCCCCCCCCCGGCGCGGCGCCGCCGCTCACGGGTAGATCCGGTAGAGCATCCGCGGGAACGGGATCGTCTCGCGGAGGTGCTCGACCCCGGCGATCCAGGCCGTGGCGCGCTCGATCCCCATCCCGAACCCCGAGTGGGGGACCGATCCGTACCGGCGGAGGTCCACGTACCAGCGGAACGACTCGGCGGGCAGCCCGTGCGCCGCGAGGCGCTCCTCGAGGAGGGCCCGGTCGTGGATGCGCTCGCTCCCGCCGATCACCTCGCCCAGGCCGGGGGCCAGGAGGTCGGCACAGAGGGCGACCTCGGGCCGCGCGGGGTCGGGCTGCATGTAGAAGGCCTTCACCGCCGCGGGGTAGCGGGTGACGAAGACGGGCCGGTCGAACTGCCGCGAGAGGAAGACCTCGTGCGGGGCGCCGAGGTCATCCCCCCACTCCATCGCGGTCAGCCCCTCCTCCTTCCCGGCCGCGGCGGCGGCGTTCACCCGCTCGACGGCCTCGTCGTAGGGCAGGCGGGGGAACGGGGGGACGACGCGCTCGAGCTCGGCCCGGTCGCGGCCGAGGAGCGCGAGGTCGTCGGCGCGCCGATCGAGCACGCGACGGACGATGCCGGAGAGGAAGCGCTCCTGCAGGACCAGGTTGTCCTCGAAGCCCGCGAAGGCGACCTCGGGCTCGATCATCCAGAACTCCGTCAGGTGGCGGCGCGTCTTGGACTTCTCGGACCGGAAGGTGGGGCCGAAGCAGTAGACCTTCCCGAAGGCCATCATCCCGGACTCGAGGTAGAGCTGGCCGGACTGGGCGAGGAACGCGGGTCCGAGGTCGAAGTACTTCGTCTCGAAGAGGTCCGAGGTGCCCTCGCAGGCGCATGGGGTCAGGATCGGCGTGTCGAAGCGGACGAACCCCTCCGCGTTGAGCCACTCCTGCGCCGCGGCGACGACCTCGGCGCGCACCCGGAGGACCGCGTGCTGGCGCTGGGATCGCACCCAGAGGTGGCGGTGCTCCATCAGGAACTCCACCCCGTGCTCCTTCGGGGTGATCGGGTAGGGCTCCGACTCCTGGACGACGCGGATCGACTTCAGCGTGACCTCGACGCCGCCCGGGGAGCGCTCGTCGGCGCGGACCGCGCCCTCGACCTCGACGGAGGACTCCTGGGGGACCCGGTCGAGGAGATCGAAGCAGGCCTCCCCGACCTCGTCGCGGACCGCGACGCACTGGACGGCGCCGGTCCCGTCCCGCAGGACGAGGAACGCGATGCGCCCCTTGCGGCGCCGGTGCTGGACCCAGCCGCGGAGGAGGACCTCCCTGCCGACGGAGTCGGCGAGGCGTGCGACGGGGACGGGGAGCGGGGCCGGCATGGGGCCCGGAGTATACCGGAGCCCGCGGCGACGGCCGGGGGGGGCGGCGGTCAGCCGTCCCTGCCGGCGGCGCGGAGGGCGCGGCGGACGACCTCGCCCGGGGCGGCGTCCTTCCCGAGCGCGCGGGCGGCCTCGGCGGCGCGCTCCTCGGCGTCGCGCCGGTCGAAGCCGAGCGCCGCGAGGGCCAGCGCCGCGTCGGCCGCCGCCGATCCCGGCGGGGCCGAGGGGGCGGGGACCGGGCCCCGGGACTTCATCGCCTCGGCGAGCTCGAGGAGCAGCCGGCCGGCGACCTTGCGGCCGACCCCCTTCACCCGCGTGAGCGCCGCGGCGTCGCCGTTCACGACGGCGGCGCGGAAGGCCTCGAAGGGCATCGCCGAGACGAGAGCGAGGGCGAGGCCGGGTCCGACGCCGGTGACGGTGTGGAGCGTCTCGAAGTACTCCCGCTCCTCCTCGGTGGCGAACCCGTAGAGGGCCTGCCGGTCCTCGCGCTGGTAGTGCACGGTCCAGAGGCGGACCTCGGCCCCCTCCTTCCGCGGGAGGCTCTCGTAGGTGGAGAGCGGGATGAGGAGCCGCCAGCCGACGCCCGCGGCCTCGACGACCGCGCGGTCGGGGCGGCGGGAGACGAGGCGGCCGGAGAGGAACTCGTACACGGCGCCCATGGTACGGGCGCGGGGGGACGGGGGGACCGGCGGATCGCGACGGCGGGCGGGCGCCGTTCGCGTCGGACCGGACGATCGCCCGCGTCGGCGCGGGGCGCGTCGTGGCCCCCGGCGCCGCGCCGCGTCCCTGAAGCGCACCCCGGTCCGACGCGCCTTCCGCCGCTCCCCGGCGACGGCGGGCGGCCTTCGGCCGCCCCTACGGGAGTGATTCGGGCGGCGAGGCCGCCCGAATCACTCCTCGGTCCGCAGCATGAGCCCGAACTCGGCGAGCTTCTGGCGGATCTCGTTCATCGAGGTCTGGCCGAAGTTCTTGCAGGCCATGAGCTGGGTCTCGGAGTGGTGCACGAGGTCCCCGATGGTCTGGACGCCGAGCGTCGCCATGCAGTTGCGCGAGCGGACCGAGAGCTCCAGCTCCCCGATCGGCCGCTTGAGGATCGCCTCGCGGTCGTCCACGGGCCGGTCGAGGCCGAGGAAGGCGCGCGTCGCCTCGTCCTCCCCCTCGCGCCCCATGCCGAGCTTGAGCGCCTTCTGCGCGAGGATGTCCTTGATCTCCTGGAGGCTCGTCTCGCCGAAGTTCTTGTGCGCGAGGAGCTCCTGCTCGGTGAAGCGGACCAGGTCGCCGAGGGTCATGACGCCCATCTTCGAGAGGCAGTTCCGGGAGCGGACGGAGAGCTCGAAGTCGGTGATCGGGGTGCGCATGACCGCGGCCCGGCGGTCGTCCTTCCTCTCGATCTCCTCGTCGTAGAACATGTGCAGGGACGCCTCCGCGTCGCGGAGGAACATCGAGGCGCGCTCGTTGGAGGGGTCGGCGTCGAGGACCTGGCGGTAGCAGGCCGCCGCGCGGGAGAACTCCCCCCGGTCCTCGTGGAGCACGCCCAGGTTGAGGAGGGCGTTGAGCGAGGGGGGCCGGACCGCCGCGGCGCGGCGGTAGTGCTCGATCGCCGCCTCCTCGTCGCCCGCGAGGTCCGCCGTGAACCCGAGCCGGAAGAGGGTCGGCCCGTGCTCGGGGTCGAGGTCGAGGGCGCGGCCGTAATGCGTCGCCGCCGCCTCCCGGTCCCCGAGGAGGTCGGCGCCGAAGCCGCGGAGGTAGTGGGCCCGGGCGTCCGCGCCGAGGGCGCCGCCGTCCTTGCCCCGGGGGAACGCCTTCTCGGCGTCCTCCGCGCGGCCGGCGCGGAGAAGCGCCTCGAGGAGCGCGGCGAGGTGCTCCCCCTCGGGCTCCTTGTCGGCCAGGCCCTCGAGCTGCTCGACGGCCTCGCCCGGGCGGCCGGCCTCGGAGAGGGCCAACCCGCGGTAGTAGCGCGCGGCGGTCGAGGTCCCGGCCTCGGCGAGGACACGCGCCGCGGCGTCGGCCCGCCCGAGCGCGTGGAAGCAGAGCCCGAGGGCGAGGGCGTCGGCGCCCGTCGCCTTCGCGGCCGCGGGGAGCTTCTCGACCTTCGCCGTGACGGCGCGGCGGGCCGCGGGATCGGTGAGGACGGCCCGGCGGAGGGCGTCGACCTCGGCGTAGTCGGGGCGGGCGCGGTGCAGGACGGCGTCCACGTCGAGGGAGGGAGAGGCGGCGTTCGCCATGGGGTTCCGTTCCTCCGGGAGCGCGATCCCGTACCGGGAGCGCGGCAAGCCCCGGAGTCTAGCGGGCCGCCGGGCGGCCGGCAAATTCGAGGGGACGCGGGGCGCGCCGCGGGCCATTTCCAAAGCCCGGCATCCCGGGGACCGATGAACGGGTCTGGAGGGCCGGAGGCGCGGGAGCGATCCCCGCGCCCGGCGCCCCCCGGAGGAGCCCTTGGACAAGTTCGTGGTCGAAGGCGGCGCGCGGCTGCGGGGCGAGGTCCGCTGCTCGACCGCCAAGAACAGCGTGCTCCCGATCCTCGCGGCGACGATCCTGACGGACGAGCCCTGCCGGATCCTCGGCGTGCCCCGGCTCTCCGACGTCGAGATGATGCGGCGCCTGCTCGCGGTCCTCGGGGTCCCCTCGGAGTGGGGGGAGGACGGCGCCCTCGTCACCCGGCCGGCGGACGGGTCCGCCGTCGAGGCCCCCTGGGAGCTGGTGCGCAAGATGCGCGCCTCCATCTCGGTCCTCGGCCCCCTCCTCGGCAAGCGGCGCCGGGCGCGGGTCTCCTTCCCGGGGGGCTGCGTCTTCGGGCACCGGCCCATCGACCTCCATCTGAAGGGACTGCGCGGGATCGGGGCGGAGATCGAGGTGAAGGGCGGCTACGTCGAGGCGGTCGCGCCGACGCTCCCCGGGGGCGAGGTGTTCCTCGGCGGCCCCTTCGGCTCCTCCGTGGGTGCGACGCAGAACGTCCTCATGGCGGCGGTCCTCGCCGAGGGGACGACGGTCATCGAGAACGCCGCCTGCGAGCCCGAGGTGGTGGACCTCGGGCGCTTCCTCCGGGCGATGGGGGCCGAGATCGGGGGGATCGGCTCGCCGCGGATCGTGGTGCGGGGGGTGGGGCGGCTCCAGGGCGCCGAGCACCGGCCGATCCCGGACCGGGTCGAGGCGGGGACCTTCCTCGCGGCGGCGGTCCTCACGGACGGCGAGGTCCCCATCACGAACTGCCGGCCCGGGGACCTGCGGGCCGCCGTCGACAAGGCGCGGGAGATGGGGGCCGAGGTCCGCCGTACGGCCGACGACGCCCTCTTCGTCCGCCGGGACCGGCCCGTCGCGCCGGCCGACCTCGACACCCACGTCTTCCCCGGCTTCCCCACGGACCTCCAGGCCCAGTTCATGGTGCTCCAGTGCCTCGCCCACGGGGTCTCGGTCACCACGGAGAAGATCTACCCCGACCGCTTCATGCACATCTCGGAGCTGGCGCGCATGGGGGCCCATGTCCGCAAGGAGGGGCCGAGCGCGATCGTCTCCGGCGTGGAGCGCCTGTCGGGAGCCCCGGTCATGGCGAGCGACCTCCGCGCCAGCGCGGCGCTCGTGCTCGCGGGACTCGTCGCCGAGGGCGAGACGCAGGTCCACCGCGTCTACCACATCGACCGGGGCTACGAGCGGATCGAGGAGCGCCTCGGCGCCCTTGGCGCGCGCATCGCCCGCGTCAGGGACGACGACGAGGCCGTCCTCGAGGCCCAGTCCGCCTCGACCCGCGCGGCCTGAGCGGCCCGGCTACCTCCCCGAGCCGGTGTCGGGGACGAGGGCCGGCGCGGCCTCGCGCTTCGGCGGGGAGTGCCCGGGCCGGCGGACGATCTCCCCCTCGCCCTCCACCCAGACGGAGCCCGGCCAGATGGGGACCCAGTGGACGAAGAAGTAGCCGGGGAGCACGTCCGGGAACGCGGGGGTGTCGGAGGTCACGCGGAAGTTCACGACCGCCTCCCCCCCGGCCTCCTCGACCTGGCGGTTGACCTCCTCGGAGAGGTCGACGTCGCCGAGCGGGATGATCGTCCACCCGATGTTCCAGCCGCGGGAGCGCACCGACACGGAGCCGACCCGCTCGAACGAGGACGACGACACCGGCCGGCCGTCCGCGTCGACCAGCCAGGAGGTGAGCGACACCGGGTACCGGCAGTCGTTCATCGTGACGTGGGGGCGGGCGCCGCCGCAGCCCGCCGCGGCCATGGCGAGCAGGGCCGCCGCCGCCGTCCCCGGGATCGTCCGCGGGAGGGCGATTACGGGCGGCCTCCCCCGGCGCCGGTCCTCCGGACCTCGCTCTGCAGCCAGACGTACTGGCTCCCCCAGGCGAACAGCGAGATGTGGTAGTGCTGGACGACCTTCATGCCCTTCACCGTCACCACGCAGCCGGGGGCGAGGAGGCTCGCCGTGACGATGCCGGAGGCGACGTTGTCGGAGGTGCTTGTGCTCGTCGTCGTGGTCGTCGTCGTCACGCGGTAGGAGCCGTAGTTCTGCGACGAGGAGGAGGACGTCGCGACGATGGTCCGGCAGGCCTCGCCCTCGACGGTCTGGACCACGGGGTCCGGCTCCGCCGCGCCCCCTCCCAGCCGGATCACCGGCCCGAACATCACCGGCACTCCCACGCCTCCCATCTGGGGACCCACCCTCGTGTCGGCGCAGCCTCCCGCCAGGAGCGCCAGCGCCGCTGCGATCACTCCGAGACCCGCCCCGGTACCCATGTCCGTGCCCTCCCCTGCCCGCCGAAATGGTAGGGTGGGGGAAGGGCCGCCTGTCAAGGGGCCGTCCAGATTCCGGCACCGGGGCGGGAGGGAGGGTCCTCCCGCGAGGGCCGTGGCGACGGAGCGGAGGTGGGGCGTGAGGGCTTGGACACTCGTCGGGATCCTGTGCGGGGCCGCGATCGCCGCGGGCTGCGCGGGCACGGGCGTGAGCCGGACCGACGCCATGATGGACCGCCTCGAGGAGGTCGGCCGGATCTCCGCGTCGGCGCGGGCGGACATCGACCGCGCGTCCTCGACCCTCACCTCGATCGTCGACGGCGGCGGCGCCGACCCCCGTCCGAAGTTCGAGCAGTTCCGCGGCGAGCTCGGGGCCGTCTCCTCGGCGCGGGCCGGGGTCGACTCCGCCGGCGCCGCCTTCCGCAGCGCCATGGAGGCCCACTTCGCGGCCTGGGAGCGGGACGCCAACGCGATGCAGAACCCCGAGATCCGGGCCGCCTCGATGAAGCGGCGCGACGAGGCCCGCGCGAAGATGGGCTCCCTCGAGCCGGCCCTCGCCGAGGTCGCCTCGACCTTCGACCCCTACCTGTCGAACCTGAGGGACATCGAGAAGCTCCTCGGGGCCGACCTGAGCCCGGGGGGCGTCTCCGCCGCGGCGAAGACGGTCCGAAAGGCCACGGACGAGGCGGTCCGGACGAAGAGGGCGCTCCAGGCGCTGGAGGACGCGGCCGGCCGGATCCGGGAGGAGCTGTCCGTGCGCCGGCCGGAGCCGGAGGGGGCGGCCGGCGAGAACGCGCCGCAGTGAACCGGGAGGAGTAGACTCGGGGGCTTCCACCCGCCCCCATGTTCGATTCCCTCTCGAAGTCCCTCCAGGCCGTCGTCCAGCGGCTCACCGGCCGCGGCGTCCTCACCGAGAAGGACGTGGACGAGGCGCTCCGCGAGGTCCGGACCGCGCTCCTGGCGGCGGACGTCGCGTACAGGGTCGCGAAGGAGTTCTGCGCCCGCGTCTGGGAGAAGGCCGTCGGGCGGGAGGTCCTCCAGGCCGTCCACCCCGGCCAGCAGGTCGTCAAGGTCGTCCACGACGAGATCGTCGCGCTCCTCGGGGAGAAGCCCCGGGGGATCCCCCCGGCCCCGCCGGGCCGGCCGACGGTCGTCCTGGTCGCCGGGCTCCAGGGCTCCGGCAAGACCACCACCTGCGCGAAGCTGGCCCGCCACCTCGCGAAGCGGGGCCGCCGCCCCCTCCTCGTGGCCGCCGACCTCCAGAGGCCGGCCGCCATCGACCAGCTCGAGGCGCTCGGGAAGCAGATCGACTGCCCGGTGCACGCCGAGCGGGGCGGGGGACGCGCCCCGATGGTCTGCCGCCGGGGCGTCGAGCGGGCGCTGGCCGACGGGCGGGACGTGGTCATCCTCGACACCGCCGGCCGCCTCCACGTGGACCGGGAGCTGATGGACGAGGTGAAGGAGGTCGCCGCGAAGACCTCCCCCGACGAGGTCCTCCTGGTCTGCGACGCGATGACCGGCCAGGACGCCGTCGTCTCCGCGAAGGCCTTCGACGAGGCGCTCCCGCTCACCGGCGTGATCCTCACGAAGCTCGACGGCGACGCCCGGGGCGGGGCGGCGCTGACCCTCCGCGAGGTCACGGGCAAGCCCATCCGCTTCGCGGGGGTGGGGGAGAGGCTCGAGGCCCTCGAGGAGTTCGACCCCGCGCGGATGGCCGGCCGGATCCTCGGGATGGGGGACGTGGTGGCCCTCGTCGAGCGCGCCGAGCAGCACCTCGACCGGGAGAAGTCCGAGGCGGCCATGGAGAAGGCCTTCTCGGGGACCTTCACCCTCGACGATTTCCTCGACCAGGTGACCGCCGTGGAGAGAATGGGGGGTCTCAAGGACCTCGTCTCCATGCTCCCCGGCGCGGGCGGCCTCGCCGAGGAGATGGAGAAGGCGGGCGTGAACGAGAAGTTCCTCGCGCGCAAGAAGGCGGTCGTACTCTCCATGACGCCGGAGGAGCGCGCGGACCCCGACCTGCTCGACGGGAGCCGCCGCCGCCGCGTCGCCCGCGGCAGCGGGGTGCCCGTCCAGGACGTGAACCGGCTCCTCAAGGAGTTCCGGGACGCGCGGGAGATGATGAAGCGGCTCGGCAGCGCCCAGGGGGGTGCCCTGGGGAAGCTGCTCGGGCGCGGACGGGAGAAGCGGAAGAAGCAGCAGTTCCGCAGGCTCCGGGAACGCGGGTGGACGCTCCGGCCCGGCGGGTCCGGGAAGGGCTGAGGCCCGACCCGCGGGACGGGCAAGGAAGCGCGGAGAACGCGCAGAGGGCGAAGGGGAGGTTCCGTGGCAGTCCGAATCCGGCTCACGCGCACCGGGAGGAAGAACCTCCCGTCCTACCGAATCGCCGTCTTCGACGGCCGGACCCGCCGCGACGGGCCCTCGCTCGAGGTCATCGGCTGGTTCAACCCGCTCTCGAAGGAGGCGGGGAAGGGCTTCCGGGTCCAGACCGACCGGCTCGAGGACTGGATCCGGCGGGGGGCGCGGATGAGCCTCGCCGTCGAGCAGCTCCTCGAGCGGCAGGGGGTCGCGCTCCCCGTGCCCGCGCCGAAGCCGCCGGCGGCCCGGCCGCCGCGGAGGAAGGCGGCCGCCGCGCCGGCGGCCCGCAGGCCCGCGATGGACCCCGCCGAGAAGGCGCGCCGCCTGCGCCGCAACGCCCGCAAGGAGAGCCGCCGCGCCCTGCGCGCGAAGCGCGCGGCCGCCTCGAGCGCCGCCGCGAAGCCCGCCGCCGGGGCCGCCTAGTCCGTGGCGGAGCGGTCCGGGGCCCGCCTGCGCCAGACCCTCGAGGTCCTCGGGAAGGCCTACGGGAAGGAGCCGGCCCGGAACCCGGGCGACACCCCCCTCGACCACCTCGTCTACGGGATCCTGTCCGAGCGCTGCCCCCAGCGGGCCTCGCGCCGCGCCTTCGAGCGCCTGAGCGGCGCGTTCACCGACTGGAACGAGCTCCGCGTGGCCGAGGTCCGCGAGATCTCGGAGAACCTCCAGGCCGTCGGCGACCGGGACACGGTCCGGGCCAAGGCGGAGCTGCTCCGCCGCACGCTCCAGGGGCTGTTCGACGCGCGGGACACCGTCCGGATCGTCTTCGAGAAGCCCGAGGACGAGGACGAGGTCGTCCGCGCCCTGAACACGGTCCCCGGGCTCTCCCCGGGGATCCCCGCGGCCGTCGTCGCCCGGGCCCTGCCGGAGCCGCCGGTCCGCCTGTCGGCGGGGATCTCCCGCGTCGCCCAGCGGATCGGGCTCATCCCGCGCTCCGGCGGCGAGGGGAAGCAGGCGCAGGTGCTGGCGACCGCCGCCAGGGACGGCGATCGCCGCGTCCTGCTCCACTTCCTCCTCGCGGAGCACGCCGACAAGGTCTGCCTCCCGAAGGGGCCGGCCTGCGAGACCTGCCCCTGCCTCCCGCTCTGCGAGTTCGGGAAGCGCAAGGGGGCCGAGTAGGTCGCGCGGTGCTGGTGCTGGCCTCCGCGTCGCCCCGGCGGAGGGACCTGCTCGCCGCCGCGGGCCTGGAGTTCCGCGTCGTCGTCCCGGGCGTCGGGGAGGCGCTCCCCGACGGCGTCGCCGCCGCCCACGGCGCGGTCCTGCTCGCGGAACGCAAGGCGCGCGCGGCCGCCGCCGTCGTCGCTCCCGGGCCGGCGGTGGTCCTCGCGGCGGACACGGTCGTCGCGCTCGGCGACGGGCGCGTCCTCGGCAAGCCGGCGGACCGCTCCGAGGCGGAGTCCCACCTGCGCGCGCTCGCCGGGACGACCCACACCGTCTTCACCGGGGTCTGCCTCCTCGACCTCCCGGGAGGGGCGGAGGAATCGTTCTGCGAGGCGTCGCGCGTCACCATGAGGGCGATGGCGGACGAGGAGGTCCGGGCCTACGCGGCGTCGGGCATCGGGCTGGACAAGGCCGGCGCCTACGCCCTGCAGGAGGGGGGGGACCGGT
>Ga0187893_10008846_pt1 | contig 15732 bp, 13 predicted proteins | sample MA1701074metaG_FD_139574 | JGI IMG/M metagenome (GOLD analysis project Ga0187893, IMG submission 139574) | White microbial mat communities from a basaltic lava cave in the Kipuka Kanohina Cave System on the Island of Hawaii, USA - MA170107-4 metaG ... | reverse complement strand
TGCGATCCACGTCCCGACTGTTTTCCTGGTACGTGTTGGGCCATGATCGACTCGACGGACTCGGAGTCGATGACTTGGAGACGGCGAAAGAACCGCAGGTGGCGGACAAAAAAACCCCGCCACTTGGGCGGGGTCCTGTTTCTCACTGGGGGATATTCACAATCAGAATACGGCGCCCTGATGTCTTCGCCGACGAGCCACATACCCCATGAGACCAAGGCCGGCGAGCATCATGGTGTAGATCTGCGGCTCAGGAGCTGGATTCGTAGTTGTCCCGTTCTCCAAAACAGGGTCTCCCGCTTTATTGCCAATGATGTCGACAAATCGCCCCTTAACCGGGGACTTCTCGAAGCCGGAGAAAAACTCTCCCTTAACCGTCATCACATCAAATGAAAAACTAGAGCCGTCCGCCAGAAAGTTCGCACGACGCAGCGACAGACCGTTCGCACAATCAAAAAAACCGCTGCCGGACCCACTGCATCCACGCGCACTCACTCCTCCACCCAACAACGACCACGTGGAAGTGCGCATCGATGCGTCAAACAACGAGATATCCGCAAACGAACTGCCGACGTTGATGGCGACCTGATCAAGGAACGACCCCCTCCCCACATTCACGCTGGTGTCGACGGCAAGGGTGATGCCATAAGCCCTGGTCAACAGATCAGAATCAGACAGCGGTGAACCTCTTTCTGTCAGGGGCCAGAGGGACCCCTGATGGTCGTATGCAGAGTGCACCAGGTGACTGGTTGCCGCCGCAACAACAAAAGAGAATATTTTTAAAACCTTAAGCACGATTGCCTCCCGTGAATGAAGCTCTTCCCAACCTTCACGAAGACCGCAAAGACCGGTCTTCAATCGTCGCCGTACTTCGTTATGCGTCTTTGCCTTTCTTATGTGCCTTCAAACAGCACTTTTAATATTCATGTACTTACTGGTCCTACAACTGCGTTTACCTAGTGGTGCCGATACTGCTCATCTTGCCAATGCAGCCGGTACTCTTATAATTCAATCACTTACCTACCCCGTTGTTTTGTCTCTGAATAGCGACAGTGGGATTGTCGTCCCTGGAGACAAACCCTGTAAATGAACAAAGAGTCCCGAATTGGCCACTCGGAACGTCCCACACCTGATGGGTTGAATGTCCTGTTCCGCAGTCCCGGTTTCGTCCTGACGCCTCGCGTATCGGGCATTTCGGGCGAACTTGCCTGGCAAGCTTGTCAGGCCCCGGCAACTTTTCGGCGGCGGCAGACAAGACAAATTTGGCGAACGGATCTTGCGCGAGTCGGGAATTTTCCGTCGCGTAGCGCCCAGGCGGGCGTATGGCGACATATGACGCAAGATTCTTGACAGCACGGAAAAATAAGGTCGGAAGAGCAGCGCCTGTTGCGTGCTGCAAGAGGCGGATGAAACGCGGAGCGCTTTGGAGGTTCTCGTCGTAGTGCCCATCAAATAGTCAGTCAGGGCGACCAATGGTGATCGATCCGCAGAAGAAGCATGTCGTTGTATAAAACACCGATAACAAGTCTCCAATTATTCGAACTGGTACGTGGACAAGCTCGTTCTAGACAAGTTCAATCGTCGAATCGGTTATTCGTACCGCCACCCCGACGCGTGTACGCGACGGCTCTATCCTGACGATCTCACCGTGGCAGATCAGCATCATGTTTCCCGCCGGCGCGACAAAATCCACATTGAAACTGATCGAAGATCCTAAATACAACGACGCGTTCGTTTCGAAAAACATTCCTGATGCGCTGACATCGCGCGTGACGCCCCAGACGCCACCCAAGTTCACCGGAAGCGATATGGGAACTCGCTCCCCTCCCCTCCTATCCTCATTTTTTATTACCATCTTTCGTCGCTAGTTGAGGCCCCATTCGATTTCGCTCAAGACATTACCAACGTCTTCAAAGGTGCGCCAGAGCGGAAACTCCCACGAAAATGAACGTGGATCTCCTCTGGTGATGGGGTATTTCTACCGGACGGACACAGGAATAACCTCCTATTCCTGCGGCAACACGGTCCATTCGCAGGAGTTCATCGCGCACGACCGTAGGGACAGACGGGACAGACGGATCTCAAGAAGCTTTTTTGGTCAACCCATGCTTGTGCGCATAGGCAAAAAGCTCCAATCGATTGGCAACATCCAGCTTCGCGTAAATGGAAGTGAGATGATTACGCAGGGTGTGCTCGCTGATAAACAGGTTCTGCGCAATCGTCTTTGCATTTGCGCCCGCATTGTTCGCCGCAATGGCGACGATTTCTCTCTCTCTGCTTGTCAGTGCCGATATCTTTGCCCGCTCCGGATCAACGGATTTCGCTGCGTTCTCGCGGGAGAACTCAAAGAAAACCCGGCGCGTGGCATTGCGGTCCAGCCATAGTTGACCATCGTGCACTTTCTTGATCGCCGAGATTATCGTCTCGGCAGATGCTTCTTTTTGCACGACGCCGCATGCACCGGCAAGCACCGCTCTATCGTGCGTCGACTCGTCGCGCAGGCCGGTCAGCACGAGTATTTTTGCGGGCGACCTGGCGATGAGTTTGGGTATCTCCGCCACGCCGTTTTCACTGCCAAGATCGATGTCCAGCAGAATCACGTTCGGGGCCGCACTCTCGACCAGCTTAAGCGCATCGGCGCAACTTGAGGCGCTTCCGACAACCTGCATCCCCGGGGTACCGCTTTCGATCAGGCGCTCCAATCCCCACAGAATGCTGCGGTGGTCATCGATGAGAAATACCCGAATAGGGCCGGAATCAGGATCGCTCATACGGTTTGGTCGTTCGTCTCGTAAGGGATTTTCATGTGGACGACAGTGTAACCATCCGGGCGATGCTCCACAAAAATTTCCCCACCCAGTGACTGCACCCGCTCACTGAGCGACCGCGGCTTGAACTTTCTCGTCTGGCCGGCGCCCGCACTGATCTCATTGCCGACCCGCAGGTTGATTCCGCTGCTCTCGCACAGGATGGAGACAAATGCTTTTTTGGCAGTAGTATGCCGCAGCACGTTACTCAAACCTTCGGAGATGACCTGGAACGCCTCCGCAGCGAGGCGCCCTTTCAAACGCGGGGAAATGTCGCTCGTAACCTCGACGTCGATTCCGTAGAATCGCCCAAGCCTTTCACCGTGCTTCTTCACCGCCTCGACCAGGAAGCTTCCAGCCATCGGCGCCTTTTCCTTGAGCGTCGTCGCGTAATCGCGCAAGTCCCGGATCGTCAGATCAGTCATTTCGATGAGCTCGGATATCCGGAACGATAGCGGGTTGTCGGCGCTCGCATCGCGAAGCAAGGCCTCCAGCGCAAGCTTGAGGCCTATATAAGGCTGGATAGTCGTGTCGTGCAGATCGCGCGAAATCGAGGAGCGCTCCTGCTGCGCCGCCCTGAATATGAGTTCCTCCACCAGGTCGGTATTTTCGACAACGGTCGACATGGCGTCCGATGCCTGCGCCAGAAAATCGATATCGGCGTGGGAAAATGCGCCGTGCGCCGAGGTCAGGAAGAGTCTGCCTACCGTTCCATCGCGCTGCACGTAGGGAACCGTAACAAACGCGTGCGTGTCGAGAAGGGTTGCCCAGACCGCACATTCATTGAGGAAAGTCTTGGTACGCGCTTTGAGATCGAAGTCGTATGCGGAGTACCCGCGGACGCTCTGCCAGAGCGAACCCGCGGGATCGTGATAACAGGCGGCCAGGGTATCGGGCAAACGCAATAGTGCGCTTGCCGCGCCATCAGCGACACTGCTGGGCATCTCGGATTGTCCCGGTTTGTCCCTGTTGGCGGAGTACATGACGTACTCCGGCGCGGGTTTCGAGCGCCGCAACACGAGAACGCAGGATTGGCCGCCATAGAAATCAAGCAACCGTTCGAGATTGACCCTCTGCATGTGATCAACGCCGAACCTTGGGTTCCATTGATTGGTGAGCTCCTTTAACAATGCCAGCCGACCCCTGAGCAGACGTTCATAGCCTCCAAGGTACGAGATGGTGTAACCAAAGATGAATAGATAGCCTGCACGAACCAACGTACGCGCGGCCTCGGGAGTGTCCCCTGAAGGCGTCAACGCAATTCCGATCACCGCAAAAACAATCATGGACGCGGTCGTCACCCGCATTGCCTCTCTGAACCCCCAGGAAAACGCAGCGACCAGAATGCAATAGAAGAAAAACAGAAAGAACACACTATCCGCACCGCCCGTGAGAGCGATCATGTAGCCGTAGAAAAGTGCGTCGGCCCAATGCAGGGCCTTGCTCGGCACCGGCCAATCGGATCGAAACGCGATTGACGCCAGAACCAGGCTGAAAGCGCAATAGACGGCGACAGAGCCGAATGCGAGAGCCGCGAATTCGTGCGGCGGGGGTTCTATCCAAAGGATTACCAGCGCGGAAAAAGCCAACACGCATCTGAGCAATACCAGCATGCGGATATCAACGCTTTCGGCCCGACTGCCGGACCTGGAAAGGCTGCGGCCAGGAGTTGATTTGACGAGCGCGGACAACCCGTGAGATGGCGTCATCGCCCGTCCGCGCCTTCACCGTATTCGACACTCACGTCGTCGAATGCAACGCAATCGTCACTGTAAGTGACTTTGAAGGCGCACGAACAACGTCGGCAATGCCACATGTCGCTTCCTTCCTTGTCGGGATGCACAGTAATGGCCGGGCACTTGTCCGATGTAACCGCGCTATAATTTCCGCCGACCCAAACCGGGTGCTCGAACACGAATGGCGCCGGCACGATCAAGCCCACTTTCACGTGGAACGTAACTCTCCGCACGTCCTTCCGGAGGTGGCGTTCTCAATATGCGTTCTCTTCCCCGAGGAGAACCCACACCGTTCTGGCGATGATGTACAAATCGAGGCGAAGCGACCAATTCCGCAGGTAATCCAGGTCGTATTCAATTCGCGCTTTCATCTTTTCCAGGATTTTAGTTTCTCCGCGATACCCGTTAACCTGCGCCCACCCGGTTATCCCCGGCTTGACCTTGTGCCGAAGCATGTATCCCTTGATCAACTTGCGGTAGATCTCGTTATGCGCGACGGCGTGCGGCCGTGGGCCGACGATGCTCATGCGCCCTTGGAGGACATTGAAGAACTGCGGAAGCTCGTCCATCGACGAACGCCGGAGAATGCGGCCAATCGGGGTAACTCTGGCGTCGTCCTTTGTTGCCTGCTCGATGAAGGAGCCATCTTCACTCACCGTCATCGAACGGAACTTGTAAACATTGATCTCCTGACCATCGAGACCGTACCGCCGCTGTTTGAACAGGACCGGCCCCGGCGAACTGATCCTAATCGCCAGCGCAATGATCAACATAGGCACGGACATTATCGTCAGGATAAGCAGTGAGAGGACAATGTCGCTGGCCCGCTTGAGTACCCCGTTCAAGCCGGTAAACGGCGTTTCGCAGACTGCGACGACCGGCAATCCGCTCACCGAGTCAACACGTCCTTGAATCAGGTCGGTGACAAAGATGTCAGGGACAAAGTAGATCGAGGCTGTCGTATCGCGGAGTTCGTCGAGAAGCGAAAGGATGCGCGGCTGCGACACCATCGGCAGCGAAATGTATATCAGGTCAATCCGGTTATCTTTGGCATAGCGAGGCAAATCGGCAATCGAGCCCAAAAGGGAGAATTCGCCGGTCTGGTCCAGGCGCTCGTCGTTTCGATCATCGAAAAATCCGACCACGCGAACCTTTGAATACGGATCATCGCCAAGCCGCTCGGCCAGTTCGATGCCCTGTGCGTTCATGCCGGCAATGATCGCGTGGCGATGCTGTCCCTGAAATTCCAGGATCTTGGGGGCTGCCAGTTTCAGCAGCATATACGCCGCAAGTTCGCTTGAAGGCGCGACCCACCACCATGTCCGGAGCAATGCGTAATCGAAGTGCTGGAGATAGCCACTCGCGTAGCCAAAAAGAAGCAGGAGCCCGGAAATTGCAATCCAGCCGACTACGATGCGCCGGAATACGCTCCAGAAGGGAATCGCTAGATAGGTGGAACCTGGAAATGTAAGCGAAAAAACGATCAGCGACAGAACAACGTATTGGGGCGCCAGAAATCCGTCGTACCAGAGTGCGACAGCCCAGAGCGAAATCGCCAACACCAGCGGGCCGAATGAGAATTCGAGCATGTTGAGCAACTGATCCCGCCCGACCGGGATGCGGGTGGCCTTGCGAAACGTGACGCGACTGGTTTGTGAGGGCATGTTTAGAAACGCGATTGGCGGCGCTTGTTCAGTCTCGGCTCATGAAGCTGTGACTGTCATTACTTTTCTCATCAGTCAGCAAGAAACAATGCGAAAACCCCGATTCGTCAATAATCCAAGGCGGGGATCCAGGATTGTAAGAGTGGACGCCCGAGCATAAAGCTGAAAAGCATGTGAGGTCGGTTGCAAACACTGTGCTAGAACCGTCACTATGTGATGGAAAGTCGGCAATTACACTGTTGACGACAGGTTGTGCTTTCGTAACTGTCGGCGTGACTTGATTGTCGCGATCAACGGAACGATGCAGATGAACGCTATAATTCCATGAAAATATTGAGATAATTATAACGTCGAACCCTGAGCCGACAACTTATCCCCCCGCAGATGTTTCTTGTTTTCGAATCCTAGATTGGACATCACTTTTACCAATGAAGATATTGAAATTATTGGCTGCTTTCGTGTTTTCCCGGAATCCGAGTGTGTCGACATCCGATTACGCGCTCCGTAACCGGATTCGGCATGGTTTGGTCGGGATCTGTATTTTAGTCGCAGGATTCCCGGCGCCGTCGACATTTGCGGACGAATTCGATGCCCTGAACTTCGTGTTCGGTGGGTCCGTCAGCCATGATTCCAATGTATTTCGCAGGGCCGATTCTGCCAATCCCGAGTCCGACGTCATCAGCACCGGTTACGTGGGGCTGCGCATCGACAAGCCCTATGCGCAGCAGCGTTTTCAGGTCGACGTTACCGAAACGGCCTACCGTTACAACAAGTTTTCTCAACTCGATTTTGATGCGCTCAACTATCGCGGCGCCTGGCTCTGGCACCTCAGTTCGCGGGTGAGCGGCACGCTCAGTGCCACCCGTACGGAGAACCTCGTTCAGTTCGAGGATACGCCCGGTAACGTCAATCGCGACGTGCGTACCAACGAGAACTTCGTATTCAGTCTCGACGCATTGGTCTTTGGCGGCTGGCACGTGCTCCTTGGCGCCGCACGGGAAGAGCAGCTTAGCGAACAAGCTATCCAGGCCACGCCGGACTTCCGCAGTACCAGCGGGGAAGCCGGCGTCCGGTATGTGGCGCAATCCGGTAACTCGATCGCCGTGATCCAGCGTTTGATCCAGGGTGAATATTTCTACAGCATCCTCGACCCGGTCAATACCGTCAACGATAACTACCGGCAATACGAAGGCGAATTCCAGGCGAACTGGAATTTAAACCCGTACTCCACGGTGACCGGTCGCGTGGGCTGGGTCGATCGTACCCACGACACACTCACCCAGCGGGATTTCTCGGGTCCGGTTGGCAATCTCGGCTACAAATGGGCCCCATCCGACAAAGTGAGCTTCGAATGGATCGCGGCCCGCAGAATCCGGGTATTTCAGGACGCCGATACCAGTTACGTTGTAGACAATGTTTTGACTTTCACGCCGGTATGGCGACCCCGCGAGAAAGTTTCCCTGCGTATGCGCCTGGATCTGTACGACAGCGATTACCGCGGAGCCTTGCCGGCATCGACCGCCCCGCCACGCAGCGACAAGACGACCAGTGCGCAGGTGGGCGCAGAGTGGATACCGGTGCGAAGCATCGCCCTTGGCGCCAACGTGCAGTATCAGCAGCGTACGTCCAATAACCTGCTGTTCGAATACGACGCCACCATCGGGACAGTCAGTGCCTCATTGATGTTCTGATACCACATTCAGATTGGTGCGAAAGCAGCGCCGTGGCCCGTTGGAGGCGAAAGAAAAACCAGATCCACACTAGTGGGCGAGTCAGCCGGTCCGGATTTTGCATGCATGCCGTCGGCGAACGCTTTAGCGTAAACTTGGACCAGTTTCGCGTTGGACCTTGGCCGAATTGACAAATCCTGCGCACAATCATGACTTTCCACGCTGCCCCGGGCTTCGCTTTTCTACTATTCGCCGCGATCGCAGCCGCCGGTTGCGGGCATAAGGAAGATTCCGAAAAAGTAGTTGTCCAGGTTGCGGCAAAGGTGAATGGCCAGGAGATCACCATGCATCAGATCAACAACATCCTGGCCCGATCCCGAAACGATCCACCCAAAGCTGCCGGTGTGGCAAAACGCGAGATTCTCGACCAGCTCATCGATCAGCAACTCGCCCAGCAGCATGCGTTGGAGTTAAAGCTCGATCGCTCGCCACGCGTGATGCGGGCTGTCGAGGCAGCCCGGAGCGAAATACTCGCGCGTGCCTACCTCGAGCAGGTTGCCGCGGCAGCATCCACGCCAACGGCTGAAGAAGCCAAAAAATACTACGCCAGGCACCCAGAGCTGTTCGCGAATCGGCGAATCTTCGATCTTGAGGAAATCGTAGTTGTTCCGGACGAGGGGCTGGCCCGCAATTTGCGTAAGCAGGTTGCGGAAGCGCATTCGCTGCAGGACGTCGTTGACTGGCTAAAGGCCCGCAACGCCGAAATCACGGCGGACCGTGCGGTGCGTGCCGCGGAGGAGATACCGCTGGAATTTCTTTCGGAATTACAGGGGATGAAAAGCGGAGAGATCCGATTGTTCGAAACACGGGGGCGTCTGCACGTGTTCCGGGTAATCGCCACACGGGAAGCGCCGGTGAACGAAGAGGCTGCCATGCCGCTCATACAACAGTACTTGTCGAATCAACGCGCGGCCGAAGCCGTGGCCCGGGAGATGAAGGCGCTCAAGGACCGGGCCAAAATTGTTTATGTCGATGAGTTTGCCAGGGAACAGGCGACCACTGATGGCAAAGCTGCCGCCGGATCCGAAGTCCGTTCCACGGCAGCGCACCCTATCGCGCGACAATCCGAAAAGGGCGTTCGTGGTCTTGAGTAAGCGGGCCGAATGCCCATGCAAACGGGGAAAACAATGAAATTCTCACGATTGATTCCGTTCCTGATCTTTGTTCTCGGTGCAACTCTGAGTCTGGGCGCGCGGGCGCAGGAAAAACAGCCCGAATACCGGCTTGGCGCGGGCGACACCGTGCGCATCCAGGTTTACCAAAACCCCGACCTCACGCTGGAAACGCGGGTGACCGAGAACGGAATGATCACGTTTCCGCTGATCGGCAATGTCAAGATCGGCGGCCTGACTGTGTCCGCCGCAGAACGGGTTATCGCGGATGCACTCAGGACAGGCGGCTTTATAAAGCTGCCGCAGGTCACCGTGATGCCCGTACAGATTCGCAGCAACCAGGTGTCCGTGCTCGGGCAGGTCAATCGTCCCGGCCGGTACCCGTTAGAGACGCTGAACCACAACGTATCCGAAGTTCTCGCCATCGCGGGCGGTATTGCTCCAACGGGTGCCGATATCGCGATCGTTACCGGCACGCGCGAGGGCAAGGCAATCCGCAAGGAGATCGACATCGCCGGTATGTTCCTCGACAACAAGATGCAGGAAAACCTAACGGTCGCGAACGGCGACGTGATTTACGTTCCCCGGGCACCGACGTTCTATATTTACGGGGAAGTACAAAAGCCCGGGCCACAGCGGGTCGAGCGCAACATGACGATCCGCGAGGCGCTGGCGAGCGGCGGCGGCCCAACCGAGCGGGGTTCGGATCTGAACCTGAGCTTGTATCGTCGCGGCCCCGACGGGAAGGTCGCAATCTCGACTCCCGACCTGAGCGACCCGGTGCGTCCGGACGATGTGATCTACTTGAGCGGCAGCGTATTCAGGGCGCGCACCGAGTCCAGGCCGCGGGTGGAGGACACACCCAAACCCCCCGTCACCCCCAAGCCGGCGCAATGACCGCCGCCAATGTCAGACAGGAGCGCCGAACGTTCCAGATGAGTATTCACTAATATCGGCACCGACAAACAATGATGACTCTTCGTCAAACGATACTTACGCTGGCCGTTATTTTTCTAACGGCGTTCGTTCTGCGTGCCCAGGCGCAGGAAAAGCAGCCCGAATACCGGCTTGGCCCCGGCGACACCGTTCGCATCCAGGTTTACCAAAACCCCGACCTCACGCTGGAAACGCGAGTGACCGAGAACGGAACGATAACTTTTCCGCTGATTGGCAGTGCCAAGATCGGCGGCCTGACCGTTTCGGCCGCAGAAAGGGTCATCGCGGATGCACTCAAGTCGGGCGGTTTCATCAAGCAGCCGCAGGTCACCGTCATGCCGGTACAGATACGCAGTGCCCAGGTGTCCGTGCTAGGGCAGGTCAACCGTCCCGGCCGCTATCCACTCGAAACGCTGAACATCAACGTGTCCGAAGTTCTCGCCATCGCGGGCGGTATTGCCCCGACGGGCGCCGATGTCGCGATCGTTACCGGCACGCGCGATGGCAAGCCGTTTCGCAAGGAGATTGATATCCGCGGCATGTTCCTCGACAACAAGATGCAGGAAAACGTCACGGTCTCTAACGGCGACGTGATCTACGTCGATCGCGCGCCGATGCTCCATATTTATGGCGAAGTCCAGAAGCCCGGTCCGCTGCGGCTGGAACGCAACATGACGATTCGTCAGGCCCTGGCGGAGGGTGGTGGCCCGACTGCGCGCGGGTCGGAGCTGAACCTGAGCCTGCATCGTCGCGGACCCGACGGCAAAATCACTTCCACGACGGCGAATCTGAAGGACCTACTGAAAGAGGACGACATCATTTACGTGAACGAAAACATGTTCTACGTTTACGGTGAAGTCCAAAGACCCGGATCGTATCGCGTGGAACCGGGCATGACGTTCCGTCAGGCCCTGGCGCAGAGCGGGGGCCCTACCGTGCGTGGATCGGAACGCCGTCTCACCCTGTATCGTGACCGAGGGGACGGCAAGACGGCATCGTTAAGCCCCAATCCGAATGAACTGGTAAAACCGAACGATGTAATCTACGTGGGCGAAAGTCTGTTCTGAGGATCGTCCGATGAACCTATACCAATTTCTTATCATCCTTCGGGCGCGCTACAAAATCGCGCTCTTCGCCTTAGTCGTAACGGTGGCGGTGACGCTGGCGGTTAGCCTATTGCTCCCCAAACAGTACACGGCTACGGCCACCGTAGTGCTAGACGTTAAATCGCCCGATCCAATCGCTGGAATGATACTTTCGCCAATGTTGATGCCGGGTTACATGGCGACACAGGTAGACATTATCAATAGTGACCGCGTTGCGCTGAGCGTGATCAAGCTTCTCAAGCTCGACCAGAGCGCCGAGGTTACGGAGAATTGGATGAAGGCCACGGACGGCAAAGGCAAACTGGACGTGTGGCTCGCCAACGTGTTGCAGAGCAATCTCAGAATCAAGCCTTCACGGGAGAGCAGCGTAATAAACATTGAATACAGTGCAGCCGATCCGCAGACCGCTGCAGCGGTCGCCAATGCTTTCGTGCAGGCTTATATCGACACCACCGTCGAATTAAAGGTGGAGCCGGCGAAACAGTACAGCCTTTGGTTCGGGGAACAGGGTAAGGCGCTGCGCGAGGACCTGGAAAAAGCTCAAGCCAGGTTGTCCGGGTACCAGCAGAAGTACGGAATCATCGTGAGCGACGAGCGACTGGATAGCGAGACGACCAAATTGAATGACCTTTCCACCCAGCTCACCATCGTGCTGGGTCAGACGACCGACGCGCGCAGCAAGCAAAGGTCGGGAAGCGCCGCCGATTCTCTGCCCGAAGTGGTGCAGAACCCCGTGATCGCCAACCTGAAGACAGAAATTGCCCGCCAGGAAGCCAAACTGCAGGAACTGGCGGGTAATCTTGGCAGGAACCACCCGAATTACCAGCGCCAGCAAGCGGAAATCGCCGCACTCAAGCGGCAATTGGAAGCCGAAACGCAACACATCACCAGTGGTTTTTCCACGTCAACGTCGGTTGGCAGGGACCGCGCAACCGAGCTCGCTGCGGCGATCCAGGTGCAAAAGAAAAGGCTGCTCGAACTCAAGAATGAGCGCGACAAGGTCGCCGTTCTAATGCGTGACGTGGACGCGGCGCAGAAAGCCTATGACGCGGTAGCGCAGAGGCTCAATCAGGCCAGCCTCGAAAGCCAGTCCACGCAAACCAATGTTGCCATCCTGACACCGGCCTCTTTGCCGACAAAGTCGTCGAGCCCCAAGATCATGCTAAATACATTCATGGCGATAATCCTTGGCACAATGCTCGGGATGGGCGCGGCATTATGGGCCGAGTGGAGCGACCGGCGAATCCGCTCGGAGAAAGACCTCGCCGAGATGCTGCAATTGCCGGTGCTGGCGGTGATTGGACCGGCGCGTGGTCAAAGCAGGCCTGCAATCGGATATCGCAAGCCTGCACTTTCGGTGCGATGAAGAACCGCCGTGGCAGATAGCAATCTCATTCCTACGCTGACGGAGAGCAGCGTACCCCAGCACGACGATCGCTCGATCGGCAGCATTCTGGCCAAGGCCGGGCGGATTACTCCGGAAAACGTGGAGCGCATTCTGCGCTTGCAACGTGAGCAAGATTTGCTCTTCGGCGACGCGGCCACACAACTTGGCCTGTTGACGCCAGCCGATATCGAGCTCGCGCTCTCGCGTCAGTTCAGCCACCCCTATCTGCTATCTGGCGAAAGCAGGGTCAGCGAGGATGTGGTGGCCGCCTATGCCCCGTCCAGTCCCCAGTCGGAAGCACTGCGCGCCTTGCGCAGCCAACTTATGCTGCGCTGGATCGACGGGACTCCACACCGCAAGGCTCTCGCCATCGTCAGCGCCGAGCGCAAGGAAGGCCGCAGCTTCCTCGCTGCCAATCTCGCCGTGCTGTTCTCCCAGCTGGGCGCACACACGTTGCTGATCGACGCCGACATGCGCAACCCTCGGCAACACGCCCTTTTCGGCATTGACAACCGCGCCGGCCTTTCGGCGGTGCTCGCCGGCCGCGGCGGGATGGCGACGATCCAGCGCATTCCGGGCCTGCTCGACCTATCTGTGTTGACCGCCGGCGCCAAACCGCCTAATCCCGTGGAGCTCCTGGCACGCGCGCTGTTCCCGAAGATGTTGCAAGATATGGGACAGAAGTTCGATGTCATTCTCCTCGACTCCCCGGCAGCGACCCAATCTGCTGATGCGCAGACGATTGCCGTACGCGCAGGCGCAGCGTTAATCGTCGCACGCAAAAACTCGAGCCGTGCGTGGTACGTGCGCGGCGTTTCCGATAAAGTTGGCCACGAAAGTACTGTCATTGTGGGCGCAGTGTTGAATGACTTTTAGGCAAGTGAAGAAGTCCGCGGCGATTAATGCCGGGCCTTCTCCTAGCTATGTATGGCTACCGTGGCTCCAAGTAAGCGCCGGGCCACTTCAGGCGTACGCGCGTTCGATCTTCCGTTTGTTACGACATCTCTAGAACGAAGATCTGCATGCCCATAGTTTTTCGCGCGGAGCGTCGCATTGTGGCTGTTCTGGCAAAAAAGAGTGAAATCAGCGCTGGATGTCGCACCTTCTGCTGGATACTCTCTAAGGCCCGAGGAGAACTGCACGCGCATCTCTATGCTGCGGTTATCATTCAAATCCTGCAAAATTCTTTCAAAGATGAGTATTTTCAACCGCGCACTTCGGTTGAACAGAGAATCTGAGTTCGCTCTATGACACCGCAGTACGACCAACTCTCGATCCTTGATCGCATCTCAATTGGCAGAGGTGGGGATAAGCACTGGTTGTTCATAGCCGGCGTGCTCGGTTTTGCGGCGGTCCTGGGCATTGCAATCGGGGTTCTGGGTGGGCCCTTGATTGCACTTCTTTCGGCCATCCTCGCTGCCGCATTAGTGACTCTGGCGAACTATCGGGTTGGGATCTGGTTCATGGTTCTCCTGCTGCCGTTCTCTCATACATTGCTCCTTCCCCGTCAAATGTTTGGCATTACAGGGCTGAATCCCCTGAATGCCATCATCGCCGGAACCATCGTCTCTCTCGTGCTGGCGTCAGTTTTGCGGCCGAAAGATTTTGTTTTACCCCACTTTCCCCATCTTTGGCTGTCATACGTACTCCCGATCAGCCTTGCGGCTTTTCATGGCGTTTTCTATTGCAACGAAATTCCCGCGATTTATGGGGGGAGCGGCAGCGTAATCACGAATGGTGTGACAGGCTATCTTCAGGAGGTATTCGTCAAGCCTGCCATCTTGGTTGTAGTGGCAATAATCACAGCGATCGCGGTGCGAAATGCCGGTGAGCGATTCGAATGGCTGATGGTACCTGTTTTCGTGGCCGCTTTGCTTCTGGCACTGATCATACCGGTCTACGTTTCCGCAACTGATGTTGCAGCCCTGTTTGAGTCGGTGGGCAAGTCAAAGAAGTTTAGCGAGGCCATAGGCACGCATGCCAACCAAATCGGCCTCCTGCTCAATACTGCATTTGCTCTTTCACTTTTTACCTGGATAGGAACCCGACAGGGCGTCGCCAAAATACTGCTGGCCGTTATCATGGCGATGGTCTCTGTAACTGTGGCCTTGACGTTCTCGCGGGGTGCCTATCTCGGCTGGCTGATTGTCTTCGCCTACCTTCTTGTCACTCGGCGCAGGATTACCTGGCTTCTCGGTACCTTGGTAGTAATGTCGGCAATTGTGGCGATCATGCCTCCCGAAATCGTCGAACGGGCCTTTTTTGGGATTCGGGAAGGTAATGTGACGAACGTTTCCTCTGGAAGGGTTTACGACATATGGCAGCCGCTCTTGCCGACTTTGCTCGAGAGTCCTCTTATCGGGCACGGATTGGGATCCGTGATGTGGTCTGAGCCTGTGCGTCGAGGCGTAATGATGGCCGTAGGGCACACGCACAATGCCTATCTCGGGTTGGTTCTGGATCTCGGAATTGTGGGAGCTGTACTGGTCTGGATGTTCTGGTTCCGGCTGTGGCAGATTTTTCGAGTCCTTGCCCGGGAACTCAGTGATCCAGCCTGGCGAGGGTATTTTGAGGGAGCGTCAGTTTGCATTCTGGTAGTGCTCATTCAAGGCGTGACCGACGATCACTTCACACCCACTGGAGCGCAGTCGTTCATCTGGGTGTCAGCCGGAATCGCTTTTGGCCTGCTGGGACGCACTTCGACCCAAGTAGCTGGTAAGCCCGCCGGAAAATGATGGGGCGATGAAGATTTGTCTTGTCGGCCTCACAAATTTGGCGGCGCTCGCGCCAGAATTCGCACAACACCACATCGGCGGCGAAGGGATCCAGCACACTCTGCTCGGACGGGCGCTGGCCCGCCGAGGTCATGATGTCTGCATGGTCGTGGCGGACTACGGTCAAGCCGACGGTGCCATCTATTCCGGAGTGAAGACGCTCAAGGCCTATCGCCTCGGAGTGGGCATTCCCGTTTTCCGCTTTATTTATCCACGTTGGATCAAGCTTTGGGACGCGTTGGCAAAGGCCGACGCGGAGGTTTATTACGTCAGTTGCGCCGGGATGGAAATCGGCCTCGTAGCCATGTTCTGCGGCAAGTATCGGAGAGGTGTGATTTTCCGGACAGCAAGCGATACGGACTGCGACCCCCGGAGACTGCTGGTTCGATATTGGCGGGATCGCAAACTGTATGCATATGGTCTCCGCCGCGCTGACGCGATTCTCGTCCAATCGGAATTTCAGCGGGGATTGATGAGCCG
>Ga0187893_10008845_pt1 | contig 15733 bp, 15 predicted proteins | sample MA1701074metaG_FD_139574 | JGI IMG/M metagenome (GOLD analysis project Ga0187893, IMG submission 139574) | White microbial mat communities from a basaltic lava cave in the Kipuka Kanohina Cave System on the Island of Hawaii, USA - MA170107-4 metaG ... | reverse complement strand
TTTCAACCAGCGGACGGTGGAGCAGTTTCAAGACGACATCATCAAAGGCGAAGTCGTGACGCGGCGGTTGATGACCGCGGCCAAACAGGAACTGCGCTGGTTCCGCCACCCGATGACGCACACTGGCGACACAAAGGAAAAGAAAGAAGCGATTGAAAAGTTTCTGGCGGCGCGCGGCTACCAGGTTGCGCCGCACACAATTGAAAACAGCGATTTCATCTTCACCGTGCCGTATTCGCGCGCGTTGCAGCGCAACGACGAGGCGGAAGCGAAACGGCTGCGCGAGGCCTACCTGGATTACACCATCGCCGCGACCGAATTCGCCGAACGCATCGCGCCGCAAATCTTCGGGCGCGACATTCCCCAGACGCTCCTCATTCACACGAACGACATCAACGCCGATTGCCTGGACGAAATGCTGAAACGGTTTGAAGCGCGCGGCTACCGTTTCATCACGCTCGACGAAGCGATGGCTGATCCAGCTTATCAGACGAAGGACACGGACGTCTCGAAAGGCGGCCCGACCTGGCTGTGGCGATGGATGAAGAGTCTGGGAATGAACGTGAGCTTCAAGGGCGACCCCGAACCGCCGCAGTGGGTCATGGATTTGTACCAGCAAGCATCGAGCAGATAGACAAGCCTTATCGGCGCCGCGCGCGGCTCGACGGCGCCCGGCCTAAGCGTCCTGCATCAATCGGCAGTGGCCCGAAGCGCCAGTGTCACTACTCGGTCAACTCCTGGGACTTCCGCAAATTCCCGGAGAGCCTGGCTAAAGTAAAGCGGAGATTCCGCGGCAATATGCAGAATCACGCCGAACCCCTCTGCGTTTCCGACCACCAATTGTTTAGCGTTCCCTAGAGAAAGGCGCCTTAGAGTTTCTTCGCTCACGTTTTGTCCTTCGATCAAAACCAAACTTAGCATCATGTTGTTTCCTCCTTACCGGTTAACTTTAATAGCTGTGGCCTAACGCGCAAGCCGAGGGGCGCCGCGCTTTTTGCGGCGTCCCTCTCCAGCCCTTCGTCAGGCACAATGCATTTATGGCCAGGTATTCCGGGCCCAGTTGATCAGATCGACCATCCCTTTCCCGCCAGCGGCGACGTTATGGTTCTCATAATCCGGGTGCGGGTGATATTCATACCCTCCGTGAGTTCCGATGACATAGGGGCCGGCGGGCCAAATCCCGAAGAGCGGCCCGCCGGAATTGCCGCTGTTGGTGTCGGCCCGGTGTTCGATCTCTAGAAAATCACCGTCGGAATCGTCGTCGAGCACCCTGATGCCCGCTTCAAACGACGGTCTTTGAGCATTAGCGATGTCGCCCGGATAACCGACCAGCGTCCACAAGGGCTGATCCTGCCAACTCGGATGGTAGACTTTCGCGCCGAAGGAGCCGAGGCCGCTGCCGAGCGGGTCGTAAAGGCGCAGCACCGCCATATCGAAGGCTTGATCATCGGGGTCAAATGTAAACCCCCTGAAGTCCGACACCCATGACGCTGCGCCAGCCCCGGCGACAGGGGCGCCATCAAAATAAGCTGGCACAAACAGACACTTCCATGACGGGGAGCCGAATGGCAAGAGATGGGAACACGTTAGTACAACCCGCGATCCGACGAGGACGGCCGTTCCCCAAGAGTCCCAATTGGGCGCGCTGGCGTTGCGCCAAACAAAGAGCCGCCCGATGCAATGCCAGGGGTATCCTCGCGGGAAGAAAACGCGGCGATTCTCGGGAGGAAATGGCGCCTCCGGTATAAATTCCTTGCCTTCGCGGGATCGCAACATCGGTTGTGGCGGCGCGGACGTATGCTTAGGGTGCAACACATTGGGAAACCAGTCTGGCTGAAACGGAGGCAGTTCGGCGGCGCCTGGGAACTTTTCCAGAGTCGTTGCGGTCAGGAACTCTGTTGTCCGAACTGGACGACCAATAAATGTGTTTTGGGGGAGCGCTATGCTTACCGAAGCTTGATCTTCATCGCGCACAGACAAGCTCACGGCATCAAGCTGAGCCTCGCCTGTCGAGACATAAATGACATCTTCGGTCAATAGCGCTTCAATTTCCGGCGGCATAGGTGCCGTAGCAGGCGTGTTGTCTCTAAGCAGCAACTCGTCGGCTGTCAGTGGAGAGGGATTAGCTTCTGCCGAATAGGCGGGAGCGACGTTCTTTAAGCGTGCCATGACTTATGACCTCCAAAATAAAAGGAAAGAATTTCAGTGGGCTTTGTCGCCCATTTCGGTTGCTATCGTTTCCTGTAGCTGATTCATTTAAGCCACTTTAGTTCCTCCTGCAATTATCGTTGTTGATTTAACGCGCGCCTACTTCGCCGCCGCGCTCTGCCCTGGAATGATGCTCAGTTCAAGCCGCAGTTGCAGCACGCGCGTCTCCGAACGCACCACCACGCCCGCCAGCCCTTTTTGCTGAAGCTTGCGAAACGCTTCCTGTCCGATGGATTTTGCCACGGGGACAGGACTGTCGAACTCAGCCAGATCGTAGATTGGCGCCGCCACGTTATACACGCCGGCCTCACCCCCGAAGCGGACGCGGCTGACAATGATGCCTGCGCCATCGGCCTTTTTTAACAGCGGCAGATACTCGTTCTTGAGGTAGTTTTCGTAGTCCGGCTCGCGGAAGGGAGCGATCCAGCGGCGGAGCAAGACGACATACGGCGCCAGGTCTTGCCGCTTGGGATTGCGCCAGCTCAATTCGGGCCGGGTTTCAGAGATGATGGTGCGTCCGGGTTCGAGGTAGCGACTGATCCCTCTCCGCCATGCCGCCAAGGCTTCCGGGCTGTTGTCCTTGTTGAAGGCGGCATTGCGTTCCTTCAGGGCGGCGAAGCTGTCATGGACTTCAATGCGCGCGACTTGGCCGGCCTCACCGTAGAGGGTGGTGAAGACGTAGGATTCTTTGACCCCGGCTTTGAGGTAGAGCGGGCGGGCTTCTTTCTGCGACCATTCCAGATATTCGGGCATCATCCCTGCTTTGATCGTGTACTCGTTGATCTGGAAGATGCGAGGTTTCGTGTTAGCGGTTTGAGCCGAGCCGCGGTCGAGACCGGCGACGCAGAGCAGAGTGAGCAGCGCGGCGCAGATCAGACAAATTGAGAGGCGGCGAAAAGCGTGCGTCATGATTGGTTCTCCTTGGTTGAGATTGATACCGCGCCACAGGCTCCTGCGAACCTGTGGCGGTTTTGCGCTAGTGAACTTTTCTTATCCCAGCAAAGCTTCTTGTCATGAATGCGAAATGTTAGGGCGCAAACCCCCTCTTTGCGTCTCGTCACTACATGCGGAAATTGCAGGGAAAACCGGTAACATCCGCAAAAGTTTTTTTTCGATTGCGCCGAAGCGGGGTGGCGCGATCGGTTCGACGGTGATCTGATCCAGCACATCAAGCACTCCTCCGCCCTGAGAGGCGGGCTTGCGTCGCTGACGGATCGGTGTCTGCTGATTGAGCTTGCGCGACGGCTGCTGAAACGGCAACTATCGCGGTAAAGGCCAAAGCCAAAAAGATTCTCTTTGTCATTGTGCCCTGCCCTCCTAATTAGTGGTCGATTCAGAAAGCTGCTGTTAAAATGAAGCGGCTGGCGCTCAATGCGATTCCGACGCCAGTAGGTTTCGGTGGCGCGAACTCCTCTTTGCGCCTCGCCACTACATGCGGAAATTGCAGTGAAAAACTGCAACCCAGATGAAAGTTTTTTTTTGACCTGTGCGGACGATACCTGCCAACGTGGCAGTAGCCCAACCGTGAGGGAGGGCCGCCTTCCGAGCAACGACCGCTGACGGGAAGGCGGCCCTCCCTCACGGTTGGGCTACTGCCACGAAGACTGCGTAGATCGGGGGCAGCAGTCAGATGTCAACGCCAAATTCGCACGAAATTACCCAACTACTGCTGGCCTGGAGCGAAGGCGACAAAGCAGCGATGGATCAATTGATTCCGCTGGTTTATGACGAACTGCGCCGGCTGGCGAAATACCACATGCGCCGTGAACGCGCCGGCCAGACGATGCAAACCACCGCGCTCATCCACGAAACATATCTGCGGTTGATTGACGCGAATCAGGCGCGGCTGGAAAACCGCAGGCAATTCTTTGCCGCCGCGGCGCGTTTGATGCGCCAGGTGCTAGTAGACCTCGCGCGCGAGCGCGGCAGCCGGAAGCGCGGCGGCGCGGCCCAACAGGTTTCGCTTGATGAAGTGATGGTGGTAAGTCCACAGCGAGGTGAAGGACTGCTGGCGCTCGATGAGGCGCTCGGCGCATTGGCCGTAATTGACGCGCGCAAAAGCCAGGTGGTGGAGTTGCGTTTCTTCGGCGGATTGAGCGTGGAGGAGACGGCCGAAGCCCTCAGCGTTTCGGTCGAGACGGTACACCGCGACTGGCGCTTGGCCAGATCGTGGCTGCTGAGAAAGCTGCGCGGAGGGAAGCCGGATGAATCCTGAACGTTGGAAACAAGTCGAACAGCTTTATCACGCGGCGCTGGAACGCGCGCCGGACGAGCGCGCGGCCTTTCTGGCCGAAGCTTGCGCAGACGACTCCGACTTGCGCCGCGAGGTTGAAGAGTTATTGCATTATGACGGCACGGCGGAGAGCTTCATGCAGGGCAACGCGCTCGTCGTCGCCGCACAGGAACTCGAATCGGAAGAGCCAAGTCAGATAGCGCTTCAGTTGCTCGCCGGACAGCGCATCGGGGCGTACAAAATCCTGGCGCTGCTCGGGCGTGGCGGGATGGGCGTCGTCTATCGCGCGCGTGATGAACGGTTGCGGCGCGATGTGGCGATCAAAGTTTTGCCCGCTTCCTTCGCCCATGACGCCGACCGGCTGCGCCGCTTCGAGCAGGAAGCGCAGGCCACGTCGGCGCTCAATCATCCGAACATTTTGACGGTACACGATATCGGCAATGACGAAGGGGCGCCGTTCATCGTCGCCGAACTGCTGGAGGGCGCCGAGTTGCGCGCGCAGTTGGAGTCGGGCGCGCTGCCAGTGCGCAGGGCGCTTGAGTACGCGCAGCAATCACTGGGGGCCTTGCCGCCGCACACGAGAAAGACATCGTCCATCGCGACCTGAAACCGGAGAACCTGTTTGTCACCAAAGACGGGCGCGTCAAGATTCTCGACTTCGGCCTGGCGAAGCTGAAGCCGCCACAGGCGCCCGCCGTGGACACTGATGCGCCGATGCGGAAAAAGATCACCGATCCGGGCACGGTGATGGGGACGGTGGGTTATATGTCGCCGGAGCAGGTGCGCGGGCAAGAGACGGATCATCGGTCGGACATCTTCTCTTTCGGCGCGATCCTTTATGAGATGCTGAGCGGGCGGCGGGCCTTTCGCGGGGCTTCGGCCATCGAGGTGATGAACGCGATCCTGAAGGAAGAGCCGCCAGAGCTTGGCGAAACGAACACGAAGATCAGCCCGCAGATTGAAAAGCTCGTGCGGAGGTGTTTGGAGAAGCAGCCGGAGCGGCGGTTTTATTCCGCGCACGACCTCGGCTTTGCGCTCGAAGCGTTGTCTACTCCATCAGGCGCGCGACTGGAAACGCCGGGCGCCGACCCATCGCGGTTATTCGGACAGACGCGGTTGGCCTGGATCGTGGCCACGCTATTTATGCTCGTGGCGCTGGGAGCGATCTGGGCATACTTCACGCGACAGCCCATTGCCGATGCGCGGATGATGAAGTTTTCCATCCTGCCGCCGGAGAAATCGAGTTTTGGCCAGATCGCTGTGTCGCCGGATGGCCGTCATCTGGCCTTCACCGCGGCGACCGGCGGCCTGGTCCAACTCTGGGTGCGCCCGCTCGATTCAACCGAAGCCAAGGCGCTCGCCGGCACGCAAGGCGCGATGCTCCCCTTCTGGTCGCCCGACACTCGCTTCATCGGCTTCTTCGCCGACGGCCGGCTCAAGAAGATCGACGCCACAGGCGGGCCGGTCCAAACGCTCAGCGAGGCGCCGTTCCCTTTAGGCGGCGCCTGGAGCCGCGCCGGAGTGATTCTCTTTGCGCCGGCGCCATCGGCTGGGCTGTGGCTGATTTCTGCGACGGGCGGAGAAGTCACACGGGTGACAACCCTCGACATGCCACACCGGGAGGTTGCTCATGCCTACCCAACTTTTCTACCGGATGGCCGTCACTTCCTCTACAACATTGTGAGTGGGCAGAAGGAGACGCATGGGGACTACCTCGGCTCGCTCGACGAGACTCTCAAGCGGAGGCTGCTCGACCAGATCACGCTTATCAAGTATATGGCCGCAGTTCCCGGCGATACGGCCAGCGGCGCCGGCTGGCTGGTCTTCGGGCGCGATGGCGCTTTGCTCGCCCAGCCCTTTGACGCCCGCCGGCTCGATTTCACCGGCGACCCCTTCACGCTCTCAGACAAGGTCGGGAGTGATGTTGTTTCCCCAAATTGCTCCACATTTTCCATTTCTGACAACGGCGTGTTGGTATTTGACCCGAGCCTCAAGCGGGAGCGTCGCCAATACCGCTATGTGGATCGTCGCGGTCAGCCAACCAACTCGCTGGACGTGGCCGCAGGTCTTTTCCAGCATTGGTTCTCCCCTGACGAAAAGCGTTTTATTGCTGACCGCGTTGACCCCCGGACCTCCACCTCCGATCTCTGGCTGTGTGACCTATCAGTGGGCAATTCTCAACGCTTCACCTTCCATCCGGCGGATGAATTCAATCCCGTCTGGTCGCCGGACGGAAGCCGCGTCGTCTGGGCTTCGGATCGGGACACTACTGTGAAACTCTATCAGAAGGAAGTCAGTCTCGCCGGAGAGGAGAAGTTGTTGCTGAAATCGGATTACAACAACTTTCCCACAGACTGGTCGCGGGACGGGCGCTTCATCATTTATCAACAAGACGATCCGAAGACGAAATACGATGTGTGGGCCTTGGCGGCGTCTGGGAGTGGCGAGGTGAAACCATTCACCGTGGTACGGACGGGAGCCAATGAGATTGCGGGGACGCTCTCGCCCGACGGGCAGTGGCTGGTCTACGCTTCGGATGAGTCGGGCCAGTTTGAGATCTACGCGCAGGGCTTCCCCAGGGGCGGCGGCAAGCGGCAGGTCTCGACCGGTGGAGGCAATCATCCACGCTGGCGGCGGGATGGGCGGGAGTTGTTCTACTACGCGAGAGACGGGAAACTGATGGCGGCGCCGGTGAAAAGCGGCGAGAGCTTCGAGATGGGCGCGGTGGTCCCGCTCTTCGAGTTCCGCGCCGGAACTCTTCAGGGCTTTGCGCCCTATGCCGCGACGGCCGACGGGCGGCGGTTTCTGCTCAACGCAGTGGTGGAGACAGAGCCGAACGCGCGGCTGACGGTGGTGGTCAACTGGGCGGCGGGGTTGAAGCGGTAGCGTAGTTCGATCATCACTCGCGTCTCCCGTCGTTTACCCTGCCGACTCAATTTCCAACCAACAAACAATCAACAACCGACCAACAACCAATTGGGAAAAGCTATGGAAATCGAATCCGTCTTGACGCCCAACGCGCCACAACCGGCAGGCCATTACTCGCAAGCCATCGTCCACAACGGCCTGGTCTACGTCGCGGGCCAATTGCCGATTGACCCCGCAACCGGCGAGAAGAAGCTCGGTTCAATCGAAGAACAGACCGAGCAAACACTTTTGAACATCCGCGCGATCCTGCAAGCCGCCGGTAGCGATCTCGACCGCGTGCTCAAGATGACGGTCTACATCTCGGACATCAGCCTGTGGGGCAAAGTGAATGAGATTTACGCGCGAATGCTGGGCGACCACCGCCCGGCTCGCGCCGTCGTGCCGGTCAAAGATTTGCACTATGGCTTCCAGATCGAGATCGAAGCGATTGCGGCAGTCCGTGAGTGACAAGAATCGACATGGAAGAAACGACGCGTGAAGATTACGACAGCCCGTGGAAGGAGTTGATCGAACGCTTCTTCGAGCGGTTCATGGCCTTTTACTTTCCGCGCGCCCACAGGCTGATCGCGTGGGACAAAGGCTTCGAGTTCCTGGACAAGGAGTTGCAAAAGATCACGCGCGAGGCCGAACAGGGCCGCCGCACGGTGGACAAACTCGTCCGCGTCCGCCTGAAACGGGGCGGCGAGATGTGGGTGTTGATCCACATCGAAGTGCAGGGGCAGCGCGACCGCTGGTTCGCCAAACGGGTCTTCGTCTGCAACTGCCGCATCTTTGACCGATACGACCTGCCAGTGGCGAGCTTGGTGATCCTGAGCGATCCGCACGCCGGCTGGCGTCCGAGCGAATTCGGCTATTCGATCTTCGGCTCCGAGATGAAGCTGCGTTTCCCGGCGGTCAAGCTGCTGGCCTTCAAAAAGAATGAGGCGCGGCTGCGCCGCAGCGACAACCCGTTCGCCATCGTCACGTTGGCGCATCTGAAGGCGCTCGAAACGCGCCGGTCGCCGAACGCGCGGATGAAGGCCAAGTTGGAGTTGATCCGCCTGTTGCGCGAACGCAAAGAGATGCGCCAGGATGTGATAGATTTGCTGCGGTTCATTGATTGGGAATTACAGTTGCCGCAAAATATGGAACGAGAGTTGACAGAAATCATCGAAAAGGAGGATCAAGAAATGGGCAAGAGATACGTTACGAGTTGGGAGCGCATGGGGATTGAGCAGGGTGTGCTGAAAACGTTGCGCGCCAATATCACCGAAGTTCTCGAAATCCGCTTCGGCGCACTGCCCGGGGAGATTGCCGAAATCATCAACAGCATCAATGAATCAGAGATATTGCAGGAACTGCACCGCCAAGCTGTGCAATGCGAATCGCTTGACGCGTTCGTCGAACACCTACCGGCCACCGTCTGAAGATGATCAGCAATTGGAATCACGGCGCCGCCCCTCACAAAACGACCCCACTGATCATCAACGGCGATGATTTCGGTTATTCCGAAGCCGTCAACCGCGCGATCGTCCAAGCGCACCGCGAAGGCGTGTTGACCAGCGCGAGTCTGATGGTCAATGAACGAGCGGCGGATCAGGCGGTCGAGATGGCCAAGCAAAACCCGAATCTGGCGGTCGGGCTGCATCTGGTTTTGGTTTTGGGCCGCGCCGCATTGCCGCCTGCCGAAATCCCCCGCATCACTAATCCGCAAGGTCACTTCACGAACAGCCCTTTCCGCGCTGGAATTCAATACTATTTCGATCAGGCTGCGCGACGAGAGCTTCGCCGCGAGATGCGCGCGCAGTTCGAGCGATTCGTCGCTACCGGACTTCCCTTTTCGCACGTTGACGGGCACACACACTTGCACCAGCATCCGGTCGTCTTCGACGAGTTGATCAAGTTGTGCGAAGAGTTCGGCGTGCGGCGCGTGCGGGTGGTGAAGGGCGAGATGCGGTTGAGCTTAAAACTTGATCGAAAGAATCTACCAATCAAACTCCTGTGGGGAGCCGTCTTCAACCTGCTTGGCCGCTGGTGCGAGAAGAGGTTGCAGAGGCGCGGGTTCGCCCGGCCACAGAAGGTTTACGGACTGCTACAATCGGGCGATATGAACGAGGATTACCTGGTCGGTCTGCTTGAACGAATTGACGCGGCGAGCAGCGAGATTTACGCGCACCCATTGGCTTTCGACGCTGACGAAACCGCCAAGCGCGAAAACCCCGGCGGCGCGCTCGAACTGCAGGCGCTGACGAGTTCGCGCGTTCGCGCCGTGATTGAGAAAGCAGGATTCAGGCTGGCGACTTACCACACGCTTTTATGAAAACTTTCATCGCATTGTTCATCGCCATCTGCGCGCAGACGCTCGGCGATGTGTTTCTGACCAAAGGCATGAAATCCATCGGCGAGGTCAACACGCTCGACCCGGCGGAGCTATTCCACATCGGCGCGCAGGTTTTCACAAACCCTTACGTCTGGCTCGGCATTTTCCTTCTGAGCATCTTCTTCGGACTGTATCTGGTCGCGCTGTCGTGGGCCGATTTGAGTTTTGTCTTGCCGATGACGGCGTTCGGATACACGCTGAACGCGCTGATGTCCTGGCGCCTGCTCGGCGAACACGTCTCGCTGACTCGATGGATCGGCACAACCATCATCTGCGTCGGCGTGGCCGTCGTCTCTCGAACCGAACAGCGAACGACCAAGCCGGGATCAGGAGTAGAAGTTAGATGAAAACTTTCCTGCTCCTGTGCAGCCTGATCGCGTGCAGTTCGCTCGGCGAGGTCCTTTCGGCCAAGGGCATGCAGAAGGTCGGCGATGTTTCGTTCCGTCCGAAGGCCTTGCTGAAATCCCTGGGCCGGATGTTCCGCAATCTATACCTGATCGCCGGAGTCTTTTGCCTGGCGCTTTCGTTCTTCTCGTTCATCAGCCTGCTCAGTTACGCCGACTTGAGCTTCGTCGTGCCGCTGACCGCCGTCGGTTACATCACCAACACGATTGGCGCGCGGTTCCTGTTGAAAGAGCGAATCTCGAAGGAGCGCTGGATCGGGACGCTGCTCGTAACGTTCGGAGTCACGCTCATCTCGTTGGACAGTCACGTCGAATCGTTTTTCAGAAACCGCTCAATCGAATGGCTGCATCATCTCTATTGGGTACTCGCTCCCGACGAGTTGATCAGCCAAACGCAATCGGCAGTCGCGTTTTGGATGTTGTTCGCGTTGCGCGCGGCGCTGCTCATCTGTGTGATCGCCGCGATCATTTACTACCTGACCGCGACTGTGGCTGGTCTGCTCTGGTTCGCCGACCGGAGCAAGCAGCGCGCGCCCGGACTGGGTTTCACCCCTTCAGTCACAATCTTCAAACCCGTTCGCGGCGCTGACGCCGAAGCTTATGAAAACTTCGCCAGTTTCTGTCGCCAGGATTATCCCCAGTACCAGATCATCTTCGGCGCGCGCGAAGAGAACGACCCGGTCGTGCCGATCATCCGCAAACTGATCGAGGACTTCCCCGAACGCAACATCGAACTCGTCATTTCGCGCAATGAGATCGGCTACAACCCGAAGGTCTCAAACCTGCAAAATATGTACGCGAAAGCGAAGCACGACATTTTGTTGATCGCCGACAGCGACATTCGGGTCGAACCGGATTACCTGCGCCGCGTCGTCGCGCCGATGCGACAATCACATATCGGGATGGTGACTTGTCTATATCGCGGGACGACCCCAACGACGCTGGCTGGATTGCTTGAAAACATGGGCATCACCTCAACCTTCGGCCCCGAAGTTTGTTCGGCGCGCGCTCTCGAAGGCATCGCGTTCGCGCTCGGCTCGACCATCGTGATGCGGCGCGAACTGCTCGAACGCATCGGCGGCTTCCCCGCTGTGGCTAGTTACCTGGCTGATGATTTCCTGCTTGGCAATCTCACAGCTAAATCGGGTTACGAAGTCGCGCTGTCGGATTGCGTGGTCGAACACGTTACGGGGCCTGACACTATGGGCGCGATGCTGAAACACCAACTGCGCTGGGGGCGTTCGACGCGCATCTCGCGGCCCTGGGGTTATCGCGGATTGATTCTGACTTACGGCACGGTGACTTCGCTCGCGGCTTTGTTCGCCTGGAACTTTTCGGGCTTCGCGCTCTGGTTGTTCGCCGCGACGACGCTGATTCGTCTTTTGCCAGCTTTTGTCGTCGGCGTTTGGGGGTTGAGAGATTACGCGCTGGCGCGATCTTTCTGGCTTGTGCCGATTCGCGATCTGATCACATTCGGCGTCTGGGTTGTGAGTTTTGCCGGAGACGAGGTTGAATGGCGCGGGATGAAGTTTCGCGTGCAGCCGGGCGGGAAGCTTGCGCCGTCAAGCAGGCGTGATGAAGGCCAGTCAATGATGTAAAATTGCGCTGTCGCTCGAAATGGTATCCAACAAAACCCCATAAAACCGGGAGAAAGACGCTTAGAATGAAAAATAAGTTTCTGCTTTGCTCTTCATTGATTTTTTGCCTGATCGTTTCGTCTTGCAATTCCAAACCTGAAGCTCCACGAGCCTCGAATGCAGCCCAACGTTACGAGCTTAAAGGCAAAGTCGTTTCCGCCGACAAAGCCAATCACAAAGTCACCATCGCGCACGAAGCGATTCCGGGTTACATGGACGCGATGACCATGCCCTTCACGTTGCTCGGCGATCACTACTACGAAGAATTGACGCCGGGCGCGCAGATTCTGGCCACGCTCGTCGTTGACCAGGGGCGGTCGTGGCTTGAAGACCCGGTCATCTCCAGAGTCGTTGACCCAAATCTCATCAACAAAACCGAAGAGAGCGGCGTCGAACCGGCGGCCGGCGCTGAGACGCCCGACTTCACACTCGTCAATCAGGACGGACGAAAGATCAATTTCAAACAGTATCGCGGCAAGGCATTGCTCCTGACCTTCATCTACACGCGCTGCCCGCTGCCCGATTACTGCCCGTTGATGACCCAGAACTTCGCCGCGATCAATCGGGAGTTGCAGCAAGAGCAGGCGCTGCGCGACAAAACTCATCTGCTCAGCGTCAGCGTTGACCCCGAATACGACAAACCGAAAGTGCTGCGCGAATACGGCGCCAGATACATCGGCTCGGACAAAGATGGTTTCAAGCGTTGGGAATTCGCTGTGGGGAGCGCCGAGCAGATCAAAAACGTCGCGCAGTTCTTCGGGTTGAATTACTGGCCGGAGAAAGACCAGATCATTCACGGTCTGCGCACCGCGCTCATTGGGCCGGACGGCAAGGTAGTTAAAATCTATCGGGGCAACGAGTGGAGGCCGGAAGAAGTGTTGAGAGATTTGAAGAAGATAGAATTGGGCTGATCGGCTCACGCCCAGAATTCGTCTGTCTTGTAAAGGTCCCAGACGAATTCCCAGAACTCAACGATCTTTCCGCCCTCGATGCGCATCCTCAAACAGTTGTGATTGTTCAATTCGCGCCCGTCACGTTCCCCGATGGCGCGAAAGATCGCCACGGCGTTTTCGTCGTTGGCCAGCACGTCAATCAAGTCAGCCGTGAAATAGCCGCCGGTCAACGCCGCGGGTTTGGCCAGGAAGGCGAAGATGGCTTCGCGGCCTTGGTGATCGCCCGCCAACTGCCCCTGGCGTCCGGGAAAATGCCAGACGGCGTCTTCGGCCATCGCGGCGTAGATCGTCACCGCATCGCCTCGCTGAAAGGCGTCGAAAAGATTGCGAACCAGATATTCATTCGGATGTCCAACCATTTTTTCCATTATCCTTTCCATAGATTTTTTAGGACAAACCAGACATTGGCGGGGCGTTCGGCCAGCCGGCGCATGAAGTACGGATACCAATATTCGCCATAGGGCACGTAGGCTCGCACCCGGTATCCTTCGCCGGCCAGCTTCAACATCAAATCGCGCCGCACACCATACAACATCTGAAATTCAAAATCATCCTTCGAGATTCCCTCGCGCGCGGCGAAATCCTTCGTCGCGGCAACCATCCTCTCGTCGTGCGTGGCGATGCCGTGATAGATGCCGCTCTTGAGCAATTTCTGCATCAGCTTGATGAAATTCGCGTCAACCTCGCTCTTTTCAGGGAAGGCGACGGTCTCCGGCTCTTTGTACGCGCCTTTGCACAGACGCACGCGCGCGCCCATCGCCAGGATTTCATTCAGGTCTGCTTCGGTTCGGTAAAGATAAGCCTGTAAGACGATGCCGACGTTGCCGAATTCTTTGAACAAAGTCTTGAAGATGCGCAACGTGGCGTCGGTCTTCGGAGAATCCTCCATATCAATCCGCACGAAGTTATCGTGGCGTTTGGCCGCTTCGACAATCCGCCGCGTATTTCGCAGGCAATAGCCTTCATCAATGTCCAATCCCAACTGCGTCAATTTCACCGAAACGTTTGAGTCAACGCCCGTGGCCTCGATGCGTTCGAGCACGTGCAGATATTCGCGCACGTCAGATTCAGCTTCGGCTTCGGACGTAGTGCTCTCGCCCAGATGGTCGAACGACGCCGTGATGCCGGCCCGGTTGAGTTCCCGAATGGCTATGATCGCATCGTCAATGTTTTCGCCAGCGATGAACCGGCGCGTGACCTGTTTGAAGCCGGGAAGGATGGTGAAGAAGCTTTTCAGCTCATGCCGTTGTGAGAGATAAAGCAGGGCAGCTCTGGAAATCATATTAACTCCGTTTCAATCAATCAGTCGTTTTTTGCCGGTGTTCAATTTCACCCAAACTTTACCATATCAACCGCGAAGGCCGGCAACCGCCAGTTTGCCAGCCGCGATCAGGCAATCAGTCAAGCCAACTGACAAAGTCCGAAATCCGATGTTATGATCAGCAGCGTAAAATGATGCGCGAGAGATGATATGCTGACTTTGCTAATAATTGCGCTGACGCTTTACCTGCTCGGCGCGTTTTACGCCATCTACGTTTTCTCCACCAAATCCACGCGCCCTGCCCGTGAATTGATCTTAATTGTGGGATTGGGCTTCGCCGCTCACACAGCGGCTGCGGCGGTGGCGTGGCGCGACTACGGGCACTTCCCCGTGGTCAACCCGAAAGAGGTCTGCTCGTTCATCGGATGGGCAATTGCCGGTTATTACCTGGCAATGAGCCGCCGTTACCACGCTCGCGCGTTGCCCGCATTCCTCCTGCCCCTGATCTACCTCTTCACGCTCGTTTCGCTGTTGATGCCAACGCCGGCCGATCCATTGCCGCGAATGTTGGAAAGCGCCATCTCGACCAGCGCGTTGACCCAGGTCATCTTCCCAGTCCATGTCACGCTGGTCATCTTCTCTTACGCGGCTTTCGTCGTGACTACGGTTTGCGGTGTGATGTACCTGATTCAGGAGCGCGAGTTGAAAGCCAAACATTTCGGCGCGGCTTTCCAACGGCTGCCCGCGCTGAACACCTGCGACGAGATCGGCCATCGCTCCGCGACCATCGGCTTCGTGCTGCTGACGCTGGGAGTTGTCACTGGGATTTTCTGGAACAACCAGCGCGACGGGCGTTTCTGGCACAACGATCCGAAGGAGGTGATGGCGATTATCACTTGGTTCGTTTACCTGTTTATGATGCATTACCGGTTGACCGCCGGATGGCGCGGACGGCGCGTGGCATGGCTGTCAATCGCAGGTTTCGTAATTGTGATGCTGACCTGGCTGGGCGCGCGCGCGCTGGGCGGCTATCACATCTTTGGTTGATTGCGGATTGCGGATTGCGGATTGCGGATTGAAAAGCAGCAAAAAGTTTTTCAATCCCGGTTCCGCAACCCTCAATCCTCAATCCTCAATCCTCAATCGTATGGGTATTGTTTTAGTCGGAGCCAACCACAGGACTGCGCCGGTCGAAGTGCGAGAGCGGCTGGCATTCGCCGAGTCCAGGATCGTGGAGGCGCTCGATCAACTGGTTGATCGGGAAATGATCAGCGAAGGCATGATCGTTTCGACCTGCAACCGCGTTGAAGTAATCGCCGCGACCCCGAACGGCGCCGAACAATCCGAAACCGCCATCTCCCATCTTTACGGATTCCTTCATCGCTTTCACGATTGCGATCAATCGTCGCTCCACAAACATTGTTATCACCTGGCGGATTCAGCCGCGATCAAACACATCTTCCGCGTCACGTCATCGCTCGATTCGATGGTGGTCGGCGAGCCGCAGATCACCGGGCAAATCAAAGAAGCTTTCCAGCGCGCGCAGGAAGCCGCCGCCGTCGGCCACACTCTCACGCGGTTGATGAACCGCGCTTTCGCCGTAGCCAAACGCGTCCGCAACGAAACCGGCATCGGATCGAACGCGGTCTCGATCAGCTTCGTCGCCGTCGAGCTGGCGCGAAAAGTTTTCGAGGATTTGAACGGGATGACCGTGATGTTGGTTGGCGCGGGCGAGATGGCCGAACTGGCG
>Ga0187893_10008843_pt1 | contig 15734 bp, 11 predicted proteins | sample MA1701074metaG_FD_139574 | JGI IMG/M metagenome (GOLD analysis project Ga0187893, IMG submission 139574) | White microbial mat communities from a basaltic lava cave in the Kipuka Kanohina Cave System on the Island of Hawaii, USA - MA170107-4 metaG ... | reverse complement strand
TCGCTTCGCTCGTGCAGTACGGGGACCCGAAAGCGCGCCGTCGACGAGCGTTTCGATGGGATGTCGCTCCGGTGCGTCGGCCACGGCGACCACACCACGAGCGAGCCCGACGCCAACACAGGCGTCCAACGCTCGAGCTTCGACACGCTTGATCTGGATCCCGGTGCGCGCCGCCAAAGCTTCGAGTGTCGGCAACGATCGTGACGCTGCCACGAGTACCCTCCTGACGCGTCGTGGCGCAAAATGCAGCAACTCGGTGACCGCGCGCTCGCCGGGGACCAGGTAATCCGCAGGCCCAATCCCGACGTCGGCACGCTGGCGCGCGTCGTCATCCCGAGGGACCAACGGACGTGATCGGCCGCGCGACAAAGCCACCGTCTTTTACCTCGGCGAGCACCGGCTCGCCTACCAGACCGGCTTTTGCCCCCAGCACTGCACGTTCCATGGCAGCGAACACGAGCAGTGCGTGATCGCTCGGTGGGCGTCCCTCCACCCGCATGAATGCCTCCACGAACGCTCGATCTGCACGACTGGCCGGGAGCTTGGTCGGCGCAGCGATGGTTCCTTCCAAAACGGCACTGCGTAGGATGTCGGGGGTGGCGTCCTCAGCGGTGGTCAGTACGACAACCCGTGTCGCTCCTGCACGCGTGGAAGAACCGAGCCCCTCTCTTGCGAGCTGTCGCAGCATCAGCTCGAGCCGCGTCAACCTGTCGGGGACCAGCAGCGCCGCGCCGGCATGCAACTTGGGCACAATCGGTGCGAGGATCGAAGCGAAACTGGTGGTTTCGGGCGCGTAGTCGACGATCTCGAGCGGTATACCAGCGGCTCGACCGGCATTTTGCGCTGCCTGTCGGGCTCGTCGACCGTACGCATTGTTTGGTGCAAGCACCAAAACTCGCTTTGCCAGCTGGGCTTCCCGCGTGCGGATCAGTGCGCCCACGCGGTCATCGAGCGACGCCGCCACGCCGGGAAGCGATGCCATCGATTCCCCGGGCAACACGACAGGGCGGCCATGAGCCAGCGCCGAGACGGCGCTCACGTTCGCAGCACCGACCGGGCCGACGATCACCTCGGCACCGGTAGCGAGCAATGCCTCCAAACCGGCACGTGTGCGCTCTGGCGTGGAGCCACTGTCTCGCCACACCAGCTCGAGCGCGCGCCCACTTTTCTCGCGCAACACGGTCACGGCAACACTTGCAGCAGCCAAATGAACGTCCGCGAGCGCAGCGAGGGGACCGGAGCGGGGTAACAGCAATCCCACGCGCATCGGAGCACCAACACAACGACGGATCCAGGCCGGCATGTCGGGCTCCACCACCCCCGACGTACGTGCGTGCAGACACGCGGTCGTGCGAGGCGTGCCAGCCCGTGGTGCAAGACGCCGGAGCGTCTCGACATCGAGCCGCCCCATGAGTACATGCACGCGATCTTCAGCGTAGATCGCGTCCGCACTGCCCTCCACCACCAACTCGCGCCAGCGCATGAAGGCGAGCAGCGCTTGCTCGATGTCACCGGAACGATCGAACACCACGGCCTTCGCTGCCCATGCCTCCACATCAGCCAGTGCCTGCTCGCGTCGCGCGGTGTCGATGGCTCGCAGAGCATCCCCTGCAGGCGATCCCCCCCGCGCAAGGGCTAGCGCGTCAAGCGCTGTAAGCTGAGAACGGATCTGCGCAGCCTCCCTCCCCGACAATGTCGACAATTCCCGATCGGTCAATGCGTTTTGAGCAAGGTGGCGTGCCGTACGATCGTCACCAGCGACATAGGCGTTTTCGGCCTTCACGTGCAGCACGGCAAGGCGAAGCAGCGCAGGCGGCCTTTTGGCGAGCAGCTCGTCGGCGGCGATGAACACCGAAGCTCCTCCGGGATCCTGTTCCATGGCGCGCGCCACGGCCTCCCATTCGTCTCGCAGTGCCGGTGCAATGGCATCCGAGCGAATGGGCGACATCGTCGGTCCGACAGCGTGACTGCGCGTGCTCCGGCAGCTCGCCGCCATCGAAGAGAACACGAGTGCGAGCAGCGAGATGCCCCCTGCCAGGCCACGGATCCGTGTTCGCATGACCGAACGATAGCGTCCTGGCGACACCAACCCAAAATGCGCAATCCGCACGAGATCTGCGGCGCGCTCCTCCACGCATGCTATATCCTCGGCGGTGCCGTACGACAGGGATGAGCTCGAAGACGACGGATTCGGCGAAACCAGCCGCTATGCCGCCCACCTCGATCGAGGCTGGTCTTTGCTGGAGAAAAGTGAGCTTTCAGCCGCTCGAGCCTCGGCAGAGCAAGCTCGGGAGCTCCGGCCAGAAGCACCCGACGCTTCCGTGCTGCTCGGCGCCATCGCCCTCGCCGAGGGCGATGCCGAAGAAAGCCTGCGTTGTTACGATGTCGCCATCGAGCTCGACCCGGACTACCTCGAGCCCTACGCTGCGGCGGCTCAGGTGTGCCTGTTCGATCTAGGCGACGCATTGCGAGCCCTTCAGTATTGCGAAGATGCGCTCGAGCTCGATTCGCTCGAGTCGCTCGACGCGTTGGACCTCGAGCTCTTGGCTGCGGAGGCAGAATCCCAACTGGGAAAACACCAGGCCGTGCACAAACGACTGTCCAACATGGACGAGCTCGACGAGCTCACACGGATGCTCGATCCCGAAGGTGTTCCTGCGGATGCTTCCAACACGAGCGAGTCGATCGGGGATGCGCAAGTCGCGCACGACACCGAGCTCGCCCACGACGCGGAAACGATGGATGCGGAGGAGGATCAACCGGACGAGGAAGATGCCGCCGAACAACTCCAACGTGGCTTGCACTTGTCGCTTCGACTCGCCCGGCTTTGGCTCGACTTCGGCATGGCAAGCTCGGCGCTCGAGCTCCTGCGCACGGTCGTCCGACGTTTCGCCAACGAAGCCGATGCCTGGTACCTCCTGACGGAGGCGGAAAACCACGGCGGTGATGCTCGTTCCGCATGCCACGCGGCGCTTCGCACCTACCGTCTCGACGCCCAGATGAGAATCCCCAAGTGGGCTCCTACACCGGCGTTGTTGCACCGCAGGGTGGTGCAGATCTTGAATGAATGTTCCGATCCCACCCTGCATGCATTGGTCGAGCGTCGGGCCGGCCTCGTCGTGCTGATCCACGACTCTCCTTCGCTCGAGCTCGTGCTCGAAGGCGTGGATCCACGCATTCCCGCGCTTTCGCTGGCCGTGCGCCCAGCCCATGACGAAAGCAGCTCGGACGAGGACAACCAACCATCGCTCACTGGCATCGCGATCTACCGCCGCAATCTACTTCGCGTCGTCCGCGACGAAGAACAATTCGACGAAGAGCTTCGCTACGCCGTGCTCGACGAGCTTGCCGCATTCCATCAACTCGATTCGGAACGTCGACGGCGTCTCCAGCTAGCCCCCATCGATCCACCCCAACCGACCCAAAAAACACGCGGGTCGGCCTACCCGCGTGGCGAACACGTCGAGGCCATCGCCACACAAGAGGAAACAAGCGCCGAAACCGGCAGCGCCCGCCGAGCAAAGCGACGTCGCAAACCGATGCTGAGCTGAATTCGCGCGGACCTGAGCCACGGGCTCGCGTTGATATCTTGCCGTGGGTTCTCACACCAACCGTGCAGCACCGGGCCCGAATAGTTTCTCCAAACTGAATAGGAGGTTCTCGTCGGCGGTGACGCCAAACTTGTCGCCGAATACCACCGTGCTGACGAAGCGATCGTCGACGGTGACCCGTAGCTCCATCGTACACGGTCCAGCGTTACTGGCGACGATTCCCTTGAGCGTCAAAATGCGAGCTTCGGTGAGCTCGACTGCCGGAATGGAGAGCAGCACGGTGCTGGTTCGTTCTGCACGAACACGGGCAACCTCACGCACAGCTTCCACGATGAGCTTGAAACGCGCGGCCTCGCCGCTTTCGTCGCTATCGACCTCGAGCCTGCCTGTCACCAGTACCGGCTCGTCCCCTATCCGCTCGAGCAAGTCTCCGAGCGACAGTTGTGTGTCCTCCTCGACGCGTGCATAAACCTTGGGAAATACGATGGATTCGATGCGCCCAAACTGATCCTCGAGTTGAAAGATACCCATCGGACCGCGTCCGCTCTTGGTCTGGACCTCGCGCAGCTCGCAGATCATACCGCCGAGGATTACTTCACTGCCTTGCTGCTCCTTGCGTAGCTCTCCGATGCGGGTCGTCGCAAAACGATCGACATCGTGCTGCAGACGATCGAGCGGATGTCCGGTGAGATAAAAGCCGAGAGCTTCGCGTTCGGCCAGCAGGCGCTGCTTGGCAGTCCATGGCTCTACTGTCGGATAGCGCTCCACGTACACGGCTTCGTCGCCGCCCATGGCATCGAACAAGCCACGCTGTCCACTGTACCGATCGCGTTGTGCCGCTTGCCCTTGCTCGGTGGCTTCTTCGAGGGCCGTGAGCAAGGTCCCACGATCACGGTGCGACCCGATGCCGTCGAACGCGCCAGAGCTGATTAGTCCCTCGAGGGCACGCTTGTTCACACGCTTCAGATCCACGCGTCGACAGAACTCGAACAAGCTCGAGAACGGTCCCCGGTCCGCGCGTGCATCGAGAATCGCATCCACGGCTGCGCTGCCGACATTGCGCACGGCCCCCATCCCAAACCGGATCAGCTCTTCGTGACGATCGGAGCCTTCTTGCACGGGTCGACGTACCACCGAAAAGTCCCGGCTCGATTCGTTGACATCCGGAGTGATCACTTTGATCCCCATCGCACGCGCTTCGGCAATGAACTTGACGACGTTCTCGTTCTTGTCTTTGTCGCAGGTCATGAGCGCGGCCATGAACGCCACCGGATAGTGGTGCTTGAGCCACGCAGTCTGATAAGTGATGAGACCATACGCGGCTGAATGCGACTTGTTGAACCCATAGCCGGCGAATTTATCGATGAGATCGAAAATTTCATTGGCATGTTTGTCGGCGATATCGCGTTGCTGGCAACCGCTAACGAAACTCGCACGCTGCTGATCCATCTCCGACTGTTTTTTCTTGCCCATCGCACGTCGCATGAGGTCGGCAGCACCTAGGCTGAACCCCGCCAGCCGTTGTGCGGCCTGCATCACCTGCTCCTGGTACACGAACACGCCATAGGTTTCGGCGAGCACGTCATCGAGCAGCGCATGGGGATACACGATAGCTCGACGACCGTGCTTGCACTCGATGAACTGATCGACCATGCCACCTTCGAGCGGACCCGGTCGATAGAGTGCCACTGCAGCGATGATGTCCCCGAAACAATCGGGGCGCAGACGTTTGAGAAGGTCGCGAAATCCGCTCGATTCAAGCTGGAACACGCCTGTGGTGTCGCCCCGCGAAACCATCTCGTACACGCCGGAATCATCCATTCCAATGGCCATGATGTCGACGTGCTGCTCGGGTGGGCGCGCTGCATTGATCAGCCTCACCGCCGTATCGATCACGGTCAGTGTCTTGAGACCGAGAAAATCGAATTTGACGAGCCCAGCGAGCTCGACGTCTGTCATCGTGTATTGCGTGACGATTTTGCCGTCGGCCTTGAAACACGGAACGTGCTCCCACAAGGCCCGGTTGCTGATGACGATACCAGCAGCATGCATGCCAGCATGGCGGTTCAGTCCTTCGAGCGAGGCCCCAATGCGCAACACGTCGGCAGCCTTTGGATCGTTTGCGGCGCGATCACGCAGCTTTCCGGACGCCTCGGCCACCGCGAGCACCTCACCCAGCTTGCCCGCGGCGTCGGGATTTTTCTCGAGCTCGTGACGCAGCGACTTGGGATCGGTGAGTGCCCGCGACAACGTCACTTTGGGCCCTTCCGGAACCAGCTTGGCCAACTCACTTGCCTCCGCGACTGAACGGCCGAGCACACGACATACGTCACGCACGAGACCGCGCGCTTTCAGGCTGTGAAACGTCGCTATCTGTCCTACATGATCGGCTCCGTACACGTCCGTCACGTAGCGAATGACTTCTTCACGCCTATCCATGCAAAAGTCGATGTCGAAATCCGGCATGCTGACGCGTTCGGGATTCAAAAATCGCTCGAACAGCAGGTTGTACACGATGGGATCGATGTCGGTGATACGCAGCGCATACGCAACCAGGCTTCCGGCTCCCGAGCCACGCCCGGGTCCCACGGGTATGGCGTTCTCCTTGGCGTGCTTGATGAAGTCCCACACGATCAGGAAATATCCCGGAAACTTCATGTCGATGATGATGCAAAGCTCGTGCTCGAGACGCTCGCGATACCCATGCTCGTCGGGTCGCAGTCCTCGTGCACGCATCTCGCCCAGACGTTGCTCGAGCCCACGCCTGGCGATGCTCCTCAGGTAGCCAGGAAGGTCGTCTTCGACACCGCGTGGCAGCCGAAAATCGGGCAGCTCGGGTTTCCCGAGCTCGAGCTCCACGTTGCACATTTGCGCGATTCGACAGGTATTTTCCAAGGCCTCCGGGTAACGCTGGAAGTACGGCTGCATTTCTTCGGGTCGCTTGAGGTAGAACTCGGAGCACGAATGCTTCATGCGTTTGGGGTCGTCGAGCGTACGCCCCTGCCCCATGCACATCAGCACTTCGTGAGCCTCCGCCTCGCTGCGGTCGACGTAGTGACAGTCGTTGGTGGCGGCGATCGGAACGCCGCAGTCGCGGCTGAGTTGTGCCAGCGCCTCGTTGACGCGCTCCTGCGTATCCAGACCGTTCGGCTGCAACTCCAAGAAATATTTACCCGGTGCGAAGATCGATTTGTACTCGCTCACGGTGTCGCGAGCTCGGTCCATCTCGCCGTTCAAGACCAGGCGAGAAATGTGACCACTGACGCATGCCGACAAACCAATGAGTCCCTCGGCATGCTTTCGCAAGATGTCTCTATCGATACGGGGACTGTAGTAGAAGCCATCCAGATGCCCAAAGCTGACGAGCTTTTGCAGGTTCTGAAAACCGACGGTGCTTTCGGCCAGCAAGACGAGATGATAGTTCTTGCGATCGACTTTCGTCCGCATGGGGCCATCGGAGATGTATGCCTCACAGCCGAAGATCGGCTTGATCCCATGCTTCTTGGCCTCGCCATAGAACTGCAGCGCACCAAACATGTTGCCATGGTCGGTAACGGCAACCGCCTTCATGCCGCGGTCGCGTACCGCGGCGCACAGATCCTGCGTTCGAATCGCACCATCCAGTAAGCTGTACTGGCTGTGAAGGTGCAAATGGGCGAAGTCGGATACGCCCGCCAGATCTCCGCTCGCATCGCTGGACATCGCGATCCGGAAAATACCCTACTGCACGGCGTTCACGACAGGACCGCAACGCCGTCCAGAAAGGTTCTGGGTGGTTCGCACGCAATCGGGCCCGGCGCGATCTCCCGCACATCCGATACCCAGTGTCCCTCGCGCTCACGACGCGCCGATCGGCTGCCACGAGGTGGCCGCGCCCAAACCCCGCTGTCCCATGCGAACAACTGGCGTTGCGTGTTAGCCTCCGCCGCGTTCTCGCGCCCGGACCCGCCGCGCGAGCCAGCTGGAACCATCATGCAACGTACGCTCGCTCTCATCAAGCCGGACGCTTATGCCGCTGGTCGTCAGGACGCGATCCTCGAGCGCATCCACGACTCCGGCCTACGTCCCGTCGCCACCAAGAAGGTTCATCTCACACGCGCTCAGGCCGAAATCTTCTATCACGTGCACGTGGAGCGAAGTTTTTTTGCTGACCTCGTCACGTTCATGAGCGAAGGTCCCGTGTTGGCCATGGTGCTCGAAGGTGACAACGCGATCGCCCGTTGGCGTGACCTGATGGGTCCGACCGATGCGAAGAAAGCATCACCCGGCACGATCAGAGGCGATTTTGGTACCAACGTCGAACGCAACGCGACGCATGGCTCCGATGGAGTCGCCACGGCAGCATTCGAGGTCGGATTTTTCTTCAGCGGGCTCGAGCTCGCGGGATTGTGAGCGTCGGTGGCGACGGACCTCGTAGCGATCCGTCCGCCAAAATACGGGCTGCCGCAGCCGGATGCCCCGGTCCTGACCGATCTCCCACGAACTGAGCTGTCGGCATGGATCGACACCACGTTGGGTGGACCACGCTACCGGGTAGATCAGTTGTTCACGTGGTTGCATCGCCGACGAGCACGTGGGTTTGCCGATATGAGCGATCTTCCGGTTGCCTTCCGCAACGAGCTGCAACGCCTTACCTCGCTGGCCCCACTGCAAGTCGATGGCGTGCAACAGGCCCGCGACGGAACGCGCAAACTTCGCCTCGTTACCAATGACGGTCATGCCATCGAAAGTGTGCTGATTCCCCATGAACGTCGTGGTCTCACGTTGTGCATGAGCTCGCAGGTCGGTTGCAGCCTGACCTGCCGTTTCTGCGCCACGGCGAGTCTTGGGTTCGTGCGCAACCTTGCGACCTGGGAGATCGTCGATCAGCTATACCGCGCCCAGGATCTGCTGGGGGCCGAAGCCCAAGCCCAGGGCTTACAGTGGCCCCAGCGTATTACCAATCTCGTATTCATGGGCATGGGTGAGCCGCTTCACAACTACAATCAACTCGCGCGGGCCATCTCCATCGCGACCGACCCTCGCGGTGCCGCGATCGCCGGGCGACGCATCACCGTGTCCACGTCGGGATTCGTGCCCGGCATCGAGCGATTCGCGCGAGAAGGCCTCGGTAGCTCCGTCGGCCTTGCGGTGAGCCTCAACGCCACGACCGACGAAACGCGATCGGAGATCATGCCCATCAACACCCGCTGGGACATCGAGGCGCTCCTGTGTGCCGTTCGCCAGGTACGCGACACCCGGCGGCGCGTTACGTTCGAGTACGTGTTGTTGCGTGACGTCAACGATACACAACAGGACCCCGTTCGGCTCGCCAATTTGATCGGTGAGTTACGTTGTCACGTGAACGTCATCCCATTCAATCCGCACCCGCATGCGCCATACCTTCGTCCCACCGAACAAAGCGTAGAGAGTTTCGTCAACTCGTGCCGACGGCTCGGTCTGCTGGTTTACGTCCGGCGTCCGCGTGGCGACGACATCGCGGCCGCTTGCGGGCAGCTTGCACTCGACGCGAGGTCGAGCGCTGCATGAAGCTCACGTCGCTGGTGGCCTGTTTTGTCGCGTGGGTCCAGGCAGCCGATGTTCAACAGCCGACTGTGCAAGCCGCTCCTGCCTCGCCTGCCGGCGAACACCTGATCATGGCCGGTGTGCTCGAGCGCCTCGCTGCAGCGGAACGCCTGGCCGACGAGGATCCTCATCAGGGAGCACCCGAATTGGCGACGGCGCTGGCAGAGCTCGCACTCCATGCCGATGCACTGGCAACCGACTCACAGCTGCAGGAGCAGCGACTCATCGGGCAGCTCACGTTGGCGCGTGCTCTGCTGGCCATCGAAGACCTCGCAGGCGCACAGCAGGTCATCGACGAGGTGGTACGGACCGCTCGCGGTGAAGCCATTCCTGCCAACAGCTTCGGTCCCCGTATCGGAGCGTTGTACGAACAACGCTCACGCGAGCTGTCGTTTGGGCAGCGAGCTGGTCTAGACATACGCTGCGCCGTGCCCTGTCGCGTTTACATCAACGAACGCAGCGCCGATAGCCACGAAGTATCGCTTCCTCCGGGAGCATACCGTGTTCATGTCGAACCGGTGGATCCGCGGACAGCCACGCCGTGGCGCACGGGCGTGTACGTGCGCGACCACGTCGTACAGCTTCGCTATCCCCAGTTCACGGACACGCCGCTCAAACCCCCTGCTCGGCCGAGTCCTTCGACGACTGTCGACATGCCGCGACGCCGCATGCTTCCGCGTTGGCTGGAGATCGCGGGTGTATCCGTCGGTGCCGCATCCGTCGGTGTAGGGGCCGGGCTGTGGGCCATTGATTACACATGCAAGGGACCAGAATCGCCGCTGTGCCGCGAGCTGTGGGACACCGATGTTGTCGGCGCGACGTTGGTGTCCGCAGGTGTGGCATTGCTCGTATCGGCCGTCACGACGCTCGCCGTCGACGAGGTCGCGAGCAAGCGTGACCGCACCAAGCGTGACCGCACCAAGCGTGGCACTCAGCGGGGAATCACACTGACGAGGCCGTAACCAGTCATGTCACTGTACGTGTAAGGCAGCACCAAACCGTCGACGATCGTATAGCTCTGATCCACCGGATCGATCTTGAACGCTTGTTCGCCGAACCGCATCGTCCCCGCGACGTACCCGGTGTCCACCAGCCAAACGTAGCCGTCCACGTCGATGCTGATACCGGCAGAATGGGCGAGCTCTGGGAACGTCGCCGTACCGAAAAACGTGAACTCCATGGGATCCACCGTGGTGTCGACGCGAAGCAGCCCGGGATTGGCTGCATCACCGGGGAACTCCGTGATCGTCGCGATCCACAACATGCCATCACCGTCTTGCATCAGTCCGCGCAGGATGTTCTCGTCGGATACCCAAGCGTCATTCAGACCCATGAAATAGGCGTCGAGCTCGGGCTCCAAATCGACCCACATGTTCATATCCGGCTGGTAGTACGACAGCATATTGCTCTCCCCTGCCAGCCACACGCGGCCTGCGCTGTCTACGGTGATGCCGTAGTCGTTGTCGTTCACCTTGGTGATGGGTGTGATCGCCAGCGGATCGCCGATGCTCGCGGGATAGTCGACTTTGTAGAGACGCTGCGTGCCATCGCGATCGAAAAACCAGAAATTGTTGTCGCCATCGACGGCACCGCCGTACGGACCGTATTCCGGACAATCACAGTCCGCAATCTCTCCTTGGTTCAGGATGGTGCCGACCTCGCCATCAATCAGGTAGACCACGGCCTTTCCGGAAGCATCCTCGTGCGGGAACGCGACCCACACCTTCGCTGGAGAAAACGAACAATCCGCGATTCGTTCACTCGCTGTCCAAGCGACGGCTCGAGGTCCACGGCTCTCGTCGGGATCCGGATTCTTGGGTAGTGCGATACGCCATGCTCGACACTCCTCTTCGCCCCATGCAAGATAGCCCGAGCCTGTCGCGGTCTGGATGCCGGGCGTTCCGTTGGTATTTTGGCAGTCAGACTCGCGCGCATAGAACTTGGCCAGCCCACCGTCTCTGTCGAGCACGGCCACGTCGCCCTCGAGGTTCACCGAGGTCCGCGAAGGACCCATCGATGCATTTCCCGAAGGCGTCTCGCTCACGAGATATCGTCCGTGCTCGACGGCGGTCTTGGTGTCGACCTTCGAAACGGTCCCTTCGGGTGAGTTCGCAATCCAAATATACGAAAATGCCACCTCCATGTTGCCCACGCAGCCCCCGGTTTCCCCTGTCCCGGTGGTGGCACCGGTACTCGATCCATCGCCTGGGAAAAACGTGTCGGCCGTTCCCGAACTAGAATCCCCACGGGAGGTGGAATCACTCGGATCCGTTGCGATCGTGGTGCCGAGAGTCTCGTGTTCAGCCGTGGTCTCGTGGCCAGCTTCGTTGCGGCTCGTGCTTCCATCGCTCGGATCGAGCGAGTCGAACCCACTCGTTTCGTTCGCTCCTGTCCCGCCGGCATCGCCAGTTTGTCGGCCACGTACCTGCTCTGCACATGCCACGGGTGCGAGCGAGCCAAGCAAGAGCTGGCACGTCGCCAACAGTCGCGTCCCCATGATAGGGTTCATTGCCCAAGTTTGACCCAGAAGCAAGCGAATTTGTCCGACTGCGAGCGGATATGCGCTTGAACGACAGTCCATAATCAGGCGCGAAAAGGCGCGAAGCTGCCGCATGAACCGTATGCTTCCCTACGACATTCAACCCTTCCATATTGGGTGCTCCGCGCGCGATCGCGACTAGACTTCCCGCCATGAACGACGTCACCAACGACATGCGCACCAAGCTACGCGAGGGCATCGACGAGCTCAAACGAATGAGCGACGAAATACGCGTAAAAATTCACGACGCCAGCATCGATGCCAAGCAAACGTGGCAACAGCTGGAACCACAGCGAAATGCACTCGAGGCTCGACTACGAGCGCAGACGGATGGCGTACGGGCAAGCATGCGCACTAAGTTCGCCGAGCTCAGTCGAACGCTTTCTGACATGCGCGAACACATCCGCGAGCACTTCCAAAAGGCCACATCGAAGCACCTTTGATCGAATCGGGGTAAGCGCAAATCACGTGGCCTCGCATTTGACAACTCGCCCACCCGTTTGGGTAAATCACCTTCGTGCAAGACCTTTCCCGCACCGCGAACCAACCGATTGCGCCATTTTTCAGGCATCGAACGTTGCTGGCGTGGGTCGCAGCAGCGAGTCTGTCGAGCGGCTGCAGCAATCTGACGGTCAGTCGCATCAATTCATCGTCGGCCAAACCCAACAACGTGTGGGTGTTCTTCACCGTCGAGCAAGGCGACGATCCGATTGCAGGACTGCAGGCCAACGATTTCAAAATCTACGAGGACGACCAACTCGTCTCGCAGTATGAGAGCCGCCAAACCATTCAGAACCCTGAGATCGCAGCTGTCATGTACACCATGCTGCTGCTCGACGTGAGCGGTAGCGTCACGGAATCGGGTAAAACCGACCAACTCGTCGATGCCGCCAATCAGTTCACCGAACAGGTCGGCAAGACTCAAAAGGTCGGTGTCTACGCGTTCGACGGCGAGGAGGACATACATTCGGTCGTGCCATTCACGGAAGCCCAAGGATCGGTCCAAGGTGGGCTCGAAGGCTTGCGCAACTACAAGGCAAAGGACCCCTCGACCAACCTGAACGGTGCCGTCGTTGCAGGCATTCGCGAGCTGGAGAAAGCCCTCGCCAAAGACAAACGTCCGCTCAAGTTCGGCACGCTCGTGGTGTTCTCTGACGGCACGGACCGCGCGGCCAGAGTCGGGCGCGAAGAGATGCTGGAAGAGCTCGACAAGGAAAACTACCAGCACTACGAGATCTACGCCATCGGCGTGGGCGCTGAGCTCGAGAAGGCAAACTTGGGGGAGATCGGCAAGGACGGCACCGAGCTGGCCGACGACGAGGCCAAGGTCAAAGATGCGTTCGCCCGTGTCGCGGCCCGAATCGACGCGCACACCAAACGGTTTTATCTGCTGTCGTATTGCTCCCCCGCACGCAAGGGCCTGCACGATGTGCGTATCGAAGCCCATCGACCCAAGCCCAAAGGCAGCGGATCGCTCGAATACACATTCGACGCCAGCAAGTTCGGCCCTCCTCCGGACTGCGACCCCAACCGACAACCCAATTTCGAGCTCGACAACCCCATCCCGGTCGACGATCCCAACGATGGATCGGACAAAAACGCGTCGGTGGAGATCAGAGCGAAGGGCAAGACCAAACACACCAACATAGGCTCCAGCGACTGACCACCCACAGGGTGGCCAGCTCGCGCCGCCCCCATGTATATCCACCGCCGCCCCCCGAGAACGCAGTCATGGTCGTGCCCGGCGAGGCGCTACGACGCCGGAACATTGGCCAGGCGCGGCCACGGCAGTGTCATCGGGGTCGCATCGGGGTCGCGGACCTTGCACCACGGCGATCAGGTCTGCCCCTGGCTGATCTTGCCCTGCAACTCTCGGGCGTGCGTGAGGTGTGCTTCCACCTTGGGCTTGATGACTTCGAAATGGGTGCGAAGCTCTTTGTTTCTCACGCTAGGGATGACTTGATTTTGAAGGACATTGAGCGCTTCACTGTGTGCGCGTACCTGCGCATCCATGTAAGCATCATCGAAGTCCTTTCCTTTCAGTGTGCGCAGCGTGGCCAACGTGCGATTGCCGTCCTCCTCGAGCCGTTTGCTGAGGTCGTTCGATTTTGCCCGCATGCCCATCCGTTGGGTGATCTGTTCCTGCTTCTTCTTCGCCTCGGAATGATCTCGGATCATCATCGTGGCGAACTCGCGGACTCGGTTGTTGGCGGCGCGCGTCTTCGCGAGCCGTGCCATCTCGATCTCTCCAGTATTGATCGCGTCCACCACGGCTGCCGCTTCTTCGTCCGTCATGACGGCAACTTGGGCGTTGGCGTCGGTTCCGGCCCCTTCGCGTCCGGCCTGCATTTGGGTGGCACTTTCTCCCTGCGTGGGGCCAGGCTGGCCCTGCGCTCCTGGCTGCGTCCCGGCATCCGGGGTTTGCGGGGATCCGGGAGGCATCGTGCTCTGCTCGTCCATTCCCGTTGTGACTGGCTGGCCCGGCTGCGTCGCGTCCGACGCCGGCGTGGGTGTCATGTATTGGGACGATGCGGGAGTGCTCGCGGTCGGTTGATTGCTTGGATACCCAGAAGAATTCGCACACGCCCCACCAGCAAAGGTGAGTCCGAATACGAGCGTGCTCGGGATGAGACGATTGGAACGCATGTTTTGCCCTTTCTTCTCCAGTTGTCCCGCGCCGCCATGCAATCACGGTGCCGGTGAGCCCCACAACGAAGCTGATCGATGTTTCCCGTATTTGCTTACGGTCTTCGACGACGCCATGCCAACCACGGCGGATTCATCACGCCACGCGTGACATTTTTGCAAGTCCGAGCCGGGCACGACACCGCGAACGCATGCCACGTCTGGGGTCTACATGCCCGGCGTCACCGATAGGCGATACACAAACGCTCGATGCGATCACGAGTTCTCGCCACGATCCGTCTGCGTACGATTTGGACTGTCATGGCGTCTCGTGCTGGATGCCACGAGGCGCGTCGAGGCCGCGCATCCATCTCACGCAAGTTTTGGCGTTCTGTTATGCTGGGCAGAACGGGGCGTAGCGCAGCCTGGTAGCGCGCCTGCTTTGGGAGCAGGATGCCGGAGGTTCAAATCCTCTCGCCCCGACCGCCGACGGAGCGTCGGCCACCTCTTGCGAGCTTCTCCGTCGCGTCGCGCTCGCGAACCGCAACACTGCCCCCTCGTACGACCAAGCGCCCGTAGCTCAGCTGGATAGAGCGTCGGCCTTCTAAGCCGGTTTAACGGGGTGCACGGGGGCGCACTACAATGCACGAATGTACTCTCGGATCGGCCGTCTCCCTACCCATTCCGCCCTCGAAATCGCCCGAATTGGGTGATCTGACTAACTCGCTCCCGACCGATACTACACAACCCTACTCGGCTGCATTTGTTCCCCCGGTGTTCCCCAAGTGGGGGCGGCCGTGAGTTCCAGGACCTGATCGAAGTTGCGCCGCGGTTGCCGGCACGGGCCGTGGTGGATGCACTCGATAGCGCGATAGCTCGAGCCGGCAAACCATCTGTCATCCGACTCGACAACGGAACGGAGTTTACATCGCTCGTGTTCGAAACGTGGGCGTTTGCCCGCCGTATTCAACTGGATTTCATCCCGCCGGGAAAGCCCACCGAAAACGGCTTCATCGAGAGCTTCAACGGGAAGCTCCGTGACGAGTGCCTATCGATGTCGTGCTTCACCTCGCTGGAGGACGCTCGTTCGAGGATCGAGGCGTGGCGGCTTGACTACAACAAAACGAGACCGCGTTCTGGTTTACGTGGTCTCGCTCCAGCCCAGTTTCTCGCCAGTTTGCTCAAGGAGAAAGCTTGCAGCGGTTGATCAACGGAAGCTATGAGCTGTCCACGAATTGGGGTCCGGTCACGACCCCATTCTCTTCTGAAATGGGGTGTCCACCAAACCCGGGCAGGATCACTTTGCCGATCTCCGCATTCAAGAAGCTCTACTAGACCTGAAAGAAGCGCTCAATTTGGTTTCAAGCGCGTGTTCTGGGCGTTCCGATCCGCGCATGGGATGAGAGCGTGAGGCCGGTTACATGGTGGCGAGGACTTCTGCCGCAACGGTTTTT
>Ga0187893_10008842_pt1 | contig 15735 bp, 13 predicted proteins | sample MA1701074metaG_FD_139574 | JGI IMG/M metagenome (GOLD analysis project Ga0187893, IMG submission 139574) | White microbial mat communities from a basaltic lava cave in the Kipuka Kanohina Cave System on the Island of Hawaii, USA - MA170107-4 metaG ... | reverse complement strand
TGCGGGACGCGGAGGCTTTCGCGAAGGCGGCCAAGGACGCCGTTCTCGCGGCACGCTCCGGCGAGCGACTGAAGGAAGTGGCCGAGCTCAACAAGGAGTCCGATGAGATCGAGAAGGCGCAGGGCACCCTGAAGGTCAGCCCGGACGATCCGGAGGCGAACCTTCTCGTCGGCCGGTATCTCCTGTTCGTCAAGAGTGAGGCCGCGGAAGGTCTGGCCCGACTTGCGAAGGGCAGCCATGTCGCCCTCCGTGATTTGGCTGCCGGCGAACTCGCTAATCCGAAGGAATCCCAAGCGATGGTTCAAGTTGCGGACAGTTGGATGGAGTTGGCCGAGAAGGAGCGGAGCCCCTTATTTAGGAAGCGGTACGAGGAGCGGGCGTGGCACTGGTACTTGAACGCGTTGAACGCTTCCAGTGGGCTTCAGAAGGTCAGGCTCGAGAAGCGGCTAGCGGAGCTTGATCGGGTCACCGAGCCGAATCCGAACGGCCTGGTCGGCAAGTGGATGTTCGACGAGGGCACGGGGGGGGTAGCGGCGGACGCCTCCCCGAGGCAGAACCATGCGAAGCTGCAGGGTGGCGCTAAATGGGTTTCGGGCGCGAACGGAAGTGGACTGGCTTTTGACGGTGTGGACGATTATGTCACCCTCGGCGTCGCCGGGATGCCCGCGGTCAACGCGCCGCACAGTGTCGCCTGGGCCTACCAAGTAGCGGCTGTGCCTTCGACCACTCAGATGATTCTTTCGTATAGCGACGACGCCCCCAAAGGAGCCATTCACGTCGGATTCTCGGGGGCGAAGATGGGGGTCATGAAGTTTGGCGGAGACTTCTTCCTAGACGGCCCGCCGCCGACGCTCAACGCCTGGCACTATTGCGCTTACACGTTCGACGGCAGTGTGCACCGCCTCTATGTGAACGGTGAGCTGAAGTCTACTTCATCTGGGCCTTCCCAATCTGCCCCGACGAAAAGGTTGGAACTCGGGCGCTGGTGGGGGGGTGGCGGTGCGGCCTATTTCAACGGAACCGTCGATGAAGTCAGGATGTACAGCAGGGCGATAACGGAACCCGAGATCCAAGGTCTCGTACGGCGCCGAAAGTAGCTTGTGTTCATGGCGGCTGGCTCGCGTCCGTAGGCGTCCCGCTCCGGGCATTCATTCCAGGACGGAACAGGTGGGTCGCATTATCTGGCTCTTCGCATTTACGGCACTTTACGTTCTCTTCGTCAAAGTCGCCTCGGATCGAATCCCCGGCGCGGTCTTGTCAAAGCTCTTCCTGCAGGTCCTAGTAATCAACCTTTCTTCCCTTCTGGAGGGCCTCAAGGACACGTTCGTCGTTGAATCCGTCCGGGCCGCAGGGAAAGCGGTCTCGAGGCTTCCGGAGTTTTTTGGAGTGGCCGTGCTCTACGCTGCGGCGTGCGCCGCTGGGATGGCGAGCTTGTCAGGAAACGGAGCCGGCTGGGATCGGTTCGCTCTGCCCCTTTCAGCGTTCGCGGGAATGCTTCTCTTGTATTTTCAAGGGGCGGCGGAGGCGGAGGGGCACGCGTATTGGGTTGGAAGCCTGCGAGCGCTGGGGTGGGTCGCCCTGTACGGCGTGGCGATTGTGAGTGTGACAGTGACCGTAGGGCCGGGACTCGTGATCTGGACCCCACTCATAATGTGCGGCGTATTGATGGTGCTGATCGCATGTCGGCTGAGAGGCTCTCCCCTGATCCGGCTTCGACGCGGCCGGAATGCGGCGGACGGGGCGCTGCCTTTCTTCCGCAGATCGGCGCGGCGGTGCGTGACGGGAGTGATGTACATCGCGTTGGGTCAATTGGACCGCGCATTCATCGCGCTGATGGGCTCGAGAGAACTCTTTGTCCATTACTTCGCGTTGGCCGAGATTGTCAGCCGGTCCGCGATATTCTATCGAGCGTTCACGTCTGCGCTCATGCCATCCTTGGCCAGCATCGGAGATTCGCCCGGATCCGTTCCGACCGTGCGCCGCCTCGTCCTGATGACCGCGTGTGTCACCGCACTGACGCCGGCCGTCCTGATGGCCACGGGGCCCTATCTGCACTACGTGTTGCCGATGATGGGAGAATGTTTCCGAAGTGTGGGAAACCTCATCCTGATCATTTACTCTTGGCATTTCGCCGGGCACTTGGCTTATTGCCTTGCCAATGCCACCGGAAGAATTGAGCGTCACCTGAAACTCCTCGTCGTGTGGACTCTGATCTGTGTTGCGGCCGCCGTTGGTCTGGCGAGCTACGGGGTTCCCCCTCTCATGGGAGTCGTCGTCGTGCTCTTCCTCTGCCGGGCCTCCGACCTCGTAATGCTCCTGTGTGCGACGGGGACGGAGTGGCGGGGTCTGGAACGGGTTTCGTGGTTCCTGGCCGCCGTGAGCACGGCATCTCTCTTGTCCGGACTGCACGGTGCGTTCGTGATAGGGTGTGTCGCGGCTTCGGTCCACGCGATTATTCTGATGCTTCGGAGTGGTCCCCTAGACGCCGGGCCGCTTCGGTCCTAGGGAGTGCGTGAACGGAGCTAACGGAAGAATGCGCGTTGCGGTGATCGGAGCCCGGCCCGGGCCCATCGGAGGAACGACCATTCTCGTCGAGCAGCTCATTCGTGGGCTGAAGGCAGCCGGGGTCCAGGTGTTTGCGGTCGACTTGGCAAGAACAACCGCGATGGGGGTTGCGCGAATCTTATGGACTCTAGCAGTGCTAATCTCGCTCGTGCGAGCTTTTTTGCGATGTGACGTCGTGTCAATTCACGTATCCGTGGGAGGGTTCCAGGTGTTGCTCCCTCTGGTTGTCGCACTGTCGCGGGTGCTGAGGACGCCGCTGTTGGTTCGCTATTTCGGCGGGGATGTGAGGGACGCGTACCGGAACTTCCCCCCGTGGTTACGTTCGGCCTTGGTCAGGGTTTGTTACCGGCACGCCACGTTCCTTGGCGAGACCCGAGAAGTCGTCGAGCACTTTCGGGCGCATGGAGCGATCTGTTATCAGTACTTGAATACCCGGCCCGAGCCGGCCTTCGACCCGCCAGTCGTCGAGGCTCACCCCGGCGGAGAGGTTTTGAGGAAGGGCCGATACGTATTCGTATCTCAGCTCAAGCGGGCAAAGGGTGTCCTCGAAGCGGTTCAGGCCGCCGAGCAAGGGGAGGGGTTCGAATTGGACGTTTACGGCCCTGCGGACTGGGACGTGTCCGAGCAAGAGCTCCGTCATCGCCGAAACGTCTGCTACCGAGGCGTGGCGCCTCTGGGCAAATCGCAAGAAATCATTTCTCAATATGACGCGCTCGTCTTTCCCAGCTACTATCCTGGGGAGAGCTACGCGGGCGTCATTGTCGAATCGTATTCGGTCGGGAGGCCCGTAGTGGCTTCCCGCTGGCAGGCGCTGCCAGAATTGGTTCGTCATGGGGAGACCGGCCTGCTGGTACCTCCAGGAGATGTTCGGGCGCTCCGTACGGCCTTGGAAATGCTGGCGAAGAATCGCGACATAATGGCAAAGCTCGGCGCAAACGCCCGGCAGTTCTTCGTGCGGTATCTGAGGTCCGACGTCGCGATGGAACGGTTTGTGGACATTTGTCGCTCGGCGGCGGAACGGCGCGACCGGTTCGTACGGCCCGACGTGTTGGATCTCCCATGAGCCTGTCGGCCCCGAGCCCGTTCGGCCGCGGTGCAAAGGCGGGAAGCCCTGGGGTACGTTCCGCCGCCGCTAGATCATACTTGGTTGTCGTCATTCTCTGCTCGCTCGCCCCCTACGCAGGCGCCATCGAAGGGTACACCGTAAGCGCGTTGCTCATCGCTGTCCTGGCGTGTAGTGGCATTGCTCTGGTCGGCAGGATCTCCCTGTCTCGTATCGGGAGCGGGCTTGCCTACGGTGCGCTGATGGCCCTGAGCGCGCTGATATCCTTCTCTGTCTGGAACAGGCCGGTCGAAGTGTCAAGCTTCAGCGATTTCATGTTCCTCGCCCTCTGGATGATCGTCCCGTTGGCCCTCGACAGCACCGCTTCCAAGCTCGGGGCCGACTCTTACCTGAAGACCCTGGCCGTCGCGGCCTTGGTCGCGGCAGCGGCGAACTTGATCGTGATCCTCTTCGGCTTCTATTCCGAAGAATCCTGGGTGGATCTCTTCGGGGAAACGGCCCGGTTCGACTCATCCTATGCAAAGGTCCGAGCGTTCGGGGCGATCGGGCAACCCGGCAAGCTCGGGATGTGGGGTGGGTTGACCTGCGTTTTGGGCGGCGTCCTGAGGCGGATCCCGGCCCTGCGCTCGTACGCCTTAGGCCTGACCGTCTTGGGGTTGGTCAGCGCAGCGGCTTCCTTTTCCCGAGTAGGCATCATCCTTGCGGCCCTCGCGACGCTCGGCTTGTGGGGTCGCTACGGGGCTCTCATGGTGGTCATGTGCGCGTTCGCCGGAATGGTCTTCCGGGGCGACGAGGCAGGCGTTCTCCTGCTCCGTTCGGACGGAGCCGTGGACTTCTCCTCGCTCGACAATAGGCTCGTCCTCCGCCAAGTCGCGTACGAGACGATTAGCGAAGAGCCGGTCAGGTTCCTTCTAGGATTTGGTCCGAGCAAGGAGGCGGCCGACCAGGTTACCGTTCCCATGGTCGACCATTCGTTGAGGCACCCGGACAGCTCGTTCACGGTCGTGTTGTTCCGGTACGGCCTGTTGGGGGTACTGGCGGCCGGGATCCTAGTCGAAACCGTGGTCGGCTGGCGCCGGACGCTCCGGACGGCCGCAGTCCGGCGGGAAGCCATCACGTTCCTAATTATCACCGGTCTCGGCGTCTCTCTCGATCCGCTTTTTCACGACGCGAAAGTACTGATCCTCTACCTCCTGGCCGCCCAGTCGATCCAAGTGGTCGGAGGGCTCGTCCCCGGCGTAGCGGCACCTCGGCGGCAGGCAGGGCCTGTCTTGGGACGTCGGGCCGCGCTGCAGCCGGACGTCGGGCCCCACGGGGTCGTGCGGCCGGGAATTAACCGCGGCAGCGTCAAATGACCTACTTGTCCTATCTCTTGAGGGAAGCCGCCGCCAAGGCAATGGTGTCGCTCTTGTCGAAGGGACGGGGCCCACTCCGATTTGCGGGCATCGTCGGCGATCACATTTCCATCCGGATCGGAACGATGGGTTTCTACGAACGGCACATCCTGGACGGTGTGGCCGCCCTCATCCGGTGTTGTGTTCCCCCCAGGGGCGGTGTCGTTCTCGACGTGGGCGCCAACATCGGGAACCACGCGTTGTATCTCTCGCGTCTCGTTCGGAAAGTGATCGCCTACGAGCCCCACCCTCACCTGTTCGAGCTCCTACGACTGAATTGCGATATGAACCGCGTGAACAACGTCGAGTGCCGGAACCTGGGCCTGAGCGACGCTGAGGCGGTCCTCCACTTTGTGGAGCCTCTCGCCGATAATATGGGAAAAGGCTTCTTCACCACCGCCGGGGCGGGAGACGGGACCTTACGAATGCGCGTGGAGAGAGGGGATCGATCGCTGAGCGAGTCGGACGCGAGGGATCTCGTCGCCGTAAAGATCGATACGGAAGGCCACGAACTGAAGGTGCTCCAAGGTCTGCGAGACTCGCTGAGCCAAAGCAGTCCGGTGGTTCTTTTCGAAACACGGGCGACTGAAGAGTTGCTTGGTTGCGCCGAGGTCCTTCGCCGCCTGGGGTACAGTTACTTCTATTCGTGCGATTACCCCTTCCGGGACTCCCCTCGGACGCTCCGCGTCTTCCGACGGATCCTTTGCAGAAGCCGCCCGGCGTGGAAGTCGGTAGAATTGGCGACTTGCGCGAGAGGGGATTTCAGTCTAATCTGTGCGAGCAAGTCGAGATTGCCCATCGATCAAGTTAACAGTCTCATGTAGGGTCTTGCCGGCCCGGAGGTCGGTCCCGCCAGGACGCGCCGGAGACTCGACTTATGTGCGGAATCGCAGGGCTCGTTTCGCTTCAAGAGCCACTCGACGCGGCGGAGACCCGCCCGGCCCTGATGCGGATGACGGCCTCTCTTTCACACCGCGGGCCCGACGGGGCTGGGGTTTGGATCTCCGATGACCGGAGAGTGGCGCTTGGACACCGGCGACTGGCGATCGTAGATCTTTCCGACCGGGCGTCCCAGCCCATGCTTTCGTCTGACGGGTTGACGGCGTGTGTCTTCAACGGCGAAATCTACAACCACGCCGAGCTCCGGTCCGAACTGGTTGAGCTGGGGGCGTCCTGCTGGAGAACCGACCACTCGGACACCGAGGTCATCCTCTGGGCCTATCGGATCTGGGGACCCGGCTGTCTGGATCGGTTCCGGGGAATGTTCGCCTTCGCGCTTTGGGACTCCCGCGAGAAGACCCTGTGGCTGGTCAGAGACAGAATCGGGGTGAAACCCCTCTATTACGCCCAGTACGGGGGACGCATCGCATTCGCCTCCGAAATGAAAGCCCTCCTCTCTGATCCCTCGTTGGATCGGAGCGTCGACACGTCGTCACTGTATCATTGCTTTTCTTTCTTGGCAATTCCTGCGCCCGGCACCATGTTCGAAAAGATTCGAAAGGTGCCCGCGGGTTCGTGGCTCCGGATCGACGCGGCCGGAGGCGTGCAGCAACGGGAGTATTGGGACGTCCTTTCGAGGGCAGAGCCCCTAGACGGGGCGCCCGAAGCCGAGATTTGCCAGCGAGTCATGACGGAGCTCCGCGCTTCAGTGCGGCTTCGGAAAGTGGCGGACGTCCCCGTTGGTATCTTCCTGTCCGGAGGGCTGGATTCGAGTACCAACGCAGTACTATTCGCCGAAGGTGAGCGGCTCCCAGTCAAAACATTCTCGATAGGGTATATAGGAGACCTTCAGCGGTATCACAACGAACTGGGCTACGCCAAGGTCGTCGCGGACCACGTCGGAACGGATCACCACGAAGTATTGATTGATCGAGAGGCCTTTCGCGCGTTCGTCCCGTACATGACTCGGCTGCAAGAGGAGCCTATTGCCGACCCGATTTGCGCATCGACGTACTTCTTGGCCAAGGCGGCGGTCGACGCCGGCATCAAAGTGTGCCAAGTGGGAGAGGGCGCGGATGAGCTTTTCATAGGGTACCCCAGCTGGCTCTTGCGTTACCGAGCCCAGCGGTTGATCGACTCATTGGGAATCCCGCGCGAAGCCTACGGGGTTTGTCGTCGGATCCTCGCGGTGGCCGGGGGGCGTTCGACGAGGGCGTACGACGCCCTGCGCCGGGTGGAGCGCGGGATCCCTATCTTTGCCGGAGGGATCGATGCCTTTGCGGACTCACAGAAGCGTCAGCTCCTTTCTCCGCAAGTTCTTCGGGACCTGTCTGGCCTTTCCAGCTCGGACGTGATTGAATCCATCCGCAGGCAGTACCTAGACCGGGCTCGAAGGCCCTCCGTTCTCGGATGGATGACGTACGTAGACCTAAAGTTGAGACTTCCCGAACACCTTCTCATGCGCGTGGACAAGATGACCATGGCGGTGGGCCTGGAAGCTAGGGTTCCATTCCTGGATCACAAGTTGGTCGAGCTCATGATCAGCGTCTCCGATGACCCAAAACTGCGAGGCGGGGAAGCGAAGCACCTACTAAAGCGCGGAGTCCGCGACCTGCTTCCGAAAGAAATCCTCAGCCGGAAGAAGCAGGGGTTTGGGATGCCCTTAGCCGACTGGTTCGGGGGCGAGCTGCGCCCCATGATGTCGGACGAGATCGTTTCTTTCGCCGAACGCTCCAATCTCCTAAACCGCACCACTTTGGGAAGAGTTCTTCCCGGGATGAGCTTGAAGCGCATCTGGTACCTCTACAATCTGGCGGTATGGTGGAAAGAATTTGCGGCTTAGGCCGGCTCCCTGGGGTGATGGCCCAAAGGGAAGGCGGACATCTTTGCCGTGGAATGGCCTTCGTGGTACTTCGGCCCGCTATTCGGAGCGCGGCGGCGTGAGCCGCCTGGGCTACTGGCGGCGCATCGCCGCGTCGTACCTTTTCTCGTCCCGAAGCCAACTCACCTTCTGGCACGAGACCCCCGAGGTGAACCCGAAGCTCCGGGCCGACGCGCTCGGCGAGTACTACATGACGTTCGCCCAGAAGGCCGACTACCCCGGGCCCTTCGACCCCGACGGCGTCCCCCGGCTCGACTACCACGGCGCGATCGGCGTCCGGTACAACCCCATCGCCATCGCCCAGTACGCCCTCGCCAACGCCAACCGCTTCGCCCGGGACGGCGACCCCGGCCGGAAGGAGAAGCTCCTCCGCTCCGCCCGCTGGCTCCGCGACCGGCTGGAGCCGAACGCGGCGGGCCTCAAGGTCTGGATGCACCATTTCGACTGGGAGTACCGCAGCCCCCTCAAGGCCCCCTGGTACTCAGGCCTCGCCCAGGGACAGGGGATCTCCGCCCTCCTCCGCGCCCACGCCGCAACGGGCGACGCGACCTTCCTCGACGCCGCCCGCGAGGCCTTCCGCCCCCTCGAGAAGACCGCGGCCGAGGGCGGGGTCCTCTGCCGCGACGCGGAAGGCTACACGTGGATCGAGGAGTACCTGGTCGACCCGCCCACTCACATCCTGAACGGCTTCCTCTGGGCCCTTTGGGGCGTCCACGACTACGCGCTTGCGACCGGCGAGCCCGCCGCCCGCGAGCTCTTCCGCGAGTCCGTCCGGACGCTCCGGGACCGCCTCGCCGGCTACGACGCCGGCTTCTGGTCGCTCTACGAGCACTCCGGGACCCGCCTTCGCATGCTCGCCAGCCCCTTCTACCACCGGCTCCACGTCGTCCAGCTCCGCGTCATGCACCGGCTGACGGGCGAGGCCTTCTTCGCCGAGACCGCCGACCGCTGGGAAGGGTACGCCCGGAGCCGCTGGAAGCGCGCGCGGGCCACGGTCCAGAAGGCCTGGTTCAAAATCTGGAACTACTGACCCCGGCCCAAACCCTTGACTCTCCCTCGAAGGCCCGCCTATACTCGCAACGTCATGGCGCGTCCGCTTCCCCCCTTGCCTTCGCGCGCTTCCGTGCTAGTCTCCCCCAGGAGGTGAACCTGATGACCGGCGCCGATCCGGTCCCCGCGCCCGACTGGAAGGGCTTGGCCCTCCAGCAGTTGCGCGAGTTCAGGAGCCGGATGGGGGAGGGGGACGACGCGGCCCTCGAAGCGCTCTGGACGCTTTCCTCCTTCCCGGGCGGGCCGCCTCCCCGGGCTCCCGACCGCACCGCGCTCTGGGACCTCCTCAACGAACTCCTCCAGCGCACGCGACAGCTCCAGGACAAGCTCACCGAGACCTACGCCGTCCGCCGCGGCGCCTGGGCCGAGTTCGCCCGCGCCCTGCGGGGTCTGCTCGACGAGGTCCTCGCCTCGGGCTCCGCGGAGCCCGCCCGCGCGCTGGGGAGCGTGTTCGCCCCCCTCCTGTTCGCGGAGAACCGGCTCGCCCACATCCGCGAACGCGCCCGGCGCGTCGCCCTCGCAGACCGGACCCCCTTCTATTGCGGCCTGGCCGACGCGGAAGAGTCCTTCATCCTCGCGGGCGGCCGCTTCGCCGACGCCCTCCCCTACTTCGACCTCTGGCTCGCCCGCGAGCCCGACCGGAGGCGCGTCGTGGCCGCCCTCTCCCGCGAGGTCGCGTCCGTCCACGACGCCCGACCGGTCGACGCCCTCTGCTTCGTGATCAAGCGCCACGGCCCCCGCGGGCCCTACGCCGTGGACCAGGACCTGCGGAGGGCCCTCCCCGGCAAGCCCTCCCTCTACCTGAACCTGAACGCGGGAAACGACGAGCCGGCCGATCGCCTCTTCGGCGAAAACGCTCCCGAGCGCGGCCACGTGTGCATCGTGTACGACCTCTGCCGCACCGGCCGCGCCCTGCGCGAGGCGGCCTCGGAGCTGCGCGCGGCGGGACGCGCGGGCCCGGTGAGCTCCGTGGTCCTCTACCGCTACGACGGGGCCGATCCGGGCGACGTGGACGTCCGGCCGATCTTCGGGCAGGACGAGAAGGAACGGGAGGACCTGGTGGGCCGCATCCGCCGGGAGGGCGTCCGCGTCAGGCTTCCCTCCCCGCGGCGCGCGCCCGCGCGGGGACGCCTGGGAAAGACGGACCGCCAGTACTTCTCGGACAAGGGCTGGTTCCACCGCAATTTCATCAGCCTGGACCGTTTCCGGGGCCTCTGGGTCGCCGTGCACAAGGGCCGCGTCTGCGCCTCGGGCTCCACGTACGACGTGGCCAAGACCCGCGCGATGCTCGAGACCGGGCTCGAGAAGCGGGACATCTGCGTGGAGTACGTCGACGCCCCCACGGCCACCTTCTAGGCCTCCCTCGTGGCCAAGCTGGAGTTTCCCGTCCAGGTCCGGCGCGGCGAGGGGGCCCGCGTGGACGGCCGCCGCTACGTGAAGAAACGATACCTCGTGTCCGCCGCGTTCGAGTGCTTCCCTCCGGACGCCCGAGGGCACGACTGCATCCTGGACACCGGCGCCCCGCTGAGCATCCTTCCGCCCGACCTCTGGGCCAAGGACCGCGGAGGGATCCGGTTCATGGACCTGGGGACCGTGCCGGAGGACTTCCGCAGGTCCTTCTTCTCCGTGCAGGGCCTGCTCACTCCCGACGACCGGGTCCTCGAATGCGAGTTCGGGATCGTCCGGTATCATCTCGAGAACAAGGCCATGAGGAGCCGGGACTACGAGCTGCCGGCCCTCCTGGCGCCGGAAGGCTTCCCCCGCGGCATCCTCATCCTGGGCGTGCTCGACTTCCTGGACAAGTTCCGGTTCTCTACCGGTCCCGGCGACTCGGCCCGCATCTCGGGGATCGAAGGCTGGCGCTGGCGCTGAACGGGAGGCCGAGCCCTGAGGATCCTCTACGTCTCCCAATACTTCCCCCCCGAGATGGGCGCCCCGAGCGCCCGCGTCCACGAGCTCTCCCGCGAGTGGGCCCGCGCCGGCCACGACGTGACCGTCCTCACCGGCTTCGCCCACCACCCCACCGGCCGGAAGGCGCCGCGCGACCGGGGCGTCCTCTTCCGCAAGGAGTCGGCCGACGGGATCCGCGTCCTGCGGTCCTACGTCTACGCCGCCCCCAACCGCGGGACCGCCCGGCGCATGGTCTCCTACGCGTCCTTCCTGGTCTCCGCCCTCGCCTTCGGCCGCCGCGCCCCCCGGCCCGACGTGGTGATCGGGACCTCCCCCCAGCTACTCTCCGCCGCCGCGGCCGCGAGGCTCGCCCGGTCGTTCGGCGCCCCCTTCGTCTTCGAGGTTCGCGACCTCTGGCCCGAGTCCATCCTGGCCGTCGAGGCCATGCGCGAGAACCTGGTCGTCCGCGGCCTCCGGGCCCTGGCGCGGCGGCTCTACGACCGGTCCGACCGGATCGTGACGGTGGGCGAGGGCTACCGGCGGGGCATCCACGAGCGCTATGGGACGCCCCTCGAGAAAATGGACGTGGTCCCGAACGGGATCGACCGGGGGCTCTTCCGGCCGGCCGAGGGCGACCCGGCCCTCCGCGCCGAGCTCGGCTGGGAGGGGAGCTTCGTGGTCCTCTACATGGGCACCCTCGGGATGGCCCACGGCCTGGGGACCGCGCTCGAGGCGGCGGGGCTCCTCCGGGACGAGCCCCGGATCCTGCTCGCCTTCGTGGGCGAGGGGGCCGAGAAGGACGCCCTCAAGGCGAGGGCGAGCGACATGGGCCTCTCCAACGTGCGGTTCATCGACGCCCAGCCCAAGGACCGCGTGCCCCGCTTCTACGCCGCCTCCGACGCCGGCCTGGTCACCCTCCGCCCGACCCCCCTCTTCCAGGAAGTCCTGCCCTCCAAGATCTTCGAGTCGCTCGCGATGGAGCGCCCGGTCCTCCTCGGCGTGGGAGGCGAGGCCCGGCGGCTGGTCGAGGAGGCCGGGGCGGGGGAGCACGTCCTGCCGGGGGATCCCGCGGCGCTCGCGGCCGCGATTCGCCGCTGGGCGGCGGCGCCCGAGCGGCTCCGGGAGATGGGAAGCCGCGGTCGGGCCTTCGTCCTCGAGCGCTTCGACCGGCGCGCGCTCGCGGCCCGCTACCTCGAGATCCTGGAAGGGGTCGTCAGGCGAGGGCCCGCTCGAGGACCCTGACCAGCCGCTCGCCCGCCCGGCCGTCCCCCTGCGCGTGGCCGTGCCGCCCCTTGTTCCCGCCCGCCCCGCCTGCTAGAATCCCCCGCATGAGCGACTGGATCGTCAGCCAGCCCGGCGTCCTGGGCGGAAAGCCCGTCATCCGGGGCACGCGCATTTCCGTCGCCTTTGTTCTTCAGTGCCTGGCCTCGGGGATGACGGTGGACGCCATCCTCTCCGACTATCCCCACCTCTCGCGCGAGGGGATCCTGGCGGCCGTGGACTTTGCCGCCCGCGTCATGGAGGGGGAATCGATCCAGCCGCTCCGCGCCGGCTAGATGTCCAGGATTCCGGCCGACGAGAACATCTCTCCGATCCTCGCCCAAGCCCTTCGCGCGTCCGGTCATGATGTCCGGACGGTCCATGACCTCGCCCTCCAGGGAGCCTCGGACGCGCAGGTCCTCGAGACCGCAAACGGGGAAAACCGCGCTCTCCTGACCGCCGACAAGGACTTCGGCCTGATCCTCGAGCTCGGTCCCCTGGCGGGCCGAGGGAAGGTCGTCCTTCTCCGATACCGGCTGCTCGACTGGACCGCGATGGCCCAGGATCTTGCGACCGCCCTGGCGGCCTCCGCGGCCGAGCTGGACGGCCCCGCCGCGATCCTCATCGTGGTGTCGGAGGGCCAATACCGGATCCGTCGTTGGACGCGGAACCCGTAGATCGAAACCGGACGCGGGCCAGGGGTCGCCTCGCTTTACTCGGTCGCCGCTTCCAGGACCCTGACCAGCCGCTCGCCCGCGCGGCCGTCCCAGAGAGCCGGCCTGCGGCGGGGGCGGGAGCGGCCGTTCAGGACCCGCTCGACGCCCCCCAGGATCCCGGCCGGCCGCGTACCGACCAGGAGGTTGGTCCCTCGCGAGATGGTGACCGGCCGCTCCGTGTTCTCGCGGAGCGTGAGGCAGGGGACGCCGAGCGCCGTGGTCTCCTCCTGGACGCCCCCCGAGTCGGTCATCACGAAGCGCGCCTGCTCCTCGAGCCGGATGAAGTCGAGGTAGCCCAGGGGATCGATGAGACGCAGCGCCGGCGAGGGCCGGGTCCAGAGGCCGAAACGGCGGGCGCGGTCCCGCGTCCGAGGGTGGATGGGGAAGACTACGGGGAGCTCCCGGCCGACCCGCTCAAGGAGGCCCGAAAAACGGCGGAGGTCGTCCTCCCGGTCCACGTTCGACGGACGGTGGAGCGTGAGGAGGGCGTAGCCGCCCGGGGACAGGCCCAGGCGCGCGAGGATCTTGGACCGCCGCGCCCGCTCCCGGAGCCGGAAGAGGGTGTCGATCATCAGGTTTCCCACCCGGAAGATGCGCGAGCGGGCAACGCCCTCCCGGCGGAGGTTCGCGTCCGCTTCCGGGGAATGGGTGAAGCAGAAGTCGGAGACCTGGTCCGTGAGGCGGCGGTTGAGCTCCTCGGGCATCGTGTCGTCGAAGCTCCGGAGGCCGGCCTCGATATGGCCCACCCGGAGGCCCAGCTTGTGGGCTGCCAGGGCGCCTGCGAGGGTGGAGTTGACGTCGCCGGCTACGAGGACCAGGGCCGGCCGCTTCCGTTCGAGGATCGGGATCAGGCGGACCATGACCTGCGCGATCTGCTCGGCCGCCGGGCGGGAGCCGACCTTGAGGTGGTGGTCCGGATCCGGGAGCCCGAGCTCGCGGAAGAAGGGGTCGCTCATCCGCTCGTAGTGCTGGCCGGTGTGGACGAGCCCGAAGCGGAAGCGGGGGTGGCGGCGGAGGACGCGCTCGACGGGCGCCATCTTCATGAAGTTGGGACGCGCGCCCACGACCCCGAGGACGAGGGCCCGGGCCACGGGTCAGTCGGTGAACGCCTCGGCCCGGCGCGTCTCGGCCTCGCGGCGGAGCTTGGCGCGGTCGAGGAGCTTGGCGCGGACGTTGCCGGCCACGCGCTCGGCGAGCGCGATGATCGAGAGGATCGCCACGATCTGCGCGAGGATGAGCGCGCTCGGGCCGAGCGAAGCGCCGATCAAATGGATCGCGCCCAGCGCGACCGCGAAGGCGATCACCCAGATGAAGCCCACCGTCTGGCGGTGCGAGAAGCCGAGCTTCATGAGACGGTGGTGGAAGTGGCTCTGGTCGCCGATCGCGACCGAGCGGCGCCTGAGGAGGCGGATGAGGACCACCGACGCCGTGTCGTAGAGCGGGATGGCCAGGATGAAGAGGGGGACGAGGAGCGGGGCGAGCCAGTTTTCCCGGCCTCCCACCATGAACGTCGTCAGGATCGTCGAAACCCCCATGAGGAAGCCGAGCAGCATGCTCCCCGCGCTTCCCAGGAAGACCCGCGCCGGGTGCCAGTTGTAACGGAGGAAGGCGAGCTGGGCGCCGGCCAGGACGGCGAGGAAGAGCGCCACGTTCGGCTGGCTCCCCATCCCGAGCACGCACAGGAGGGCCCCCGTCGCGATCAAGGAGACCCCCGCCGAGAGGCCGTCCAGGCCGTCCAGGAAGTTGAAGGCGTTCGTGATCCCGGCGATCCAGACGATCCCGATCAGCGCCGCGACCCAGGGAGGAAGCATCCCGAGCGACGGCCGCACCCCCGCGAAGACGAGGCCCGCCGCCACGAGAAGCTGGATCCAGAGGCGCGACTTCACGCTCATCCCCCGGACGTCGTCGAAGAGGCCGAGCAGGAAGATCGCCGCCGCGCCGCCGTAGACGGGGAGGATCTTGAGGACGAGATCCCCAAGCTCCTCCACCCGCTGCGCCGGGACCCAGGCGGGAAGGGCGCCCGCCGGGACGAGCCACACCGCCGTGAGGTGGCCCCAGAGGACGATCGAGATCGATCCGAAGATCGCCCAGCCGCCCGCAAGGGGGATCGGCTCCTTGTGGATTTTCCGGGGATCCGGGTGGTCCAGCACCCCCCAGCGCCGTGCGAGGCGCATGGCGAGCGGGGTCAGGACGAGCGTCAAGACGAGCGATACCCCGAATAGGTAGGCCCCCAGGGCCAGCATCGTCCGTCCTCCCTAATTCCCCTGCTGCCCCCGGTCGACGGCGGAATCCCCAAGATAAGCGGACCCGGGGGCTGAGTCAACAGGGTCCGCTTCCCAAAATCGTGGTTTTGGCTAATCGGCCCCCGAACCCGCGCGGCCCTTCCCTCCGCCAGAGCCGATATCAGGATGCTGCTCTGGGGGCCGTCCTTTGAGACCGTGCGCCGGCCTCGTAACGATTGCCGTCACTTAACTTCGTGAGGATTGGCGTCGCTTGACAACTGTCTCGGACATGGACAGTCAGCTTGAGCGGCTTTTGCGAGGGCTTGGCGATAAGAGATTCCAGAACCTCCCCTTCAGAAACTCGAGGGAAACCTGAAAGCTAGGACAGTCGGCGTGACCAAGCCGAAGCCCTGCCGGACGTTCGGACATCGGACTTCTCCATCCCAAGCAGGGAGTCCCGCCGGCCCTTCCGGACCTCCGCGGGCACGATATACCCCTCGCGCTCCAGGCGCTCGATCAGTCGGGACATCTCGTCCGCGCGGGCGGCCGGCTCCGGCAGGCACTCACCCGCCGCGAGAGGGCCCGCGTCGCGAGCCTCCTGCCCCCCAGTCCGGAGGAGGCGCGCCGCCTCCCGGCCGGGTCGGGGTCACGGACTCCGCGGCTCCGCCGCTCCGAAAGCCCCGCGCTTGTCCCGCGCCCGACGACGCGGTATAGTGATCGCATGACGCCGAACGTGGAACCGTGCGGGCCCCGC
>Ga0187893_10008841_pt1 | contig 15737 bp, 13 predicted proteins | sample MA1701074metaG_FD_139574 | JGI IMG/M metagenome (GOLD analysis project Ga0187893, IMG submission 139574) | White microbial mat communities from a basaltic lava cave in the Kipuka Kanohina Cave System on the Island of Hawaii, USA - MA170107-4 metaG ... | reverse complement strand
CGCTGCACGAACCAAGTTGTAGCTCCCTCTCTCACCCCGGATAGCTACAATAGTTCAGGCAGCAAGCCCGCGCGCTTTATTGTTGTAGCTCCCTCTCTCACCCCGGATAGCTACAATCACTGCAGGCCGGGAACTACGACTCGGGGGGTTGTAGCTCCCTCTCTCACCCCGGATAGCTACAATCCAACCCGCAATCAGCGCTGCACGAACCAAGTTGTAGCTCCCTCTCTCACCCCGGATAGCTACAATATCGCTCCCTCGCATACGCATCAAGTCCTCGTTGTAGCTCCCTCTCTCACCCCGGATAGCTACAATGCAGCCCACTGGATACCCCGAAGGATTCGTGTTGTAGCTCCCTCTCTCACCCCGGATAGCTACAATCACCGCGGCACGGCCCCTACGTAGCGCCCAGTTGTAGCTCCCTCTCTCACCCCGGATAGCTACAATCGACATCTATTCGCAAGCCGCCGTCGCGTGTTGTAGCTCCCTCTCTCACCCCGGATAGCTACAATCAAGAAGCTTCTGGGGAACAAGCCCGGCACGTTGTAGCTCCCTCTCTCACCCCGGATAGCTACAATCGCCCCCCCTCGCGCTGCTGTGCCTGATGAGTTGTAGCTCCCTCTCTCACCCCGGATAGCTACAATATTTCCCTACATCTAGAGCCTAGTCTGGGCGTTGTAGCTCCCTCTCTCACCCCGGATAGCTACAATGCTTTGGCAGAACTACGCCTCTCCCGTTTGGTTGTAGCTCCCTCTCTCACCCCGGATAGCTACAATGAGCGCCGGTATTGCGTCTGCACCATGACGGTTGTAGCTCCCTCTCTCACCCCGGATAGCTACAATCCCAATGCTATTGACGAATCAATGCCCATAGTTGTAGCTCCCTCTCTCACCCCGGATAGCTACAATTTCCCAGAACCGCTTGTACGCGACCGGCGAGTTGTAGCTCCCTCTCTCACCCCGGATAGCTACAATAGGCCTCACGCAAACCCCCGCCACGCTTAGGCTTGGCGGGGGTTTTGCTTTGGGAATCTGGCGTCAGAACAGCAGAAGCTGGTTGGCTTTGACGGCTTTTTCCTGAAACAGGGGCAGTCCGACCAGGAGAATCATGCCCGCGTACTGCTTTTCTGTAACGGTCATGCAACGCACCGAGCCGTCGGGCGGGAGATTGGAGACGAGTCGCTCCAAGTGCTTCTTCTCTGCATCACGCCCGCTCAATACTCTGCCGTAGACCGAGAACTGAATCATGTCGTAACCGTCGTTAAGGAGGAACTTTCTGAACTGTGTGTAGGCCCGACGCTCTGCGCGCGTTACCACGGGAAGGTCGAAGAACACCATCAGGCGCATATATCGCCTTGTGTCCTCCGCCATCCCTAGTTTTCGGCGCGATGCTGGCGCAGGCCGATCACGCGTGGCAGCTCGAGTTCTGATTCCGATTCGGCGTCGAACATACGAACCAGGGATTCCGTCGCTTGTTCCACCGCTGCGAGCACCGTCATCTCGCCGCGTGGCATGCGGACATCCGTGTTGAGCAGCGCCACCAGGTCAATCTTTTCTGAGGGCGTCAAGTCGGGTCGCTCCTGAAATCCGGCTGGAGTGTTCTTCGCCACATGCAGATCTACGAGGGCACGGAACGGCTCGATCAAGTCGTCCGCGAGATTGAACGCGTTCTGCTCGCTCGAATGGTGGACGCCGACGCTGGGGAACAACCCATGCGCCACAAGGCCTCGCGCGATCGCGCCGCGCATCACCGCATAGCCGTAGTTGAGCGCCGCGTTGATCCAGCCGTCCGGCCCGCGCCTGAAAGGCTTGCCGAACAACGCCGCGAAGTAGAACGCGCTCGCTTGTGCTTCGAGGTTGTCCGGGTCGCCAGAGCGAACGCGCTTCGCCACGAGTTCCAGCCGCTTCCACTCCCGCTCATCATCGCAGCGCTTGGAAAGCCTCAGGCTCGCCGCCTGGTTCTCGATCTTCGTTCTGACGATATCCGCCCACGCGCGCTTCGCGCGAGGCCGGTCCACATCGAGTTGCAGCCGCAGCATTCGCGTCGCTCGCGTGTGGGCCAGAAAAGGAAGGAACACTCCATTCGGCTGGTGGTTGTCTCCCGTGGAATAGAGGCCTATTCCATACTCCCCGCACGCTGACAGCACCGGGTGCGTGAGCGTGATCTCGCGGTTGTTCAGCACGATGACCGCGATATCTTCAAACGGAACCCGTGCGGCCTGCTCTTGCTCGATGACCAACGAGAAGTGCTCTCGTCTCAGCTTCGCGGGTTGAGAAATGATTACGCTACGCCAGACCACGGCGCTCTTCCTTGGGGGCGGGGTAGAGGTTGCCGAGGATATCGACATGAAACTTTTCGAGAGCAACGGCGGTCTTGACGCCCAGGCCTTCAAATTGCCCATCTTTACCGGCTTTTTGATTGCGGTCATGAGACCAAAGATTCAGATTTCCCGTGCCTCTGTGGCAACTGGCGTAATACCCGGAGATTGGTTGTTTATTCTTCTGTGCAATGCGGATGAAATCGTTGGGATAAAGTGAGAATGAGAAATCAAAGTTCTTGTCAACTGTTGTCCAATCTTCTTCGTCCTTGAACGCAACGATTGCTCGATTAGGCAGCTCCCGTGCCACAGCGTGATGCACGTACACAGGGACTAGGTGGAATCTATGGTCCTTCTTGTGGCGGAAGACGTCGACCCGCAGCATGGTGTCGTTCTTGGCAATGCCGCCGCGGATCGAGATGCCAGAAAGTTTGTCGATCACCATGGTTACGGTTCGCACGATCGGGCCAGTCGGGTTGCCGTCTCTGTCGGGTTTGCGAAGCGGGTTGCCGGGCGGGAAGGCCTTGTCGCCCTTGCCGCCGTGGGCTTCGAGCCGGGAGCGGATCGCGGCATAGAGTTTTTCGTTGCGGTGAGGGTCGATCAGTTTGTCGATGTCCTTGAGCGTCAGGCTGGTCAAGGGTACTTTCTGAGTAACGCCGCCTGCAGCCTTTAGCCGTTCCGGCTGGGCGTAGATGGTGTCCTTGTGAGCTGCGCCTCCATTGCGCCGTTGAGGGGCGCGGGACACGAACAGCGGGCGGGCGGCATCGAGTGCCTCTGGCGAGTAGGTGCCGAACTTCTCCAGTTGTCCGGCTAGTTCGGCTTTGTCGTCGATCTGCAGGCGCGACTCCAGCTCGGTGCGGAAATGCGGCCAAGGATCAGGGAAGTGCGTAATCAACTGCTGAAATTTGACCGGGTCGACGATTTCGCCCGTCTCCGGATCGGGAAAGCCATCGCGCACTTTCGATAGCTCCTTCGTGCGCGAATAGTCGCCAAGCCTCTTCACCATGCTGTGGCTGCATGCGGCTACCACTGCAGCATCGAGCGCGTGGTGACGATCACTCGCGCCTCGCGTTTTCAAGAGTCCCCAGCGGGCACGCAGGAAGGCGGTGGTCTGGCCGTTGAGTACGACGCAACGCTTGGCCACCGTTCCGTCAGGACCGTCTGCCAGCTTCAGATAGCGTTCGATGTAGTTCTTGAAAAACCGACAGACGTAGCGGGTGTCGTTCAGATTGCGTTCGCGGAATTCCTCGGTGGCCTTGCCGCCGAAGTCTTTGCGCAGCAGACGCGTGCGTTTGGCCAGCCGATAGCTCTTGTTCGTTTCGACGAAAACACCGTAGTTGCGCCAGCGATCGCCGTTCTCGCCACCCGAGAATGATGTCAGGTATTCATAGGCGGTGCGGTTGCCCTTGTCGCGGTTTTCCTTGGCGTGGACCAGCACCTTGTTGTTCTTGGAGTTGTCGTAGCTGCGTGAATAGGGCAGGGCGTGGTCGACTTCCGCGTAGCCGGTGTCGCGCAGAACGCGGTCCAGGTCGAGAGGCTTCAGCGAGTAAGCGCATTTTCCCTGCTGTTCGCGATAAAGCTGGAACTTTTCGAATTCGCGGCTCTTTGCGGGCATGTCGAACTCCGCCTCAAAGGCTGCCTTGTCTTTCTCATTGCGCTCGCGGTATTCGTCCTGCGCCTTCTTGACCTTGTTACGCTCGTCGAGGGGGCGGGAGAGGTCGCGGGCCATCTCAATATGCACGGCAGTAGGCGAACCGTATTTGCGAATCAGAGCGTTCAGCACCTTGCGTGCCTGATTGAGGGCGCGCAACACCACCGGGTTGCGGGGCACGTCAAGCTCTTCGCTGAAAACCATGCGCCCATTCTTGTCGCGGCCGGAATAGAGCGGGGGAAGGTAGGTCTGGCTACCCGTTCCCGCCTCGTGCAACTGACTGTGGTGGTAACCGGCTTTCGCGCAGGCCTCGTCGTAGCGCATGCCGGATTCCATGTGCGGGACGATCTTGCGCAGCGCCTTCAGGGACAGGGCATGGAACTTGTCGAAGCCGATTTCGGACAGCGCTTCGACCATCTTTTCACCGCCGGGCAGATCCAGTTTGCGCAGTTCCACCATGACCTCGTCCCCATCCTTGTAGATGGACAGCACGCGGGCGATTTCATCGAGTTGAATCGGGTCGCCTCCGGCGGCTTTGCCGGCAAGGCTCTCCCATTCGGTTTCCAGGTTCCTTTCCTTGAGAGCTTTGCTTAGAGCTTCCCAGGCTGGCAACTTTACGAGGGTATCCTTCTCCTTGTCTTCGGCGATCCCGGCAAAGTTGAAGTTGCTTAGGTCCGCTTTCTTGGTCAGCGCGGCGCGCACTTGCTTGTAGCTGAGCTTTGCATCTGCGTAACCGTAGGGCAGAGGCAAAGCAATGCGGCGCTCGACCTCATTGAGTCCTCGCGTCTTGCCATCGACGACGATACGCAGGTTGTTGAGCCGCGTGAGCCAGACGTGGCGTTCGGCGGTGAAACTTGCCTTGGGAGCCCGGTACTCGGATTTCTCGAAGGTGCATTTGCCGAGCATATTGAGCAGATCGGCCCCGGCGAGAGGCGGTTTCTGTTCCCAGAATAGGCCGCTCCGGCGATCCCCGCAGCCAAGCATTGCCGCTTCGAGTTCGGCGCCCGCGCTCGGGTTGCCAAGTTCGCGCTGGTGCTTGAACAGCAGCGCGAGTTCTTCGCCAAGCAGAATTCGGGATAGCGCCTTGCCGTAGTCGCCTTGCTTGTTGCGCTGGGCTTCGGGAAACTCTGCCGTCACCATCTCCGCAGCACTGCGGTAACCCTTCTCGATCATGCGCCTTTGTGTGTCTGCGAGGCCCTTCTTGACTCGCCCGCCTTCGCCCTTCGCATCGCCCTCGGCTTTCTTTTCCTCTGCGCGACTGATCCAGTGAAACCCCCGGTGCTTGCACAGGTGGTAGATGACCCGAGCCCATTCCTCGTCGTTCAGACGCCGGTCGAGTCCGTCGACACGGAGACGCCAGGGAGAAGCGTCGGGGGGCTGGTGAAGCTGCTGTACGTCGGCAATCAATCCCGTTCGCTTGAGCAGGCGCGCGAGCTTGGTCAGCCTCCAGGCGCGGCGGCGCAGGCGGCGGCGCATCAGCCGTGCCATGCGTCGTGCGAGGTTCAGGGATTCGCCCTCTTTGGCGGTCTCGGCCTTGTCGAAGCAGCGAACACCGAGATCGATGATTCTGGTGTCGCCGAGTACACACCAGCCGACGGATGCAATCCCGATGTCGAAGCCGAACGTGAACGGCGCTATGCCCTTGTCAGCCATGCAATCCTCCCCCATAATGTGCCCCGTTGTGGCTATCCGGGGTGAGAGCCGTTGCTACAATAAAGAATCGAAAGATTCTGTATCCAGCCCGGCGGGGAAACTCGCCGGGCTTTTTGTTTTAGGGTTCTAAGTTATCCCAAGGGCGACGCAGCGTGAAGCTACCCAACGGCGAGCGTGCCATTGTCGAGATCGAGAAATTGCGGGGATACTGTCTTCATCCTGCGCACCCTCGAGGGAGGCACAAGGCTAGGGTGTTCCAGGCTTCGCTGGGAATTGCCGACGCCGACGCCGAATTCTTGAGGCAGGCACTGATCCAGGCCGCAGCAGTCGAAGAGGTCCGGGTCGGACAAAGCGATAAGCATGGAACGCGCTACACTCTCGACTGCGAAGTGAGGCGAGGCGCGAAATCTGCACTTGTGCGATCTCACTGGATTGTGCAGACGGACGACGACGTTCCCCGCTTGATCACATGCTACATTGCATAAGGGTATTTTGATGAGTGCCAGCATTGGGATTCTGGACGTAGTGGCGCTTACCGTGGATGTGCCTGAGCATGGACTTTTGCGCGGGCAGGTCGGGACGATTGTGCAAATGCATGCTGGCGAGGAATTCGAAGTCGAGTTCAGCGGTGACGACGGGCGCGCCTACGCGCTCGTGCCGCTGGCGGCGCGCCAGCTGATGGTGCTGCACTACCAGCCCGCACACGCGGCCTAGGAGGTATTCCTCAAGCGCTCCCAGGCGCGCTGGGTGCGCAGGTCGCGCGCCTTGCCCGCTACTTGCAGCAGCTCCTTGTCGCGCTGCCAGCGCAGCGCTGCGGGTTCCGACGCCGCCTGCAGCCAGAGCGCGTCGGTCTCGCGCATCAGTTCCGCGCCGATGGCGAGCGCGCCTGCCAGAGCAATGTGCGTTTCGGCGTGCGCAGCGGGCATGTCGGCGATTTTGCCCAGCGATGCGAGCAGGGCGGAGAGGCGCTCGAGCCAGCCCTGCGGCCAGGACAGCCGCTGGCCTTCGCGCATGAGGTAGGAGAGCACCGCCGCCTGCACATGGATGTCTTCGACCGTGCGGAACGGCTTGACATAGTCGGCATAACCGTCTCCCGGCAGCAGCGCGCCCGCGGCGACTTTCAGGTTCTCGAACTGCAACTGCGCGTGCGGCACTTCGGGCACGAATTTCGTCGCCGGCACGGTTTCGATTTTCAAACCCGGTGCTATTGAATCCACACGCGCGATGCGTATGGCCGCCCGCTCCCGTGACGCGGCTTCGTCGCGCGCAGCGACGAAGAAAAGCGAGCCGTCGGGTCCCAGCGTGCTCCATCGCTTTGCGCCGTTCAGCAGCCAGCCGGCACCGTCTTTGGTCAGGCGGCTCTTGATCGCCTTCGGACTGTTCCCGTCCGCTTCCGTAACGCATAGCGCGCAGATACGGTCGGCGGGTGCATCCGGGAAGAGGGCGCGCAGCGCGGCCTGGTAGCCCGAGGCGAACGCCCAGCCGACGCGGTCGGCGACGAAGCCGCCGACGATGGCCTGGTGGATAGGGTCGGGATGTTCGCGCGCGATCGCGCAGTGCCGCGGCCACCAGTCGGCCACGCTTTCGCAGGCTTGCGCGGTGGCCTGAGAAGCGGATAGCTGCGGCAGCATTCAGGCCAGCGCAGTCGGCCGCGGCGAGGTCAGCTTCAGGCGATGCTTGCCGGTGAAGGCGAGGTAATGGCGTCCGCTGGCGCGGCCGATCATCGTCAGGCCGATTTTCTGCGCGATGTCGTGCCCCATTTTCGTCAGGCCCGAGCGCGAGACGAGGAACGGGATGCGCATCTGCGCGCACTTGATCACCATCTCGGAGGTCAGCCTGCCGGTGGTGTAGAAAACCTTGTCCGAGCCCTCGATGCCCTCGAGCCACATGAAACCGGCGATCGCGTCCACCGCGTTGTGCCGGCCGACATCCTCCACGAACATCAGAATCTCGCCCGCGCGCGTCGCCAGCGCGCAGCCGTGCACCGCGCCCGCCTGCTTGTAGATGGTCTCGTGCTTGCGCACTTTCTCGATCAGCACGAAGAGCTCCGCATCGCCAAGGGCGACGTCGTCGCGCAGCCTGACGCCATCGATTTCCGCCATCAGGTCGCCATAGACGGTGCCCTGGCCGCAGCCGGTGGTGACGGTCTTCCTGCGGATTTTCTTCTCGATGTCCTTCTCGACTCTCTTCGTCACGACCGCGACGGAGTCCGTTTCCCAGTCCACCTGGACGGAGGCGATGTTGTCGATCGCGCCGACCAGGCGCTGGTTGCGCAGGAAGCCGATGGCGAGCGCCTCGGGCGCGTGGCCCAGCGTCATCAGCGTGACGAGCTCGCGCTTGTCGAGATAGAGCGTGAGCGGGTGTTCGCCCGCGATCGAGGTCGGCACCATCTCGCCGCGCTCGTTGCAGGCCTCGACCTCGTAGGTGGCGGGCCGCGCGGCGTCGGTCAGCTTGGGGCGATAGCGCTTAGCCACCGATGTACGACATCTCGACTTTGCGTACCTTCGAGGTTTCCGCGGTGCGGATTTCGGAGTAGCGGTCGTCGCGGGCGCGCCAGACGGCGGCGATGGCGTCGCGGATCGCGTCATCGTCCGCGCCGCCGCGCAGCGGCGACTTCAGATCGTGGCCCCGCTGGGCGAAGAGGCAGGTGTAGAGCGAACCCTCGGTCGAGAGGCGCATGCGGTTGCAGTCGCGGCAGAAGGCCTGTGTCACCGACGAGATCACGCCGATTTCACCGGCGCCATCCTTGTAGCGCCAGCGCTCGGCGACTTCACCCGCGTAGTTTGCATCGACCGGCGCAAGCGGAAAAGCTTCGCCGACGCGGCGCAGCACTTCGGCCGATGGAATCACGTCGTCCATGCGCCAGCCGTTGGTGCTGCCCACGTCCATGTACTCGATGAAGCGCAGGATGTGCCCCGAATCGCGCCAGTGGCGCGCAGCTTCGACGATCTGGTGGTCGTTGACGCCGCGCTTCACCACCATGTTGATCTTGACCTCGGAAAAACCGGCGTCGGAGGCAGCAGCGATGCCGTCGAGCACCTTTGCAACCGGGAAATCGGCGTCGTTCATGGCGCGGAAAGTGGCTTCATCGAGCGAGTCGAGACTCACCGTGAGGCGGCGAAGGCCCGCATCCTTGAGCGCCCGCGCGTGTCTTACGAGCGTCGAGCCGTTGGTGGTAAGCGTCAGGTCAACGCCCAGCGGCACGAGCATCGCGACCAGGTCCGGCAGGCCTTTGCGAAGCAGCGGTTCGCCGCCCGTGAGGCGGATTTTCTTCACGCCGAGGCCGACGAAGATTCCCGCTAGCCGCGCGATCTCCTCGAAGCTGAGAATCGCCGCATGCGGCAGGAACTTGTAGTCCGCGTTGAATACCTCGCGGGGCATGCAGTAGGTGCAGCGGAAGTTGCAGCGGTCGGTGACCGAGATGCGCAGGTCGCGCATGCTGCGCCCAAGCGTGTCGGATAGCACACCGCCGTCGTAGCGCGGTGCCGTCGCGGCCGCCGGCTGGGCGGCCTGCCTGATCGAAATCACCTTTTGCGGCATGGGTTTATTCGCGCGTCCGGACGTTTCGGCGATGATATAGCAGTATAGTTCGACCAGGATAGGAAACGCCGTTCAGATCATGGAAAAAGCCGTCAGAACGCTCGCGGTCGTCATGCAGCGGCGCAACGCGCGCAGCCGCTGGGGCAGCGTCATCTGGGAACCGTATGCGGTGGTCGAGTCCGGCGGCGAGGCGGCTGCGCCGAGGCTGCTGGTGCGCCATGACGGCTACGAACAGTGGCTGTACCCGGGCATGGAACTCGCGATCCATCGCGACGAGGTGGTGGGCTACTACATGAACGTCTCTTCCGACACGCCACGCGTGTTCGTGCTCTGGCGCATGGAAGGCGATCCGGCGTCGGACGAACGCGGCGTGCCGCTGCAGATCACCGCGAGCTACGACGAGGGCGGGCGCTGGCTCGATGGCGGCCACTCGGTGGACAGCGTGCCGATGCCGGAGGCGATCTTTGCCTGGATCGGCGAGTACGTGGAGAAGAACTACCGCCCGGAGCCGAAGAAGCGGATCCGCCCGCGCTCGTTCCTGCATCCGAAGGATCGGGATTCGCGGTGAGCGAGGATCGCGAAGCATTCCTCTCGCGCTGGTCGCGCCGCAAGGTGGAGGCGCGCGAGGAATCCGCCCGGCCGAGCGCGGAGCCGCAGGCGCCGGTTGCCGGGGCGCAGGCGCGCGAGGCCGAGGCGAGCCCGGCCCTGCCGTCGGTGGAATCGCTGACGCCGGATTCCGATTTCCGTCCGTTCATGGGCACGAACGTCGAGCCGCAGACGCGCCGTGCCGCGCTGAAGAAGCTGTTCGCGGACGCGCACTTCAACGTGCCCGACCCGTATGAGGCCTATTCCGAGGATTACACCAAGGCGGAAACGATCCCGCTGGAGATGCTGAAAACGCTCAACCAGGCGAGATCGTTCCTGTTCGAGGAATCGACGCCGGCCGCACAGCCGGCAGCGGCGGAGCAGGCCGCGGCTGCCGCGCCATCCGACGGGCCGCCAGCGGCCGGAAGCGATCCTGTCCGTGACAGATAAGACACTTAAGCTCTGCTCCTGCAACGGCACGATACCGCTCGATGCCAAACTGCTCGCCGCGGCGCTGAAGACCGGGCAACCGGTCGCGCTGCACCGCGAACTGTGCCGCAAGGAAGCGGGCGCGTTCCAGGCGGCGCTCGCCGATCCCGACCTGGTGGTCGCCTGCACCCAGGAGGCGGCGCTGTTCTCCGAGCTCGCGGCGGCGGCGCAGTCGCAGGCGCGCATTTCCTTCGTCAACATCCGCGAGTCGGCCGGCTGGTCGGCCGAGGGCAAGGGCGCCGGGCCGAAAATCGCCGCGCTGCTCGCCGCGGCGGCGCTGCCCGAGCCCGAGCCGGTGGCGCAGGTGGATTACGCATCCGGCGGGCAGCTGCTGATCATCGGGCCGCCTGAGGCGGCGCTCGACTGGGCGAGGCGCCTGGCCGGCACGCTGGAAGTCAACGCGCTCATCACCGGCAAGGGCGCTGGCGAACAGCCGGCCGAACGCAGCTTCCCGGTCTGGTCCGGCAGGGTGACCTCGCTGTCGGGCTGGCTCGGCGCCTTCGAGGTGGAGTGGGTGCAGGACAACCCGATCGATCTCGACCTGTGCACGCGCTGCAATGCCTGCCTGCGCGCCTGCCCGGAAGGGGCGATCGACCTGAGTTACCAGGTCGACCTGGACAAGTGCAAGTCGCACCGCGATTGCGTCAAGGCCTGCGGCCCGGTGAACGCGATCGATTTCGCGCGTCAGACAACGCCGCGCAGGGAACGCTTCGACCTGGTGCTCGACTTGTCGCGCGAGCCGCTCGTCCGGCTGCCCGACCTGCCGCAGGGCTATGCCGCGCCGGGCGCCGATCCCCTGGAGCAGGCGCTCGCCGCGCAGAAGCTCGCCGCGCTGGTCGGCGAATTCAGCAAGCCGCGCTTCACGCAGTACCGCGAGCGCATCTGCGCGCACGGCCGCTCGGGCAAGACCGGCTGCACGCAGTGCCTGGATGTCTGCTCCACCGGCGCGATCAGCGCCAGCGGCGACCATGTCAAAGTCGAAGCGCACCTGTGCGCGGGCTGCGGCGGCTGCGCCACGGTCTGCCCCTCGGGCGCGATGACGTATGCCTATCCTGCGATGCCGGACCTGGGCGCGCGGCTGAAGACGATGCTGTCGGTCTATCGTGAGGCGGGCGGCAAGGACGCCTGCGTGCTGCTGCACGATTACGAGGCCGGCCGCCACGCGGTCCGCGATCTCGGGCGGCGCGCCGGCTTCGGCGCGCGCGGCCTGGGCGCGAAGGGCGCCGGCCGCGGCCTGCCGGCGCGCGTGATTCCGTATGAATGCTTCCACATCGCCTCGATCGGCATTGACTTCCTGCTGGGCGCGATTGCCTACGGCGCGAGCCAGGTCGCGGTACTCGCGACGGGGCGCGAGCCCGAGGGTTACATCGCGGCGCTGAAGAAGCAGATGACGTTCGCCGAGGCGATCCTGCAGGGGCTGGGCTACGCGGGCGTGCATTTCATGGTGATCGACGGTGCGGAGAAGAGCCTCTGGGATCTGGTACCCGCCGAGACCGTGAAGAAGGCAGCGACCTTCAATCTTTCAACGGAAAAGCGGACTTCTCTCGAGTTTGCCTTCGATTTTTTATCCAAAACCAAAAACGAAAGGATCGATCTGCCTGCCGGAGCACCTTTTGGCGCGATCAGCGTCAACAAGGAAACCTGCACGCTGTGCAAGGCCTGCATCGGTGCCTGCCCCGAAGCCGCGCTGCTTGATTCGCCCGAGGCGCCGCTGCTGCGCTTCATCGAGCGCAATTGCGTTCAGTGCGGCCTGTGCGAAAAGACCTGCCCGGAAAATGCCATCGCGCTGGTGCCAAGATTGCTGCTTGGAGAAAATGTCAAGCTGGCGGTAACACTGAACGAGGCCGAACCTTTCAACTGCGTGCGCTGCGGCAACCCGTTCGGCACGCGGCGCATGGTCGAGAACATGACCGGCAGGCTTGGTTCGCACTCCATGTTCGCCGGCGGCGGTGCGCTCAAGCGCCTGCAGATGTGCGGCGATTGCCGCGTCATCGACATGGCCAGTTCGAAGGACGAGCCCTCGATCTTCGACTACACCGGTCGGAAGTGAGCGAAGCCGAGCTGCAACCCGAGGACAGGGCGCGCGCGGGGTTCTACGGCCTGATCGCGCGCCTGTTTTACGCGCCGCCGGACGAAGGCGTGCTCGCGCAATTGCTGCACGCCGGCGCCTTCGAGGGCAGCAGCAAGCCGGTCGCGCTAGCCTGGCGCGCGCTGGTGGAGGCCGCGCGTACCGCGTTTCCGGTGGTGATCGAGAACGAGCACACCGAGCTGTTCTCCGGTACCGGCAAGGCCGAGGTGACGCCTTACCTCACGCACTACACGCTCAAATATGCTACCGACAATCCCCTGGTCGAGTTGCGCCAGCAGTTGGCAGAGTGGGGATTGTCGCGGCGCGAAAGCGTGAATGAGCCCGAGGACCACATCGCAGGCATCTGCGAAACGCTGCGCTTGGCTATTGCAGTGCAACATCGGACCGAGGCGGAGCAGAAGGCGTTCTTCGAGCGCTTTCTCTATCGCGGCGGCGTGGCGTTCTGCGATGCGGTAAGCGCTTCCGCCAGAGCCGTTTTTTACCGTCGCGTGGCGGAATTTACACGCGCTTTTTTCGAGGTCGAACACGAAGCCTTCGGCATGCTCTGAGTCTTCCTTTTTGAGAACGATTGTTAATTGGGACCTCGCAGGCAAGAATAATTTTCGGTTGGGCTGTTTTCCGCTCTTGATCAAAGGGTAAGAGAGGGGTAACTTGCGAAGGGTTTCATAGGCGGGCCCCGATTTGGTGCTGGGGCCAGACGCGATAAACAGGAGGCAGGCATGAGCCAAAAAAAAGCAGTCCTCTCCCGCAGAAATTTCCTGTTGACGATGGGCGCCGGCGGCGCCGCGACTGCGGCTGCGATCGTGGGCAAGCACGCCGCATCGCCGTCAGGTTCCGGCAAGGATAAGCGCGCGACCAGCGGCTACAAGGTCAGCGAGCACATCGAAAACTACTATCGCACCACCAAGATCTAGGAGGCGCGCCATGCTGCTCACCAGAAAAGCGAACGGAAGCGTCGACCAGCAGAACGGCGCGAGCGCCGTCCAGCGCAATCGTCTCGCGCAGGGCCTGAACGGCCTCCTGGCAAAGACCATCGACCGCCGCACTTTCCTCAAGCGCTCCGGCATCACTGCCGGCGCCGCGGGCGTCGCCAGCCAGCTGCCGTTCAGCATGATCAGCGAGGCGCAGGCGAAAGACGCGCCCGCCGGCAAGCTCGAGGTCAAGCGCACCGTCTGCTCGCACTGCTCGGTCGGCTGTTCGGTGGATGCGTACGTGCAGAACGGCGTCTGGGTCCGCCAGGAGCCGGTGTTCGACTCGCCGATCAACCTTGGCGCGCACTGCGCCAAGGGCGCCAGCCTGCGCGAATACGGCATGACCGCCGATTCGCACCGGCTGAAGCACCCGGTCAAGCTCGAGAACGGCAAGTGGAAGCGGATTTCCTGGGACCAGGCCTACGACGAAATCTCCAAGAAGCTGCTCGCGCTGCGCGAGAAGGACGGCCCGGACGCGCTGTTCGTGGTCGGCTCCTCCAAGCACAGCAATGAGGGCGCCTACCTGCTGCGCAAGTGGATCTCGCTCTGGGGTTCGAACAACACCGACCACCAGGCGCGCGTGTGCCACTCCAGTACGGTCGCCGGCGTGGCGCAGACCTGGGGCTACGGCGCGATGACCAACTCGTACAACGACGAGATGAACTCGAAATCGCTGTTCTTCCTCGGCTCGAACGCGGCCGAAGCGCATCCGGTGTCGATGCTGCACACGCTGCACGCGAAGGAGAACGGCTGCAAGGTGATCGTCGCCGATCCGCGCTACACGCGCACCGCGGCGAAAGCCGACATCTACGTGCGCTTCCGCTCCGGCACCGACATCCCCCTGCTGTTCGGCATCCTGCACCACGTCTTCAAGAACGGCTGGGAGGACAAGCAGTACATCCATGACCGCGTCTACGGCATGGAGGAGGTGAAGAAGGAAGTACTGGCCAAGTGGACGCCGGACAAGGTCACCGAGGCCTGCGGCGTTTCCGAGGCCGAGGTATTCAACATCGCCAAGACGCTGGCCGAGAATCGTCCCGGCTTCATCATCTGGGCGATGGGCCAGACGCAGCACACGCACGCCACCGCGGTGGTGCGCGCTTCCAACATCCTGATGCTCGCGCTGGGCAACGTCGGGCGTTCCGGCGGCGGCTGCAACATCTATCGCGGCCACGACAACGTGCAGGGCGCGACCGACGTCGGCCCGAACCCGGACACGCTGCCCGGCTATTACCCGGTGGCGGTGCCCGGGTCCTGGGCGCACTGGGCCAGCGTCTGGAACGTGGATCTCAAATGGCTGCAGGAGCGCTACAAGCCCGGCATGATGGCCAAGCCCGGCATGACGGTGTCGCGCTGGATCGACGGCGTGACGGAGAAGAACGAGGCCATCGACCAGGACCCGAACCTGAAGGCGATGATCTACTGGGGCATGGCGCCGAACAGCCAGTCGCGCGGCCCGGACATGCTCGAGGCGATGAAGAAGCTCGACCTGCTGGTCGTCGTCGACCCGTATCCCTCGGCGACTGCGGGCATGGTGGCGATGGCGCGCAAGGACGGCGCCTACCTGCTGCCGGCCTCGAACCAGTTCGAGACCGAGGGCAGCATCACCGCCTCGAACCGCTCGATCCAGTGGCGCGAGAAGGTGATCGATCCGCTGTTCGAGGCGCGCACCGACCACATGATCATGTACCAGCTGGCGGGCAAGCTCGGCTTCGCCGACCAGCTCGTCGGCAAGCGCGACGGCAAGCAGAACATCCGCCTGGTCAAGGCGAAGGGCGGCATGGAGGAGCCCTCGATGGAGGACACGCTGCGCGAGATCAACCGCGGCGCCTGGACCATCGGCTACACCGGCCAGTCGCCCGAGCGCCTGCAGGCGCACATGCGCAACATGCACCTGTTTGATGTCAAGACGCTGAAGTGCAAGGGCGGCAAGGACGCCAAGACGGGCTACGACATGACCGGGGACTACTACGGCTTGCCGTGGCCCTGCTACGGCAAGGCCGAGCTGAAGCACCCCGGCACGCCGAACCTGTACGACACCTCCAAGCCGATGATGGAGGGCGGCGGCAACTTCCGCGCGCTGTTCGGCGTCGAGAAGGACGGCGTCAACCTGCTGGCGGAGGACGGTTCGCATCCGAAGGGCGCCGACATCACCACCGGCCACCCGCAGTTCGACCACGTGCTGCTGAAGAAGCTGGGCTGGTGGGACGAACTTACCGAGGACGAGAAGAAGGCCGCCGAGGGCAAGACCTGGGCGAACGATCCCTCGGGCGGCATCATCCGCGTGGCGATGAAGAACCACGGCTGCCATCCGTTCGGCAACGCCAAGGCGCGCGCGGTGGTGTGGAACTTTCCCGACGGCGTGCCGCTGCACCGCGAGCCGCTGTTCAGCCCGCGGCCGGACCTGATCGAGAAGTGGCCGACCCACGCCGACCAGAAGGT
>Ga0187893_10008840_pt1 | contig 15737 bp, 13 predicted proteins | sample MA1701074metaG_FD_139574 | JGI IMG/M metagenome (GOLD analysis project Ga0187893, IMG submission 139574) | White microbial mat communities from a basaltic lava cave in the Kipuka Kanohina Cave System on the Island of Hawaii, USA - MA170107-4 metaG ... | reverse complement strand
TGACTTTAATCAGTTATCCACATTTCCACGTGGATTGCAAAAAGAAAAAAGAAACAAAAAAGAAAAAAATAATAGTAATAATATTTTAAAGAACTATTTAAATACAAACCTAAAGGCACTCTTGTACTGCAGAATAACATGGCATCAGTAAAAAAGATCTTTCGGTATTATAAATGATCCATGCAGTAAGATCATTCCGTCTGACTGTGAAATTAACGCTTAATGATGAAAAATGTGCTGGTCTTGCCTGCTGTCGGCTGCAAACGTTTGCTATTGATATTTTTTTACCAGGTCAGTTAATATTTTTTTATCCGATTCAGTGATGATTTTTGCTGAATCCTGCTGAACAAAATGAAGCTTAAATGATTGAATAGCTTGCAATGAATCTTTTATATCATAACCAATGATGCGCAATGCATGCATGGCATTAAAATCAGGTGGTACAGCTACGTTTGTTGTATCGTACCAATAGCCAAATCCTTTTTCAGCAAGCAGTTGCCAGGGAAAGTTTTTATTTGGATCAACTTTTCTTCCCGGCGCTATATCGGCATGGCCAATAAAATTGGGAACGGGAATTTTAAATGTATTTTTTAAACGTTGTAAAACATCTAATAAACTAACAATTTGTTCTTCAGTAAATGTTTCAAAACCGTTGTTATCAATTTCAATTCCGATGCTGCTGCTGTTCAGATCAGTCGCATTGCCCCATTTGCTCACACCGGCATGATGTCCACGAAGCAGATCATTAAGCATGTGAAATACCGTGCCGTCTTTGCAGATCACATAGTGAGAGCTAACCTGCGTAGCAGCAGTAGTAAATATTTTTAATGTCTGGTCGCAACTGTTTTGCGCTGTATGATGAATGATAACATAGTTGGGACGTCGCATAGAAAAATTAGTAGTGCCGGCAAAATAAGGAGCATTGCTTATTGAATCTTTCAGCGGATATTTTTTCAGCAGCTTTGAAAATTCTTTCGTTTGTTTTTTATACACCCGGTTAGTAGTAGCATAAGGCCGTGCGCAGCTTTGTAATAATTCAAACCAAAAAATAACCAATGCAATAACCAAAACAATTTTACACTTCATCAAATGAATTTTATCCTGTTGGAAAGATAATAAGATTTCTCTTTTTCGTAACTTACAATACACTAACAGATGATTTAAAACCAATTTGTTTTATCTCTTTAAAACATTTGTGTATGGCAACTTATCAATTTAAGCTGGAGCAACCCTGGGAAGTAGTAAAAGAAAATTTGAAAGAAAATAATATCACCCTTACAGATGAAGACCTGGACTATAAACCGGGACAGGAAGAGCAGTTGCTGGCAAGACTGGAAAAGAAAATGAACCTTAGCAAGGAAAGGATAAAAGAATTGATAGAAAGCATTTCGGCAAATGAGGGGAGGGCTTCGTGAGATTACATAGTATGAAATAGTCGTTTAACACAAAAATTTATAGCTGCATGAACTGTCCGGCTTTTCCGGACATTTGAAAAAAAAGGGGCATGGAAAATCAAAACGAAATAAAAGTATTTGAGGGAAAAAAAAGTACGAACCCCCTGGGATGCTAAACAGGAAAAATGGTACTTTTCTATTATTGATGTAATTGCAGTACTTACCGAAAGCACTAATCCACGAAAATACTGGAGTGTTTTAAAAGCAAGGCTTAAAGCTGAGGGAAGTCAGTTGGCTACAAATTGTAGTCAACTGAAAAATGCAGTATATGAACCCGTGACGAATTGTTACCATTTAAAAAAAGACGATGAAAAAAGAAAACGAAATAAAGATATTTGAGGACAAAACGGTAAGAACCCTTTGGCATGATAAACAGGAAAAATGGTATTTCAGCATTGTAGATGTAATTGAAATACTTACAGGCACATCCCGTCCAAGAAAATATTGGGATGACCTTAAGCGAAAATTGAAAACAGAAGGAAGTGAGTTGTCCGAAAAAATCGGACAACTGAAAATGCAGTCAGCCGATGGCAAATTTTACAAAACAGACGTAGCCGATACCGAACAGCTTTTCCGTCTTATTCAATCCATCCCCTCACCAAAAGCAGAACCATTTAAACTCTGGCTGGCACAGGTCGGTTCAGAAAGATTAGACGAAATGCAAGACCCTGAACTGTCCATTGACAGAGCATTGGAACAATATCTGAAACTCGGCTATTCTGAAAACTGGATTAACCAGCGGCTGAAAAGTATTGAAATAAGAAAAGAGCTTACCGATGAATGGAAGAAACGGGGACTGAAAGAAGGTGTTCATTTTGCAACGCTGACCGACATTATTACCAAGCATGGAGTGATAAAACAACAAAAGAATATAAGATACTGAAAGGGTTGAAAAAAGAAAACCTGCGGGATAACATGACCAACACCGAGCTTATCTTAAACATGCTGGCCGAAGCATCTTCAAAAGATATTTCTGCAGCAACAAATCCTGAAACTTATGAGGACAGTAAGAAAGTAGCAAAGCAGGGAGGCACAGTTGCCAAAGTAGCAAGAAAAGAACTGGAAGCAAGAACAGGCAAAAAAGTTGTAACATCACTCAATGCAAAATCTGCTTTACAGTTACAATCAGCCAATACAAAAAGCAGAAAAAACAATGGTCAAAACGATCCGGCACTTAAATCACTCATAGATAAATTCCGGAATAATTCGGGAGCAAACAACCAACAAAGATTTTCACCCAATGACAGCAACCAGGAAAAAAATATCTCCTTACGGCTTAATAAAGTAAATCCATTGACCAGTATCATGCTTCGTTTCCGGAAGACGTTCAAAAAATTTTGCAGCAACTCCGGCAAACCATTAAGCAAGTGGCGCCACAAGCCACCGAAATGATCAGTTATAATATTCCCGCATTTAAAAATTTAGTTTCTTATGCGGCATACAAAAAGCATATCGGCTTTTATGCAGGTTCATCAGCATTGATTGCTTTCAAAGAAGAAGTAAAAAATTTCAAAACATCAAAAGGCACCATTCAGTTTCCCATTGACAGGCCGTTGCCCATTCCGCTGATAAAGAAAATTGTAAAGTTTCGTGTGACATTAGAATCAGAAAAAGCAAACACCAGCAAAGACAATACAACAGTAATAAAAGAAAAATATATGAATAAAGACATCCAGGCATATAACGACTCTCAAACAAATGAGAACAGAAAAATCTGCAATTTACTTGCGCAGGAAATTACCCGCAATTTGCCTGAAGCAGAAAATAAAATCTGGCATGCACACCCTGTCTGGTTTTTAGATGGCAACCCGGTTGCCGGATACAGCAAACTGAAGGATTCTGTAAGGTTACTGTTTTGGAGCGGCCAATCATTTGATGAAGAAGCTTTGCAAAAAGAAGGCAGTTTCAAAGCAGCCGAAGTTCGCTACACATCCGCCGGACAAATTAATACAAAAGACCTGGGTCGCTGGCTTAAGAAGTCAAAAGAAATTCAATGGGATTATAAAAACCTGATCAAACGAAAAGGAGTTTTGGAACGATTAAAATGAATTAAAAACAGTTTCGTCAACCCACCCGTTACTTATTACCGGGCTTCCGGTAAAATCTTTTTCCATTATTTCTTCTGCTCCCATTATTCTTTCGTACCCGTGGCTGATAAACCGGCGCCTCTCCAAATTCAACAGGTATAGCCTCTTTCTCCACGTTCTTCCCAATTAATGATTCAATAGCGGCAAAACTATTTTGCTCTCTTTCTCCAACAAAAGTAAAGGCCATACCGTCAGCTTCTGCTCTTGCCGTGCGGCCGATACGATGCACATAATCTTCGCCATCTCTTGGCACATCATAATTGATAACAAGATCAATAGTGTCTATATCAATACCGCGGCTAAGTATATCCGTAGCGATCATCACGGGAATGCGTCCGCTGGTAAATCCGGCGATCACATTTTCACGCTGCACCTGTTCCAGGTCGCTGTGCATTTCTTCCACTGCAAAACCGTTTTGCTTTAAGATTCTTGACAGTTGTTTTACTTCCTGCTTGCGGCTGCAAAAAATCAATGCACTTTTATAGGCTGTCGTTTTCAGCAAATGTTTTACCAATCCTAATTTTTGCCGGTCAAACACCACAAATGCTTTTTGAACAATCTTCTCCGGCGGGCGGGATATGGCAATGTTTACTTCTATTGGATCAGTCAAAATATTTTTTGCAAGTTGCCTGATGCGAACCGGCATCGTTGCAGAAAATAATAATGTCTGTCTTTTTGCCGGTATTGTTTTAATGATCTTGTTCAGATCATCCTGGAAACCCATATCAAGCATTCGGTCTGCTTCATCTAATATAAGGAACTGCAGGTCTTTGAATGAAACATATCCCATGTTCAAATGAGAAATCAAACGACCGGGAGTGCAAATAATAATATCAGCGCCTGATTGCAGCGCTTTCTTTTCATTAATAAAATTTTGACCATCATTGCCACCATATACAACTGCAGAACTAATATTGGTGAAATAAGATAAGCCTTCAAGATGCTGTGAAATTTGTATCGCCAGCTCACGGGTAGGTACTATTACAAGAGCTCCTATTTTATCGTCATGACGATTGCTCAAAAGACGATGTATAACGGGTAACAAAAAAGCGGCTGTTTTACCAGTGCCGGTTTGTGCTGACGCTATCAAATCTTTTCCAGCTAAAATGGCGGGTATCACCTGCTGTTGTACAGGGGTGGCGGTTTCATAGTTCGATGCCTCAATGCCTTCTAAAAGAGCAGAATGAAAATTAAATTCAGTAAAACGCAAAGCAAATGATTGTTAATAGGTGAACAAGGGATGCGGTTGAAAGCCTCAAAGATAATCTTTTCTGCCAGCGGCGGAAATCTGCGCCCTGCGCCCGCCTGCTTTGCATGAAATTTTTTCGTTCGATTTCTTCATTTTCTAAACGAAAAAAGACATCTTTCATCTTCATTTTTAACCGTTGGCAAAAAAGAACAGTTGCTGCCTTCACGGGTATGCTATCTTGTCCCGATCATCGTATGAGAAAATCTTTCTTTTTTATTATAGCCTTTGTTGCAGCAACAACTTTATCGGCGCAGCCTTTGGCAAAACCCGCTGATAAAATAACATTACAGGTAATCAGCGATAAGCATACAGCACTGTCACATGCAACCGTAGAACTTTTACGAGGCAAGGATTCTGTATTGGTAAAAGCCGGTATCACCGATTCAACAGGATCAGTGGTATTTGAACAGGTAAACAGCGGCGTTTATCTATTCAGAGTAAGCATGATCAATTATGCAGTGCAGCACACTGCTCTTTTCCAGGTACCAGCATCTGAACCAGGTGTTCAGTTACAACCGGTCATATTGCAACCCGCTACCGAAACATTACAGGGTGTTACTGTATCTGCTAAAAAACCATTTATACAGCAAATGCCGGGTAAAACTATTGTGAATGTAGAAGCTGCTATCACCAATGCGGGCACCACGGCGATGGAAGTATTGGAAAAATCACCGGGTGTTACGGTTGACAAAGACGGCAACATCAGCTTAAGAGGAAGATCGGGCATCATGATCATGATTGATAATAAACCAGCTTATGTATCCGGTACCGACCTGGTGAACTTGCTAAGCGGAATGAACTCTTCTCAAATTGAAACGATCGAGCTGATCACTAATCCGTCATCGCAATTTGATGCTGCAGGCAATGCAGGTATTATCAATATCAAAACTAAAAAGAACAAACAAAAAGGCTTTAATGGCACTGTCAATTCATCATTTGGGCATGGGCGTTATTACAAAACCAATCATAGCCTGCAACTGAACTACCGCGAAGGAAAATGGAATTATTTTCTTAATTACAGTACGAATGCAAACAAAGGTTTCACTGATATGTATGCACTTCGTACTTATTATAAAGGAGATCGTCAAACCATTGAATCACTGCTGGAGCAACCAAGTAAAATAAGAGGACAAGGATACAATCATACGCTTCGCACAGGCATAGATTATTTTGCAGGTAAAAAAACAACGCTTGGACTTGGATTGAACGGTATGATCTTTTCACGAAACAATTCAGTGAACAATATTGCATCATGGATAAATGCAAACGGAGCTACTGATTCTGTTATTCATACGCAAAGCATTGGCAGAAACAAATGGAAAAATGCAGGCATCAATCTGAATATGCGGCATTCATTCGCCGCATTGCAAGAGTTGACTGCTGACATTGACTATCTCACTTATGATATTCACGGTTACCAGGCTTTTCAAAATAATTTACAGGGACCCGGCGCTTATGAAGAAGCTTTTAAAGGCGATCTGCCTTCGCAGATAAATATTGTTTCGGCAAAAGCAGATTACAGGATGCAATTAGCGGAGCAATTAAACCTGGAATCAGGATGGAAATCTTCTCATATCAATACAGATAACGCTGCCGATTATTTTTATAAAGAGAATAATGATTGGAAAGAAGACCTGGGCAAGACAAATCATTTTTTATACAAAGAAAATATTCATGCTGCTTATACAAATGCAGAGAAAAAAACAGGCAGATGGACATTGCAGGCAGGATTGCGATATGAGTTTACAAAATATAAAGCCAACCAATTAGGAAATAGCCAGCAAAAAGATTCTGCTTTTTCAAGAAATTATAACAGCTTTTTTCCTTCAGCTTCTATACAAATGGAAGCAGATTCATTGAACCAGTTTATGTTTAGCGCTGGTCGTCGTATTGACAGACCCGCTTTTCAAAAGCTGAATCCATTTTTGTTTATCATTAATAAATATACCTATCAACGTGGCAATTCACTGATCAGGCCGCAATACACCTGGAACCTCGAAATGTCGCATGTATTCAAAAACATGCTGACGACAACCATTGGTTACAGCATCACCAAAGATTATTTTTCACAATTGTTTCTTTCCAGCGATGATGGCATGGTAATCTATACTGAAGGCAACTTTAGCCGCATGCGAAACATCAGTGCACAGGTAAGCGCTGTTGTTTCTCCTTTATCATGGTGGTCGTTCAACGCACAGGCTACCTTTAATCACAAAAGAATTGAAGGCTTGCTGTGGCAGCAATACACTGCATCTATTGCACAGGCTAATTTCAGCATGAACAATCAATTCAAGTTTAAAAAGAACTGGACGGCCGAGCTATCGGGTTTTTACATTACTAAAAATCAAAACGACATACAGGAAATATTGGAACCAACGGGACAAGTGTCTCTTGGTATAGCGAAGCAGGTTTTGAAAAATAAAGGAACACTCCGTCTTGCTGCCCGTGATATTTTCTGGACACAAGCCATGGAAGGACTTACCGATTTCAAACAAGCTGATGAATACTTTAAGCTCAAAAGAGATACAAGAGTAGTTACTATTGGTTTTAATTATCGTTTTGGCAAATCATTTAAGTCACAGGTAAAAAGATCAGGCGGTGGAGCAGGAGATGAAATAGAAAGAGTAGGAACGGGGAATTAAGATAACGATGCCTGAATGAATAATTTTTTTGTGGTAAACCGACTCCGAAAAATCTAACGCATCTTTCATTACATTTAATCCATGAATTTATTTGGCAATCTTATCTGGCTGATATTCGGAGGATTTGTAGCCGCATTAGGTTATTTGTTTGGAGGAATCGCTTTGTGTATTACCATCATTGGCATTCCATGGGGCCTGCAATGTTTTAAACTTGCAGAATTGGTGCTTTGGCCATTTGGTAAAAAAGTGATCAGCGATAGCAGCAATTCAGGTTGCCTTTCTGTTTTATGTAATATCATTTGGCTGATCTGTGGCGGACTTTATACAGCCATCATTCATTTGCTGATGGGACTTCTTTTATCTATCACCATTATCGGAATTCCCTGGGCAAAACAACATTTCAAACTGATCGAAATTTCTTTGATGCCTTTTGGTAAAAAAGTTATGAATGAATAACTCACTTTTATTTTTCACCACTCTTTAAAAAAGGCTTCATTATATCAATCGGCACAGGGAAAATAGTTGTGGAATTATTTTCTGTAGCAATCTCTCTTAATGTTTGCAAATAACGAAGTGTTAATGCACTGGGTTGTTCAGCTAATACTTTTGCCGCATCAGCCAGGCGTTGCGATGCCTGGAACTCACCTTCGGCAGCAATCACTTTGGAACGGCGTTCTCGTTCTGCTTCCGCCTGCTTTGCCATTGCTCTTTGCATTTCCTGCGGCAGGTCAATTTGCTTTACTTCTACATTGGTCACTTTCACACCCCAGGGCTCTGTGTTGGTATCAATGATCTGCTGCAGCTTGTGATTGATCTTATCCCTTTGCGAAAGAAGATCATCCAGTTCAGACTGGCCTAATACACTCCGCAAAGTAGTTTGAGATATTTGCGATGTAGCCGCTAGAAAATTTTCTACCTGCACAATTGCTCTTTGTGGTTCTATCACTCTGAAATAAACAACGGCATTTACTTTGATAGACACATTATCCTGCGTGATCACATCCTGCGGCGGCACATCCAGCACTACTGTGCGCAGACTTACTTTTACCATTTTGTCAATGATGGGTATCAGCAATATCAAACCGGGGCCTTTGATGCCGCCACCGCCAATCAAACGGCCAAGCCGGAAAATAACGCCGCGTTCATATTCACGAAGAATGCGGATAGCATTAGCCAAAATGATTATTGCAAAAAGAATGATGACAACGGTTACTACCGGGAAATTTTCCATACAATTTATTTTTATGTTTGATCAATCGGTGCAACAAACAATTTCAGATTTCTCATTTCCTTTATCTTCACTTTTTGTCCTTTTTCAATGGGGCCGGCAACTGATTCTGCATTCCATATTTCTCCGTTTACCCGTATAGTACCAGCAGGATTTAATATTTCCAGCACTTCGCCGGTATTACCAATCATAGCTTCTGCTCCGCTTACAACTTTTGTTCGTTGAGCTTTTATACCAGCACCCAATACGAATAAAAAGAATAAAGCTGTAACGGCAGTAGCGGCAATGATAACACTGCGTGAAATTCTTATAGTTTCCATAGACGGATCCGATCTGATCAGCATCATGGAACCAAGCAGCAACGAAATAACACCGCCAATGGCCAGCAAACCATGACTCACTATTTTGATCTCGAGTAAAAAAAGAATTATTGCAAAGATGATCAGTGCAAGACCGGCATAATTTATTGGCAAGGTATGCATAGAATAAAAAGCAAGAATAAGACTGATAACACCAATGATTCCCGGCAAAATAGCGCCGGGACTGTATAACTCAAACATGAGTCCATACATACCCAGCAGCATTAAAATATAAGCAATGTTTGGATCGCTGATAATATTCAACAGTTTTTCAATAAATCCCATTTTCATCTCCTCCATATTGACGCCTTTTGTGCGAAGCGTTACAGTTCCTGAACTAATTTCTGTTTGTCTTCCATCTACTTTATCCAGAAGTTCCCGTTCATTTCTGGCTATAAGATCAATCACAGAAAATTCAAGAGCTTCCGTTTCGGAATAAGAATGACTTCTGCGAACGGCATTTTCAGCCCATTCCATGTTACGATTTCTTTTCTGCGCAATTGATCGCAAAAAAGCTGCCGCATCGTTTGTTGTCTTTTCATTCATGGTGCTATCCATTACTGCCTGCATAGCCACAGGATGAGCAGCGCCGATATTTGTTCCCGGCGCCATGGCAGCAATATGAGCTGCCATTGTAATAAACACACCTGCAGAACCAGCATGAGCACCACCCGGCGAAACATACACAATCACCGGCACAGGTGATTCCAATATATCACTGACAATAACACGGGTTGACTTCAATAAACCACCGGGAGTATTTAAATGTATCAGCAGGCACGAAGCTTTTTCTTTAGCGGCTTTTTCAATACCATCATGAATAAAATTTGCAATCACAGGATTGATAGTACCATCAATCTTTATAGAAATAACTGTTTGTGTAAAACCAAAAGATGGAAACAAACAGAGAAGCAGGCAATATTGAAAAATATGCTTCATACTGGTTCAGTTAAAAATGAAGCGGGAACTGAAAGACCTATTGTAATTTACTGAAAATAGTTAATAAGCTGAATGATAAATTAGCTGCTTATTGAAATGCTCTTAATCGTTTTATTAATTTCCTAAGCGGAATAAACCGTGGTCAGGAAAATAAAAGCCTTCTTAAAACGTTTTATTGCTGAAATTTAATTTAATTCAAGACCAATGAAAAAACTAACACTGGCTTTTTGCTTCTTCCCTCTTTTAGCCGCCGCACAAAATTTTCATTTTGCTGCCCGTTTGGGATTAGCCAATTACCAGGGCGATCTGAAGAAAAGCTCAGTTTCTTTATCACAGGCAAAACTTCTTTTTTCATTGGGAGCAAGGTATGATCTGAGTGAACATGTAATGGCCCGCAGTTATATCACATTAACCGGTCTGCAGGCTGATGACAAAAAAGGTACGGCTGCAATGAAACAAAGAAACCTGAATTTCAGATCAAAAATTTTTGAATGGGAAATAAGCGGCCAATACAGCTTCTTTAGTCTGAATGAAAAATGGTGGACGCCTTATGTATATGCTGGTATTGGATTGTTTCATTTTAATCCAGGCACTAAGGATACGAATGGTAACAAGACATTCTTAAAACCGCTTAGCACCGAAGGCCAGGGTTTTATGCCGGGAATAAAAGAATATAAACTTTGGCAATTGAATATACCATTTGGAATAGGCGCTGAATACTCACTCAATGAAGATATGCGTGTAGGGATTGAAATGGGTTATCGAAAATTATTTACCGATCACCTTGATGATGTAAGCGGCAATTATGTGGATCAAAGTCGTTTATTAACTGCGAGAGGGCAAACTGCAGTTGATCTTGCTTATCGTGGTGATGAAGCAGGCGCTGGCCCTTACCCATCACCAGGAATCAACAGGGGCAATCCAAAAGACAAAGACGGGTATTATTACATCGCTGTTACTTATACTCTTCGTTATTTCTTTGATAAGTATAAACAGATAGCGGGTTTGCCAGGTGGCGGAAAAAAGAAGAAAGTGGGTTGCCCTGCGACGAGATATTAGATACTGATCCCTAAAGGAGAAGAAAAAGTTACATATTCCTTCTGTATTGCCCACCTACTTCATACAGTGCATGAGTGATCTGTCCCAATGAACAATACTTCGCCGTTTCCATTAGTTGAGCAAAAAGATTTCCATTATTGATCGCCACCTCCTTCAACTTCTTTAACTCATTTTCACTCTTAGCTTCATTACGCTTCCAAAATGCTTTGAGGTTTTGTATCTGCTGTTCTTTTTCTTCCATAGTGCTGCGAATTACTTCGCCGGGAATAATTGTGGGGCTTCCTTTTTTATTGAGAAATGTATTAACTCCAATTAATGGCAATTCTCCCGTATGCTTCTGATGTTCGTAATACAGGCTTTCTTCCTGTATTTTATTACGCTGATACATTCTTTCCATAGCGCCAAGCACGCCGCCCCTCTCTGTTAAACGATCAAATTCTGTCAATACTGCTTCTTCTACAAGATCAGTTAGTTCCTCAATAAGAAATGACCCTTGGTTAGGATTTTCATTTTTTGCTGTTCCCAGCTCACGGTTAATGATCAATTGTATTGCCATTGCCCTGCGAACACTTTCTTCCGTTGGCGTTGTAATAGCTTCATCGTAAGCATTGGTGTGAAGCGAATTGCAGTTATCATAAATGGCATACAGAGCTTGCAATGTTGTTCTGATATCATTGAAGTCAATTTCCTGTGCATGCAAACTTCTGCCTGATGTTTGTATATGATACTTCAGCATCTGGCTGCGCTTATTCGCCTTGTATTTATACTTCATCGCCTTTGCCCAAATGCGACGAGCTACTCTCCCGATCACACTGTATTCAGGATCCATTCCATTGCTAAAGAAAAAAGAAAGATTAGGGGCAAAATCGTCAATGTTCATTCCTCGGCTCAAATAATATTCTACATAAGTAAAACCATTGGCCAATGTAAAAGCCAATTGTGTAATAGGATTAGCTCCTGCTTCTGCAATATGATAACCGGAAATGCTTACGCTGTAAAAATTCCTGACGCCCTGTTCAATAAAATATTCCTGCACATCGCCCATCAACTTCAATGCAAACTCGGTTGAGAAGATACAGGTGTTTTGTGCCTGGTCTTCTTTTAAAATATCAGCCTGCACTGTTCCTCTCACTTGTTGCAAAGCTGTCTTTTTACATTGTTCATAAATATCAGCAGGCAATACTTCATCGCCACTAAGACCTAATAACTGCAACCCTAATCCATTGTTACCTTTTGGAAGTTCAGTATATGAGAAATAATGATAAGCCGGCTGTGAACTTGTTTTATATTTTTCCTCAATAATCCTGGTTAAATCTGTTTCTAATCCCAGTTCTTTTATCTTCTTTTCGCATTGCTGATCAATTGCGGCATTCATAAAGAAAGCAAGCAGTATTGGCGCAGGCCCATTGATGGTCATGCTTACCGATGTTTTTGGATCGCAAAGGTCAAAACCGCTGTATAATTTTTTAGCATCATCTACCGTAGCAATGCTTACTCCACTGTTGCCCACCTTACCATATATATCAGGACGATGATCCGGATCTTCGCCATACAGCGTAACACTATCGAACGCAGTTGACAATCTTTTGGCCGGCTGATCGGCAGATACATAATGAAAACGGCGATTAGTTCTTTCAGGCCCGCCTTCACCTGCAAACATTCTTGTGGGATCTTCGCCTTCTCGTTTTAAAGGAAACACTCCCGCTGTAAAAGGAAAATGACCCGGCACGTTTTCCTGCGCCTGCCATTTTAATATATCGCCCCAGTCTTTGTATTTTGGTAAAACAACTTTCGGAATCCTTGTGCCGCTTAAACTTTTTGTTGTCATCGCCTGTTTGATCACTTTATCTCTCACGGTGTATTCATAAAAATCTTTTTCGTATTCTTTTATTTTTTCAGGCCAGTGAGTGATGAGCTTGCGGCTGACAGGAGTAAGTTGATCGGTATAGAAATTGATGGCCTCCCCAAACCCCTCCAAAGGAGGGGCTTTAGAACCCATGCCTTTGAAAGTCTCCAATGCACCATGAAGCTGATATAACTTTGAAGCAATAGCCGCCTGGTCTTTTACCAACTGATCATAATTTCTGTTGTTTTCGCTTATCTCACTTAAATATCTTGTGCGATTGGATGGAATAATAGCTTGTGAAACTTTTGCTGTTTGTGCAAAATGAAATTCTCCAAAGTTGGTTCCTGTTTTATTTTCTATCTTTTTCAGCAGTAACTCAAATAAATGATTCACTCCATCATCGTTAAACTTACTGGCCATGGTTCCGATGATGGGCAATTCTTCATCTTTTGCCGTCCACAAACCATGATTTCGTTTGTATTGTTTTTTTACATCAGCCAATGCATCCAATGCACCGGCTTTGTCAAATTTGTTGATACAAACAATATCTGCATAATCAAGCATGTTTATTTTTTCCAACTGCGATGCAGCGCCATATTCCGGCGTCATCACATACATGCTTACATCACAATAATCTAAAATTGATGCATCGCTTTGTCCCACACCAGCCGATTCCAAAATGATAAAATCGAAGCTTGCCGATTTACAGATATCAATTGCTTCCTGCACAGCGCCGCTTAATGCCGTATTATCATCTCTTGTTGCAAGGCTGCGCATATAAGCTCTTGGATGTGAAATAGAGTTCATTCGTATTCTATCACCCAATAAAGCGCCGCCTGTTTTTTTCTTTGAAGGATCAACCGAAATGACGGCGATTGTTTTATCAGTGAAATTGTTCAAAAATCTTCTTAAGATCTCATCGGTCACCGAAGATTTTCCAGCTCCACCTGTTCCGGTAATTCCTAATACAGGTTGTCTTCCAATTTCTGACTTCTGACCTCCGGCCTCAATTCCATTCTCTGCATTTGTAATTTCTCTTGCGATCTTTCTTACGTCTTTTGCCTCATCTAATTTCAATTTCGTTTCATAATCTGCTTTACCGTTTAACTGAAGATCACACAACCGGATTACTTCTTCAATCATCCCTTCCAATCCCATCTTCCTTCCATCATCCGGACTATAAATTCTTGTAATGCCGTATTTGTGCAATTCTTCTATTTCTTCGGGCAGTATTGTTCCGCCGCCGCCGCCAAAAATTTTAATATGGCCGCAACCGTTTTCTTCCAACAAGTCTTTCATGTATTTAAAAAACTCAACATGCCCGCCCTGGTAGCTGGTGATGGCAATACCCTGCACATCTTCTTCAATAGCTGCTTCAACAATCTCTTTTACCGAACGATTATGTCCTAAATGAATGATCTCTGCTCCTTTACTTTGCATGATGCGGCGCATGATATTAATAGCAGCATCATGTCCATCGAAAAGAGAAGCAGCCGTAACGATTCGTACTTTATTTACAGGAGTGTAACTCATAAAAAAAACAGCAAGCATTAATAGCAGGTACAAATTTAACCGTAAAACCCTAATAGCCGTTAGTGTTGCTGACGGCATTTCATTTCCCTACTTTTGCGCCATGCAGCATATTACTGAAGCGATCCGTGACTTATATAAAAACTGGAAAGGCTACGAACCCGTATCGGTGGATGTTTTGCCTCAATCCGGCAGTGAACGACGTTATTTCCGCATTTATGACAACGACCAGTCTGTTATCGGAACATTCGGAGCCAATATCAAAGAGAACGAGACCTTTATTTATTTCTCCACTCATTTTCGCAAAAAAGAACTGGCAGTACCGGAGATATACGCTATCAGCGATGATAAACAATTTTATCTGCAGCAGGATTTTGGCAGCACATCTCTTTTAAACAAATTGGAAGAACACGGCTTTACTCCTTATGTATATGATCTGTTTAAACAAAGCCTTGTTGAATTGGCAAGACTGCAGGTAAAAGGTGACAAAGGATTAGATTATGAAAAATGTTTGACAAATAAAGAATTTGGCAAACAAGCCATCATGGCCGACCTGCTTTATTTCAAATATTATTTTTTAGATGCATTGCGCAAGCCTTATGATAAACAAAAACTGATTGATGATTTTGAAGCATTAAGCACTTATCTCACTCATACGGAATATAAATATTTTATGTTCCGTGATTTTCAAAGCCGGAACATCATGGTAATGGATGTGGTTCGTGGAAACACGAGCCAGGGCAATAAAGTGGTTAGTGGGGACACTAACCGCAACGAGACCGTTCATTTTATAGATTACCAGGGTGGCATGAAAGGCGCACCGCAATATGATGTTGCCAGTATGCTTTGGCAGGCAAGAGCCAACCTTCCTGATCAATGGAAATATGATCTGCTCGAAGATTATATTGATGCATTTGAAAATACCATCGAACAAAGTGTGAACAGAAGTATTTTTCAAAATCAATACAATGGTTATGTACTGATCCGTTTGCTGCAGGTATTAGGCGCCTATGGGTTTCGTGGTTTGTTTGAACGCAAGGCGCAATTTTTAACAAGCATTCCATTAGCGTTGCGAAATCTCAAAGAATTTTATTTGAATCAAAGTATCGGTATTGTAGTGCCCGAATTCAATAAGGTGCTCAATCTTTGTGTAGCAGATGAGATCATTGAACAATTCACTCCGGTGCAGGCAACAGAAAAAACACCGTTGGTGGTAAAGATCAAAAGTTTTTCTTACCGCAATGGAATTCCACCTGATGAAAGCGGAAACGGTGGTGGTTTTGTATTTGATTGCCGCGGACTATTAAATCCCGGAAGAATCGAAAAATTTAAAACACAAACAGG
>Ga0187893_10008839_pt1 | contig 15740 bp, 20 predicted proteins | sample MA1701074metaG_FD_139574 | JGI IMG/M metagenome (GOLD analysis project Ga0187893, IMG submission 139574) | White microbial mat communities from a basaltic lava cave in the Kipuka Kanohina Cave System on the Island of Hawaii, USA - MA170107-4 metaG ... | reverse complement strand
CTCCTTCAAAGCATCAAGCCTTTTCTGTCGGGTATCTTCCTTTTCTAACTGCTTCTTTGCCTTCTCCGCGGACTTTGGCGCCTTTCTGGCTTCATACTTAATTTTGATCCCTGTAATTGCAGACCAGACCTCACCGCTTTCCTTGTGGTGAAACCCGGGCATTCCAGTATCGATCAGCTGGAAATGATTGTCCGGAAACAGCGCATAAGCTTGCCAGTCTTTCAGCTGTGACATTGAAGGTAGTCGTCTGGCCAGACCGCTGTCAAGATTGTCTCTTGCATTTCTTCTCAGCTTTTCAATTTCAAAGTACAAGTCGCCATAATCCTCGGGCATCAGGTCAGGCGTTGTTCTCTTGAAAATTAGTGTATCACGCTGGGCTGCAATGGCCTTGGCGATGTCCTGCGATCTCTGAAAGTCGCCGAACATTACAATCGAATGGTGGCGTGCATCCCTGATCAGTGACTGAATTCGCCTTTTCGTTTCGGTTTCCCAGTCACCCTTTTCCGACTTCAGGCCCTGTGGAGCGATGTTTGACAGTTCGCGGAATCCTAATGCGATCGGAGTGTTAGGAGGAATTTTCTGCTGGATAATGAGGTATGGCAGCTCGTGTAGAATCTGAGCGAGCTTTCTGAAAGCGTCCTTGTGTTCGTGATAGAATCCACGGTTAAAGACTATGATCCTTTTTTCCTCCAGGGCTGTCAGCAGGACCTTGTCCAGTGGGGTATCGTCAAAAACAAACTTGATTAGCTCGTCAGGATGCTTGCATGGGATTTCGATTCCACCGTCGTGGTCTCTGATTGGGATGCCGCATTTACACGGAGGATCCCTTTGTGTCACTGTCGTGGTACGCGGGACCAGAATCAAGACGGGATATCCAACTCTGCGGATCTTCCACCAATCCTTTCTTTGGGGGTTGATATCATACACGAGTAGGAGAGGCGCGTCCTTATCGACCTTGGACTTTACGACGAATTCCCAGATCTTCCTGCCGTTGTATACGACGTCGGCTCGATTGTCCTTCATTGTCAGGACGATCTTTAGGACATGTTCCTGGTTGGAAATCGTGATTGTATTACCATCCTCGGTCTTTGCGAAAGTAGCATGATCGATCCAAGGTGCGCAGGCCTGAAGCCGAGCCTTCATGTATGCACGAAGCTTGGCCTCCTGGATTCCTGGCACTCTTCGCCACGAGAAAATTTTAACAAGATCTGGAACGGTCCAGAAGGCGTTTTCAAAGTCCGGCGACGCCCAAGCATCAATCACCAAGTAATTGTGCTGATAATACCACTCCAACGCCCATTCAGCAGTAGTACTTTTCCCACTCCCACGAAGTCCGGGGAGGAAGTAACTCGGAAATTTCGGGTGTAGTAGCCACAACTGGCGGGGCTTTGGGTCGTAGATGAACCTCGAATACTGACTTCTGAAAGAAACGCTACTCATTCCAAATCACCGGAGCTAGTCAAATTCCTGTTCATCCTGTGAGTCTGAGTCTGGTGTTGATTCAGAGTCGCTTTGTGACACCGATCCTTCCGTCGGCGAAGGAGGGTAGTCATATCCACCTATCGCATCCGTACTACCTGGCGAATACGCTATCTGCACCACTGGGATTCCCTTCTGGTCGGACGAACCTTCAGTCCCTTCGCCCAAGTTGTCGCCATGCAGGAACGAGGCCATCCTGTGCTCGAGGTCCTTGGCAAGTGGGATCAGGATCTTTAGGACTGCTCTTACCTGCTCCTCCCACAGAACGTACGGAATGCAGTTCGTTTTCTTTTTCATTATGTTCTTGTCAAGAAAGGTAAAGCTGGGCTTGATGATCTCCACCGGAAATCCTTGTGCGTTGTTTGAGGGAATCTTGTATGCAAAACCGATTGTGTGCACCAGGTATTCATAATCATAGTGCCCCCACACATCAAAGAACCCAACGTTTCGTCCTATGAAGATCTTATTTTCCGCAGGGTCTGGCTTTATACGAGGCCTTAGGTCCATATATGAAAATTTGCCATCAGGCGAAGGTCCGATGAAAACGCCTTTGAATAATTTGGACAGAAATCCGAATCGCCTGACGTCATCTGCTTGCTCCTTGCCGCCGTTTTTTTCTGTCGCAAACACCCTTTGTTTCGGGTCGTGAATGACATGGATAGTTGCGTTGTACAGGTTGCGGAAAGCCCTCTCGTATTGACCGTTCGTAAGAAAGAAACTGTAGGCGCCCATGAGGCGATTGACTTCCTGGTTGAAATTATAAGAATATCGAATCATTTGCGGCTTTTTCAACCAAACGTCGTTTGATGAGCTCACGTTAATCCAATTGATAGATTCGGCAGCGGCAGCTAAAAGCTTTGTGTTTGTATTTGGGAATGTAGCAGTGAGATAAATCTTGGCTACTCCTGCATTAGATGTGAGATGTAAATGGTTAATAGATAATGTCCGTTTTTAAAACCATGCTAAGTTACATCAACATTGTCAACTTCAAGAGCATTGGCAAGGTCGAACTAGATCTTGGTCGAATAAACGTCTTCATCGGTGCCAACCGCAGCGGCAAGTCAACAATAGCGCACGCGATGTGCCTGCTTAAGCAGTCAAATGGCGGCCTTCAATGGGACGGACCTTACATAAAATTGGGAAGTTTTGAGAATGCGGTAAAGAAGAACTCAAGACCGAAAATCCTCGGATTACGAGTAGGTGGAGTTCTTTCAGCATCTAACGAGCTGACAACAATAATCCGTGGTTCCGAGATTACCTTTGGGCTTCACATTGCGAGTGCAGGGCCAATCACAGAAATCGATGTTTCTTTAGGAGGAGGTCCCCAAGGGTTCAATCAAGAAATAATTAGTGGGACAATAACCTCGCGAGGTAATCAAGTCGTGAAAGAGTTACATGTTGGGAAATTTTCGTTTACTGTGAGTGGCAAGTTAGATCCGCATTATCCGCTGCATATTACTGGACACAGCGCGACTACCGATAGCGACAGAAACCAATACGAAATCACCCTAAACGCCATAGAAGAGCTAATTCGCAGTTTCGGACGCCAGTTCAATCTCTTCTCATTCATTCCAGTTACAAGAGGATTTGATAGACCCAGTTACGTCATGTATGATGGGCCACCCGCTGACGCTATGACCAGCGAAGGTACTACACGCCAGGCAGAAAGCTTGGCGAACCAAATTGCATACAGCAATCGTAAGATCGAAGATAGAGTGAACGAGCTATTGAGGAAAGTAATTCCGGGTGTAGAAATTAGGCAGTATCCCGCCGCCAATAAGAATATTGCAATAGTGAGCAAAGACGAGACTGGAGAGTACAACATTATTCATGAAGGGTTCGGCTTGAATCAACTTGCTTTCTTGTTCTCACAACTCGTGGCGACTGAGCCAAATGCAACTCTGTTTATCGAAGAACCCGAGATTTCGCTACATCCGTCCTTACAAATGTCTGTTTGCTCGATCTTGGTTGAGGCAGCATTGAAAGAATCAAAGCAATTGGTAATAACAACCCACAGCGAGCACATCCTGCTCGGAATTCTAGAATCAGTTATGGAAAAGAAGATAGATCCTGATGCAATCAGAGTCTACCATTTTGAAAGGGATGATCATGGGGATACGAAAGTAACAAAATTGAAAGTAAATTCTCTTGGGGAATTGGAAGGGGGATTAAAGGGCTTCTTTGAGGTAGACATGCAGCATATCGAAAAATTCTTTGAACGCTTAAGGAAGGAGAAAGAGAAATAGCCGACTTCGTTCTAGATGAGAACATTATTGCGTTCGCCGCGAAGATGGAAGACGCCCAAGGCAATATCGATCTAACATGTGGCACATTAATCCATGAACTCATAAAGAATTGTCAGAATCGAATGCACTGCAGCCCAGAACTCTTTGAAAAATACTTTGAGAAGTTGAAGAGCTTGAGAAACCAGTCATCAGCAGCTTACATGCAGAAAATGCTCATCCATCTCAAGAACAAGCAGAAAATTCAGTTTCATAACTCTCCTCCAACTATCAGTCAAGCTGATAAGGAGAAAATACCTTCCGATGACGTCTATCTCATTCTACTCACGATTTTTACTAAAAGCACTTTGATTACAACAGATTGTCGGCTAAAAGACAGACTTGATGAGACGAAACTGAGTTCCAAATACTCTCTCACCATTGTCAAGCCATGGACTTAGGAGCTACTGCACACTGACCGCCTACATGCACCTTAGGAAAGTCTCAATTGGACTTTAAAGTGAGCCAGGTCCCAAACAGAATGTGAAAGCTCAGAGCTTTCTCGTTCTCGAGCTCGATAATCTCGAGATGATCCACTCTCGGGCAGAACTCATCAACAAAGTAGGTAATTCCTCGCTCCTGAAACTCATTACCCAAAACTGCGTTACTACCGGGAAAGTAGAGAGGCGAGCGTAGTCTATTTCCGTTCGGTCCATTTAACAAGCTTGCGACATTATTGCAAATCAAATGCTCCTCTTGGATAGGACCTGAAATATTGCAGGTCCACCGGTTATCACGACCATGTCGACGTATTAGTCCTGACAATTCCGTGACATTGAGAGACAGCATCGCCCTCCAGTACGTCTGAAGCTTGCCAAGAACCCACGAAGGCGGCTTATTATCCCGTGCAAGTTGGTCCCAAAGGGATACACGCACTTTATTCGGGCCTCGGAATGAATGAACTGTCGCCATCATCTTGACTTCTTCCTTTTGCCAGGCAGTTTTGACAGCTTTTCTTCGGCCTTCGAAATCAAATAGATATCCTCGGTAAGGGCCTTTCTCTTCTCCAAGATCCTTTTTCGAAGCACCCTTTGATATTCATACGAATAGGCGTCAAGCTTGCCGGCTAGCAGGTCTTCGAGAAATTCCCTTTCCTTCTTGCTTAGCAATACTCCCAAGCTCTAATTATCGCTCCTAATAATGATTAACGGATTCCTGTTACTAACTGCCAATAGTTAAATCTTTATTAGCTACTAACGCTTTTCCGTTAGTCAATGGCGAAGTTAGGAATGAGCCCTACAGCAGAGGGCATGGAAAAGAGCGAGAAAAATGCAAGTGAAACACCTAAGAGATGGGACGCGAAATGGACTCTCGAGTTTGAACCCAAAGACACGGTGGACATGTCAACGGACCTTGATCGTTTCAAAGACGGTTCACTCTACATGGCGAGACAAGATCTCACCAACACAGACACGCCTTGGTCATTCGTAAGGGTAAAACACATCGAGCCGGCGATACCTGTTGAAGTCTGGCTTACAGAGCGTCAATATAGGGTCCTGCAGCTCCAGGCTGTGAAAAATAAGAAGAGACCTGACGAGCAGGCCCGGGAAATGATCGCTCAGCCATTGGACCAGATGTATGGAGATGGCCTCACGCGGTATTGACTGAAGGGTCCTGACCTGGCAGGCCTGGCTGTCCTGCAACTAATAGTGGCTCTGAGGCCACTATTTCTGCGGGACCCGGTCTGTGTTACTTGTTTGTTCTTTTCTTTTGCACGCTTAGCTTTGGGTTTCGAGACTGATCATGACTCTTTCGAACGATCTCTCGCCTCGCGGAATTCTCGGCCTGTGGGTTTCCTGTGACCATGATCTTTGCGCCACTTGTGATTGGCTTCGTTTTTCCACCTTCTTTATAGAATCCTTTCGTAGTTGCCATAATGGCTGTGACAAGGAATAGGCGATAGTTAAGTATTATGGTAGAATTAACGAAATTCCGTTATCACAAAGTGGCGCCCGCTCAAGGCTCTGGCAAGTCCTGGCGTCTGTAGTTATTTTTCAGCCAGGCGTTTCAACAACTCAAAGTTTTCCGAGATGACCTTCATCGCAACTTTCATTATGACAGGGTTTGGCTTTGACTGTTCAAATCTCTTCGCCGGCACGAGTTTCATTATCCAGGCCCCGCTCAATAAGTCTTGTTGAGACTTTTCTCTCGAATTGACGTTTGGAAAAGGTGCAAGGTTAGGGTAGTCCCACATTGAACATCTTTTTGAGCTTGCTAATGTGGCATGGTTCAATCTGGGCGATAGGAACCTTTTCTCTAACCAGGTTGTATGCATCGTAGAAATCCATGTTGTATTTCTTCATCAATACTCCTATCGCTATGGCATTGCTTCGACTCTGCCCAGCTCCGCAGCAAATCACTATCTTTTTGTTCTTGTCCAGGCAGGAAATGGCGTATTCTATTTTCTTCTGATAGACTTCGGCAGGCTGGCTCTCATCAAGCATGTCGCGGACATCTACGATCCAATAGTCCGTTTCATCCAGCATCCTACCATCTAGTGCTGTAGCTGGATAATTCGTTTCTCCTAGCCCATGTGTGGCAATAGCATTCGTTATCTTGAACAAGCCAGACTACTTTCCTAATGACTTAGGCTCAATATATGCTTGAGAGAGATGTTCACTCGAAGTTTTACCAGGGGGACCGTTGACGATCCAAGACAAAAATATATTAACATCAAAGGTGTGAAAGAAATGGCTTTACTTCTCTTCTTGCGTACGAGAAGGGGTCCGCAGTAAGATTTGGTACGGCAAAAGTGTCAAGGCGTCTCGAAACCTGTCTGAAGTAAGCCACGGGTCGCCGCGACACATTTCTTAATTTTTCTACCATTGTGGTTTTCCGGCAGGGGGTTTGACACTCCAAAAGGTCAATCCGTTGATAGATGGTTGAGCGTAATGTATAGGGGAGAGTTGGCAACACGAAGAACGCTGATCCCCGTCAACACACTCGTGCGGACCTGTCGCGATTCGTTCTGAAACGAGCCCTGAATTGTGAAGGTCGCGAGACAGACATTCGTGTTAGTTCCCAGATTTTCTTGCGATAGGGCAGAATAGTCTTGTAATCCATTGTCAAGAAGATGCTGCAATGTGCTGCCATGCCAGAGGCTACCAAAAGCCTATCTTCAGAATGTGGGAGGAAATCGAAAGTGCCATGACCAAGCCATGTTCGAGCTCGCGACATACTATCTCTGAAATCTTCATCAGGATAATGGGTCTTGATCTGTTCTACCCACCAATCGAACAATTCTTGGGCAAATTCTAGTCTGAACACTCCTTTGTCATCATGTGCCTTACTCTGTAGTTCGTGGAGTGTGTTCAGTGAAGTGACAAAATCAAAAGTGCCATACCTCTGAGCCGCGTCGTAAATCCATCCAAAAGCTTCAAGGTCTATGATTGCTTTCGGACCGAGTCTTTGAATTGTCTCGTCATCCCAGCCAGCCATCTCCTCTATCTGATCACCGAACGTATGCCAGTGCCAGATTACATTAGTGTCAAGGAAAACACGATTAGGCTTTGGGTCAAGGTAATCGACCATCGTGGATCGTCAAGTGCGAAGATCTTGGTCCTTAATGTGTGCTTTCAGTTTCTCAGTAATCAATTCATCGGCGGCTCGTAGTTCGCCAAACCACTGGTCTATGGGTTGAACATAATCGAACGCAGGGTGATGACCAGACAAGGTGAGCATAGCAACTCTCACATGAAATCCGGCACTGCTAAGCTCCTTGTTTATGGCGTCCCTGATTCTGATTTCTTTCGGTGTCATCAAAGAATCCTTGAGTGCAACGATATCGCTCGCAGTGTTGACGGTTTCATCATCGATATCCTGTTCCCCGGACAATTGAACCGGCTCTATAGACACGCATTGCTTATATTTAGGCAGCTATGTCGAGATATCGGTGCGAGCCACCAATAATCCACAATCTGGTGTTATTGTGGCTGAACTCGACTACAAGATTCAATTTGTTTACGAAGTCGCATTCGCGAAACGAGAGCTCAGAGGGCTGGGGGTCAACGCAAAAGCGCATCTGAACGACACTATACGGTTCGAGGTTGAATCGTCGTGCGATGTCGATAGGTTAGCAGCAAGGCTGGCCCACTTTCGCAAGATAGGTGTCATGGAAACAGAATATTCTTGGGTGGTGTCACACAATCAGAAAGGATCGGACAATCAATTTCTGACTCACTGGTATTACCCCTACAAGGGAAAGTATCATCCTAGGTTCGTTAGATCGATTTTCAATATTCTGGGCCTGGAATATGGAGACACCATTCTGGATTCGTTTCTCGGAAGCGGGACTACTGCGCTCGAAGCCCACCTGTTCGGCTTGAACTGTAGAGGGTTTGACATATCGCCAGTTTGTGTGATAGTGAGCAAGGTCAAAGTGAGTGCCGGAGAAGTTGCCGATCAACTTGCATTACGTGAAAAGGAAGCCGTCAGCGCAATGGCTAAAGACGAAGAGAGACTGAAACAGAAGACTAAGGAATACACGAAGCTTATCGACGAGCCGGAGAAGAGTTTCTATTCCGAATTCTTGGACTCATTGGGAGATGATCGTATAAAGGACTTTTACACCCTGGCTCGGCTGATCTATGCGAGCGATAGGGGCCGACGAGGCCGTGACTTTAGCGCTTTTGCGAAGAATGTACACACTATGATTGAATCGGCAATCGCTCTCGCAGAAGTAGAGAGTGAGTTGAGAAAGAAGAGAGAATTAGGACACGTCCAGATCGCCAGGTTGGATTCACGTGATCTCAGACCGGTCAGGAATGACTCCATCGACGCCATAATCACTTCACCACCGTATTCGATCGCACTTGACTACATGAAGAATGACAGGGATGCGCTCGCTGAATTGGGCACTGACATCAAGGACCTGAAGGGCAAGTGCATAGGAGTTAGAGGCACAAGCTCTGAAAAAACAAGAGAATATGATAAAGACATGCAAAAGTGCTACGATGAGATGTATCGCGTCCTGAAGAAGGGTCGACAATGTGTGATAGTAATTGGAGATGCGATTGTCGATGGTGTCTCTACGCAAAGTGTCAATAAGACGAAGGAGTACTGCCAAGAGAAAGGATTCGTACTGAAGGAGGATCTTCCGAAGAAGATATTCGGTCTATATAACACGATGAAAGATGAAAGAGTCCTCTTCTTCGAGAAGTCATGACATCCGGCACGACTCCTGACCCGTCCGAAATTTTGCTAAAGAGTATATTTACACTTTCGAAAAATCTCAAAGGAATCCCCTTTCCTGTCGCTGTAAAGATATCATCAGGATACAGTGTAATTCCGTTCGATAATACGAATTCTTACGACAATGAGTTGGCCCATGCTCTTGAAAATAGCCTTCAGCGATTTCTTGAGACGATAAAATCCAGTCAACCTCGCTTCAAGGGCACTAGGATCAATGATGTCGGTAGGAAGATAGAGCCTCAACTCGTTCATGAATTAGACAAAAGCCCGATCTCGGTAAGACAACTCGGGAGTGCAGGGTATCCAGATATCGAAGTCACCTACAAGAAAAAAATAAGCTACCTGGAGATAAAAACGAGCTCAGTATCTGGGAAATCTGCGCTCAGATATTTCTACTACACTGGAGGTAAGAAGGTCAAGGCCGATGCGCGCCATCTCCTTCTAACAATATTTTCAACCCCCGATACACCAGGATTCTGGAAGGTTGAAAACATGTCACTCAGCGACCTCTCCAGGCTTAAGGTATCGTTTAGACCAGAATTCAATGCCAGTAAGAGCGACCTAGGGGACGAGAAAGCCGTAATATTCTCTATCCAATGACCTAAGTGAGGCGTGTCCGCCAGCTTCTGCTACAACTCGACTTTCTTCATCTTGGAGTAGGAATTGTAACCTTCAGTGGTCCATACCCATTCGATGATATCTCCTGGTTTCAATCGCATCGCATAAACAATCTTGCTAGGAATGGTGGCCGTCAATGTGGCCCCGTCAGGTCTGCCCCTGACCTTTGAGCGTGGATAGTCGTACTTTGATTTCGTCAACGTATTACATCAAGGGACAGGTTAGCTTTATGTATTACTCTTCAGTAGAACAAATGGGGCAGAAATTAGCCCGTTCTCGTGGATCACTTATCGAAATAAGAAATCAAGTCATAGTTTCGTTATTAAAAACGGCGTTATACCCATGGAGATAAGGTTAATAGAGTTTAACTTTAGTCAGCCGTAACGTTAAATCCGCCTTATTTCTAGAGAGACCAATGCTAGCCGAAGTATCTGATCCAGTCTCTGAATGGCAAGAACTGTTACGTACAGACAGTACCCGCAAGCTGTACCTGATGTCACTGAACGCATTCTGCAATTTTGCTAACAGGACACCTGTAGAATTGATAAAGCTACCAAAGGCAGACCTTGGACTTTTGGTGAAGTCCTATGTTATCCACCTGAAACGGCTCGCTGTCAATACTGCGGGCAAGCCAAAAGAAGGTCAGATCTCTGTGAACAGCATACCAGACAAACCAAAAGCTCATTTTATCAAGAAGCACCAAGAGACAACATCTGGCGATTCACACCTGCTGGAAAAGAGTTTGTAAAAAGGTGGAAGACCGCAAAGGCACTGGATGAAGTATGAAAAATGACATAGAAAAGGCAGCATTGTTCCATACCTAGTTTTATAGCTCCCCAGCCAATTTATGAACCATGAGAGGAACCAAACTCTATGCAATACTTGCAGCTATGTTCATGGCCGGAGCTTTTTTGGCATCTCCGGAACTAAGAGTGTATGCTGCAAACACTGTGTTGTCTACAGACATTAAAGACGGTGAAGTAAAGACACCCGACATAGCAGCAAATGCTGTTACTGCCGCAAAAATCAAGGACGGGGAAGTGAAAGCAGCAGAGATAGCAACAGATGCAGTGGGTGCAGCAGAATTACAGGGAGTGACAAAGCTGCTTTTTGCGAGATGCAACTCGGACAGTGCTGCTGGACGTGGCGGATCTCCAGGGACGAATTTACCGGTTATTTGCAAGATCACTGGTGTTGACGCAGATGATAACGTTATCGCAACATTGGAAGCGGGAAACTACCTTACCAACTTGTGCTTTGTAGTCCAAAAAGCAGTCCCCAGTTCGGGCGCGGTAGAAGTCAGGCTAATTAATGTGTGTTCTGGCGTTTACACATTCACAACCGGCTCTACCATCTCGATTATTGTGTATGACAAATAGCAACGGCTCAAGAACCAGTGGTATGGGATGAGATGAAGCAAGCTAGGCTAGATCTCTTAATACCAGTCTTGAGGCATGACACCGCTATTGCTATATCAGACAAACAAGATCCAGATACCATTGGAAGAGGCTCATGAGCTAGTTGCACTGATCCCAAGAACAGGACTGATGCTGACCCTCATAGGGATAGGCTGCCTAGTTCTTGGCTTCCTACCTGATTTTGTTTCTTGGGCGTTTACATCATTCATCCAGCCCAACCTGACACCTAGAGGCACTGACTGGTTCATTATTCCACCTGAAGCTGTACTACCAATCTACTTTACGATAGCTGGCATCATCATGACTGGGGCAGGAGTCTGGATAACCGTCAAAGAATACAATGAATACCGCAAGACCAAGACTACTAACATTTAATCCTCTTGGTTTTCCGGCCACTTTGTACAACAACCTAAGATTTTAATAGTTGGGGTACAATAAAGAGCATAACGCTGTTTTATTTTTCGAGAATCTTAACTTTCTGAATGCAAAAAGTTAATAGAGTTTAGAGAGAATTGAAGAGCGCTTTGCGCTCTGTGGTTGTAAAGAAAAAGCCAGTCGGCGACGATGAGGAGCTTTTTGTCGGGACCGCCGAGTCAGAGCACGTAGAGATGTACCTAAAGGCGATCTGGTTTATCCGGGAGAAGGGAGGCGACGTGAAGGTAAGTTCGGTAGCCAAGCTCCTAAACGTGACCCAGCCTTCTGTCGTTCAAATGTTGCGCAAGCTGGACGGTTCACGGCTGGTACGATACACGAAGCGAAGTGTTGAATTGACTGACGAAGGCGAACGCATCGGGAAACAGATGATGAGGAATACCAGATTGCTGGAGGTCCTGATGAAGGACGCGCTGCGAATACAGATAGACGAAGAAATGGTCTGTGGGATAGAGCACCACATGAAGAACATTTTCACCGACGCGCTGTGTACGCTTCTAAAGCACCCCAGAGAATGCCCGCATGGCCACATGATTCCGAAAGGCAAGTGCTGTTCGTAGATATTTATGTCCCGGTTACTGATTTTTTCTGTGGACAAGCGATGACTAGACTAGCCCTGCTGATTGATGAGGAAGATCTTGAGTAAGGAGTTTGTCCACTATACGATCTCTAAAGCTTGATAAATGGCTAGTTGGTTCCCATACCTACCATGGTCCAGATAGAGACTGCGGCTTCACTTGAGAGCTTTAGGCAATTCATCATCATAAGCACCTGTCGTTCTTTCATACCCGAGAGCTACCTCCGTGACTACGAAGTCTTTCCAGAACGCGAAGAAGGTCCAGGAGCGATCTATATCGAAGCGGCTGACAAAGTGACGCTGAAAAAAATCAGGGAGATGACATTTGTAAACGCCAAGGAAATCCTGGGCATCATATATTCGTCAAAGAGCGGCAACACTCAGCTAAAATGGAGGCAGACCCGCAGGCGGGCCGGAAAAGTACAGGGCTTTGCATCTCCGAATGCCTTGGTCAACCTGGTCGAGTCGGGCGTCCTGACGCAAGAGTGGGTGGACAAGTACCTAAAGTCCGTCCAGTCGCACGGCCGAACCGATCAGGGCAGCGATGATGGGTCGTCTTCCACCGTTGCTGCAAGCGAAAAGATAGTATAATCTTATGTTACTGCTACCAGCTAATGACTGGTCGCATCAACTAGAAATCGTTAAAGGCTAGAAAAAAAAGAGCGCGGGCATCAAATATGACAGCGCATAGACAAGCCGTAACTATGCGTTTACTGCCTAGCTTTATCGCTCATTATGGCTAGGTTCTAGCCCGCCCACTTCGACATTATGTGTCGCAGGTCACGCTGAAAGCGTTCTATAAAACACGTAAGGTTGACGGTTTGCGCCCGCATCGATTACTTTCTTGTGAGCTGCCTCTACTGGTAAAGTTTCAAGCTCTTTGATAAACTCGTCGAAATATTGTTCTGTAAAAGCACTAATTACTTCGCCAACGTAAACGCCACGTTGTCTTGCAATTTCGAGAAACCCCTCGTATTTCTCTCGGTCAAGTTGACCCCAAGTGTAGGTTTTCGACTTGTCTTTGTCGAGGTGTGCGTGCGTGAAAGCATGTACGCTTATGCCGAGGCGCTCAGCTTTCTTTACTGCCAATTGAAGACTATCTAGCGAAAGAAAGCGGGTCTCTTCGCCGTTTTCTTTAACGATGTACAGGCAGTCAATAGCGCCAAGTGCGTTTGTTTCTGACATTTCATTGTGCCTCGTTACAGCCATTAGGGCATAGCCAGTACTTGCGCGGCAAACGCGCACCATAAGACCAACCTTTAGGTATGTTTACAGACCACCATTGACCGCACTTGTTGCATTGCAAGCGTATGCCGTCGCCTTTGAGCACTTGCAGATTTCTTTGTTTTACCGTTGCTTTGCAACTCGACATAGCCGGCGTAGAGCGGCGTACTTTTTTAGATTATCGAAAATCAAAAAATTACAAGAAAAAAATTCTGCGCGTTGTTTACCCGACCATTTATGGGCTTGTTGTAAATGTTTACCGTCAATGTGATTGAAAGAAATGAGCTACGAGGCTGTAAAGTTTTCATGTTGACTTTTGCCTTTGACTTGAGCGTGATTTGCTTTTACGTCGAAAATTGTGTGTGCAAGGTGCGGCGGGCGATATGCGATTAGCTGCCGAATATCTCGGCATACTTTGACTTTGGCAATGTCATTAGGTCTTGTAGTACGCCACGTAGATGCATGGCTTGTTCTTCTGTGACGTTTTCTAAGCCTAGCAACTGACCAGCTTTTTGCAGTATTTCTTGCTTGTTCTGCTTGTCTGCGTAGACGCTGACCGCTGCAAGTATTTTCTTTGCAAACTCTTGTCGCTTTTCTAGCGGCTGTCTGTAGTACTGCATCAGGTATGCATGTCGCCCTAGCATAGCCTGTGCGACGTATTCGGGCACGCCCGCGCCTGTAACTATCGTAAACCAGCGCTTCTTGTAGACTTTGAGGTGATACTTGCCGAAACTGTGACCCTCGATCTTTTCTACACGCGCTTTGTATGTTCTGCCTTTACGCACTACTGTGCCAAAGCCGGCTTTTGCAAGTGCGACGTTGTATCGGTCGCGCAACTGCCCAGTTACATAATGCTTGAACGACTTGCAAAACAGGTAATCGCTTTCTTTCAAATCTTTGGTGCTAATAATGGTCTTTAGCGTACCTACTGTTTCTGCACTGATAAAGCACTCTATCTTGTGACCTGTTTTTTCGCGTTCAATTTCAATGCGTGCTGGGTCTTCGCTAAATCTAATGTCTTTGACCTGCAATTGTGCGCAGTCTGTTGGTTCTAGCCCTGTGTCAAGTATGACTTGCAAAAAACCTCGACTTGTTAGGCTAGAGGCTGCAAGTATGCGTCGAATGATCTCGTTACTTGGGTATTCGTCTGCAATTTCTTGTGCTCTCGGCATTGTAATGTCTCGCAAGCGCTCTTTGCTCAAGTCAACGCCTACGTATGCAAACAGGCGTTTGATGTTTACAAAGTGCATTCTTGTAGTACGCGGTTTGTATTGTTTTGCGCCGTCGCACCATGTTACAAAGTCGTCTAAATACTTGTATGCCTTTTCATTGTCAGCTTTTGCGTCGTCGATAATATCACAAATGGTCTTTGGTACTTCTTGCTTTGGCAAACTTTGCGCAATAAATTCTCGAAATACAGACATTGAAACTGCATAATTTATGATCGTGTCTGTGCTGTGACTAATGCGATACAATCTTGCGAAAAATGCAAGCCAGTCTATGCGTGCTTCGTTTTGTAAAAGTGCGTTAACGTATTTCTGGCTATAGGTCTGCGCTATGGCTTGCACTAGTTTGTCGTTGCTGTTACTCATGCCAAGCACGCTTGATTGCATAGGTAGTGTAGGTAGTGCCTACCTATATAAACATTAGGTAGCGTAGGTAATTTTAAATACGTTGTCAAGACTTAGAAAACTATCACATCTTCATGGGCGCAAAATCAACGGTTGCAAGGGCTAATAGCAAGTCTAATTCATTGCGGGCGACAGTACCAGAAGAAATTGCCAAAGACCTTGGCTTGAAAGTCGGTGATATGCTAGACTGGTCTACCGAGTCAGAAAAGGGCAAGAAATACGCCCGCTTTAGAAAGCTCGAATAGACTTGAACACTTGCCCTCGAATTTGAGCACGCTTTTCATGCCCATGTGTTCAAAAATAGACGGTGTTATTGGGTTGCATAATTATTGGGTCTCTTTAGGTTATTGGGTCGCATAAAGCCCTGTATTTTTGGTTACGTGGTTATGAAAATGAGCACGATTTTTGGGTTCAAGTGTTCAAGCCTTTTGAGCAATGTCTTTTTTGTCAAAGTGCGCAATAATAGCGCCTTGAACTAGCTCACTTTGCGTAGTCAACTCTTCACGCAGTTGACCGTACAAGTGTCTGTACAAGACAAAGGTAAGACTGTCTGGCTTATCGAACCCCATAATTAACGGGCTTGGTATGGTCGCTTTAGCCCGCCCGCGCTTGTCATAGGTTATTTTCACAGTAAACTTGTCTGCTCGCCTTGACCACCTCGGCACTTCACATTCGCCTTGCCGAATTACAAGGGTCTATAATCTTGCTTCGCAGAATATAAGACATCGCCTATACCTCGAATATTATCGCGGCTGGCGATCTCGGCAATGCGCAGAATTTTGCTTTACCATCTATTAGGGCTTGAATTTGGCTTTGGCGCTCGACTATCGCGGCTGGCGATCTCGGCAATGCGCAGAATTTTGCTTTACCATCTATTAGGGCTTGAATT
>Ga0187893_10008838_pt1 | contig 15742 bp, 11 predicted proteins | sample MA1701074metaG_FD_139574 | JGI IMG/M metagenome (GOLD analysis project Ga0187893, IMG submission 139574) | White microbial mat communities from a basaltic lava cave in the Kipuka Kanohina Cave System on the Island of Hawaii, USA - MA170107-4 metaG ... | reverse complement strand
TCCAGTGTCAAGAAGGTGTCCGACGATTGGCGAAAACTCGAAAACGGCTTTTGCAAGTCGTTGATTTGCAAGTTGCCATTTTTGCAAAAGTCAATCGTTGGTCACCTTCTCAAGATGCGCCCTGTTATACTGCGAAACCATTTTGCATCATGGCTGCCCCGCTCGGACCAAACATCGGAAGGCCAGGCGCTGCGCCGCTCCTCGAAGAGGAAACCGACACGCGGCTCGACCTGCCGTGGCAGGTTATCGTCCACAACGACCCCATCAATTTGATGAGTTATGTCACGCTTGTCTTACAAAAACTTTTTGGCTATCCGCGGCACCAGGCGGAGATGCTGATGATGGAAGTGCATACCAAAGGGCGTTCCATCGTGTGGACGGGCGGACGCGAGCAGGCGGAACTTTATGTCCAGCAACTGCACGCGCACCAGTTGCTCGCCAGAATGGAGCGAGTCGCCACATGAACATTCCGCGACTCAGACTCGTCGTCACCGAACGCGGGCATTTTGCGTTTGAGGGGATCAGCGTTCTGTTTGTGCTGATGTTGCAGGAGGTGCCCGCGATTCTGGAAGATCGTCACTCGCCCGCGCCGCGCGAACGGCTGTTTCCCGCGCCGACCGAGTCCGACGCCGACTGGAACGAATCGTGGCAGCATCTGGTGACGCCCGAATTGGAGGCACTGTTTCATTCGGCGGGCGAAACGATGGCGCGCGACATGGCGGCGATGAGTCCGCAGGACAAGGAGGCGACTTCGTATCGCGTGGAGATTTCGCCCGCGCACGTGAACGCGTGGATCAGCGCGTTGAACCAGGCGCGGCTGATTCTGGGTGCGCGGTTCAACCTCACCGAGGAGGACCTGAACGATGACACGCGCGTGAACCTGCGCGACCGTCGTCGGGTGGCGGCCATGAAAATCAGGTTTCTCGGCATCTTTCTGGAACTGCTCGTGCAGGCGCAACTGGACGACCTGTAGAAGCGGGCGACGCAGCGGTCGTCGCCACGGCGTCAGGAAAACTTTTTTTGACAATGCGTGACAATTGGGAAAACATCCTGCGCGCGGCGATGTCAGGAAACTGCACTGCGCCCCAGACGACTCCATGAACGGCTCCATTCTTCTCTGGCTCATGGTCGGCATTGTCGTCGCAGGAATGGCGCAACTGGCGTGGCGCGGCGGGCGGTGGTTCCTCGGTTATCTCGCGCAACTCGCGGGCGTCGCGTCACTGGCGGCGGTCACGGCGGTTTTCTACGGACGATTCCCCGAACTATCGGTCGTCGCGTGGACGGTGTTCTTCGTCGTGATCATTTTGCCCGCACTGCTTTCGGCGCAGGCAAATCGGCTGTTGCTGACGGGACACGCGGGGCGCGCGGCGCGGCGGTGGAAATGGATGTCGTATCTGGTCTGGGGAAAACTCGGGGCGCGATACAACAGCTACGCCGAATTGTTCGCCGATGTTTACACCGCGCCGATGGAAACGCTGGAGGAACGGTTCAACCGCCTGCTGCTGCAGGCGCAGCCCGCCGCGGTCAAAAGCACGCTGCTGTCATTCAAGTTTCTCGTCTATTCGCTGCGCGGCGAATGGCAGCGCGCGGTGATTTTTTTCGAAACCGTCGGCAAATGGGCAGGGGAGGGCGCCATCGGTCCGCGCCTGCAAGTGGCGCGCGCCTACGCGGAACTGGGCAACCTTCCCGAAGCGCTCGGTCAATTGCATCACGTTCTCGCCGAGCCGCAGAGCTTCCGTTACCGCGACGCGATTTTTCTGGTGCAGGCGCCGATTCACGCGCTGGCGGGCGATGTGGAGCGGTTGCGCGCGCTGTTCAAGACGCACCGCGGCGTCACGCGTCGCCTGCCCCAACAATACGCGCCGTATTGGATGGGGCGTTGCCGCATGGCGCGCGGCGAACGCGAGCAGGCGGCGCTGGATTTTCACGAGGCGCTTTCGTTGGTGCCGCAACATCACACCCGCTGGCGCGAGGCGATCCAGAAGAAACTGGAGAAACTGGAGACCACGCCCCATCTCGCCGATTCGCCGTTTGCGGCGAGCGATTCCTACGTCCGCGCGGTGGCGCAACTGGAACAGACGCGCGAAAACACCCGCGAAATCCGCAAACTTCTGGGGTTGACGCACCCAGCGCTGGCAACGTGCGTGCTGGCGGTGGCGATGACTGCGGCGCACGTTTTCGTGGTGTTTGGGCTTCAGCTGGAGACGGAACGCGAGTGGAGCGAATTCTTCAAGCTCTATGGCAACGTCCCCGCCGAGACGCGCGGGGAAGGGGAATGGTGGCGGCTTGGCTCGGCGATTTTCCTGCACGCCAACTGGATGCACCTGCTCCTGAACGCCGCGACGATTCTTGCGTTCGGGTCGCCCATCGAACGGCTGTGGGGCAGGACGCGGACGCTGACGATTTTTTTAGTCGCTGCGCTGGCGGGCAACGCGCTCAGCGTGTTCCTCTCACGCAATGAGCAGATGGCGTCGGTGGGCGCGTCGGGCGGCGCCTTTGGGTTGCTCGCCGCCTATTGGCTTGCGCTGATCCTGGTGAGCCTGCCCAAGTACCGCAAGTTCAAGCGGCGGCTCGTGCTGTTGTTGTCGGCAATCATCGCGCTCGACATTTCCGTCGGGCTTTTGACGGAGTTGAACACGGTGGCGGAGTTCGTCGGGGCGCGGATAGACAACTGGGCGCACCTCGGTGGATTTGCGTCAGGATTGCTGTTGGCATTCTTTCTGAGACCGCGCGTGGCAGAGAAACATTCGGCGCCGCAAACCCACCGCGCTGCGACCTCCGCGTGACGGTAATCGTCGCGCGCGGGTTATTTTTCCATCACTTCCACGCCGAGCCGCTTGAGCAGCGTGCCTTCGATGGAATAGAGGTCAATCAACGACTTGTTGTAATCGAGAATGGCGCGCAGCCAGTTGTTCTCCGCCGCGCGCCTGTCGTTTTCCGCCTGCAACACGAGGAAGGTTGTGGACGTGCCCGCTGCCAGTTTCTTCCTCTCCGCATCCAGTCTTTCCCGCGCCAGGCGCAGCGCCGTGGCGGCGGCGGCGATGCGCCTGAAATTGGTCTGCACGGTGCCCGCCGCATTGTCCACCTCGACGAAGATGTTCTGTTCAGTGCGTTTCAGGTTGAGCAGGGCGCGCTCGTTCTCGAGCTTCGCCGCCGCGTGGTTGGCGCGCTCGCGCTGGTTGCCCAGCGGAAGGGTGATGGCGATTCCCACCGACCATTGCGGATTGTCTCCCTCCAATGCGTGAGTGTAGGCGGGAAAATAATCGCCGCGCAATCCGTTGACGCCGTAGCTGCCCTGCAAATCAATCTGGGGCAGCAATTGGTTGCGGGTGAATTGCAGCACCAACTGGCGGCGTTCCACTTCCTTCTTCGCCTGAAGGTAATCGGGTCGGTGCTGGAGCGCCTCACGGATGCTCACGTCAAAGTCCACGGGAAATTCCCTCGTCAGGGGTTCCTCCACGGGAACGAGCGTGGTGTCGCGCAGCGATGCAACATCTGCGGAGATGATGCGCTTGAGGAGATTTTCCTGGTTGAGCACCGCGCGTTCAGCGACGAGCACCTCCTCGCGGCGCGCGGCGACGGCAGCCTCGGCTTCCGTCACGTCCAGGGGCGACATCACGCCTGCGTTAAGGCGCGCCTGGTTTTCCTTGAGCAGCGTTTCGGCGAGGTTCAACGACTCGCGCCGCACTTCCAGTTCCTGACGCGCGAACACCAGGTCGAAATACGCCTTTTCCGCCGCCGCCACAGCTTCCATGACGCGCTGGATCAGCACGCTCAGGGAAATCTCGTAATGTTTGCGCGCGACCCGAATGCCGACAAAGTTGTTGTCGAACCCGATGTTCTTGAGCAGCGGCTGCGAGACTGAAATGCCCGCAAACGCGGAATGCTCGTAGTTGAACATGTTGAGCGTGTTCCCCGCGCCCGAATTGGTGGCTTCCACTTGATACAGCGCGCCCGTTCCAAGCCTGCCGCCAACCGACATGGAGGTCGGGATTTGTTCCGACTTGATGGACGACAATCCCGCCGTAGCCGCCGATTGCGCCGCGTTGAGAGGCCGCGCGCTGGACTGGAACGCCGCGTTCGCCGAGAACAACGGCTCGAAGACCGCCTGTTCGATGAAAATCGAGGTCTCCACAATGCGGGGAGAGACCCGTTCAATGGAGATGTCGAGATTGTTGCGAAGCGCCATCTCGTAGCAATCGCGCAGCGTCAGCGACAGCGTTTTTTTCTTTGCGTCGGGCGGCGCTTCCTTTGAAGGCGCGCCCTGTGCAAACGCGCCGCCGTTCGCGCCAAGCAGGAGCAATGTCACGACGAAAATGCGGATTTTCATAAGGGCGGCGAGTGTCACGAAAAAACCGTTGTGAGTCAACCAAAGTGGCGCGGCGCCAGAAATTCCCCACATTGGAGGGACGCGCTCTGTCGCGTCTCCCGCTTCGCGGGACGGTCACGACGGAGCGTGACCCTCCAACTCGCTCTGCGTCAATCTTCTGAATCAAAATGGGAAATGTCTGGCGCGGCGCCGCGCCGCGACGCGACATGAGATGCGACAGGCGGAGATTTCGTTGCAAAAAAAGAAAATCCACTGGTGGGCCCGCCTGGATTCGAACCAGGGACCAAGGGATTATGAGTCCCCTGCTCTAACCGCTGAGCTACGAGCCCGAAACCGCGCGGAGAGCTAACCACAAAAAAACGGCGCGGACAAGCGCACGCTGGCGACGCAGAAATTCCCCAAATTGGAGGGACGCGCTCTGTCGCGTCTCCCGCTTCGCGGGACGGTCACGACGGAGCGTGACCCTCCAACTCGCTCTGCGTCAATCTTCTGAATCAAAATGGGAAATGTCTGGCGCGGCGCGGCGCCGCGAAACGGGGGGACGCGTTCCGTCGCGTCTCCCGCTTCGCGGGACAGTCACGACAGAGCGTGACCCGCCAGTTTAGAACGCCGACTCATTTCCTGAGGGCGGTGAGAAATTTTTCGCCAAGCAATTCCGTCTGCCACGGCAGCCAGTCTTCGATTTGCGCGAAATCGGAAGGCGTGCGCGGATTTCTCGACGCGATGCCTTCCACCATCGCCGTCGTGGCGATAATGGCGGGCGCCAGTTTCAATTCGTGCGCCACGGCGTCGCGGACGTTGCGCAACCGTTTCAGGCGCGGCAGGAAGTGCGGGTCGTAGGAAGGTCGCCTCCCGCGTGGTGCGCGGTGCGGCAACGACTCTTCGGGCAGCGACCAGCCGCGCGACAACGCCTCTTTCAACGACACGAGACGTCGCGGCGGCAGTCGCGGCGGAAGTGGCGGACCTTGTTGCAAATCGCCCCGCGGATTTTGCGCCGCCCATTCGGCGAGTTTCAGCAATGTCTCGTTGCTCAAGACGTAATACGGCGGACGATCCCAACCGCGCGCCTGTTCGTCGCGCCAAAGCCACAACTCGCGCAACATCCCCAACCCGCGTCGGTCGAGCGCGAACGAACCTTTGATGCGCCACGGCTCGGGGTCTTGCTCAGGAGGACGGTCGCAGCACGTTTCAATCAGATATTCGCATTGCTGCCGATGCCATTCGAGACGACCGAGCGCCGACAATTCCTCGCGCAATTTTTGCGCGATGAGCGGCAGGTGCGCCGTATCCTCGACGGCGTATTGGAGCAAGCGCGGCGGTAACGGACGTTGCGACCAGTCGGCTTTCTGCATTCCGTGGTCCATCTCCTTGTTCGCGTAACGCATCACCAGTGCGTCGAGTCCGAGTGCTGTGTGCCCCGCCAGCCGAGCCGCCAGCATCGTGTCGAAAATTCCGCACGGTCGGAAATCGAATGTCCGTTTCAAAATCCGCAAATCGAAATCCGCGCCGTGCAACACCAGCGGCTTTTCGCGCAACGTCTCCGTGACAGGTTTGAAATCGAGCGGCGACAGCGTGTCCAAAAGAAAATTCTTCACGCCGTCGGCGCGGGGCACCGTGAATTGCAGGAGGCAGAGTTTTTCAAAGTAATGGAAACGGCTGTCCGCTTCCGAATCCACGCACACTTCATCCGCGCGCTGGATGGATTCCACCAGCGGCGTCAAATCGCGCGGGGACGCGATGGGTTCGATAAGGGGAGAAGTCATCAGTCGGTTCGGGACACCGCGTCGCGCCAAAACGTTTCGCCGCGCGCGTCATTCCCTGAAATTGTTGAACGAGAGCGACAGCCCGAAATCCTTGCCGCGCACGAACGCGATGACCGCCTGCAAGTCGTCGCGGCTCTTGCCCGTAACGCGGATTTTCTCATCCTGAATCTGCGCAGTCACCTTGAATTTCCCGTCGCGGATCGCCTGCGTGATGGGCTTGGCTTTTTCGGTGGCGATGCCCTGCACGAATTTGATTTCCTGCCGCGCGCTGCCGAGCGCCGCGACTTCCCTTTTGCCCATGTCCACGTTCTTGAGACTCACGCCGCGCTTAGCGAGTTTGCCTTGCACGATTTCCGCGAGGGTTTGCACGCGAAACTCATCCTCGCCCGAGAGCTTGATGGTTTTCTTGTCCCAGACGATTTCCGCCTTGCTGTTCTTGAAATCGAACCGCGTGGCGATTTCCTTCTGCGCCTGATTCACCGCATTGTCCACTTCCTGCATGTTCACTTCCGATACGATGTCGAATGATGGCATGACGCGATGCTAACGAAGCGACGGGAAATCGCAAAGCGAGAATTACTTGGAGCCGCAAACAGAACCCTTCGTAGGAGCGATATTCCTGTCGCGACTGATCGGGGCAGGAATGCCCCTCCTACTTGGAGCCGCAAACAGAACCCTTCGTAGGAGCGATATTCCTGTCGCGACTGATCGGGGCAGGAATGCCCCTCCTACGGTTTTTTTAGGCGCTCTTCATCGCCGCGCGCCACCGCCGCATGTGTTTGAGATTTGGCAGCTTCGTTTTCCCGCTGAACAGGTAATTGCCCAACACGCCGAAGAGCGAGTAATCCGCAAACAACGGCTTGTCGCCGAGCAAAAACGGGGACGAGGCGAGGATGTTGTCGAGCGGCGCGAGCGTTTCCGCATACTGGCGATTCAGTTGCGCGCGGTCTCGCATCCATTGCTGGAGGCAGCCGCGCCCGAACCTTCGCTCCTTGTGGCGTATCAGCATCGTGCGCTCGACGAGCGGGCGCGTCGGGATGACGTAACTGTCGTTGACCTTGAAGCCGAAACTTTCCAAATCGTTTTCGATGTAGCGCACGAAAATCGTTTGCAACCCGTCCTTGTCTCGTGGAAACAAACCGAGTTTGAACTTCGCGTTGAGGTAACGCGCGACTTCCTGCCCGAAATCCGTCGTATCAGTCACCGCCTTTTTCCCGTCAATCATGCACGGCACAGTCCAGCCGCGTCCTCCCGTCGCGCGAATTACTTCGGCGCGGTCGTGCGATGGGATAAGTCGGCTGCGGTAGGGAATCTTGTGGCGTTTAAGAATCAACTCGGTCGTGATGCAGAACGGCGACCACGGGAATTGGAGGAGCGTGAGCACTATTTCACCTCCCACACCTTCAACACTTCATCGCCGTAGTGATTGATCACCTTCACGGCAATCTTTTTCGTCTTCGGCGCGGGGAATGGGCGGCTTGTCGTCGAGTAAAGGCTCTGCCACGCGCTTTCGTCTATCTCGGCACGCAACGCGCGTTTTAATTTCTCATACGGTTCGTCTGCGCCTGTGAAATACGCCTGGCGGACGAAGAAACTTTCGCCGTTGTAATCGGTATCAATGAACCAGCAGGCGATGTCGTCGGTGTTTTTGCTGTTGCGGATTTGGCCTGTTGTTGGGTCATAGACATCAAGACCTTTGACTTCCACGACCAGCCATTCTTCTTTGTCCTGGAGGGTCACGCTCCGTCGTGACCGCGTTGGGGCATCGGACGCGACGGAGCGCGTCCCTCCAGAGGAAGACGGGACGCGGCGGACTTCCAAATCCACTTCGCCGAACACCATGAACAGATTCCCCGCGCCTGTCTTCTTCAACAACTCATCGCCCATCGCCAGATCGGGATTCATCCGCGTAATCAGAATCGTCAGCTTCCCGTAATTCTTCGCTTCCTCCGTCACGTGCGGGTCGAACGCGAAACCGCAGACCACCAACAAATCCACGCCTTGCCCCTTCACGGCTTCCTTCGCCGCTTCCTTCACATCGTCTGGCCCGACTGTCCCGTGCTCAGGCCCGATGAACACTCCCACCGTCTTCACCTTCCCGTTTTCCGTGTATTCCCCTTTGGCGTGAATCACGGGATTCGCGAAGGTTTCCAAGCGGTCGAATTTCAACCGCTCGCCCTTGCGCGTGTTCTGGACGCCCGCGCTCTTGAGGTTCTCGATGATCAGATTAACGAATCCCGATGCGCCTTCGTAAGCGTCCCCTGATGGGGGAATAGTTGGTGGCACAGGCGTCCCCGCCTGTGTTTTTGGAGTTGGTAGCATAGGCGTCCCTGCCTGTGTTTTTTTGGTTTTGGAATCACAGGCAGGGACGCCTGTGCCACCATTTTTTTCATCACAGGCACGGAGGCCTATGCTACCAATTTCCGCAGAAAGGGTGCGGTGCGGCGAGAGACTTTCGACGGTGAACGGGCCAGTCACGCGGATGCGTTTGTTGTCTTCGTAGGGCTGGTCGTAAAGCAACTCGGTGTCGGCGTGTTTGGCGATGGCTGCATCAATCTGCTCGCGGCTCATCCCTTCCTTGATGTCGGGATTGTTCGCGATGGATTTGAGCGTGACATGCGGGACGCGCTTAAAAACGAAACCGCGTTTGATGTCGTTTTCTGGGGAGCACACGCGCCCTCGCGTGTCGTGTCCGACGCCCTCGTCGGACACTTTGGATTTGTCGGCGGAGGCGGAGGCGGTTGACGAGGCGTCAACCGCAGCACGCGAGGCGCGTGCGCTCCCCGAACTTTCCATTTCCTTGCGGATGCCTTCGGGCGAATCGGTGAGCAGGTAGTAAGGGAATTTGGCTGCCATCAAACGGGTGCGCGCCAGCGCGATGGCGACGCGGCTGGTGTCAATCGTGATCCAGCGCCGTCCCCACTGCTCCGCCACATACGCCGTCGTCCCGCTCCCGCACGTCGGGTCTAGCACCAAGTCGCCTGGGTCGGTCGTCATTAACAGGCAGCGAGCAATAACTTTCGTGTAAGTTTGAACAACGTAAATCTTGTCGGAGGCGAACGTGCTCTCTTTCGTGTCATCCCACCAGTTCGTTAACGCAACGACGGGAAAATCTTCAGCGTATCGTTTGTAAACCAGTGTGTTTCCAACGGCGAGCAAGCGACCAGCCCGCTTTAGCATCTCCATACCTCCCTGATTCGTTTTCCAAAACGTTCCTGTCGAGGGAAGAAATTTCTTGCCGTCTAGCTCAACTGGAAACGAAGATTTTTCGCCGCCACTTTGTGAAATCATCGCGCCACTGACGAAACGTTTTCCTTTCGGAATAGGTTGGTCGCCGTCTAGTTCAGCAGTGTTGAGTTTGCGCCATGCGCCGTCAGGAAGTTCAATCCAGTTGTATGCGCTCTCCATTGTTTCTTGTGAGCGCGGCTGATAGAGCTGTTTATATTTCGCGTGCTCTTTGTCTTTCGTATACCAGAGGAGCGTGTCGTTAATCGTGTCGAGATATTTCCCCCCTTTGCCACTCGTTTTGATAAAGGGAATTTGTGACATGAAATTTTCGCTGCCAAAAACTTCGTCGAGAAGTGAGCGCACGAGGTGGACGTTCTCATCGCCGATTTGGACGAAGACGCTGCCGCTTTCGGTGAGGAGTTCGCGGGCGGCGGTGAGGCGGTCGCGGAGGTAGGCGAGATAGGAATGGATACCGAGTTTCCAGGTGTCGCGGAAGGCGCGGATTTGTTCGGGCTGGCGGGTGGCGTCCTCGGCTTTGCCGTCTTTGACATCGCGTTTACGGGTGGAGACCTGCCAGTTTGAACCGAAGTTGATGCCGTAGGGCGGGTCGAAGTAGAGGCATTGCACCTTGCCTTTAAGCCCTTCCTTTTCGGCGAGGGAGGTCATCACCAGCAGCGAGTCGCCGAGGATGAAGCGGTTGCTCCAGTTCTGCTCGTGGCGGTAGAAGTCAATGAGGTCTTCGAATTTGATGTTGTTGAAGTCGGCGAAGAGGTTGAGTTGCGAGCGGCGAGTGGCTTGTGGCGAGCTTCCCTTCTCGCCACTAACCACCGACCACTCACCACTCCTCAAGTCTTCGATGATGGCTTGCGGGTGGATTTTTTCCTGAATGTAGATGGGGACGGCGGGGACGGAGAGCGGCTGCGCGTCCTGCGCGTCCTTGCCTTTCCAAACGAGTTGCGGGTCGAGCGACGGGTCGCGTGGGTAGAGTATGGATTTCGGTTTCGCCTCGTCATCGGCGACGAAGCCACGCAGTTCCTTGGTGGGGATATTGGTGCGCTTGTCCTTGTGTTTGACGGTGGCGATGGGAATGGGGTTGGAGGGTTTTTTAGGCATAAGAATCAGGATTTCTTGCGGCGCGGCTTCTTGGAAGTCAACTGCTGCACCTTTTTCGTGGATTGCGAGAGGGCGAGATAGTTTTCGCTGGTGATGACTTTGCGTCCGCTTTTCTTTTCGAGTTCGCGGCGGGCATTGCCAGCGACTGTGCCGCCTTCGTTGGCGACCTGTTTGTTTTGCGGAAAACCTTGTGCGTCGCGGTTGCGGGCGATTTCGGTGGTGGCAGCTTCGCCGAGCATGGAGAAGATGAGTTCGAGGTCGGTCATGTGGTCGCGGAGGTTTTGACGTTTGAGTCCTTTGAGTTGGGCATATTCTGAGGGCGTGAGACCGAAGGCGGCTTTGGAAATTTCGGCGGTGAGGATGGCGTATTCGACGTGTTCGCGGACGCCGCGCTTTTTCCATTCGTCGGTGAGTTCGTCGCGAATGGCGATGGAGCGCATCCGTCTCTCGGTCCATTCGTCGGAGTAGCCCTTGGCTTTGTAGAGGGCGCGGGTGCGTTTGGTGGCGAGTTCGGGGTCTTCGATTTCCTGAATGCGTTCGTAGCCGACGCGGGCGAGCCAGCGTTTGAACGGCTCGGCTTTTGGGCTGGGGATGGATTGGATGAGGCGGAAGAGGCCTTCGGTGTTGGCGCAGTTGAGGTTTTGCGGGCCGCCTGCGGTTTGGATGGAAAGGGGGTGGACAATTTGTCCATACCCTTTGGCCAACTCAGGGTCGCGGCGGCGAATCTTGTTGAGGTAGTCGGCGGGGTCGGCGGCGTCGGTGAGCACCGCGACCACGTCCACGACCACAAACCACCATTCATTGTTGTGAATGGTGCGGCGGACTTCCTTGCGCTGAAATAAGGCGATGTGATTTTCGGGATTGGGGGTGATGTCTGGCACGGTTAGTCCTCCTCTTGAATGAGTTGCCCTGAGGGCTTCCATTTCTGCTTGTTGAGAGCGGCGCGAATGGCGTTCTTCGCTTCCCACGGGTCGGTGATTTCGAGGAAATCCCATCGCCCGTAAGCGCCGTGATTGTTGACGGCGGGAATCCAGAGCGTTCGCGCGGTGGCGACTTTGGCAGCTTTGTCCTTCTTGCGCTCGCCTGTGACTTCGATGATGAGATTCAGCAATTCCTCTTTGCCGTAGCCGTCGTCAACGCGCACGATGAAATCGGGAAAATAGTTCTGCTCCACACCCGCCAGCGTGTAGGGAATCGTGAAACCGAGTTGCTGGTTTTTGACGTAGTGAATCACTTCGTCCATGTCTTCGAGCGCCTGCGCCATTTTCTGTTCCCATGATTCGGTGTCGGCGACGACGTGCGAGACGTGGCATTTGTCGGCGCGAGTCGGGTAAACGGGTTTGGTAGTGTCGAAGTCCACGTAGCGCGTCGAGCCGATAGTGTCGTAGGGGCGCAGAATCGGTTTGAGAGTTTTCTGTCCTTCCACGGAATTTGCTATCGAATTGTGAATGCGCTCGGCGGCTTGTTGTTGAAATTCCGCGAGCAACAACATTTGCGGAAAAGCATTGTCCTTGCAGTGCAAACAACGGGAACGCCATTCCCGTGCGATCTTGACGAGTTGCGGAAACAGCCAAACTTTCAAGCTGCCGTCGTCGTCTTTGAAATAGCGTTCCAACACAATGCTCGCTAAACTAAAATCCACTTCCTGCTCGCGCCGATTCTCTAAACCGTAGAGCTTATGCAAAGTCGTCTCGCCGACAATGGATGAGACTTCGGTTTGAGTTGGCACATCTTCTGGAGAAATGGAAAGTTTGGAATCGGCATCAAATTTGGCGGCGATTGTTTCCGAAGGCAACTCGTAGCGATAGCCCATGACGCGAGGAAAAGTGATTTCGCAAGCGATGCGTTCTTCGAGGGCGCGAACGTGCGTCGGCGTCGGGCCTGGTTTCGGTCCTTCCCCTGAACCCGAACACGGAATGAAGGAAAACGGCACGCCATAGACTTCGGCGTATTCGGGCGCAAACTTGCCGTCGTCGTTCACCGCATAGCTCATGCGGCGCAATCCACGTCCGACAACCTGTTCACAAAGTAGCTGCGTCCCGAAAGCGCGAACGCCGAGGATGTGCGTGACGGTGTTCGCGTCCCAACCTTCCGTGAGCATTGAAACCGAGACGACGCATTTGATTTGCTCGCCGAGTTTGCCGTGCTTGCCGACGGTGTTCATCACTTCGCGAAGCAACTCTTCGTCGGTGAGAGAGTCGGCGTCGCGTCCAGGGAAGCGGGCGCGATACTCCGCTTGAAATTCTTCGATCTCACGCGCCGCGATTTTCTTGAAGTCGGCGCTCATCGCTTCGCCTGATTCGAGCTGTTCGCTATCTATGAGGATGGTGTTGGGGCGAAGCGTCCAGCGGTCGCCGTCCACGTTGCTGAATTTGTCGAGCTTGCCTGGCACAAGCACGGTTGTGTCTTCGGAAAGTTTCTTCTCCCAGCCCGCGATGTAGTCGAAGACGAGTTTCGAGACGTTGGTGTTGTTGCAAACGACGATGAAGACGGGCGGCGTGAGTCCTTTGGCGCGGGCTTCCGAGTTGTCCTGCCAGAGTTTGAAATACTTTTCGTAGTTGTTGTAGAGACTCGTCAAAGCGCCTTCGAGTTCGGCGGGAATGACGGGTTCGCCTGTTACCGATTCGGTTTTGCGTCCGTGCTTCGGCAGATCGTCGCGGATGCGCAACCAAAGGTCGCGATAGGTTGGTTGGTCGCCGACCATCGAATCATCGGCGACGGGGACGCGCGGGACTTTGACGATGCCGCTCTCAATGGCATCAATCAGCGAGAAGTCAGAAGCAACCCAACCGAAAAGCGTTCCCTCGTCGTAGCCAGAACCGCGCAAGAAGAACGGCGTGGCGGAAAGATCGTAAATGGCTTTGATGCCAATTTTGGCTTTGACGGCTTCAAGTCCTGAAATCCAAACACGGGCTTCTTCATTGCGCTTTTCCGCTTCCTTGCGGTCGTCGCCGACAAGTTTCTCGTCACCGTCTTCAATCAGTTCGGGTCGGCGACGATAGCAGTGGTGCGCCTCATCGTTCAAAACAACGATGTTTTTCTTGTTTCCGAGCTCGCGGCAAACTCGGCGCACCATCTGGTCGGGAGATTCCGTGAAAGCGTCGGTCTCGCCTTGTTTGAGAATGGATTTGGTCAGTTTCGACGCATCGCCAAACGAGCGTTGCTTGAAAGCGTGAAAATTCGTGATGAGGATTTTCGCTTTGCCCAAATCCTCCATCAAATCGGATGGCACGATGTCATGCTCGCGGTAATAGCTCTTTGGGTCGCTCGGCAGCAGGACGCGCAAGCGGTCGCGGATGGTGATGCCAGGCGTGACGATGAGGAAAGTGTCGGAGAATCTGGCGTCTTGCGCGTTGGCAAGTTTGTTGAGCGAGTGCCACGCAATCAACATCGCCATTACGACCGTCTTGCCGCTGCCAGTTGCCATTTTGAACGCGATGCGGAAAAGCAAAGGGTTTGAATCGTCGTTGGCGCGGCGCAACTCGTTCTCAATCCATGCGTCGCCGTATTTGGACGCGACTTCAGTGATGTAAACGGCGGTTTCGAGGGCTTCAATCTGGCAGAAGAAAAGACGGCGTTCTCTGTCGGCTCGCGTCCAATGTTCCAGCAATCGGCGCGTGGTGTTGGTGATGCCGACATGTCCACCTTTGCGCCAAACGCCCACGCGCTCGCGCACCTGATTGATAAACTTGTTTTCCTCGATGCGGTCGGCAGTCCACTCCGTTTCAAATGCGAGTTGCTTCGGATTTTTCTTTTTGGCTCGCGGGATGGGAATGAAATAAGAACTGACGCGGCGACCTTCAACGATCTCGTCGGTGATTCCTTGCTCAGTGAACCGAAAGTGCTGTTTCGGTTCAGCAAAAGGCGAATTAATGACAGGATTTTCGATAACAACCTGTTTCATGAAAAGCGGGCGGCATGGTAGCAATGCTGTCTGGAAACAGCAAGAGTCGGCGCAAATCAAGGATTTCCATGTAAAACGGTGGCGCTGCGGTTTATCCTCCAGCGGTGATTTGGAATCCGACAAAAGTCGAACACCTCTACGTGCATATCCCATTTTGCGCGAAGAAGTGCCATTACTGCGCCTTTTATTCCGAACCGTCGAGCGCCGAACAAATGCGCGCGTATGTCGGCGCGATGAAACGCGAACTTGCAATCGTCGCGCACGACCTCGCGCCTCGCACGATTTTCTGGGGCGGCGGCACGCCGTCGTTGTTGCCGACAAAACTTACCGAGGAATTGCTCGATGCGATTCGCGGCGCGGTCCCGATGGAAAATTTGCGTGAGTGGACAATCGAGGTGAACCCCGAATCGCTGACCGACGACAAGGCGCGCTTGTATCGCGAACGAGGCGTGAACCGCATCAGCATGGGCGTCCAGACGTTTGATGAGAAATTACTCGACGTAGTCGGGCGCATTCATTCGCGAGAAAAAGCGATCCGCGCTTACGGGACCTTGCGGGCAGCGGGATTCGACAACATCAACCTCGATTTGATATTCGGTTTGCCGGGGCAGACGCTCGAAATTTGGGAACAAACTTTGCGCGAAGCCATCGCGTTGCAACCCGAACACATCTCGGCGTACTGCCTCATCCTCGAAGAGGACACGGAATTCTGGGCGGCGTTCAAACGCGGACTCATTTTGCCGAATGAGGAAATAGAAACGCAGATGTTTCTGCGCGGCATCGAAATTCTCGCGAAGGCTGGTTATCGGCAGTATGAGATTTCCAATTTCTCAAAGTCGGGTCGCGAAGCGCAGCACAACATCGCGTATTGGCAGGGACGCAATTACTACGGATTGGGACCCAGCGCCTGTTCCACCGTGCGCGGACGCCGCTGGATGAACGTGGCGAACACGGATGATTACATCGCGCGCATTACTCGTGGCGAGTCGGTGAGGGAAAATATCGAAGAGCTTTCACCGCTGACGCTGGCGGGCGAGCGCGCGGCGTTCGGGTTGCGGATGATGGAGGGAATAGACGTGAGCGAATTCCACCGCGAAACGGGGTTCGCGCTGGCGGAAACATGGGGGAAAGAGGTTGCAGACCTCGTTGCCAGCGGCTTGGTCGAGACTTGCGGCGAACGGATGCGGGTGACACGGCGCGGCATTTTGTTCGCCGACACGGTCGCGGAAGCGTTTGTCGGCACGCCAGCAATCGTTTTGCCCAGTGTCGAAGCCGCCCGCTGGGCGCATCTTGAGAAGGTGACCAACGATTGACTTTTGCAAAAATGGCAACTTGCAAATCAACGACTTGCAAAAGCCGTTTTCGAGTTTTCGCCAATCGTCGGACACCTTCTTGACACTGGAG
>Ga0187893_10008837_pt1 | contig 15743 bp, 19 predicted proteins | sample MA1701074metaG_FD_139574 | JGI IMG/M metagenome (GOLD analysis project Ga0187893, IMG submission 139574) | White microbial mat communities from a basaltic lava cave in the Kipuka Kanohina Cave System on the Island of Hawaii, USA - MA170107-4 metaG ... | reverse complement strand
TGCTGGCGCCGCGCCGAGCGGCGCGCCACACCCACCGCAGAACTTGATGCCGGACTCGTTGGAGAATCCACACGACCCGCACGGCACCGCCAGCGGGGCACCGCACTCGCCGCAGAAGCGGCGGCCCGGGCCGTTGTCGGCTCGGCAGTGAGAGCACGTCACGCTGTCACCGCGAGCCTTCGTCCATCTCGGCCTGCGCCTTCTCCAGCCAGGAGCGCATGTCCATGTCCAGGAACATGGTCGCGGCGGTGGCGAGGTGATGCTGGGCCGACTCCAGCTGGCCGGTTGCCCGAAAGAGCACGCCGAGGCCGAGATGACAGCGCGCGGCGAGCGGAGGCGTCCCGATCTGCTCGGCGACGCCCAGGGCTTCCCGGTACCACGCCTCGGCCTGGCCGGCTTCGTCGGGGTTCGCTCGCGCGTAGACATCGCCGAGGATCCGCAGGGCGTCTGCCTCCACATGCCGCTGCCCCTGCGCGCGCGATAGCTGGAGCACGCGCTCCGCGCTGTGCCGCGCCTCCGCCAGGCGGCTGGCGAGCAAGTATCCCTCAGCGAGAGCGCGCAAGACTTCCGGCAGGACGGCGACGAACCTGATGGAGGCGGCCTGCTGGACCGCTTGCTCCAAGAGCGCGAAGGTCTCCACGGTTGCCCCGGCGGCGGCCCGAGCCTCTCCCAGGGGGCCGGCCGCCATCAGGGTTCCCCACACCCGGCTCGCCGACCACGGCGACCACCTGCCCGTGCCCCCCGCCCGCCCGCTCGAAGGCGCCCCGGAGATGCTCCAGCTCGGCGTCCCGCCCCACGAAGGGCGTGAACCCGCGCGCCGCCGAGCGTTCGAGCCGCGTGCGCACGGCGCCCGCGCTGGTGACTTCATAGACCTCGACCGGCTCGCTCAGCCCCTTGACCTTGACGGGTCCGAGCGGCTTGACGGCGACGTAGCCCTCGGCGAGGCGCAGCGTTTCGGGGGCGATCACGATCGATCCGGGGGTGGCCAGCTGTTCCATGCGCGCGGCCAGATGGGTGGTTTGGCCCACGGCGGTGTAGTCCATGCGGAGATCGCTCCCGATGGCGCGCACGACCACATCGCCCGAGTTCACACCGACCCGGATCTGGATGGAGACCCCCTCCTCCCGGCGGATGCCGTCCGCGTACTGCCTGACGGACTCCTGCATCCGGAGCGCGGCATAGCAGGCGCGCACGGCGTTGTCCTCGTGGGCGAGGGGAGCGCCGAAGAGGGCCTGATGCCGTCGCCCATCACCTGGTTGACGGTGCCCTCGTAGCGGTGGACGGCCTCCATCATGCGTTCGAGGACCGGGTCGAGGAGCTTGCGCGCCTCTTCGGGATCGCGATCGGCGAGCAGCTCCATGGAGCCCTTGAGGTCGGCGAAGAGGACGGTCACCTGCTTGCGCTCGCCTTCCAGCGCGGCCTTGGAGGTGAGAATCTTCTCGGCCAGGTGCTTGGGAGTGTAGGCCCCGGGCGTGCGGAGGTGCGCTGCCGCAAGCGTTTCGGAGGACGCGCCCAGCGGCGCGCCGCACTCGTTGCAGAACCGGCTCCCCACGGGGTTCGTGTGCTTGCACGCAGGGCACGCGAGCTCCAACCGCGCACCACAGCCGTTGCAGAACTTCGCGCCGGCAAGGTTCTCGTGCTGGCACCGAGGGCACTGCACCGCCGTGCTCACCGCCTCCTGTCGCTGATCGGCTGCGGGGAGTATGAGTGGCCGCGTCAGGCTCGTCAAACCGCTGCCCACCACCGGCCGCGCCCCACGTCATTGCTCCAGTCATACCTCCTGAAAGAAGCCGACGAGGAGTCGCGGCGCCCCTCCCCGACCGCGGCCGCACCCAGCGTCTCTTGACGAAACCACCCCAGTGAAGCATCATGATGTCCATGCGAACCACCTTGACGCTCGATGACGATGTTCTGAAGGCGGCAAAGAGAAGGGCCCGGGAACAGGACCGCTCGTTGAAGGATGTCATCAACGAGGCACTGCGCCACGGCTTGGCCCTGAGCGACACGCGCCGGCCTCCGGCCTACACGTTCCGTCTCAAGACGGTCGCGGGCCGCCTCCTGCCGGGAGTCGATCTCGCGGATCGCGACAAGCTGTTCGAGCTGATGGAGCGCGGGTAGCGGGTGATCGCGCTCGATACGAACATCCTTGTTCACGCGCATCGTCGTGGGACCACGCACCATGAGCAAGCCCTCGCGTTGCTGGCGGCCCTGAGCGAGGGGCCCACGCCCTACGCGCTCTTCTGGCCCTCCCTGTATGAATTCCTCCGCGTGGTGACTCACCACCGTGTCTTCGACCCTCCCTCGACGACGGCCGAGGCGTTGGAAGCCATTCGCGACTTCCTGGCCCCCGCGGTCGTGCAGGTGCTGAGCGAGAGCGCCCGTCACTCGTCGCTCCTCGACCGCGTGCTGCAGGAGAGCCGCGTGACCGGCAACCTGATTCACGATGCGCACCTGGTGGCACTGGCGCTCGAGCACGGGGTCCAAGAGATCCTCACGCTGGACGGCGACTTCGCTCGGTTTCCGCAGATCGCGAGCCGGAACCCTTTCCTCCCATGAGTGTCAGGACCGCTTCTGTTACGGGAGGCGCTCGATGACTCGAACGTCCTCCGCCGGAGGATTGAATCAGGCAAGCTCCCTCAGCTCCGCCCCGGCCTGCTCGAGCCAGAAGGGCATGTCCATGTCGGCCGTACAGCGTCGTGGCGGTGGTGAGGTGCTCGCGGGCCTGCTCGCGCTGGTCCGTGCGCCAGTGGAGTTTGGCGAGGCCGAGGTGGCAGTGGGCGACGAGCGGGCGCATGCCGCGCTGCTCGGCGAGAGCTAGGGCCTGGCGGTAGTGGCTCTCGCCGCGCGCGGCGTCGAACCGGTCGGGATGGGTCGCGATGTTGCCTTGCAGGGCGTAGGCCCCGAAACCGGGGTAACGCGGAGAGGCTTCGAGCGCGCGGGCGGCCATCCGCCGCGCTTCATCGAGCCGGCCGAGCAGCAGACAGGCGCGAGCCAGCGCGTGGTAGGGCGAGCCAATAGCCCCGACGTGTCCCCTCGACGCCTGACGCTCGAGGAGCCGCTCGCCCTCGCGGAGCCGGTTCAGCGCAGTTCATGCGGTGCTTCTTCTCCGCATACCCCTTGAGGAATGCCGCCCGCTCACGCCACTGCCTACGCGGCGATGTACTCTCGGATGTCGACCGGCAGTCCCTCGCGGGCGGCTTCGTCTACCATGCGCAGCAGTCGCGCCGTGGTCTCCTCGGCCATGTACTCTTCCTCGCAGTTGGCGCAGACTTCGGCGGGCACCCCTTTGATGACGACCGTCGTTCCGCCCCGCTCCAGCGTGACGGTGGCCCGGCCGGCCTTGGTGGGCCCGTGCTTGCAGATGACGCATTTCCTGCCTGACGCCTCCTACGGAAACCCGCCTCCCATTGATTGGGCTCCGGCTCGTATACCGTGATGACGATGGTGGCGTCGTCCTCTGGGTTGTCAGCGGCTACGACATGTAGAGGGCGCAATCCGGCCCAGCCCAACATCAACCGGCTGGGATATGGAGTGTCACCCGGATACTCTTCGATGGCCTCACCGCTTGTCAACACCGCACGCACCTCCGCTTCGCTGATGTGGGCGTAGGGCCATGTGCTGGATCGCATGGACCCGAAAGACCAGCCGGCCAAACTTCAATGAGCGACCTCGCCGAGTTCGGCCGTCGCCTTCTCCAGTCAGGAGCGCATGTCCATGTCCCGGAACATGGTCGCGGCGATGGCGACGTGATGTTGGGCCGACTCCGACTGGCCGGTCGCGCGATAGAGCCTGCCGAGGCCGAGGTGACAGCGCGCAGCGAGCGGAGGCGTCTCGATCTGCTCGGCGATGCCCAAGGCTTCGCGATACGACGCCTCGGCCTGGCCGGCCTCGACAGGGTTCGCCCGGGTGTGGACCTCGGCGAGGATCCGCAGGGCGTCTGCCTCGCCGTGTCGCTGCCCCCCGGCGCGCGTCAGCTGGAGCATGCGCTCGGCCGTGTGCCGGGCCTCCGCCAGTCGGCCGGCGAGCAGGTACCCTTCACCGAGCGCGCCCAGGATCGCCGGCAGGACGACGACGAACCTGATGGAGGTGGCCTGCTCCGCCGCTTGCTCCAGGAGCGCGAAGGCTTCCCCGGTCGCCCCGCAGGCAGCCCGGGCCTCCCCCAGAGGGCCGGCCGCCATCAGGCTCACGGTCTCGAAGTTGAAGCGCCGGGAGTCGTCGAGGCTCCGCTCCAGCCAGGGCAGGGCCTGCTCGGGGTCGCCTTGACGAAGGTAGATCAGACCGACTCTCGCCTGCGAAAAAGCGAGCCCGTACCGATCATGGGCCGCGTCGGCCATTCGCACGCCCTCTTCCGCCGCGGCTATCGCCGCGGGGAACTCTCCGAGGTCGGCGAGGCACGAGGCCATCCACGCTCGGGACGTGACCGCCAGCAGGCCGGGCGTCCCGAAGCGCTCGGGCTGGAGGTCGCCAACGAGCGCGTCGACGTTTCGCTTGAACGCCGCGATCGCGCGGGGGTACTCACCCAGCCACCGGTACGTCTGGCCCAGCCGGAAGTTGGCCAGGACCTCGAGTCCGAGATCGCCGACCGTCCGGGCGATGGCCAGCGCCTGCTCGCCAGACACGGCAGCCTCTGCCGGGCGGCCCGTCGCATTGAAGCCGTACGCCATGTACGCGGCCACCCGACCCGTCCGATGCGGATCCCCGAGCGCTCCGGCCAGGGGCTCGGCCTCGCGGAGGTAGTCGAGGAGCCGCTCGATCTCGCCGAGGATATTGAGCGGGACCTGAAGATCAAGCCGGAGGTCGATGGCCTGCTCGCGCGTCTCGGGGCTCGGGGGCAGATGTCGCAAGGCGCCGAGGGCCTGCTCGAGGCAGCTCACCGCCTCCCGGTTGGCGGATCGCGCCACGGCCTTGGCGGCGGCCTGGCGCAGGTACGCCACGGCCTTCGGCCATACCTCCCCCCGCAGGGCGTGCTGGGCCAGCCGCTCGGCATGCTCGCCGAGTCGATCGGGATAGAGTGTCTCGATCGCCTCCACGATCCTGGCGTGCAGCGCGCGCCGCCGCTCGTGGAGCACGCTGCCGTAGGCCACCTCGTGGGTGAGCGCGTGCTTGAAGGTGTATTCGAGATCCGGAAAGAGGCTCGTCTCGTAGAGGAACTCGGCGGCCTGCAGATGCGCGAGCCCTGCGCGCACCGCCTCCTCGGGCAGCTCCGCGATCGCGCGCAGGTACGCGAAGGGCACGTCCTTGCCGACGACCGCCGCCGACTGCAGCAGGCTCTTCGCCTCGGGCCGCAGCCGGTCGATGCGCGCCGCGAGGACGGCCTGCACGGTGGCGGGGACCTGGACGCTCCCGAGGGGTCGGGCGAGCCGGTAGCGTCCGGGATCGCCGGCGAGCATGCCCGTCTCGACGAGCGCGCGCACGCTTTCTTCCAGGAAGAACGGGTTGCCCTCGGTGCCCTCGATCAGAATCGGTGTCAGCGCGCGGATGCTCGGATCGGCGCCGAGCAGGGCGGCGAGCAGGGCGGCGAGCAGCTCGGTGGCGCTCGCCGCGGGCAAGGGATCGATGCGCGCCTGGCTGTAGTACGTCTTGCTGCCCCAGGGGTGACGATACTCCGGGCGGTAGTTCGTGAGGAGCAGGAGGCGGGCGGCGGGCAGGCTCTCGATCAGGCCATCGAGGACGGCCTGGGTCTCGGCGTCGATCCAGTGGAGATCCTCGAACACCAGGCACAGGGGCTGGCGCTGGCTCTCCCGGAGCAGCAGTCGCTTGATCGCCTCGTGCGTGTGGCGGCGGCGCTGGGGCGGGTCCAAGGTTCGCCACTCGCGATCCTCGACGGGGACGTCGAGCAACGCGAGGAGCGCCGGCAGCAGCGGCCGCAGCGTCTCGTCGCGGGTGAGGAGCTTGCCCGTCACCTTCTCGCGGATCGTTTGGCCGTCATCGCGCGCGTCGATCTGGAAGTACGCCTTGAGCAGGTCAATCACGGGCAGATACGGGGTCGCCTTGCCGTAGGAGACGGAGCCGGCCTTCACCACGAGCCAGTCTCCGGAGGCCGACGGAGGAATATTCCCCCTTCGATCGAAAGAATCGGTGCGAATGGACGAACTCGTAGAAGAGGCGGGACTTGCCCACGCCCGGCTCGCCGACCACGGCGACCACCTGACCGTGCCCCCCGCCCGCCTTCTCGAATGCCGCCCGGAGCAGCGCCAGCTCGGCGTCCCGCCCCACGAACCGCGTGAACCCGCGCGCCGCCGAGCGTTCGAGCCGCGTGCGCACGGCGCCCGCACCGGTGACTTCATAGACCTCGACCGGCTCGCTCAGCCCCTTGACCTTGACGGGGCCCAGCGGCTTGACGGCGAGGTAGCCCTCGGCGAGCCGCAGCGTCTCAGGGGCGATCACGGTCGACCCGGGGGTGGCCAGCTGTTCCATGCGCGCGGCCAGATGGGTGGTCTGGCCCACGGCGGTGTAGTCCACGCGGAGGTCGCTCCCGATGGAGCGCACGACCACATCGCCCGAGTTCACACCGACCCGGATCTGGATGGAGACCCCCTCCTCCCGGCGGAGGCCGTCCGCGTACTGCCTGACGGACTCCTGCATCCGGAGCGCGGCATAGCAGGCGCGCACGGCGTGATCCTCGTGGGCGAGGGGAGCGCCGAAGAGGGCCATGATGCCATCGCCCATCACCTGGTTGACGGTGCCCTCGTAGCGGTGGACGGCCTCCATCATGCGTTCGAGGACCGGGTCGAGGAGCTTGCGCGCCTCTTCGGGATCCCGGTCCGCGAGCAGCTCCATGGAGCCCTTGAGGTCGGCGAAGAGCACCGTGACCTGCTTGCGCTCGCCTTCCAGCGCGGCCTTGGAGGTGAGAATCTTCTCGGCGAGATGCCTGGGCGTGTAGGTTTCTGGTGACACGAGGAGAGGTCTGGTGGGTGCCCGGCTCCCCGTGGTCTGCCCGCACCGATTGCAGAACTTGACTCCGGCAGGAAGGTCGGCGCCGCAACTCGAGCACGTTAGAGCAAGGCTAGCGCCGCACTCGAAGCAGAAGCGCGATTGCGGCGGGTTCTCGTGCCGGCACCCGGGGCATCTCACGCGCAGATCCTCACCGGCGGAGGCGCCGTCATCCGCGGAATTTCGGAAATTCTGTTAGCATGAGACTGGAGGTGAACGATGGCTTCTCGAACGCCTGGAACATCGACGGCCGTGGTCGTTTCTCCGAGGGGTCAGATCACCTTGCCCAAACCCGTGCGCGCCCGCCTGCGGCTCGCCTCCGGCTCGGTCCTGCTCCTGCGGGAGGAGGCCGGGAAGATCGTCCTGGATCCCGCGGCCGTCACCGCAGTCTCGCTCTATTCGGACGAAGAGATCGAGCGATTGATCGGGGCCGATCGCGCCAAACCGGCCGAGCGGGCGGCTCTTCGCCGGCGCTGGGGCTTGAAGGTAGGGGCAGACCGCCGTCGCGGTCGTGGCTGACCTCCGCCTCTTCCTCGACGCCAACGTTCTCTTTGCCGCCGCATACAGCCCGGGCGGACTCTCAGCGCTCCTGATCGAGCTGGGCGCCGCCGGCAGCGTCACGCTCCTGACGTCGCCCCTGGCCATCGTCGAGGCCGAACGAAATCTCGAGGCGAAGCGACCGACGGCACTGCCCTCCCTGCGGAGGAGCCGGACCGCCGTTCGAGTTGTCAGAGAGCCGACGCCGGCCGACGTCGAGCGGTTAACGCCTGCAGAGCTGTCTTCGAAGGATCGGCCGCTCCTGGCGGCGGCGATCGGCGCCCACGCCACCCACTTCGTGACGGGCGACGTGGCGGACTTCGGCCGCTGGATGCATCGACGCGCCCGGCTGCCGGTGCAGGTCATGACGCCACGCCAGTTCCTCATGGAGGAGCGCCCCTGATAGCCTCCGCCTGCGTGAGCGAGTAGCGCATGTCCATGTCGCGGTACATGGTCGCCGCGGTGGCGAGGTGCTTGGGGGTATAAGACCATCGCATCCGGAGGCCTCGTTCGTGGAGAGTCGGCGTCTGCCCCTGCGCTATGCGGGATGGCCCGAATGGGCAAGCGTCGCCCCGGGGTGTCGTGCAGCGTCAGGGCGATCGGGCATCGTGCGGCGCCCAGCTCGCCGTAAGCACCTCCCGCGCAGATCTTCACCGGCGGAGGTGCGCCGCCATCCGCGGAATTTCGGAACTTCTGTCGGCATAAGGCTCGAGGTGAAGCAGCCCGGACGAACTCGTCCTCCTCGAAGGAAATCGACTCGCGTAGCGTGCAAAGCCCTTAGACCGAGGCGACGATAGGAGAGGATGTCTCCTCGCGGCGGGAAGGGCGACGTCAGCCCCCCAAGCGCCCGGCGAAGCGCGCGAGCTCGCCGGCATCAAGGTCGGAGATCACTGCGTACGCGAGGCCACCGCGCTTCCACAGGCGCACCTGAAAGCCCCGCGCGCTGGTGATCAGTGGCGTCGACGCCTCCGGCCAGGGCATTCCTTCCGGTCGCGTGACAATGAGGGTCACGGTGTGCAACCGGCGGCCGTAGACGATGACCGCCGCTCGGCGGTCCAGGAAGTACTCGAGGGCGCCTCCGCGAAGCGGAAAATCGGCGTCGCCCGGGAAGGGAATCACCGGCGCGAAATCGAGACGGGCGGTGAGCCACGGGCGAACCTGGTGTAGATCGCTGCTCAGGACGTCAAGGTTCGGCCCTCTCGCGAGAACCCTGAGGTGATCGTTCACGGCTTCCGTCACCAGAGGCTCCGCCGGATGAGGCCGCGTAAGCCAGGCGGCCGTGATTGCCGTCAGCGTCAGCGCCAGGAGGATCCCGGCCGCCAGTGCCGGCCAACGGGTCGGCCCACGCCGGGGCCCAATCGTGGACGCCGGCGATGAGACGGACCACTGCGAGGCCAGGCGCCGCGTCAGCGCAAACGGCGCCGCGTGCCGAGGCAGATGGTGCTCGAGCTGGTCTGTCAACAGGCGCTCGGCCCTCTCTTCGTGAGCACAGTCGGGGCAGAGCTCCAGGTGCTTGGTCAGGGCTTCGGCCACGGGCGGCTCGAGCCGGCCGTGCTGGTCGTCGAGAAGGTGGAGCCGAGCGGTCTGGCAGTCCACGGTGCGGGTCACCGTGCGTAGTCCTGGAGCAGGCGGCGGAGTGACTGGCGGGCTCGAGCCAGCCGCGATTTCACCGTGCCCACCGGGCAGTTGAACACGGTCGCCACCTCGGCCTCCGTCAAACCCTCGAGATCGAGGAGGATGGTCAAGCGCGCGTCCTCGGAAAGGTTCATCAGGGCGCGCTCGATCTCTTCACCCACCAGCTTGCGCAGCCGGTCCAGTTCGACATCGTTGCGCAACCACCCTTCGCTGGGGGAGGCCTCAACGACCGGGGCCACCGTGGTACGAGTCGACCTCGCGACGATGAAAGAGACGGCACGCGTTCCCCTCGACCGCACGCCGCGGGCGCTCGATCTCAGTCCCGACGGGCGGCGTCTGTACTTCACCGTTGCCGGACTGGCGGCCGTGCAGATTTTCGACACGGCGACCAATCGGGTCGTCGGCCAGATTCCCGTGGGCGCCTCGCCTCACCAGGCACCTTTTACGCCCGATGGACGATGGGCGCTGGTACCCAGTCAGGGGCCAGGGGAGCTCGGCATTATCGACGCGGCGAGCGGGATGGTGGCGGGGACCGTGACCGTGGGCAAGACCCCGCACTGGGTCGCCACCACCTCGGACGGGAAGCTGGCCTATGTGAGCAACGAGGGCTCGAACGACGTGTCGGTGGTGGACCTCACTGCCCGCACCGTGATCGCAACGATCCCGGTGGGTAATGGCCCCCGCAAGATTGCCGTCCAGCCGCAGTCGGCGCGGGGCTCCTCCTCGACCACGGAGATCGAGTTCTCGGTCATCCCGTATGAGAGTGACCGCGAGGGCGCGTTATGGCTCGCCGTGCTCGACTGGCTTCACCCTGAGCGCCTTCTTGAGGCCGAGCGCCGGCGCCGATCACCGCGCGGGCTTGATGTTCGGGTTGAGGCGAAAGAAGTTGTCGGGGTCGTACTTCTGTTTTAGCGCGGCTAACCGCTCGAGGTTGGCGCCGTAGGCGATGCGAATGCGGTCATCATCATCCTGGCCGAGGTCATTGACGTAGGCGCCACCCGCGGCGAAAGGCTGGAGTGCCCTCCAGAAGTCGCGGGCCCAGCCAATGTTCTTCTCGGCGCCCTCGGCGTCAAGCCACTGCGAGACGACTACGGGCGCGTACGGGAATCGGCGATGGGGGAAGGCCGTCGCTTTGGAATCAACTCGACTAGCCGCGCCACAGACGGTCTGGACCAGGACGGCCGACAGAGGCGAGGGTTTGGTCGCCGCGTACTCTGCGAAGACCTCAATGGCCTGGTCGGTGAGGTCTGCCATAAAGCCGCCCTTGGTGTAGTAGAAGGAACCGGCCGGAAGCGCGGCATCAGTCAGGCTTTGCTGGGCCGTATAGGGTATGGGACCCAGCATATCGTGGAGTGGCGGGCCGAAGGACCTCAGGGAACGGATGACCTCCTCGCCTTTGGCCAAGGGCCCACAATAGCAGCAGATCAGGGCGGCCACCGTCTCGCTCGCGGGAGGATTGAGGAGAGCGGCGTATATGGTCAATTCATCCGGGGCGGCCCGCGCGAACTCCCTGTAGAAACGGAGCATCTCCTTGGCCTTGGTCAAGGGGTAGACCACCATCCCGCCCAGAATCGTCGGGCCGACAGCGCGGAGCTGATACTCAAAGGAGGTGACAACGCCAAAATTGCCGCTGCCGCCCCGCAGGCCCCAAAAGAGGTCCGGGTTCTCCGTGGCGCTGGCGGTCAGGAAGCGGCCGTCGGCGGTGACCACGTCAGCGGAGATGAGATTGTCGACGGTAAGGCCGTACTTGCTGGACAGCCACCCAAGGCCTCCACCGAGGGTGAGTCCGGCGATACCCGTATCGGAGGCAGTGCCGCCGGTGGTGGCGAGTCCAAAGGCCTGCGTCTCGTGGTCGAACTCGAGCCACTTCGCTCCCGCCTGAGCCCGGGCCGTGCGGGCCGCGGGATTGACGCGGATGGCCTTCATCGGAGAGAGGTCAATGACGAGGCCTCCGTCGCACCCGGAGTGGCCCGGGAAGCTGTGCCCTCCCCCCCGCACGGCCGCTCGCAATTGATTATCCCGGGCGAAGTTCACGGCCCGAATGACGTCGGCCGTCCCGGCACAGCGGGCAATCAGGGCCGGCCGTCGGTCAAACATCCCGTTCCATAGCTTGCGGGCGTCGTCGTAAGCATCGTCGCCGGGACGCAGTAGCTGACCTCGTAATCCAGCTCCGAATCCTTCGACGGCCGCTTCTTCGATAGTGGTACCGGTGGCGTTAAAGACTCCACGGTCGGTCATTGGTCTGCCTCCCTCTGGTCGGGCTCAGGGTCTTCGACGCCCTCGTTGTCTCTTTAGTCGGCGAGCGCGCAGCCGGTGTACGCGGTCATGGCCTCATCGTAACGGCGACCTCCCGGTCGGCAACTGAGCTGCACGCCTTACGCAGCCGCCTCCGCCTGCTCCACCCACGACGGCATGTCCATCTCGCGGTACATCGCGATAGCGAGGGCAAGGTGCTCCTGTGCCTGGCGGCGCTGGCCCGTATGCTGGTGGAGCTTGCCAAGCCCGTGGTGGCAGTGGGCCACGAGGGGACGCATGCCGCGCGGCTCGGCGAGTGCCAGCGCTTCGCGGTAGTGGGCTTCGGCGCGCGCGGCATCGAAGCAGTCGGAGTGGCTAGCGATGTCGCCGAGCAGGTGCAGGGCATGGGCCGCGAATCCGCGTTGAGACGGAGAGGATTCGACCGCGCGCTCGGCCAGACACTGCGCCTCGTCGAGCCGGCCGAGCAGCAGGGAGGCGCGACCAAGCGAATGGTCGACCCAGGTGCGATGCGCGACGTGTCCGCTCGCCGCGATACGCTCGAGGAGCTGGTTGCCCTCCCGAAGCCGGTTCAGCGCCTCACTCGCCTCGCCGAGCTGGGCCAGCGCCCAGGCCGAGGCGGCGACCGCGAAGGGGAGCAGAAAGACGAGGCTCCCGGCCCGGACCACCGCGATCTCGTGCTCGATCAGCGAACGCGCCTTCACCCAGTCGCCCTGGTGGAGGTGGAGCGTGTGCGCGGCCCAGTAGGCGGCGGCGATGGTGAACGCATGCTGCGTCGACTCGGCGATCCGAATCGCCTCGACTTCGTACTTGGCAGCCTCGGCGAACCGGCCGAGCTCTGCGAGGCTTCTGACGAGACAGGCGCGATCGTAGACCGACGCCGGTGTACTGTTGCCGAGATACTCGTAGACCCAATCGGCCGGCAACGCCGCGAGGTTGTCGGTGGCCAGCGCGACTGCCTGTTCGTACTCCCCCCGATAGTAATGCGCCTGCCCGAGAAAGCTCGTGGTGAGAATGCGAAGTCTCACGTCGCCGAGGCGGCTGGCGATCTCCAGCGCACGGGCGCCCGTCACGAGCGCCTCGTCCAGCTCGCCGAGCCGCGAGTGGTCGTTCGTCGCGAGAGCACAGACTTGCCCGCGCCGCCGGTCGTCATTCAACCGCTCGGCGAGGGCCTCGGCCTCGCGCAAACGCTCCAGCATGGGCCGGGCTTCGCCGAGTTGCTGCATCACCGGGCGCAACTCGAGACGGATCTCGAACGCCTGCTCCAGGGTGGACTGGCTTTCCGGCAGCGCCCGGAGGACCTCCAGAGCCTGCTCGAACGACACGCGCGCGTCCTGAGGCGCCGAGCGCACGGCCGCCTTGAGTCCGGCCTGCCGGAGATAGTCGACCGCCTTCTCCCGCAATTCGCCCCGGAGGGCATGATGGGCGAGCCGCTCGATCTCTCCAACAAGACGATCTCGGTACAGTGCCTCGATCGCGTCCACGATGCGCGCGTGAAGCTCGCGGCGACGCTCTTGCAGGAGGCCACTGTACGTGACGTCGTGCGTGAGCGCGTGCTTGAAGGAGTACTCGAGCTCCGGATAGAGCCCGGTCTCGTACAGGAACTCGGCGGTCTGCAGGCGACTGAGGCCGCCATCGAGCGCATCATCGGGCAGATCAGCGATAGCCCGGAGCAGGGCGAAGGGCACGTCTTTGCCGACGATCGAGGCGACTTGCAGCAGGCGTTTGTCCTCCGGGGGAAGCCGATCGATGCGCGCGGCCAGCATCGCCTGCACCGTCGGCGGAACCTGGATCGCCTGAACCGATTGGGTCAGCCGGTACTGGCCACGCTTTCCCGCCAGCGCCTGCGTCTCGACCAAGGTTCGGACGGTCTCTTCCAGGAAGAAGGGATTACCGCGCTTGATGAGGAGTTGCTTGACCGGTACTAGCCCGGGATCGTCGCCGAGAAGTGCCTCCAGAAGCTCTCCGGCGCTCGCGGCCGAGAGCGCGTCGAGCCGCATCTGACTGTAAGACGTCTTGCTCCCCCAGGGGTGCCGGTACTCGGGCCGGTAGTTCACCAGCAGCAGCAGCCGCGCCGAGCCTAGGCTCTCGACCAGGGCTTCGAGGAGCGCCTGCGTCTCGGAGTCGATCCGCTGGAGATCCTCGAAGATCAGAAGAAGGGGCTGCTCCCGGGCTTCGCGTAGCAGCAACCGCTTCACGGCGTCGAGCGTGCGCTGGCGACGATCGACCGGGTCGAGCGTCTGCCACGGGGCGTCGTCCACGGGTACGTCGAGCAGGGCCAGCAATGCCGGTAGCGTCGGCTTCAGAGCTTCCTCCAGGCTGAGCAGCTTGCCCGTCACCTTTTCGCGGATGTCGCGCAGGCCGTCCCGGTCCTGGATCTTGAAGTAGTCCTTGAGGAGGTCGATCACCGGCAGGTAGCTGGTCGCCTTGCCGTACGAGACGGAGGCGCTTTCGAGGACCAGCCATCCCTGCAGGCGATGCGAGTGGGTGAACTCGTAGAGGAGGCGTGATTTGCCGACGCCCGCCTCGCCGACGACCGCTACCACCTGACCGCGACCGTCTCCGGCGAGCTGCAGGGCGCGGCGGAGCTGCTCCAGCTCGGCGTCACGCCCCACGAACCGCGTCAGCCCGCGCCTGGCGACCGCCTGCAGACGGGTCCGCGCCGGGCCCGCTCCCGTCACCTCGTAGACCTCCACCGCGCCGATCAGCCCCTTTACCGGCACGGGACCCAGCGACTTCACGTCGACGTAACCCTCCACCAGCGCCAACGTATCGGGCGTGATCACGATCGACCCGGGACCGGCGAGCTGCTCCATCCGCGCGGCTAGGTGTGTCGTCTGACCGACGGCCGTGTAATCCATGTGCAGATCGCTGCCGATGGCACGGACGACGACCTCCCCCGAGTTGAGCCCGACCCGGATCTGCACGTTCACACCGTGCGTGCGGCGAGCCTCCTCCGCGTGGCGCTTCACGGCGTCCTGCATTCGCAGCGCCGCGTAGCACGCCCGCACAGCGTGGTCCTCGTGGGCGAGCGGCGCGCCAAACAGCGCCATGATCCCGTCCCCCATCACCTGGTTGACGGTGCCCTCGTAACGATGCACCGCCTCCATCATTCGTTCGAGCACGGGGTCGAGGATCTTCCGCGCGTCCTCGGGATCGCGGTCGGCCAGCAGCTCCATCGAGCCCTTGACGTCGGCGAAGAGCACGGTGACTTGCTTGCGCTCACCTTCGAGTGCGGCCCGCGAGGTGAGGATCTTCTCAGCGAGGTGCTTGGGGGTGTACGACTCGGGGGTGGTGAAGCGCGGCTCCCGTCCCAGTGCTGGACCAACCGGTTGCCCGCACGAGAAACAGAAAGCGGCGCCGGCGGGAAGTTCGGTGCCGCATCTCCCGCAGGCCAGCATCACGCTCGCTCCGCACGCCATGCAGAAGCGAGCCTGCGGTGGGTTGTCTTGCTGGCACCGGGAGCATTGCATACCGGAGCCTCTCGCGAGTGCACCTGGAAGGTGCTCCACTCGCGCAGACAGGGTAGCGCAACTTCGGCGGTCTGAGTAGCCCGCGTCGCGATTGCCCCCTTGGCGATTCCTTGGCGTTTCCGCGCGCACGCGTGAGTGGGAGGAAACGTGAGCGCTGGCGGAAACTTAGAGACGGACAACGTGATCCAGACGGATCCCAGGAGTCTCAGGAGTCTCTGTCCCGGGACCGAAATCAGCGAGAAACGCCAAGTCGACACGCGAAACGCCAACCTAATCGCCAAGGAATCGCCAATCCCCCTGGCCGACGCGCGGCCTGACCCGCCTCGGGGGCCACGGCTCGCCAGTCTTTCCGCCCACTTCTAACCCATAGCCGATCTGGCAACCACCTTGCGATGGCGATGGGCCATGCGGCCCGGGAGCCAGAACTGAACGGCCTCGAAGTCGTGCTCACGTTTCTGACCCCGTTGCGCCACGCGTGCCTGGACGTGACGGGGATCATCGAGGGGAGGACGGCTGAAAGCTCGATCATCAAGGAGGCCCACGCTGGCCCGCGCATGGGCGCGGCTCGAGGCTCATTTCTCGAGGCGTATCTCATCAGCGATCCGAGGGGCCCGTCTTGATGAAGGGGCGGGTGGTGTGGGTAGTGGACGGAGACACGATCCACGTGCGGGTTGGATCGCAGCTGGAGAAGGTGCGCTACATCGGCGTCAACGCTCCGGAGATCCCACACCCCGAGGCGCGGGGCTGGCGCGAGGGCGGCGTCCAGGCGCGCGCGATGAATCTGCAGCTCGTGGCCCGAACGACGGCGTGGCTCGAGCTCGATTCCGCGCTCCGAGACACCCACCGGCGGCTGCTCGCCTACGTCTGGGTGCAGCGCGCGCAGACCCGCGTGATGGCAAACGCCGAAATGAT
>Ga0187893_10008836_pt1 | contig 15745 bp, 16 predicted proteins | sample MA1701074metaG_FD_139574 | JGI IMG/M metagenome (GOLD analysis project Ga0187893, IMG submission 139574) | White microbial mat communities from a basaltic lava cave in the Kipuka Kanohina Cave System on the Island of Hawaii, USA - MA170107-4 metaG ... | reverse complement strand
GTGCGGCCCCAGATGTAGTACTCGGTGTCGACCCGGTCCTTCTCGGTGACGGTTAGGCCACTCCAGCCGACGCCGTCGAAATGGTCGCCGGGATCGGCACGAATCATCGGCTGGGTGAGCGCCGGGACGCCCGTCGGGGGATAGGGCCAGGGCCAGGAGGTCGCCAGCATGCCGATCGAGCGCATGGTGCCGATCTCATTGTACAGCGGCTGGTGCACGTGGCCGTGGATGTTGGTGACGTTCGTGTACGGCTGCAGCACGGCGACGACGTCGCGCCAGTCGCGCACCCAGAAGTTCCACGGCGGATAAACCTCGTAGAGCGGGTTGTGGCTGAAAATCACGACCGGCTTGGCCTTGTCCCAGTCGGAGAGGGCACTGGTCAGCCACTCCAGCTGGTCCTTGCCGACGCCGGCCCAGGCGCCGGCCACGGTGCCGTCGAGGACGGACATGTGGGCCATGCGTTCCTGCGGGCTCATGCCCTTGGCGGTCCAGTAGTCCGGCGCCCGGCTGATCGTGTCGAGGCCGACGAAGCGCACGCCCTTGTGGTCGAAGGTCCAATTGGCGTCGCCGAAAAGCGCCCGCCACTTCTCGCCCATATCCAGATACCAATCGTGCTCGCCGGGGATGAAGACCTTCTTGATCGTGACCTCTTTCAGCAACTCGTTGCCGAGGTCTAGCTCGACGGGGTCGCCGAGCTGGGCGATATCGCCGCCGAAAATGAGGAAGTCCGCCGGCGGATCCATGGCCTGGATTTCCTTCGCCGCCCGTACCGTCTTCTCGACGAAGCGGGTGTTGACCTCCTTCGGATACAAGTGCGTGTCGGAGAGCCAGGCGAACTTGAACGGCGCCTCGGCGCCGTAGGCGAGATCGATGGTGTTGATCAGCGGGAACCAGCCGTAGCTCGCGGCACCCGCGGCCACGCCGGTCAACAATGATCTGTGCAGGAAGGTCCGACGCGTCAGGCGGAGCGACCGGTCGGGATGCGCCCCGGGCGTCCGTAACACCGCGTCCATTTCACGCCGCATACGCTCATGTTCTGACATTGGTGAGGCCTCCTCCCCTCTATGCGGATCGTGAGAGCGAGACTGCCGCGATCCGCCGTTGTGCCATTCCCTACGTCGCTTCTGCGGATTGCCTGGGTTTTTGCTCCTTTCGTCAGTGGGGGCCCTAGGCCCGGTCTCTCGACGTCCTATTTCTTCTTCAATTCGACGGGGACCGTCGCGGCTTCCCCGGCCTTCACGGTCACGGGAATCTCCATCGCGCCGGTGAACTCGTGAGTCGCGATCAAGGTGTAGTCGCCGGGCGGGACGTCGCTGATGGTGAAGCTGCCGTCCTCGCCGGTGACGGCGTAGTAGGGGTTCTCGACCACGTACACCCAGCCCAGCATCCAGCCGTGTGCGTCGCACTCGACGCGCACCGTGCCCGCCCGATCCAGGTCGGTCTCAATTGTCTGCCCCTGATTCGGCAACGCCAGATTGAAGGCGGTCCGCTTGCCATAGAAGCCGTGCGTGTTGTGGAGGACCGGGTCGCTGTTGACGATCGCGATCTTGCCAGCCGGCATGACCTGCACGCGCGGCTCGAAGATGCACTTCACATTGTCGAGCTTCGGCGGCCCGGACGGCGCCGGCCACGCCTTGCCCTTCTCGACCTTGGCCAGGTAGACGACGGCGTCTTTTACGCCCTTTGCGGCGTTGACCATGATTTCCGGCTCGTCGCGGATGCCGCCGCAGACGTCCTGGTCCTTGGTCGTGATGATTTTCCGGATAGGAACGTTGCCCTGGTAGGCGATCGTTCCCGTGATGCTGCCGCCATTCTCGACGGCCGCTTCCTCGTAGGCCTGTGTCGGCAACGCCAGCGCCGCCGCCAGGGCGACCGCGGGAAAAGCCAGGAAGCAGTTGAAAACTCTCATGCAACGGTCCTCCCAAAGACGGCCCTCGTCAGAAGGCCGGCGAGCAGTTCCAGGCGGACCGTTTATTCTTCTTGGCGACGAGGCGATGTCCGCCCGTTTTGAATTCCAATAAGAATAATTAAAAAAAGTATAGACATTTGGATGATGCTCGTCAACAATGCTTCTGCATAAAAAAAGAGCGTTTCTTTGGCCGTCCTCCCGCGGATCGCGTACCCGGGTGAGGCGACCCTGCGAGGAGGCGCGCCGCTGCTTCGGCAGCGGCGGGTCCGGCTCAGGCCAGAGAAACGAGAACGATGCCCGCGTGCCGGACCAGGAGGGGTAAGGCAAAGGGGAGGGCAGACGATGACGGCGGAGGTACTGCGCGGCAAGTTCAGCGGCGTCGATCTCGACGACCTGGTGGACAAGCGTCTCGTGCGCACTTGGCTCTACTGGGGCATGTTCTGGCTGATGCTCACGCCGACCGTCGGCGTGACGATCTCAGCGATGTTCAACTATCCCGGTTACCTTGGACCGACCCTTGAGCTGACCTTCGGCCGGCTGCGTCCCGTCCACGTCAACGGCGTCATCTTCGGCGCCTTCTCCACGCTGTTCATCGGGCTTTGCCACTACCTGGTGCCGCGGCTTTGCGGGGTTAGAGTCCCGTATGCACAGCTCGGCCAGCCGGTTGTCTGGATCTGGAACATCGGCCTCATCGCCGGTCTGCTGTCGCTCGCCTTCGGCTGGAACCAGGGGCTCGAGGCGGGCGAGTTCCCGCTGCTCATCGACATCGTCATCTTCGTCATCGTGACGTTCACGACGATCCAATTCCTGATCACCATTGGGCGGCGCCTGGAGCCGCAGCTCTACGTCGCCCTGTGGTACCTGATCGGAGCCTTCGTCTGGACGGTGCTGAACCTGATCCTCGGCAGCTTCATCCTGCCCTACTACATCCACGGCGCCAACAGCGCCGCCTTCCACGGGCTCTTCATCCACTACATCGTCGGCCTCTGGCTGACGCCCGCCGGCTACGTCCTCATCTACTACTTCCTGCCGGTGAGCGCGCGGAACCCGCTCTACAGCCACAAGCTGTCCCTCGTCGGCTTCTGGTCGCTGGCCCTCTTCTATCCGTTCGTCGGCATCCATCACTATCTCTACAGCCCGATCGCCGACTGGGCCGAGACCCTGGCGATCATCACCTCGATGCTGCTGATCATCCCGGTGTGGACGGTGCTGGTGAACTTCTTCGGCACGATGAACGGGAAGTGGCACGAGCTCGGCCGCAACCTGCCGGCCAAGTTCCTGATCATGGGCTCGATCATGTACCTGTTAGGCTGCTTCCAGGGCTCGACGGAGGCCTTGCGCTCGATCCAGCAGCCGACCCACTTCACCGACTTCGTCATCTCGCATTCGCACCTGACGGTGTTCGGCACCTTCGTCGTCTGGGCGATCGGCGGCCTCGTCTACACCTGGCCGCGGCTGTTCAATTGCGACCTGTGGTCGTTCAAGCTGGGCAACTGGTCGTTCTGGTTGATCACGGCGGGCATCTCGACCATGGGCCTGGTGCTGACCGCCGGCGGCCTGCTTCAGGGCTATGCCTGGATGGCGGCGGTCGAGTGGGTGGACTCGATCTTGCCGGTGCGGCCATTCTGGCTGGTGCGCACCCTGGCGGGCATCTCCATGGACATCGGCATGTCGCTGCTGGTGCTCAACCTGATGCTGACCGCGCTGCGCCGACCGACCTACGGTCGCCAACCGGCAGCAGCCTATCCTCCGGGTGCGGCCGTCGCCGCGGGAGGTGCCGAATGAGCGCCCGGTTCGTCGCTCTGGTCGCCGGCGTCGCCTTCTTCTTCCTCGCCGTCATCACCCAGGGCATCCTGCCGTTGGTCGAGCCGCAATCGCGTACGACTAAGGTCACCCAGGTCGTCCGCACCGATCTCGGCGAGCTCAAATGGATGGTAAGCGAGGCGACCGACTACACCGCGCAGCAGAAGATCGGGCGCGCCGTCTATATCCGGGAAGGCTGCTGGTACTGCCATTCGCAGTTCGTCCGCCCGGTGACGGGCGAGACGCGGCGCTGGGGCCCGGTCAGCCAGGCCGGCGAGTATGCCTACGACCTGCCGCACCTGTTCTCGACCCGGCGCATCGGGCCCGACCTGACGCGCGTGGGACTGAAGTACAGCGACGAATGGCACCTGGCGCATTTCTGGGACCCGCGCATGCTGACCCCAGACTCGATCATGCCGAGGTTTTCCGGGCTGTTCGACGCCCCCAAGACTCCGGTCAAGATCGTCGACGACGGCTCCGGCAATCGCACGCTGGAGAAGACGGCGGTCACCGAGAAGCTGTTCGACTTCGCCAACAAGGACCAGATAACCCTGACCCCCAATGCCGACGGACTGCTCTTCGTGCCGGCATTGGCCAAGGGCAAGGTCCCGATCATCGTGACGCCGAACGACGAATACACCGGCGATTCCGTGCAACTCGCCGCCACCACCGACGAGCTGGAGGGGCTCATCGCCTACCTGCAGAAGCTCGGCATGAACCGCGGCAAGTGGCGGGACGTGTTCGAGCCGCAGCGTCTCGAGGCGTCGATGGTGTCGGTGCCGCGCTCGGACGAATGGATCGACTACGGCAAGGAGGTCTATGAGCGCCGCTGCCTCGGCTGTCATGGCAAGAGCGGCGACGGCAATGGGCCGGCGGCGACCTTCATGTACAACCACCGGCCCCGCAACTTCACCCTGGGCGTGTTCAAGTTCCGCCTGACCAGCAAGCCGATCCCGACCGACGGCGACCTTCTGCGGACGATCACCCGCGGTGTGCGCGGCACGGCCATGCCGTCCTGGCACGACCTGCCCGACAAGGATCGGCTCGCCGTCATCCAGTACATCAAGTACGAGCTGTCGGCGGACCGCTCCGACCCGGCCAGCCCCTACCTCTACTTCGTCGAGGAGCCGGCGGGTCAGCCGCTTTACATCGGCGAGCCGCCGGAGCCGACCACGGAGCTGCTGGCCCGCGGGTCGGAGGTCTGGAAGCAGGCCAAGTGCTGGGAGTGCCACGGCGAGGGCGGCAAGGGCGACGGCGAGAAGGCCGCCGGGCTCAAGGACGACGCCGGCTTCGCGATCCGTCCGGCCGATCTGACGACCGGCCAGTTCAAATCGGGGCCGGTGGTGCAGGACATCTTCCGGACCATGACGACGGGCCTGAGCGGCACGCCGATGCCCTCCTATCAGCAGTCGCTGCCGGAGGAGGACCGCTGGGCGCTCGCCTACTACGTGCTGGCGCTCTCGGCTTTCAAGGATCCGCTGACGGGAGAGCCGCTGACCATCCCGCCGGAGGCCCGTTCGGCGCTCAACGACACCGGCCTCGATGCGTCCTCTTCGGAGCGGGCCTATGCCCCCGAGGCCGTCGAGGGCCCGACCCAGCACGCCATTTACGGCGGCGATGCCTGGGCCGAGCGCAACGGCATGGAGAGTGTCGAGAAGACAGCCGACGGTCCGATGGCCGCCACGGCAGCCGAGCCCTAGGAGTCCAGCCATGGCAGAAACGATCGTTCAATTCGCCGTCGCCCTGTGCATGAGCCTGGGCGCCCTGTGCCTGTTCATCTGGGGCGCTTTGTCGGGCATGTTCACGGACGTGGAAGGAATCGCGGAGCGCGTCTACCGCGCGGAGGTAGGAGACGATGAGCACCGAGACTGAACGGAGACCCGACGCGGCGCCGGCGGCCGACACGCACGGCCACGAGGAGCTGGAAGAATATGCCGGCGGCCACATCCACGCCCATCACGGCACGATCGCTCCGTGGCTGCTCGCTGTTTATGCCGTTCTATTCGTCTGGGCCCTCTACTACCTCGTCTTCTACTGGGGTGGTCTCGGGCCCGGGCTGAATTACTAGGGACAGAGAGAAGCGGGAGGAGTTGCAACGATGCTGGTCGCGCGAATCGTCCTGGTCGTGGTTGCGATAAACCTGCTCTTTCTGTTCAGCGAACTGACGTTGAACGTTCTCGGCGTCGGTCTGTTCTGACGAGGTTGGAGCCCATGCACGAACCCAGTGCCCTGATGATCGAGCTGAGCGTGTACCAATGGATCGCGTTCATCGGCTTCGTCATCGCCACCATCGGCTTCTTCATCTGGGTCGCAGACCTGGTGCGCCGGAAGTAACCGCGACGATCGCGTCGTCGGCCCGTCCGACGCCGCGCTGATCGCCGGGAAAGAGGGCCGATGACGTACTACCTGCTCGTCTTCGTGGCAGGTATGGCCGGCAGCTTCCACTGCATCGGCATGTGCGGCGGTTTTGCCTGCGCGCTCGGAGCCGGACCGCATGGACGCGGCGCCGCGCTGGTCCGACACCTGCTCTACAATACCGGCCGGGTGGCGACGTACGCGTTTCTCGGCGTCATCGCCGGCAGCATCGGCGCGTTGGCGGTCGCCGGACACGGGCAGGCGCCGGCGCTCGGCGGCTCGTTCGACGCTGCCCAGCGGGTTCTGGCGATCGTCGCCGGCCTGCTGATGATCGTCATGGCCCTGCAGCTGTTCGGCCTGCTGCAGCGCCTGCACGGCATGCTCGTCGGCTTCGGCGGCAGCACCCTGGTCGTCGCCCTGCGCAGCCTCCTGCACGCGCGCGGACCGGCGGCGCCGCTTGCCTTCGGCGTCATCAACGGTTTCCTGCCCTGCCCCCTGGTCTATGCCTTCGCCGCCCAGGCGGCGAGCACCGCCGCGGCCCTGCCGGGATTCCTGACCATGGCCGCCTTCGGTCTCGGCACTTTCCCGGCGATGCTGCTGATGGGCGGGATCGGGAGGCTGCTGCGCCCGGCCTGGCGGCAGCGCGGCGTCTGGCTGGCGGGGAGCTTCATTCTCGTTCTCGGCCTCGTGACCGTCGGGCGCGGCGTGCTGCCCTTGGGCGAGCATGGGCTGCACCTGGCCCATCAGGGGCTTCAGCCATGACTCCCGGAATTGCACCGGCCGGCGGCCTGTGCCGACAATGCCTGCTGCCGCTGGGACCGCGGCCGATGCGGCGGTCGATCGACGGCGCGAGCCATGAATTCTGCTGCTACGGCTGCTGCCTGGCGTTCCAGGTCGGCAACGGCAGCGGCGAAGAGTCGGAGGCCACGTGGCTGCTGGTCCGGTTGGGTATCGGCGGCTTCCTTTCCATGAACATCATGATGTTCAGCCTGCTGCTCTATTCCGGCACCTTCGAGCATGCCGATGCGGAGCTGCTCCCGTGGGTGCACGTGCTGCTGTGGATTCTGGCGACGCCGGTGCTGGTGATCCTCGGCGGACCCTTCCTGCGCGATGCGTGGGAGGGTGCGCTGCGCGGCCGCTTGACGGCGGCCACGTTGATCTGGGTCGGCGTCCTGGCCGCATACGGCTCGTCCGCGGTCAGCGTGCTCACCGGCGGCACCGCCGTCTATTTCGATACTGCGACCATGCTGCTGGTGCTGTTCACCGTCGGCCGCTATCTGGAGGCGGCCGGGCGGGCGCGGGCGGTGCGGAGTCTGGCCCCGCTGCTGGAGGCGGAGAACCAGTGGGCGACGGTGGTCGAGGCGGGGTCGGAGTCGCGCCGGCCCGCGCGCGACCTGCCTGTCGGGACATCGGTGCGCGTGCGGCCGGGCGAGCGCTTCCCCGTGGACGGCGTGGTCGAGGACGGAATGTCCCACGCCGACGAAGCCGTCGTCACCGGCGAAAGCAGGTCCGTGGCGAAGTCACCGGGATCGATGGTGATCGCCGGCAGCGTCAATCTGGACGGTCCGCTGCTGGTCAGCGTCACCCGCGCCGGCCCGGCGACACGCTGGGCGCAGATCTGCGGCGCCGTGCGCGAATCGATCACGCAAAAGAGCCCGGCCCAGCGCATCGTCGACCAGGTTGCCGGCGCCTTCGTCCCGGTCGTGCTCGTGATCGCGATCGGGACGGCGCTTGTCTGGGCGGGATCGGCGAGCTTCGAGGAGGCCCTGCTCGCCGGGCTCGCCGTGCTCGTGGTCGCGTGCCCCTGCGGGCTCGGCCTGGCGGCGGGACTGGCGGGGTCGTTGGGCATCGCGCGATTGGCGAGTCGCGGCTGTCTGGTGCGGGGCGGCGGCATCCTCGAGTCTCTGGCCCGCGTTCGCGCCGTGGCGATCGACAAGACCGGCACGCTCACCCTCGGCCGGCCGCGGCTGTGCGGGATCGAGACCGATGGCGCCGAGACGGACGAAGTCCTGGCGCGCGCGGCTGGGCTGGAGCGCCACTCGGAGCATGGCCTCGCGCGCGGCATCGCCGCCGCAGCGGAGACGCGCGGCATTCGTCCGGTCATGGCGGCGGAGGTTCGCGTCATCCCCGGCCGCGGCATTCGCGGCGTGGTCGAAGGAGCGGTCGCCGCGGCCGGGACCGCCGCGTTCATGACCGAACTCGGCTGGCACCTCCCCGAACGCCTCCGCGCGCGGGCGCACGACCTGGAGGCGAAGGGCCATTCCCTCGTCTATCTCGGCTGGGGCGAGCAGGTGCGTGCGTTGCTCTGGCTCGACGATGCGCTGCGGCCCGACGCGCGCGCGACCGTCGAGGCGCTCGGCCGACTCGGACTCGACGTCGTGCTGCTGACCGGCGATCTGCCGGAGACGGCGCGGCGAGCCGCCGGCATGGCGGGCATCCCATCCTGGCATGCCGCCCTGTCCCCGGAGGACAAGAAGGCGACCCTCGTCCGGTTGCGGCAGCGACTCGGACGCGTCGTCATGGTCGGCGACGGCCTCAATGACGGACCGGTCCTGGCCGCTGCGGATGTTGGCGTGGCCGTCGGCGGTGCCACCGATCTCGCGCGTGAGGCGGCCGACCTCGTTCTGCCCGACGACGGGCTGCGGCTGCTGCCCTGGGTGATCCAGCTCGGTCGCGCGGTGCGCCGGACCCTCGTCACCAGCCTGGCGTGGGCGTTCGGCTACAACCTCGTGGCACTCGCCCTGGCCGCGTCTGGCCTATTGCAGCCGATCCTCGCGGCGGTACTGATGGCAAGCTCGAGCCTGATCGTCATTCTCAATTCGTTGCGTTTGGAACGCTTTCCCGATCCGCCCGCGAACGTTGTTCCGCCGACGCCGGCACCGAATGCGGCTGGCACGCTGAGCAATATCCCGGCGTCAGCAGGAACCTGAGTTTCTTTGTAGGGCACCGAGTCATAGTCCCTCACCCTCTCCCGCTCTCGCGGGAGAGGGGACGCGATTGTGCCGTTCGCTCGGTGGAGTCCCCTGGGAGAGGGTTAGGGTCCGCGGCTCGGTATCGACCATGAACGCCGCCTACGCGAACATGTCCGCGGTGATGGCGGAGTACCAGGCAACGGCCTGCCGGGCCGCGACGGCGCGGGTGTCGGCGCTCTCGCCCGTCTTGCTGATGAACTTCTGCGTCGCTGCGATCTTGCCGTCGACGACGGCGTAGCTGGCACCGATCCGCACGGCGTCGTCGGCGGCCAGGAAGCTCCAGCAGGTGTTGAAGAAGCGGGCCTCGAACCGGCGCGAGCCCGTCAATGCCGCGGCGACGGCCATCGCGCAGACCTTGGCCTGGCTGTTGGCAGCGAAGGCCGATTTCGGCATCTCGCCGGGAATGATGGCGTCGCCGACCAGATGGATGCCCGGATGAAGCCGCGATTCCAGCGTGTTCGGATCGACAGGGCACCAGCCGGATTCGTCAGCCAGGCCGGTGTCGAGGGCGAGGCGTCCCGCGGTCTGCGGCGGGATGACATTGGCGACCGCCGCCTTGAAGGTCTCGTCGGCCGTCTTGACCGCGCGTTCCGCCGGCAAGACGGCCTTCACGCCGCCGGTGAAATCGGCCGGCAGCCATTCGACCATCCCGGGATAGCGCTGGGCCCAGGAATCCTGGAACAGTTCCTGCTTGGAGAACTTGCTCTTGGCATCGAGGACAAGAATCTTCGCCTTCGGCTTTTCGCGGCGGAAGTAATCGGCGACCAGCGATACGCGCTCGTAGGGCCCCGGCGGACAGCGGAACGGGTCGGGCGGCGCAACGAGGACGAACAAGCCGCCGTCGGGCATCGCTTCGAGCTGTTGGCGCAACAGCCGGGCCTGCTCGCCGCCGCGCCAGGCATGCGGCATCAGCTTCGCCGTCGATTCGCTGTAGCCCTCGATGGCGTCGTAGCGGAAGTCGATGCCGGGGGCCATGACCAGGCGGTCGTAGGGCAGCGTCTGGCCGCCGGCGAGCCGCACGGTCATCGCGGCCGGGTCGACGGCGACCGCGGAGTCGTGAATGACAGTGATGCCATGCGCCGTCCGCAGCGCATCGTAGCCATGCGCCAGCGACTCGAAGGGACGCAGCCCCGCCAAATAGAGATTGCTGAAGAAGCACGTCCGGTATTGAGCGTTTGCCTCGACCAGCATCACCTCGAGCGATGGCGCTGTCTCCGCCAGGTACTTCGCGACCGTCGCTCCGCCGGGGCCGCCGCCGACGATCACGACGCGCGCCTTCCCTTGTGCAATGGTCGGCCGCGCCATGGCGACGAGGCCGGCGGTGCCGGCCAGGCGAGCGAATTCGCGACGCGTCCACCGGTTCATTGCTGACCCTGCGTTGCCAGGAAATGCGCGAGAGCGGCGGTCTCTTCCTCGCTCAACGACTTTGCCACCGCCTGCATGATCGAGTCCGAGCGCTCGCCTGACCGATACGCCTTTATCATCGAGACGAACCTGGTCTCGTCCAAGCCGATGATCGCGGGGATCGCCGAGTTCCGTACATCGGCCTGGTGGCAAGAGGCGCAGGTCTCCGCGAGATAGGCGCCGAGCCCGTCATCCGCTGCCGTGGCTTCGCCGGCGAGCAGGCCGGCGACGGTCGCCAGCGCGAGAGTCATTCGACGCGGAGCGGGCATGGTGGCCTCGTCAGGTGACCGTCAATGTTTCGCGTGCCGTATAGACGGCGCCGCCGTCCTCGTGCCAGGCGAACTCGAGCGTGCCGCTCTCCTCCGCGCGCACGTAGAATTCGAGATACGGGTTCGCCGCGACGGCCTCGTGCAGGTCGACGCTGAAGACGAGCTCACCGTTGTAACGGCAGCTGAAGGTGTTGATGATCTTGCGCGGCATCAGCTTGCCGGCGCCGTCGCGGCGCAGGCCGCTCTCCATCGGATGGGTGATCAGCGCCTTGATCTCAATGATCTCGCCTTTCGCTGCCGTGCTCGGCGCCCTGACGCGCGGTTCGGGTGCAGCCATCTCCATCCCCTCTCAGGCGCAGCCGTTGATTTCGACCTCGACCCGGGTCTTCGCCAGCAGCAGCGAGCCATCGCTCATCTCGGCCACGGCGATGACGTTCTGCGGCTCGGCGAGCCGGATGCGAGTGGAGATGCGGGCCCGGCCGCTCCGCGGCGTGAAATGGAAGCTGGCGACGCGGACCAGCGGGTTGCGCGGCGCGACGACATGCACGATGCGGACATGGTCCGCGTCCGTCATCGGACTGTCGACGTCGAGCGCCAGAGGGACCGTATATCCGTTGGGGAACACCGCTGGCATGTCCAGCCGCAGGCGGTCCGACGGCACCGGCGCGCGGCCGAACAGTTGTTCCGCCAGTGCGATTTCGGGGTCGGGCGCGCCCGAAGCCGGTCGCACGACGAAGGCGAGACCGGCCAGTGCTGCCGCCCTCAGCGCAGTGCGGCGCGTCACGCGAGGGCCGATGCTCATGCCGCACACCGCAGGCCGAGAGTCGCCCAGATCTCGCCGAGAGCATCGACGAGGTGGTCGATATCGGCGTCGCTATGGAGCGGAGACGGCGTGAGACGCAAGCGCTCGGTGCCGCGCGGCACGGTCGGATAGTTGATCGGCTGCACATAGATGGCGTGCCGCGTCAGCAGCTCGTCGCTGGCGCGCTTGCACAGCGCCGCGTCGCCCACCAGTACCGGCACGATGTGGCTTGCCGACGGCATCACCGGCAGTCCGGCCCGGGCCAGGCGGCGCTTCACCGCGGCGGCGCGCTCCTGATGGCGAGCACGCTCGTCGTCGCTCGCCATGAGATGGCGCACGCTGGCCAGGGCACCGGCGGCGATGTGCGGCGGGAGAGCGGTCGTGAAGATGAAGCCGGAGGCGAAGCTACGGACGAAATCGACCAGCGCAGCCGAGCCGGCGATATAGCCGCCGAGACAGCCGAACGCCTTGGCCAGGGTGCCTTCGATCACGTCGATTCGGTCGACGAGGCCGTCGCGCTCGGCAATGCCGCCGCCGCGCGCGCCATAGAGGCCGACGGCATGAACCTCGTCCAGGTAGGTGAGTGCACCATGGCGCTCGGCGACATCGCACAGCTCGGCGATCGGCGCCACGTCGCCGTCCATCGAATAGACCGACTCAAAGGCGACCAGCTTGGCGCGGCCGGGTTCGCAGGCGCGCAGCTGCCGCTCCAGGTCGGCCGGGTCGTTGTGCCTGAAAATGCGCTTCTCTGACCGGCTGTGGCGGATGCCCTCGATCATCGAGGCATGATTGCGCTCGTCCGAGAGGACGACGCACTCCGGCAGCCGTGCCGCCAGGGTGCTGAGGCTCGCCATGTTGGCGACGTACGCCGACGTGAACAGGAGTGCCGCTGGCTTCCGGTGCAGCTCGGCCAGCTGCTGCTCCAGCAGGACGTGCCAGTGATTAGTGCCGGAGATGTTGCGCGTGCCGCCGGCGCCGGCGCCGCAGCGCTCGATCGCCTCGCGCATGGCGGCAAGCACGGCCGGATGCTGGCCCATGCCGAGATAGTCGTTGGAGCACCAGACCGTGACCTCGCGGGGCGGGCCGGCGCCGCGCCAGGTGGCGTGCGGAAAAGCACCGGCACGGCGCTCGAGATCGGCGAAGACACGATACCGGCCCTCGGCACGAAGGCCGGCCAAAGCGGTCTGGAAGAAGCGATCATAGTCCACGCGGTCGGTCCTCCCTGTCCCGGTTTGTCCCGGGCTTCCGAGCGGCGTGATGATTTGACGACCACCATACACCTTTTTGAATTATTCTTAAAGCAATTCCAGCAAGCCTCCCTATTGGCGGTAAAATTGAGGACTTCCATCCCCGCAGGTGCAATAGTGGGTGACGGCGAGCAGGCGAGGCGAGATCATCTTCATGATGCCCAGCAGATCGAAAGACCCGCCGGCGTTGCCGAACGCCATGATGCACCGCATGGCGGTGCTGATTCTGGCGCTGGGTGCTTCGATCGGATCTTGGGTCTCACCCACCGGGGCCGACGAAGCGACCCTGGGCGGCCCGTTCGAGCTGATCGACCACAACGGGCTGACGCGCACGGCGGAGGATTTCCGCGGATCGTACCCGCTCATCTATTTCGGCTTCACCCATTGTCCGGATCTGTGCCCGACCTCGCTGACCGCCATGAGCCGGGCAGTGGACGATCTCGCGCAGCAAGCGCCCGCCAAGGCCGAGCGGGTCATCCCGGTCTTCATCACCGTCGACCCTGAACGCGACACGGTCGAGGCGATGAAGGATTATGTCGGCAATTTTCATCCGCGCCTGGTCGGCCTCACCGGCTCGCACGAGCAGATCGATCATGTGACCAGATTGTACGGGGCGTTCTCTGCGCCGGTACCCGGCGGCAACGGCGAATATCTCATGGACCATTCCGGCTTCATCGTGCTCATGGGTCCCGGCGGCGAATATCTCACGCACTTCGAGTCCCATGTGCAGCCGGCAGAACTCGTCGAGGAACTGGACCGCCGCGTCGCAGAATAGTCCCCGGACCGACGCGGAACGATGGCGGACCCGGCGAGATTCGAACTCACGACCTCTGCCTTCGGAGGGCAGCGCTCTATCCAGCTGAGCTACGGGTCCATCGGCACAAAGGGCCAAAATAACCCTTGCAACCATATCGGAACGGCCGCACAAACGCAAAGGCAGCGCGAATGCCGCGGGTCGGCATCCCGTTCAGCGCCGGTTCAGGGACGATCGGCTAAGTCGCAGCTTCATATTGTCGCAGTTTGATCTGTTGTCCGGGCATCCCATCTGAGCGTAGGCGAGGCGTGCGTCTCGTTCCCGCCCGATGGGCATCCTGAAAACTGCAAACTAACAGCGCTTGGAAGGGCCTCGCATGTTCAATCGCTTGCGCGGCTGGTCACGGATGGAATTTTCCCCGCTTGGCCGGTCGATCCAGTTTCTCGCATTCACACTCGCTCTCTCGATTGCCGGCGCCAGTGGGCTGCACGCCGAGGATGCAGAGCCGAAAGCCGTCGTTTCGACCTTTCAGGACCGCCTGCTTGCCACGATGAAAGACGGTCCGTCGCTCGGCTTCGAAGGCCGCTACCAGCGGCTCCTGCCGGCGATGGGAGAGGCTTTCGACCTGGAGCAGATGACGCGCATCGTCATCGGCAGCCGCTGGGCGAAGATGAGCGAGGCCGAGAGGGCGCAGGTCGTCGACCTGTTCCGCCAGTTCTCGGTCTCCACCTACGCCAGCGAGTTCACCGACTTCGGCGGCGAGCAGTTCCAGATCGGCGACGAGCGCGAGCAGCCGGGCGTCGGCACGATCGTGGAAACGCGTTTGATCCTCAACAATGGGGAAGAAATCGCGCTCGACTACCTGCTGCGCGATACGTCGGCGGGCTGGCGCATCGTCGATGTCTATCTCGCCGGCACCATCAGCGAGCTGGCGCGGCGGCGCGACGAGTTCGGCAGCATCATCCGCCATCAGGGCGTCGATGGGCTGATCGCGCTGCTGAAGAAGAAGAACGAGGAACTCGCCGGCGGCTGAGGCCGCCGGACCCGGATCAGCGCCGCACGACCGCAAGCAGAGCCGGCAGGAGCAGCAACGACGCCAGCAGCGTGTGGGTGAGGCCGATCGTCAGGAGCCAGCCCATGGCGGCGGTGCCGAGATGGCCGGAGAGCGACAGGCTGCTGAAGGCGGTGAGGGTGGTGAGGCCGCTGAACAGCACCGCCCGCGCGGTGCTGGATTGCAGCGGGTCGGAGCGGCCCGCCCGCCAGTTCACGACGAAATAGATGCTGAAGGCAACGCCGATGCCGAACAGCAGCGGCAGGGCGATCACGTTGGCGAAATTCAAGGTGAAGCCGATCAGGATGGCGGTGCCCGCCGTCATCAGCGCGGCGAAGCAGAGCGGCGCGATGACCAGAACCACGTCCCAGAATCGGCGCAGCACCAGGCCAAGCAGGATGACGACGCTCACCAGGGCGAACGCCCCGGCGATCTGGAAGGCGTGCCATACGGTGTCTCCCGAGATCTGCAGGATCAGCGCCACTCCCGTGACGTCGGGAACCGCATGCTGCACGACATCGACGAAGCGCACCAGCGTCGCGTTGTCGTTCGAATCGCCGCGCGGATAGATTTCCACGCGCGCCCGGCCGTCCGGGGCCACCCACTCGCGCTTCAATTCCTCGGGCAGCGTATCGAAGCTCACGGGCCCAGCCGAAAGCGCCAGCCGAAGCTGCTCCAGCTGTGCCGGCAAACCGGCGATCAGCGTCCGCTGCATCAGGGCGATGCCGTCGTCGCCCAAGGCGATCAGGTCCCGCAAGATTTCCGCCAGGCGCTGCGCCGACGGCGTTGGGTTTTGCAGTGCCGACAACTTGTCTACGGTCTCGGAGACCGTGAGCAGCGTGGTCGCCGCCTCCGGCGGCGGTGCCACCGCGGCCGGCGACAGGCTGGGCAGCAGGAACAGCGCGGCGTCGCCGATCATCGCCAGCTTCGCGTCCTGGTCTTCCGGAATGAACGAGCCGATGTGACGCACCTGCCGCACCTCCGGCAGGGCTCCGAGCCGCGCCGCCAGGGCAGCCGCTTCCGGTACCGACGGCAGCAGCTTCTCGAGCGTGTTGGGCGTCATCACCTCGCTCGCCATCAGCTCGTGCAGCGTCGCCACGGACTCGGCCCGGGGATCCTTGAGATGCAGGGGATTGAAATCGAACTGCTGGAACGGCAGCGATGCCAGCGCACCGACGC
>Ga0187893_10008835_pt1 | contig 15746 bp, 11 predicted proteins | sample MA1701074metaG_FD_139574 | JGI IMG/M metagenome (GOLD analysis project Ga0187893, IMG submission 139574) | White microbial mat communities from a basaltic lava cave in the Kipuka Kanohina Cave System on the Island of Hawaii, USA - MA170107-4 metaG ... | reverse complement strand
ATCGGAGTCCCAGAGCGGATCGGTTGCCGGTCTCGGAATAGACAATCGCCGGCATTGGTGCTCAACTCCTATCGGAGTCCCAGAGCGGATCGGCTATTTCGTTGGGATATCCGCCCAAAACCAACTGGTGCTCAACTCCTATCGGAGTCCCAGAGCGGATCGGGTGATCCCGATCACCATCGAGAATCACGGCGCGGAGTGCTCAACTCCTATCGGAGTCCCAGAGCGGATCGGAGGCGGCCTTCGAGGTGCTCAAGGCGAACGCCGTGATGTGCTCAACTCCTATCGGAGTCCCAGAGCGGATCGGTCCCGCCGTGGACGAGTGCCGAGATAAGGCGGTGGGTGCTCAACTCCTATCGGAGTCCCAGAGCGGATCGGGACCTGCCGCTTTTGCTCTCCTACGACGGCCGTCCGGTGCTCAACTCCTATCGGAGTCCCAGAGCGGATCGGCGCAATGCTTGAAACGCCCACAGGGCTTGCCTCCCACAAAGAACATTCAAGCATCTATATCCGATTGACATCTTTGGCATATACACCTCCTTTATCCATAGCTTTTGTGGGATTCAAAAGTCTTTCAGGCACTGTGTTTCTGGATTTTTCATGCGTCAGGTAACCGGATTAACCGCAGGGAACCTCGCCAGTACAGCATTCCTGAACCAGGAATCGAAAATTAACCACAAAACTGTCAGGTCCATGAATTACATGACAGCAAACTTGGGATCGTCGCTCGACCATTCCTCGGGACGATTAATCATAGGAATGCGCTCAATACAATTGTTGCACAGCCCTACGAACAGTATGCTGTCCTCGTCAGTCAGAATCTTTGTCAGCTGCCATCTAAGCTTCTCCATCGAGGACTTAGTCAGCCGGCAACGAAAGATCGAGTATTGAATTCGCTGTCCGTAACCTTGCAAGAGTTTGTAAGCCTTGCGCCAGCGCGCCGGCTCTCGAATGTCATAACAGACCATGTACCAATCGCGCGGTCCAGGCATAGCTACCTCAGTCGCATCTGCGCGAAAAGTCCACCCTCATGCATCCACTCCTTCTCAAGAAGCCGCACCTCGAGCTCGAGAATTCGTGCGTAGGTCATCGAATAGCCAATCACAGGATGCTTCCATGTATCCGCCTTACGGCGTTCGTAGACTCCGATGAACTTTCGCTTACCGTCTTCGCTGAGCCATACTTGCGGTCTCGATACGACGAAGTCGCGAACAGGATCCCATTGCTGACGGTTGATGGAATTGAGGAGTGGAATGTCGACAAGCAAAACCCTAAAAATTTCCATCAAGTCCAGGGCCAGAGGGGGAGCCGACGATCGAGGCTGGTGATAGAACCCAAACGCGGGATCGAGTCCGACAATGTTGATAGCCTGCACCACATCTTTGAGCAGGATTCCGTAGCCATATCCGAGAAGGGCATTAACTCGATCTCTCGGCGGCCGCCTATTACGATGGCTAAATGAAAGTGATTCCGGAATGTCCTTCGAAATGAGTGATCCGAACGCTGAGAAGTAGAGCGCCCCCACACTCCCTTCAAACCCACGCAAACTATCCAGACTCTTTGCCTGAGCAGCCATCCCCTGCAAGATCTTCATCTGCTTCACAATGCGCTCCAGATGAGCATTCTGGTCATCCTTCCGAGCGTTACGCATCAAAATCTGCCTCTGCATGTCCATGCGACAGTCTGCCAGCTGCTTTGCCAGTCGCAGGCAGGAATCCGGATCTGAAAGGGCACGAAACTGTCGAATTCGCTGCTGGACTCGACTTCGCTTCGCTGGCTGAAAGCTTCCCAGATATTGGCCTCCAGTGGTCAGATAGTGAATGCCGACTCCCTCGTCAGCACAAAATCTGATAGCCTGGGTTGATATCTGCGAGTACCCGTTGATGACGATTTGCGCAACGTCGTTGATCGGCAGACAGACGGTCGGCTTCTCATGCTCCTTATACTCCAGCTTGAGCTGGTCCCCCGATCGCCCGATGCGCGTTCCCTGATCCACCACGTGAATCACCTTCCTATCATCGTCAGCTGGGAACAACCTCAGCGGAGCACGAGCTTCTGCTACCTTATCGGCGTTATCCGCATGCACAAGGCGAACTTCTTCCGGCAAGCAAACGGGAGCGAGAGAGCACCGAACGCACAGCGACTCATTGTCAGTAACTGGCGGACGCTCGGTGGTGTTGCGGAGTTTGAGAGCTGACTGGATCGCCAAATGGACATCACTCCGCCCGGCATCATCCAACGGAACGGTGACTGTCACATTGTCCGCATGGTAACGAATTCGTCCTTCCTTGACCGTACATCCCCGTACGTCCTCAATTAGCATCGCGTATGCGAGCACCTGAATCCGATCGCTAGGCCAGGCACCAGGAGAATCATCGTCATTACGAAGGCAGCGTCCTCGCTTGTGTTCGTAGGGAACAATCTCCCCGCGCCTGCTCTTAATCGCGTCCACCTTTCCACGCAACTTGAGCTCCTCACTCTCGAGGGTAAGGGTTTCCCAGTCCTGGTCTTTCGACCGTTCGATTTCCTCGTGCAACCGCCGCCCAGCGTACACAGCGTCGTCCTGAACGTACTGTTCCTCCACCTCCTCCAAGTAGAAGAGCCGCGGGCAATACGTCAGTGCATGTAGCGAATTGACCCGCAACAGGTCGTTGCCCGTGTCGGTCTTTTCTGGGAGCTTCGATACAGCCATATCCCCATCCCCGGCTATATATGCAAAGCATATACCCAGATTAATGGGCGGCCGAGCATACGAACGTATGGCTGATAATAATCGCCTGGCGGCGTCACCGAATGTTATGCAATTGTCAGGGTGCGAGTCATCAACTCATAAATGCCAGCTCAGGGTTCGTCTGGAGTCCAAATCCAGGCTTCTGCTGGCGGCAGCTCCGACCGCGTTACTGTAGGCGCGCACAGCACGCTGACACTTTTGCTCGAATCTACCCTGTCAATTTTCACCGAGAGCCGACACGAACCTTTCTGCGGCGAACCTCGTTCACTCATAGGCCTGTACCAGTAAGCCGGTTCCGGCAAGTTGATGACCCGAATATCGTCAAACAGGAAATTGTTGTCTCCTGCAAACGGCAAGCCATACCTTTCCAGCTCTAGCTCACCAGACAGACCGCTCATCACACGATCCAGCAGCTCCTCGTCGATTGACTTAACACCAATGACGGCGTCAAGACCTACTAGAACCTCTCGTTTTGCAGGCGCTATCCAGTATTTTGTCCCCCTCGTTCGCTCAGCGAACTCCTTACCGGATGACCCTACCGGATACGAGTGGAGCTGTTGATAGAGCGTATTAGGCTCGCCATGCTCGATCGCTCCGATCGCAATGCAAAGTCGTGGTGCTGATGGATCAATTTCCGTGATCGCCTCATTCTGCTTGATTCTGACGTCTATACCAGCCAGATTGAGGATGAGCCCCCACGCCGCCGAATGCGGAATCGTGGGGCTTGTCGCTCGATAGACGCCAGCCTGAAAGTACCTGAAAGCGGCGAATGGTGCCTTGATCCGAAGCCACAGCGTACGCATCACCGTACACCGGCCGCCAGAAACTGCTCTGACACTTCCTTCAAACACAGCTGTGGGTTGTCCAGAAGATGCGCACCCTCCGAGCGCAGTCGATCTCGCTGCTCCTGCCCCATGTCACGGACAACTTCCCCAGCTATCCAGAATTCCGCACCGGGCAAGTCATCCTTGTTGATTCTCGACAGCTCCCGGAAGCCGCCCGACTCGTCGAATCCATACGTATCGAAACCGGCAACTAAACTGGATGTGACCCTGAGCACGAGACTACGTGGTGACATCTCGAAGAAGCTCCGCGCATGCCCTCCAGCTACATTTGACAGTTCGCCGATGGACTCGAGCAGCACGGTCGTCCACTTGCCCCCGTTCGGATTGCGCAAGCACTCATCGAGCGACAGCGCGAACGGGAATTGATACGCCGTGCACGTCACCTCCTTGTGCAAGAGCTGTGAATTGTCCGCATTTTTCCACGGACTAGATCCAGCATTCTTTGGACTTTGATGGAACGTAGCGTCGAATCGGTAAGGACTCAAGGCGACTGCCATATTCATTCGGAGAACGCTGTCTCGTTTCGCAGGTCGTCCCGTGCTCTTCATCGACTTCCCGTCTGCAACCATATAGCCAAAGAAGAAATCATCGGCAAACTTGTCAGCGTTCGGAAAATCCTTGAACTCGACCGCAAGTTGATCCTCATCGTGAAGACGTCGCCTGTTGCACTCGAGCCCCTTCTCAGCCAGAAGTTCGCGAAGCGCATTTCGCATTGACTCTGGGCTGATAACAGCGTACTCACGTCCTGCCTTGACTATCTTTTGAATCACCGTTCTGTTTGCCTCGCTCTCGCCGCGATAGTTGGAGCTAGGCGCAACGTAGCTGAGCACCGCACCAAACAGATTCTTACCCATCGACCTGCTCCTCCTTCCTTTCACGCCCTATGCGAGCTGACAATGCCAACATACTCAACGTTCGAACTTTCTCAGTCTCCTCGTAAAGGGTGCGTGTAATACACGCGTACTCCTCCTGTGTCATCCAGTGGGGCACCGAGCAGATCGTCGAGGCGAAGTAGCCGATGAAGTCTTCACCTGTTCGGCTACGTATCGCATAAAAACACTCCTTTCCTATTCCCTCTCGGCGTTCGTTGTACTCCGCTCGTTTCTTTCCGTCACCGTCGAGTTTGGACCACTCTAGACCATACTTGTCTCTCAACTTCTGCCGCACATAACTATCAACAATCTTGAGAACAAGTTCCTCAAGGCAGACGTCGTCCTTAGTGCTCTGTTCGCCACTCGCAACTCTCATCTTCACTCTCCTGTTTGCACTTTCTGTCTGAATGCTCACTCTGGCATCGTGGGCGAAATATGGCGAGCACAAGCCGGTTTCCAACGGCAGCATACTCAGGAGGAAATCGAAGCCAGAGTACCAGTCTCTACCATAAACCAGGTTCAACAATCGCCGCCGTTTGAATGATGAATCGAACAGCATAGACTTCAAGGACACATACTCCTGGTCGCGATCGTGCTCAGGCTCGACTCGCCCACAGTACAGCACTCGCACATTGTTGCCATCTTTCAACATATGGAAGACGTCTACTCCGAACACTATGTCAGCCGTTACTGATTTCCCCTCCGCCTCACTCACAGCTCGGTTCAACCGCCTCACCGTATCCAGTCCAGCCTCCTCGGGAATTTCAATAATGGCTTCTCTGGGGCGGTACCCTGATGTTGCCGGAGCTCGATCGTCAAGGACCATCTTGTAGTCAGCGCAGAAACTCCTGAGCCGCGAGACATCCGGTACTGCGATAGCAAAGCCATCGAATGAGCGCTTGCCTTCCCGATCCACCCGTTGAGGAACATATACCTGGCAAACAAAAGGCCAGAAATGCAGCAAGAACTGAGCGCGCCCGTTGTCTTTGAATGGGACTCGCTCCGCATTGAATGCCTGAGCACCGAGAAAGTAGGTACTTGGAAGATCGATCGAGCGCTCTCTGTCCTGATTGAGTTGTTTCCACACTGTTGCAATGTCCGCCGGAGCTAAACCGTGCGCCCGATCATCAAATGGCTTGCGTGTAGCTGGAACGCCCCTGAGAATTTGCCAAATCATGGCACGCCATAACTTTATCCAGGCACCATTCTCACTCGAATCGTAGCTGCCCAAGAAGCTTCCCCTGGGTACAATCACCGGATAGACATACACTTTCTTGAGTTTCTCTTTGCCCTTCTTGTCCAATACAACTTCTACGCGAATCTCGCTAGGCTCGACACCCTTCAAAGGCGCATCACGTCCTTGAAATTCTTCTGAAGCAGCATAGATCTCATTAAGAATTGCTCCAAGTCCAGCCTCATCAAAACGAACCCTCGCGCCATCTTCGCTGACCTCGACCTCTAGCCCTGATTGCCCTATACGCTGCAACTCTTCGATCACAAGCACAAGTCCCACCAATCCGGCTCGGTGCTGGCTCGTCGGAAGTTCAGCGAGTGAGTACGTCAGTTCAATAGCATCCGGGGCAACATGCGCCTTAGCCATAATCAATGAGCCTCCCAGCTCTTGGTTCGGAAGCCAAGTTCCCAATCGTAAAGACTTGACGCCGCCAGCTTGAGATAGCGCGGCATCCAACTGGGGGACGGAACGTCCAAAGCAAACTTACTGGGGACAGGCACTACCAGCTGGTCGATCCTCTTCCCTGACTTTACAAGTTCTTCCGCCAGCAGCAGCTCACCATCCAGAAGCGCCGGAACCGCAAACTCATCGATGTCTCTTAAGTCAGCTGGAGCCGCAAAGTATCCACTTTCGAACAGCCGGGCAGACGGACCAACACCCCGCTCGGTCGTGGGGCCAAACATTTCAAGTCCCTCAGCCAATTGAGCTTGACTGATACCAGACCCACCAGACTCAACCAGCCCATCCACAAAATTGGAAGCCACCTCAAGCTCGTCGAACTGGTATGGCAATGCATTCCTCACTTCATAAACGTGGACTGGCGCAACGAAGCCTTCCGGCCTGGACTCCAGGTGGCGATTCGCACGACCCATACGCTGAACGAGTGATGGGATCGGAGCCACCTCAGTGATCAGCCGGTCTGCATCCAAATCCAGACTCATCTCACAGACCTGAGTGGTTAGCGCAACAATGCCCGATTCAAACCGCGTTCCCGCCCTGAATTTGTCCACGCACTCCTTGTGCCACCGTTCACGATCCCTAAGTTGAAAACGACTGTGATAACAAATGACAGCACCAACCGACGTCGATTTCAGCGCAGCTGCCAGCCGTTGACACCTGTCCACGGTGTTCACCACCCACAGCACCTTCTCCCGATTAGTCATCGCGGTTTGGCAGCGCTCCATCGCTTCCTCCTCAGTAGCAGCACGCTCGACTCGGTAGCGAGGTCTCTCCTCCAGAGAAGCGAGATCCTTCAGATCTTCCATGTCCGTAGGGGTTGGGAAAAATTCCATCCCCACATTCTGTAGCTCCTTCACTCGCGCCGTCGGCAACGTCGCCGTCATGCACAAAGTAGGAACGTTCATAGAACGAAGGTACTCGAGCACAGTATTAAACAGCCTCCGATCAAAGCTGTGCACCTCGTCGAGAACAACTACACTGTCCGCAAGTATCACGCTCATGCAGATTGACGGGTAGTTGAATTGCAGAAAGGACAAGAACTGGTCGACCGTAGCACTAAAGAAGCGTCGATTGTAGTTCGCGAGACTGTACAAACGCTCATTCGACTCATCAAGGTAATTCTTATCCTTGGCCGAGTCCGGAGGATTGTAGAGCATAGACTCTAGGACATACCTGGAAGATCCATGCAGAAGCAACGCCTCTCCATCCGGAGCCCATCCGGTGTAATCTTTGAACCCCTCAGTTGCCGTACCACGAGTCGGATAGAGGAAGATCACACGTCCATACTCACCGTGAGCCAATTGGCTGGCAGCCCAATAGTAGGCAGCCAGCGTCTTACCACTACCGCAACCAGCTCGCAATACGCTCCTTGAGCCAAGCTTGGCGGCACTTGTCTGAAAGTTCGCCGGTTTGTACGGTCTTCCAGTCCGAGTTTGAATCTTATTGGTGCACGGTACAATTATCTTTTCCGTGAGCTCAGCCTGCGTCATCGTCGCTAAATGCAGGTTCTCGGCCAACCATTTCTCGATCGAGCCGCCTTCCCGTATGACTCCAGATGCGACTGAGTCCGCCACAATCAGAGCCGCTTTCAGCGCTGCGACCATGCGCCGATCGGATTGTCCTTCGGCACTATCGAGCCTGCGCCTGAATTGATTGCCGTCGCTCTCAATCTTACTGATTAGCGACCTCCACGGTTCGCTACTGTTGCTGAAGTCGTGATACGGGAGATCTGGAGCGGACCCTAGCTCAGCCACCGCGGCTATGTCACAAAGGATTTCTCGAATCTCTGGATGGTCGAAGAGCAGTCTGCACTGCCTCAGACCCCCGATTGGAACCGTGCCGATTTCGCCATACTTAGCTTTAAGATGATGACTCAATACAGCCGCGATCACTAACGGTTGACGAATCGCAACGTTGGCGCCGAGCCACATCTGCACTTCTGGCAACTGCAGAATCAGCGCGCTCAAATGCTCATGCCTCACCGTTTGCGCGCGACCATGATGTTCCACCGCGTCAGCGAATCCTTCGTTAGCCTTGCCGATATCGTGGAAGAGACACGCAACCTCGAGATTCAACAAGAAATTCTTGCTTTCATCGTCACTAAAGCCAAAGGCTCTGCAGAAATTACGTCCGACTCGATTTTCCAAGCCAAAGATGAGCCGCGCGGACTTCGCCGTGTCCTGCAAGTGCTCACGCAACGATATCTCACGACCAGCATGTCGCGACTTTGCAAGCAATGCACGGGTTACGACCGATTGATCCATCTCAGTCGCCCCGTCCAATAGGCTCGAACAAGCCACAACCCATACGGCGCTTTCCGCCGAGTCCGACCTCTTGAATGGTCAGAGAATCGTGCTCATTGAGATTGTCCAGAATCACACCGTAACCAGTTAGCTTCGCATCCTTGACGCTCATAACTCGGCGGCAGGCAAATCCATCTTCTCCACGAGCAACTCCTCCCCGCTCCAGGACGACGTCAGCTGACACTCCCAGTGATTCCAGCTGCCTCACTAGACTGTCGAGAAATGACGTAACTTCAGCACTCCTTCCCTCTGAGCCCTTGCACTTGATCATGACAAAGCGTGACCGGAGCGTCTTGGCAGCCTTGAGAGGACGAATCTCTGGAATTCCACACTGGATCAAATGTCCTCCGACGTTAAGCTTCGCACCAGCAAGCCCCCACACACTTGGCACTCTTGTGAACGACAACCGCATCCGGAGCCTCGCAAAGCGCCCAAGCTTGATGAGTCCGTTGCCGAGCTTCCGCCCTTTGATCGTATGAATCCCGAGCCAGTCGGCGTTGTGCGTTTCCGGCAGCGCCTGGCTGACTGCTGCGTAAAGCCAGTACGCATGATCAGCCGGTAGCGTCTCTCCTCTAAGGGAAAAATGCAACTCGACTATTTGCGGTTCTTCCATTGCTACTCCACCATGAGATTGCTTATCTAATTCACTAACATTGTGACCCAGCGCACTGCAATAGGACTGCAGTGCGACAAACGTTCGCAATTGTTATGTTCCACCTCACCTAGCCGCACAATCGTTTGACAACATCAAATGTGACAAACTGCGTGAAAGTGACAGGTCTTGGGAATGACAACTCTGGATTGCTCTGATCAGCTTCGCCCATGGCACTAAACATCGTCTTTGGCTGGCATCTGGACGGGCTCACCTACCCGGAGTGTCCTAGCGGTCGAGACTACGAACTCGGCGGGCTGGTTGTAGGCCCGGCAGGTCTCGTCCAGCAGCTGTCTATGCGGCTTGGACTTGGAGCACCCCTGGTCCCGCAAGCCGTGAGAATTGCGCATTACATGCAAGCTCTTCGCGCAGCGGATACCGGCGACAGGTTCTATTCCACGTCATTTGCCATAGACGCCTGGTCGACTGCGAGTTGCTTGCTGGTCATGCGCGATCAACTGATAAGTGCTGGATGGGACGGGCAACCACTACGAGCGAGTAACGCAAAGTTGCGCGCCTTGAGCGATGCCGAACAACACTCAGAACCCCTTGGAAGCCCCGCTGAGGCAACACGACGCCTCCTGGAGAATCTAAGGGCAAAGTCGAGCCAACGGCTGCCCTTCAGATCACTCCATCTAGCAACACCCATTGGGATGTTACCCCCATCCTGGCGAACTCTTATGAGCCTTTTGGGTGATAAAGGCATCACGCTTAGCGAGATAAGACCACCGCTTTCGGAGAACCCTGACTCCGACCTGTCCAAGCTCCAGGCATATTTGGCTAATGGGTCCAGATCTCAGCTCACAGGCGATGGCTCATTCTGCCTGCTTGAAGCAGATGACGAATTCCAGTTGGCCGAAGTTACTTCCGCATGGCTCTCCTCACAGATTGCCAGCGGCTCCGACCTTGTGCTACTCCGCGACGCGCCAACTACAATTCTAGACTCCCAGTGCGTCCGACGATCGCTTCCGAGAATAGGCGGAAACGACAAATCTCCCTGGCGAAGCGCTCTTCAGATCCTCCCGCTCACATTGCAAACCAGCTGGCGCCCTGCCAATCCGTACAGACTCCTCGAGTTGATTGCTCTGCCTGATGGCCCGGTTCCAAGGCACCTTAGCCATCATTTTGTACAGGCGCTCAGGGTAGAGCCGGGATTCGGCGGGCAACGATGGGCATCAGCCTGGCAGGCTGTCGAGTCCGATCTGAAAGATTTCGCCACCAAACGTGCCGAGAGCGGCGAAAGCGACGGTAACGTGGATTCCCTGCTGGCGGAACTTCGCGCCTGGATCGAGCCACCCCGATTCGATCCCCACGATGGAATCCCAGTGGACCATGCGGTCTCGGAGTGCCGCCGCGTCTTCCGCTGGGCTTCCGCGCGGTACCGCAAGGAGGGCGCGAGCGAGATTTTCCTGCAGGTTGTTTCCACCGCCCAGGAGCTGGAAGATACCCTTAAGGCGTCCGGTCTGGTCACGATCAACAAGATTCAACTGGACCGCATGTTAGATGCCGTTACAGGCGAAGGATGCCGTCCCGAACGCTGGCATGCGCAAGCAGCGGATTGGTTTCTTATCGACCATCCTGGTCAATTGTGGAACTCCGTAGACTCCGTGTGTTGGTGGGGGTTCACCCTGAAGTCCGCCGCGGAAACCCACTTTGATCCCTGGACAACCGAAGAACGCAATGCCCTGAATGAATCCGGGATCACGATCGAGCAGCCGGAAATGGCAATGGTGCGCGAAGCTCATGCCTGGCGCCATGCATTGTTAAACACAAAACAGAATCTGCTTCTGTGCAGACCCCGTATTGAAGGCGGTGCACCCAGCTCGCGCCACGCACTCTGGGATGAGCTGGAAGAACTCGCTGTCACATCTAGCCGAACAGTGGTCCATCAGGCCCATCAGATACTGTCCCGAACGCATTCGCGGCTCTGCGGTCGAGATCTCGTCGCGAACCCACTCGAGCCGACGGCACTACCCCGGGCCTATCGTCACTGGCTAGCACGAGACGACAGACTCACACCTCGATTACAAGAGTCGGCGTCAAGCTGCATCGAGCTGCTCGGGTGTCCCATGTCGTGGGTCCTACGTTATCACGCCCAGATGCACCCAAGCATTCTGCTCGCGCTTCCTGACGGCGACGAGCTAATTGGAGACATCGCCCACGAGCTCTTCCAACATTTGTTTCAGCAAGGGCCCCCAGCCAATGACATCGCATCAAGAGCCGGACGCCTTTTTGATGACTTGGTCGAGAGAGTCGGACTACCGCTCATGCTCGACGGTCGACAAGGAGAAAGACTGCGAGCGAAAAGGCTATTGGTTTCGGCGGCCGAGCACTTTGCCGGCCTCCTTTCCACGGCCGGACTTACCGTATGTGCAACTGAGGCTCACCGGACGCGCTCATTCGGAAACGGGGAGTTCGTGGGCGATATAGACATCCTCTTGAGCGATCAGAAAGGCAATCAGATCGTCGTGGACTACAAGTGGACGAAGAGTATCAAGTACCGAATCGAAGAACTCGAAAAGGCGAGACATCTTCAGCTGGCAGCCTATGCGTGGCTGGAAAGCACAGACAGAGCTCAAGTCGACCACGTCGGCTATTACATGCTGCGGCAGCGACGCCTGATTCATGCTGGAGTCCTGAACCTCAATATTGGCCAACAGATCAGTACCGTCCCCCCCAGAGAGGTATGGGATCGGGCCGAAGCCTTGTATGACTCGACGATGACCGCACTGCGAGCTGGCAGCATCTGCGCCGCCGGCGTGGACGATGCGGAGCCTGCACCTGTGGAAGCGCCCTGGCTAGAACCACCCTGCAAATTTTGCCGTTATCCAAACATCTGCGGTCGGGGTAAACAAAATGACTGAACCTCTCCGACCGATTTCCGTAATAGGTGCTAGCGCCGGTACCGGCAAAACCTACAGGCTCGCGTCGGACTTTGCATCGAGCTTGAGGTCCAACGCGCTGCTATCACCGACAGAGATCATCGCAACCACCTTCACCAATAAGGCTGCTGATGAGCTGATACAACGAATTCGAAGAACACTGCTCAACGACGGCAGTTGGAGTCAAGCGCAAGCCGTCAACGCCGCTCTCATAGGCACGGTCAACTCGATTTGCGGCCGGCTTGTGAGCAATCTGGCCATTGATGCCGGGCTCTCACCGAGCGTAAGAGTAATCCCCGAAGAGCGCCAGGTGGACGTATTCCAATTAGCCGTCGAACAAGTAACGAGCGCCTACGATGCAGACCTCTGGCGAGTAATCTATCGGCTTGGAATGGAGGATGATTGGCGGGCTGACGTGAACCTGATCGCTGACGCGGCACGACAAAACAACATCCCTCCCGATGACCTGGAGTCGCGCGCAGCAGCGTCATGGGCGTCCTTGAATGCTCTGTTGCCGCCAGCTTTACCTGAATCGAGTGGATCGACCTACTTGCGGCGTCTGGCAGACGAACTCGAGAGCACCATCACAAGCCTTCCTGCCGCAGGAGACGAAACCAGGACGACCGTTGACCAGAAGACTGCTCTCGAAAACATCCAGCACAACTGGCAGTCAATGGGCGAAATACCGTGGCACGCCATAGTCAAGATGTCCAAAGTGAAGCCTGGCAAGCGCAGTGCCGAGCTGGTCGAGACACTTAAGGAGCTTGCAGGCGAGCACTTTCTATTGCCTGCATTTCGTCACGACATGGAAAGATTTATCTCCACTGCTTTCTCTTGTGCCGCCGACTGCTTAAGAGCATATAGCGACTTCAAGGCAGCCCGCGGGCTACTGGATTTCATCGACCAGGAACAGTTAGCGCTGTCGCTGCTTCGCTCACCATCTGTCCTGAGTGCTCTACAAGGGAAATACTCGACGTTGTTCGTCGACGAATTTCAAGACACGAGTCCGATTCAGCTTGCTGTTTTCCTCGAGATTGGCCGGATAGTCACAAGCTCGACCTGGGTGGGCGACGAAAAGCAATCAATATTCGGCTTTCGCGGTGCCGATCCGATTCTCATGCAGGACGTCGTCGAGACGCTCGTACCTGAGACAGGCGGAACACGAGACAATTTGTCCAGGTCCTATCGCTCGCGTCCATCGTTAATTGCTCTGGTCAACCACGTCTTCGTACCGGCGTTGGCGCCGTTAGGGATTGCACCAGACAACATCGAGATTCGGCACACGGCACGAACTGAAGACCCTCGCATGTCGTCTTCGCTTCACCTCTGGTGGCTTGCCGGTGGCAGCCAGCAAGCCGCCGCCCGGTCTCTCGCCCAGGGAGTTCGGAAAATCCTCGAGTCACCAAACGACTGGCGCGTGGGCGTCGCCAAGGACGAGCCTCCAAGGGCTATTAGAGGATCTGACATAGCTATTCTTTGCAGATCTAATCGGGACAGGATCAGGGTTGCCGACGCATTGTCAGAGCTAGGGATTATTGTATCAACCGAACGCTCCGGGCTTCTCAATACGCCCGAATGCGTGCTCTGCGCGGCTGTCTTGCGTTATCTGGCTGATGCGTACGATACGCTGTCCATGGCTGAGATTGTTCGCTTTACTGATACGGGCAACAACCCGCAGCTCTGGTTACAGGAGTGGCTTGACGGCGATAACGAACAGGTTCGCTCCCGAAACTCCATTTTAGGCGAGTTGGATAGCCTGCGCAGTCAGTTGATAGGGTTGACTCCCAAGGAATGCGTTCAGCTCGCGACGACCGCCCCTTCAGTGGTCGATACCATCCTGAAATGGGGCAATCAGCGCCAGCGGCTGCTCAACCTGGAAGCGCTCATCGGAATAGCCCAGCAGTACGAGGAACACTGCGCGACCGATCGCAGCGCCGCCACGGTGGCTGGTCTTGTTACTTACTTAGAGTCCGATTGCCCGGATGCGAAGCAGCCGGCCAACCCAGACGAGGAGGCAGTTCAAGTCCTCACGTATCACAAGGCTAAAGGGCTCGAATGGCCTCTGGTGATTATGAACGATCTCGATGCGCCGCCCGCAGCATCTCCGTTTGGTGTCCATGTGCCAAGAAATCGAGATCGTTTCGACGCCAGATCCCCGCTTGCCAATCGCACCGTTCGCTACTGGCCATGGCCCTATGGGCAACAGCGAAAAGACGTGGAGTTGGTGGAGTGCGTATCGGCCTCAGAGCAGATGGCGGAAGTATCCAGAGAGAGAGAGGCAGAGAATCTACGACTACTTTATGTGGGCATGACCCGTCCTCGCGATTATCTGGTGCTCGCCTGCCGAAACGCCAGCGCCGGTGCTGCGTGGCTGCATATGGCGCGGGGAAGTGACGGTGAGAGCCTGTTCCAGGTTGATGAGACGAGCGTTGGTGCTCATCCCATTGTCAGGGGAGCATCTGAGGTCACAGCCGTTTATTCCGTGGTATCCACAACCGGCGATCAATTCAGTTCCACGCTCGATTTTACATCCCAGCGTTTCGTCCTCGATAGCGACACCAGTACAGTGCCAACAGACCTGTCATACTCCTGCGTCGCCAGTGGTCTTCGATTGTCTCCCACGAATGAGGGAGAATCGGTGACGATCCAACAGCGAATGACTCTCGGACCGCGATTGCCTCTGTCCGGCGTGGCAGATATGAGGGCGCTCGGCGATGCCCTACACCTCTTCCTTGCCGTAGATGACCCTACACGCATCGCCAGTGACCGACTTGAGATCGCGCAAAGAATTGCGAACTCCTTCGCCGTCACCGCCCTATCATCAGCGGACTTCATCAAAGCCAGCACCCGACTGCGAGCCAAACTAGATGAGCTTTACCCGGATGCGGCGTGGCTTACAGAGTGGCCCGTCACAGGACGGCACGGACCTCAACGTATTCAAGGTGCCATTGATTTGCTGCTCGAGTTGTCGGAAGGCCTCGTGATTGTCGACCACAAAAGCTTTCCAGGCGGGACGGAATCGTGGGAGTCACGAGCCATAAGCCACTATCCACAACTCGAAGCATACAAGTCTTTGGTTGAGCAAGCGACGTTCAAACCAGTGATTGCCATGTTCGTCCATATGCCCTTGCTTGGCTTGCTTCTGAGCTTCCAAGTTTCTGGCCAATGGTCCAGCCAGCAGTTGCCGTACGAGGAAGACGCAACCTGGCTTACCCTTTGATTGCCGGCAGATTCGCGATGTCTGGCATTGACCTGCCTCCCGAAAGTTGATCTGACCCGCCAACAGATCTTGTACCACGTCAAGCGGACAGTGCGTCAAGCATTGATGCTCCATTGGAACTGTGAACCTCCTGGTTGTTGGTTCATTGCGGATGGGGGAGGATGGTGCGCCCAATCCTGGGCGCACCACCCTTAGCATCAGGAGAAACCATGGCGCAGTCATGCGGCCAAGTCGATTGCATGTCTGCCGGGAGGGCTGACGCGCGGGCACTAGCAGTGGTTCCCGCCGTTGTGCTCATTCAGGGAAGAGAATGAGCGGTGCCTGGTAATTACCCCGGGGCTGTTCAGGTAGGGAAAGAGCCTACCAGCGTTTGCGTGATCTGGGGAAAAACCCGAGTCGGGCGCTCCGATTGGCGTGCGTCCGAATAATTGCGTTGATTGGGGTTGGGCGTCCCGATTGAGGAGTGCTGTCGAGGGACTGCGCGGCATTCAGCTTGCTTGCGTGCGATCCGATTGAGCTGCTTGAGGGCTTTCGCCGTGTTTTTTCTT